>VOFG01002333.1_pt1 | contig 45494 bp, 76 predicted proteins | sample 5384171 | NCBI WGS metagenome assembly VOFG01 (sample SAMN12384726, study PRJNA508395) | human gut metagenome | isolation source: healthy gut F | host: Homo sapiens
GATACCGCCACAACAGCACAGAGCCGGAGGCATCGCTGACGGCGGCGCGCGAGGCCGTTTTTTCAGAGGGCGTCGTTTGCGCATATTGCGGCGGGAATGGACTACGGAAGTTATCTGCTTTTAGAAAGGCGAGGAAGCGACGGCGGCAGAAGCCGCAGCCTGCGTTGGCGGATGCGTTTGAGGCTGCGGATCGCGGCGATGTATTTAGACAGCAATATTGAACGGTTTCGGCGTGGGATTATCCGCCATTTGCGGGAGGAGCTTACGCTTGCGATGCAGGGCAAGATGGCGAAGGATTATAAGACGCTGCTTGCAGGAATTGGCGCAAAAAGGGCGAGCGCGGTAAGGTTTCGTACGTCATCACGGACGAAAAAAGGGCCTGACCATGCCAAGACGTTTGTGTCGATGTGCTTGTCGACGGCGAACGGCCGCGTCCGGCTCGGGTACGAGCAAAAAAGGATGCGGAGCAGGCGGCTGCCGGCGCGGCGATTAAAGCGCTTTACAAAAAAAAAGATAAGGTTGCGGGCTGTTGGGGGTTCTCTAATACAGCCCGTTTTTACGGAGGATGCGGGATGCGAAAAGTGAATATTCCGATTTTTGTGCCGCATAGGGGTATGCACGACTGCGTATTCTGTAACCAAAAGCGGATTACGGGCCAAGGCGACGTCACGCCGGAAACTGCGTGGCGCTTAACGATAGAGGAGTCGCTGCAAACGATTGGCGCAGACACGCAGGCGGAGGCAGCGTTTTTTGGCGGCAGCTTTACGGCGATACCGCGCGCGGAGCAGGAGGCGTTTCTGCGTGCGGCGCAGCCATATGTGAAGAGCGGCAGACTGACCGGTATCCGCCTTTCGACGCGGCCGGACTGTATCAGCCGCGAAAATCTTGCCATGCTTGCGTCATACGGCGTGATGAGCATTGAGCTCGGCGTACAGTCGACGGACGAAACTGTGCTTTTAAAAAGCCGGCGCGGTCATACGGCGGCGAACACAGCGCGCGCGCGGTGGCGCTGATTCGCGAATATGACTTCGAGCTAGGGTTGCAAATGATGCTCGGGCTGCCGGGATACGCGGACAAAGTACATGCAGACGGCGGTGGATATTGTCTCATTGTCGCCGGACACGGCGCGTATTTACCTGACGCTTGTGATTCGCGACAGCAGGCTGTGCGATTTGTATGAGGCGGGCGGTACACACCGCTGACGCTTACAGAAGCGGTCGAGCAGAGCGCGCAGATTTATACAATGTTTACACAGTATGGGATTCGTGTTCTGCGCATGGGGCTGATGGCGTCGGAGGATATGTGTCAAGGCTGCTCTATCGTGGCAGGACCGTTTCATCCGGCTTTTGGCGAGCTGGTACATGCGCGGTTGTTTTTGGACAAGATACGCGCGGCCTTGCGCGGTTTTTCCGGTACGAAGGCTGTACTCGCGCGTCAACCCGAAGGATATGTCAAAGGCGGCCGGAAACCGCAAGCGAAACATTGAGACGATTAAAATGAACAGGGTGTAAAGATTACGCTGATTGGCGATGAAAGTGTTGAACCCGGCGGAATATTATGGCTAAAATAGTCTCAAAGATTTGCCTTTTGAGCCATTGAAAGAAGCCACTGTCGGGGCAATACCCCCTTCTGCGGCATAAGCTGCACCGTGCCTTCTTCGGGCTTGTACGCTATTTTTTATGTTAATAAAGATAATAACCATGAGATTGCTGTGCGGCGCTTATGCCGGATACAGAAGGGGAGAGACAGTTGTACTTTAAAGGGGATTGAGCTTCTGGGGTTTTAAGTCCTTTGCCGACAAGACGCGCCTGACGTTTGAGCCAGGCGTAACATCGGTCGATGGGGCCCGAACGGAAGCGGAAAGAGCAATATTTCCGACGCAATTCGCTGGGTGATGGGCGAGATGAGCGCAAAGAACCTGCGCGGCGCGAACATGCAGGACGTTATTTTTGCGGGAACGCAGGCGCGCAAGCCCTTAGGTTTTGCGCAGGTGAGTCTGACGCGCTTGACAACGGCGACCACGCGCTCGACATTGAATACGGCGAGGTGACGGTGACGCGGCGGGGTATACCGCAGCGGCGAAAGTGAATACTACATAAACGGCGCGTCGTGCCGGCTAAAGGACATCCATGAACTGTTTATGGACACGGGACTTGGGCGCGACGGATATTCAATTATCGGTCAGGGCAAGGTCAATGAGATTATTTCCGGTAAGGCGGACGAGCGGCGCGGTATTTTCGACGAGGCGGCGGGTATCTCGAAATACCGCCACCGTAAGGAGGAGGCTGAACGTAAGCTCTTGCATACGGAGGAAAACCTCGTGCGCGTGGGCGATATTGTGTCCGATCTTTCGGCGCAGGTGCAGCCGCTGTACAAACAGTCGCAGAAGGCGCGGAGTACCTTGACCTGCGTGAAGAAAAATGAAAAGTTAGAGGTCAATCTTTTATACAGACGGTCGAGCGGCTCAAGCGCGAGCTGTCGGAAACGGCGAAGAACGTACCGTTGTGACGGAGCAGCTTAGTGCAATGCAGGCGCAAAATGCGGATATGGATGCACAAATTGACGCACAGAACGCCACTTGCGGACGAATTAGAGAGAAAAATAGAGGCGCAGCGCGGGAAATGCGGACGCGGAGCTGCGAATCAAAGGCTTTTACGGCGAAATAGAGGTGCTCAAAAACACAGCCGCTTCAAACGAAGCACTGGTTGCACGGATTACAGGCGATATTGCACAGTTAGAGAAAAAGATAGAGACATTCGCGCAGACGGCGACGACGCTTTCGCAGGAAAACAGGAAAAGCAGAAGACGCTCGCGCTTTTTGGGGCGGAGGCAACCGACACAACTGCGCAAAGCGACACGCTGTCGGAGCGGGCGCACATTGGCGGAACAAATTAATACACTCAAAGCTGGCGTGATTGAAAAGCTAAACGACATAGCGTCGCTTAAGTCACGGCTCAGCTCTGTCGAGGCGTTTAAAGAGAGCTTTGCCCAGCGGCGAGGCAATCCGGCTCGAAAAAGAGCATGGGCGAGGAGCTGGCGCAAATTGAGGCGCGTCGCACGGCGGGTGCGGCGGCGGTAGAAGACGCACAAAAGCGGTTGGACGATGGCGCAAAGACGATAGCGTCGCTTAATGAAAAGGCGGCGGCGCAGACGCGGACGCAGGCGGCGTTAAGGACGAAGTGACTGCAAAAATGCGGTGCTGACGCGTGAGCTTTCGCGGCTGCACATGCTTATGGAAATGGAAAAAGATTTTGAAGGCTTTACAAAAGAGTGTAAAGGGCGTGCTAGCGGCGCACAAGGGCGGCCGGCTGGGCGGCGCTGTGAAGGTATACGGCGCGCTGTCGTCGCTGATCGGCGTGTCAAAGCAGTATGTGACTGCGGTCGAGGCACTGCTGGGCGGCGCGCTGCAAAACGTTGTGGTCGAAAACGAGCAGGACGCGAAAACGGCGATCGAGTATTTAAAGCGAAGCCACTTAGGGCGCGTAACGTTTTTGCCGGTGTCGTCCGTGAAAGGGCGCACGATAGAAAACCGTGCTGCGGTGGAAAGATGCTCAGGTTATATCGGCCTTGCGAGCGAGCTTGTTTCGTGCGAGACGCAGTACAGGGGATTATTGACAATTTGCTGGGGCGGTGCGTTGTGGTCGATACAATGGACCATGCAATCGCGGTGAGCAAACAGTTCGGCTACAAATTCCCGCGTCGTAACGCTCGAGGGTGAGCTGTTGAATGTCGGCGGCTCAATTACGGGCGGCAGTATGAACAAAACGACAGGGGCTGCTCAGCCGCGCGGCGGGAGATTCATGCGCTGCGCGCCTCGACACAGGAAAAGCAGACGGCTCGACGGCCTGCTTGCGCAGCAGGCGGCGTTGGAACAGGAAATAGAGCAGCTCGGTGCAGAGCAGCGCGAGGCGGACTCGATTGTGCGTATTGCTGAGCAGGAGCTCATTCGCGCGCGGGCGGAGCTTGCACATAGTGGAAAGTTTGGAGCAGGCAAAAAGCTGTCGGGCGAGTCGATGAGGGCGAGCTTACACAGATTGAGGAACAGATGAAAGAGGCAAACGAGCAAATTGCGGAGCTGATTAACCGGACGACAAAGGATGAATTGTCGATTGAGGCCGACCAGAACGCGGCTGCGCAGGCGGAAAATACGCTGACTGCGCTCGAGCAGGAGCGTGCTGCGCTTGCTGCTGCGGTGAATGAGAAGAACATTGCCCTGACGGCGGCGCGTAAGGACGTTGCGGCGTTTGACTACCGTATCCGCGAAACGCAGGCGCAAGCACAGGCCGCGCGCGGCGATATTACGGCAAAGCAGGCCGATATTGACGGCCTGCGGCAAAAAATGAAAGATTGCGGCGCAGATTGGTGAAAAAAGAGGCGCAAATCGCGGAAAGCCAGAAACAGGTGCAGACGATGATGGAGGCGGCTCAGTCCCTGTCGGGCGAGCGAGACGCGGCACGCAGCCGTGCGCGTGAATTGTTAGAGGAAAAACAAGGACATGCGCGAAAAGATTTTTGCGCTTAAAGAGGAACAGAGCCGCATCGACAACAAAAGACCAAGCAAGAGAACGAGCTTGATACTATTACGGCGAAAATATGGGGAAGAATATGAAGTGACGTATTTGAGTGCGAAGGAGTTCGAGGCCGACATTGGCCCGGCGGGTGCGGCGAAAAGCCGTGTGGGTGAGTTGCGCACGAAAATCCGCGCGCTTGGCAATGTTAATGTTGACGCAATTGAGGAGTATAAGTCGGTCAAGGAACGGTTCGACTTTTTATCGGGACAGGCGGCCGACCTGACCGAAGCGAAGGAAAGTTTAGAAAAAGCTAATTGCTTCGATTCAGGAAAAGATGAAAAAGCAGTTTAAAGAGCAGTTTGAAGTGATTAACGGCCATTTTTCTGAGACGTTTGCCGCACTGTTCGGCGGCGGGCGGGCGGAACTGCGGCTGACCGATCCGGACGACGTGCTGGAAAGCGGCGTCGAAATCGACGCGCAGCCGCCGGGCAAAAAAGCTGCAAAACCTGAGTCTTTTGTCGGGTGGGAAATGGCATTTACGGCGATTGCGCTGCTGTTTGCGATTTTGAAGGTACGGCCGACGCCGTTTTTGTGCTTGACGAGATTGAGGCGGCGCTCGACGAGTCGAACGTATACCGCTTTGCAGATTACGTCAAGGACTACAGCAAAAGACGCAGTTTATTTTGGTGACGCACCGGCGCGGCACGATGGAGGCGGCGGACTTGCTCTACGGTGTAACGATGCAGGAAAAGGGCGTGTCGAAGCTGCTGGCGTTAAAGCTTGACGAAGCGGTACAGACGGCGGGCGTAAAATAAGAAAAAGACGGGGAAAGGAACGAACACGATGGGGTTTTTGATAAATTAAAGCAAGGGCTGACCAAAACGCGCGACGCGTTTTCCGAAAAGGTGAACAATGTGTTTGCCACATTTGTGAAGGTGGACGAGAGCTGTTCGAGGAGCTTGAAGAGGCGCTGATCACCGCGGATGTGGGGATGGAGACGTCGATGTATATTATCGAAACGCTGCGTGACCGCGTCAAAAGGCGCGTATCGAGGATGCGGACGGCGTAAAGGCCAAATTGCAGGAGATAATTGCTGAAATCATGGCGGAGCAGGAGACGGCGCTCGATTTGTCCGGCACACCGGCGGTTATTTTAGTCATTGGTGTCAACGGTGTCGGCAAGACGACCACGATTGGCAAAGCTCGCCGCACGCCTGAAGGCGGACGGTAAGCAGGTGATACTTTGCGGCAGCGGACACGTTCCGCGCGGCGGCGATTGACCAGCTGCAAATTTGGGCCGACCGGTGCGGGTGCGAAATTATTAAAGCACAGCGAGGGCTCTGACCAGAGCGCAGTCGTATTCGACGCGGTGTCGGCGGCGAAGGCGCGCGGCGCGGATGTGCTCATTGCGATACGGCGGGGCGGCTGCACAACAAGAAAAACCTAATGGACGAACTCGGTAAAATCAGCCGCGTTGTAGAGCGGGAGGCGCCGGACTCGTCGAAACACGTGTTTTTAGTGCTTGACGCAACGACGGGGCAGAACGCAATCAGTCAGGCGAAGCTCTTCGGCGAGGCGGCGAGCATTGACGGTATTGTACTGACAAAGCTTGACGGTACGGCAAAAGGGCGGCGTGGTAGTGGTATTTGCCGTGAGCAAGTATTCCGGTGCGGTTTGTCGGCGTCGGGGAAGGAATCGACGATATGCAGCCGTTCGACGCTGCGGATTTTGCAAAGGCGTTGTTTGAATAACACGCGAGCAGGTGGCTTGCGGTGGGATTTTGGTATATGGTTGGGCTTGCGCGGCGTATAGGGGCGCTGCGGGAAGGGTGGTGGCGTAGGTGGCGTTTGAAATGAGTGATTTTAAAAGGCAAGGATGCGTCAAAAGGAAAGAAGTGGGGCGCAAAGGCGCTGATTTGGATTCTTTGCATTAATCTGTGTCGCGCTTGTCGTTGGGTTTGGTGCGTCGATGCTGATGGAGTATATTCAGATGCAGGAAATCGGCGCGGGTATGTGAGCGTATTTTGGACGAATATTCGGGTGCGTCTGATTGCGCAGGTTTTAAGTTTTTTGATTGTCTTTATTTTGTTTATGGCAAACAATATTGTCCTGCGTCGGATTTCGCTGAAGGAAAACGGCGACTTGGCGTTGATTTCGCGTGTGCTGCCAATGGTTTTGGTGACTTTTATCATCGCTTTTATTGCGAGCCGGTTTATCAGCGACAATGTATACAGCCGGTTTTTAGCGTTCGCGAATTCTACTGCGTTTAATAGGGTAGACCCTGTTTTTCCAGGATATTGGTTATTATATGTTTATCCGCCCATTTATGGTGTCGCTGATTGACAACATTAAGATTATTCTAATTATCCAGACCGTCTATACGGTGCTTATTTACATTTTTTAAATGCGCGCGGCGGACTTGAACGGTTTGGCGATATCTTTAAAAATAAAAGCATTGTTATTCACAACATTGTCAATGTACTTTTAGTGTTTATCAGTATTGCCATGACGTTTAAATACAATGCGGAGGACGTGCTGTACGGTAATTTCGGCGGGCTGTTCGGTGCGGGCTATACAGACATTTATGTATGGGTGAAGTATTACAATTTTGCGCCGTATCTACTCTTAGCGGTCGTAGCGGCAACAATGTTTTTCCTTTTGCGCGGCAAATTGAAGGCAGGTATTATCAGCGTGTGCGTATTCCCGGCCGCGTGGGTTTTGACGGGGCTGATTGCTATTGTGATACAGACCTTTGTTGTTGCGCCCAACGATGTTGCGGTGCAGGCACCGAATATTGCTAACAATATCTATATGACGCGGGAGGCGTACGGCCTCGACCAAATTATAGAGGTCGATTTCCCGATTGAAAAAATACGCTGAATACAGGATTTGGAAGAAAATAAGGAAACGCTTGAAAATGTTCGTATCATTGACTACGACTCAATGTGACCGCTATGAACAAATTGCAGGGTCTCAAACCTACTATACGTTCAAAGCGCGGATATCGTGTCGTATGACGTAGACGGGGAGCCGACGGCGGTCATGATTGGTGCGCGCGAGCTTGACCCGGAAAAGCTCGCAAAGGGAGACGAAGCGACAGCTATGTCAACAAAACCTATAAGTATACGCATGGATATGGTGTGGCGGTCAATCCTATGAACGAGGCGACGCAGGAGGGCAGCCGAAGTTTATCGTGCGCGATATTCCGGCGGTATCCGACGCGGGAATGGTCGACGTGACGCAGCCGCGGATTTACTATGGCGAATTCACGAACGATCATGTCATCGTTAATACAAAGCTGAAGGAAATTGATTATTCCGAGGGCAGACCAATGTTGAGTTTTTCCTATGACGGGACGGGGGGATCAATCTCGGCTGGCTGAACCGGGCGCTGTTTTCCGTAATGTACGGCGACTATAAGATGCTGGTGTCGAACCAGATTACGGCGGACAGTAAAATTCTTCCTAACCGCAATATTTTAGAGCGGGTGAAGAAGGTTGCGCCGTTTTCGAGTATGATGAAGACCCATATCTGCTCATAGACGACAGCGGACGGCTCAAGTGGGTAATCGACGCATATGCGACGTCGGAAAATTACCCATATGCACAGCGGTACGGAAAAATTAATTATATTCGTAATAGTGCAAAAGCGGTTTGTAGACGCATACGACGGCAATGTAGTGTTTTATATCACGGACGAGACGGACCCGATTGTGCAGACCTACAACAAAATCTATCCGAGTCTGTTTTCTGACGAGCCGATGCCGCAGGATTTGAAACGGCATGTCCGGTATCCGGAAAAGCTGTTTAAAATCCAGTCGGAAATGTATAAACAATACCATATCACGGACGCGCATGTCTTCTATAATAAGAGCGACGTGTGGGATATTGCCAAAGAAAAGCACGCGAAAACTGATATCAGTATATTAAGCCGTTCTATAACATGATGAAAATCGAGGGCTTCGAGGAAAAGGGGCTTAGGCTGCTGCTGACGATGCCGTTTACGGTACAAAACAAGGACTATATCAGCGGGTGGCTTGCCGCCGGGTCGGACGACAAATACTACGGTAAGCTTGTCCTATACCGCTTTACGAACGTAGAGAAAAACGCATACGGTACGATACAGATGGAAAACCGAATTGATAACGACCCGACGATTTCCTCCCAGACAAAGCTTTGGGGCGACGAAAATTCTACGGTGGTTCGCGGTAATATGATTATTGTGCCAATCAAGGATTCGCTGCTTTATGTGGAGCCGGTGTACATTACGACAAGCAATACGGCGTCGTTTCCAGAGCTAAAGCGTATAATTGTTGCATATAAAGGAAACTATTGTAATGGAACCGACCTTACAGGAGTGCTTTTGCAAAGCTGTTTAGCGGTAACGGCAGCCCGCCCTGGCACCAGCGGTAAGCCAACGATACAAACGCCGACGCTGAAGCCGCCTGTTGAAGGGGGGGACGGCGAAGCGGAGCAGCTTTTAAGAACAGTTGTCGATTTGTATGAGCGGTATAAGCAGTATAACGCAGAAAACGATTTTGAAAAATGCGGGTAAGATTATGCGTGATATCGACGAAAAATTAAATCGTGCAAACGAGTTGTTTGCGGGACAGGGGCAGGAGGAGACGCAAACCGACCCGGCAGCGGAGCCGACCGCAACGCCGCAGTCCGGCAGCAGTATAGGCTCGGAAACAGATTCTTTTTAAAATAAAAAAACGTGGGCAAAGCGCTATGCTTGTCCGCTTTTTATGCGGTATAATCCGCCGGTGCTAAAAAATACATGAAATAATTTCAAACGATTGTGCATATAAATCTTTTAAGAGGTGAGGCTATATGAAATGCGCAGTCGTTGCGTTTCGGATGAAGATAAAAAAACGCACGGATTGGGAAAATGGCTGGCCGGATACAAAAATAATGTTTTGAAATAGAAGTCGTACACATGGAAGAGCCAATCACAGTCTGCTTGTTACCCTTTACAGAACAGGAGCTGCGGGAAAAGAAAGCAAAAAACAAGAAAAGGTTTTTTACGCTGTATCAGAGAGCTGCAAAGCAGAAACGTGACGTGCGTTTTTCTAACCGATCGTGTGCTGACGCTTTGCTCCTGTTGCGGAGTTTGAACGCTGTTTCCGTCTCCCGGTCGGAAAGGCAGTCTTTGACTTAATGTTAAACGATGCGCTGAAGTGGTGCGCTAAAAGAGCGCACATTGACCTATTGGAGGCAGAAGTCGGCATTTGGCAGGATTGCTTTGACGAGCACGGCTACCGGATATTGGAAAGTATATGTGAAGACCTAAAATTTGCGACGCTGTACACGAATTCGGATGAATCGGCGCGCGTGTTTGCGGACAAACTGTATATGCAGACGGGGCTGTCACTTAAGGTATCGAAAAAGCTTGCCGGCTTAAATAAGTGCGATGTCGTTATATTGACACAAAGACTGGAGCAGCAAATTGTCGGGAGGAGGCCGTGATACTGGATGAAAGCGGCGTGTATCCTTACCGGTGTAAAAAATATGCTGGAGTTTTCTTTGCCGTTTGGGTTTAATACGCTAATGCCGTACCTCGACTGCGCAGATCAGCGCTGTATGGAGTTTTTGCTGACTGCGTGCGGGATTGGGCTGCACAAGGCGACAGACCTGCCCGCGGAGCTGAAGCAGATTGGATGCGGTCTCAAAAAGGTATTATACAAACCGCACAAAATTTCTTGACAAAGTGGAAAACAGATAGTATAATATATAAAATATATGAGGAATCGACTTGTTTTGTTATCAATCAAAAATTGGAATATACTTACTTGACAGTGAGGCAAGATTTGGAGGAATTAGGTAAATGGAAAACGCAAAGGAAATCCTTATGACAAAAGAGGGGCTTGAAAAGCTTGAAAATGAATTGGAAGAATTAAAGGTTGTTCGCCGTAAGGAGGTTGCTGAAAAAATTAAGCAGGCGCTGGCTTTTTTGGCGACCTGTCGGAGAATTCTGAGTACGATGAGGCGAAAAACGAGCAGGCGCAGGTTGAGGCACGGATTGCGCAGAGAGAAGGAATGCTCAAGGTTGCGCGGGTCGTTGATAACAATAGTATCAGCACGGATGCGGTCAGCGTCGGCACACGGGTAAAATTGCTCGACGTGGAATTTGAGGAAGAAGAAGAGTACGCGATTGTCGGCAGTTCAGAGGCTGATCCGTCGCAGAATAGGCTCTCCCTATGAGTCGCCGGTCGGCAAGGCGCTCTTAGGAAAAAAGGTTGGCGACGTCGTTGAGGTCGAGGTGCCGGCTGGAAAAATTCAGTTTAAGGTGCTCGATATATCCCGCTAAAACGATTCGGTTATTTTGCCCGCACAGTAATCGCTGTGCGGGTTTTTACTGTGTTATTTTGTGAAAATAGGAAGTTAGTATTTAAGAGAAAACAAAAGAAAATAGACGAAAAAAGAGTTTTATTTTAACAGATTAAAAAAACAGAAAAAGTGTTGACAAAGTCGGATAGTTGTATTAAAATATCTTATGTTGCATAAGAAGACGCTTATTTTTATATAGGCAAGGAATTAAGGAGGTTAAAAAATATGAGCAGCTATATGGCAAAGAGCAGCGAGCTTAACAGAAAGTGGTACATTATAGATGCGACTGACAAGCCGCTCGGCAGGGTTGCTTCGGCAGCGGCGAGTATTCTGCGGGGAAAACACCTTCCCACGTTTACGCCGAATGTTGACTGCGGCGACCATGTAATTATTTTGAACACGGACAAGGCGGTACTCACCGGTAAAAAGCTTGAGCAGAAGATTCACTACTATCACACGGGCTGGATTGGCGGCCTGAAAAAGTGAAGTACAACAAGCTTATGGCGGAAAACAGCGATAAGGCGATGTACATGGCGGTTGAGGGATGCTTCCTCACAATACAATCGGCGCACATGCGCTCAAAGCGTCTGCGTGTATACAAGGGCGGCGAGCACGAAAATGCTGCGCAGAAGCCCGAAGTATGGACAGGCGAGATTAAATAAGGAGGAGGAAGACGACAATGGCTGATAAAACATTTTTTACGGAACAGGCAGAAGAAAAAAAATCTGTTGCAGAGTACGGCTCGTACCGGGCAACGGTACGATTACGATTAATAAAAGAAGCATTGACGACTATTTCGGCCTTGAAACGCTCAAGGTTATCGTTCGCCAGCCGCTGACGGCGACGAATACGGATACAAAGTTTGACGTAATTACGACAGTTACGGGCGGCGGCTTTACAGGGCAGGCCGGTGCAATCCGTCATGGTATTGCGCGCGCGCTTTAGAGGCGGACGGAGAATACCGCGCAGTCCTCAAGAAGGCGGGCTACCTCACGCGTGACCCGAGAATGAAGGAAAGAAAGAAGTACGGCCTCAAGGCTGCGTCGTGCGCCGCAGTTCTCAAAGAGATAATTTTTGCAGCGATATTGGCTGGCGGTCGAAATATAGGAACGTTAAAAGAGATATTTTTCTTACAAGAAAAATATCTCTTTTTATTATTATACCATAAAATGCAACAGAAGCCCGAAGAATTGTGTTCCTGCGCAGCAGAAGGGGGCTGTCCCGATAACAATTCTTCCAATGGATCAAAATCGAAGATTTTGAGACTATTTATAAATAACCGTATTTTTTGATAAACGGCGGTAAATAAAAGATTTTTGCTACGTTACAGCCGTAAAAGCCCTCAAATTTGGTCCAAGTATGCTCTGTGAAATAATTCAAATGCAGCGGATAGGCGATCTGCTTAGAAAACAGCTTTTATGCAGTCGGAACGGAAAAAATAATTGGCCGGTGTGCGGCTCCAAAAAGTTGAGATAGACGGAACGACCGACGCCTGATGCTTTCCGACCCGTTCAAACTCCTGTATCACGCTGCACAGCTTTTCCATTGGCTCAATATGCTCTAAAAGTCCAATAGAAACCACAAAGGTCAAACGATTGATCGGCAAACGGAAGGTTTGCTGCATCAGCGATTTGAAACCGTACATTTTTTTGTTCAAACTCATAAAAATTAATATCAACAGCCCATATATCAAACGTTGTATCACCTAAAACTGTATAAAAATCCTTTCCGTTTGCACACCCAACTTCAAGAATTTTCATTTTTGATTTGGTGACAGATTTAATAGGCTCATATTTAAAAAAACGCCGCTTTTTCCAGTATGTCGACGCGGTCTGCTTCCACTTTGATAGAAAGGATGTTGACCTATAATCATACGATGTGCCCTCGACAAAAAAAAATACATCATATGTTGTATTTTTTTGATTAATTATACAACATTTGTTGTACAATGTCAATACTATTATAAACTTATTTCAAAGGGTGATAGCGTTGGCATACTTTCCAAGACTGCGGGATTTAAGAGAGGACAGTGATTTGACGCAAAATCAGCTTGTGGAAATTCTGCATATGCACAAAACGACTTATACAAATTATGAACAGGGAAAACAGAGATTCCCTTTAGTTTGGTGGTTCGGCTTGCAAAATTTTATAACGTGACGCTTGACTACATTGCCGGCCTTACCAATGAGCCGAGACCGCTTGCAGAAGACAGAAAATAATGATGTAAGGGGGATACAAAAAAGCCTTTTGTGGTAAGATTACAAAGGCTCTTGTATCGTATCAATGTGTTCTTTAACGCTTCGGCTCCATATACCCGCCCTTCATTGGTGCGACGGCGTGCTGTGCGTAAAGGCGCAGTACGCCGGTTGTATAGCGCGGCGGCCTCGGCTTCCACGCGCGCTTCCGTGCTGCGAGGACGGCCTCTATTTCCGCTTCCGTCTTTCGCTGTCCGTCTATTCCGACAATTCGTAAACTGCGCGCCGGAATATTAAGCTCAATCAGGTCGTTTTCCCAATGAGCGCAACGGGCCGCCGTCCGCTGCCTCGGGCGAAACGTGTCCGATTACCGGTCCCTTTGACGCGCCGGAAAACCGCCCGTCGGTGATTAGTGCAATGGAAGCAGCCAGCGCCGGGTCGGAGGATATCGCTTCTGTTGTGTAGAACATTTCCGGCATACCGCTGCCCTTTGGGCCCTTCATACCGGATGATGACCGCGTCACCGGGCATAATTTTGTGGCTGAGCACAGCCGCAATCGCCGCATCTTCGTTGTCAAATGGGCGCGCGCGCAGAACAGCTTGGTACATTTTTGGTACGGCGCTGTGCTTGACGACTGCGCCGCCGGGCGCAAGGTTGCCGCGCAAAAACCGCGATTGCGCCGTTGCTACTGATTGGCGTGTCAAAGCTGCGGATGACGTCGGTGCGTTGCAGGCCCGTTTTTTGCAAATATGCGTCACAAGCTTCGTAATAGCTGCTTTTCTTGAGTTCTTCGAGGTTTCGCCCAGCGTTTTTCCCTGTTACGGTCATTGCGTCGAGGTGGAGCATGTGTTTGATTTCCTCCATAATGCGCGGCACACCGCCAGCATAATAAACGGCTCGCGCGGGCCACCGTCCGGCGGGACGCACATCGAGCAGGTAGTGCGCCGCGGTGCAGCCGGTCAAAGGTGTCCGCGTCGAGTTCGATTCCAAACTCGTGAGCAATTGCAGGAATATGCAGTAGCGCGTTTGTTGAGCCGGAGACCGCCGCATGGACTAAAATTGCGTTTTCAAAGCTTTCCCGCGTGACAATATCGCGCGGCAGCAGATTTTGCGCGGCCAGCCGGACGGCCTGCCTGCCTGCGCGGACGGATACATCATATAAATCGGTGCACATCGCGGGCATGAGTGCGCGCTGCCGGGCAGCATCAGTCCGAGCGCCTCCGCCATAATCTGCATTGTTGACGCCGTTCCCATAAAACGAACAAGCCCCGGACGAGGGACAGGCGTGTTGCTTGTAGTAGTCCAATTGCTTTTTCGCTAATTTCGCCGCGCTTCTGCATTGCGCTGTACGTCCCAAGCTGCTCTAATGTCATTAGCTCCGGCCCGGCGTCCATCACGCCGCCAGTTACCACAATAGACGGATGTTAAGCCGCCAATCGCCATCAGATGGGCCGGGACGGCCTTGTCACAGCTGCGATAAACACGCCCGCGTCAAACGGCGTTGCGCCCGCATGAATTTCAATTAGTTCGTCAGCGCGTCGCGCGACGCAAGTGAGTAGTTGATCCCGTCGTGGCCCTGTGCCTGTCCGTCGCAAATATCGGTCGCAAAGTAGCGCGCGCCTTTGCCGCCCGCCGCCGCAACGCCCTTACAAACGCCGTCTGTGAGCGTAAGTAGGGTGTGCGCTGCCCGGATGACTGTCGCCAAAGGTGCTCTCAACAAGAATTTGCGGCTTAGGTAGATCGTCGCAGCTCCAGCCCATTCCAATGCGCAGCGGATCCATTTCCGGCGCAAGCTTGCGGATATCCTGGCTTCTCATAGTGTTATCCTCCTAAATCATGCGATATATAAACCAATTATACTGAAAATCCGACACAAAAAGCAATTGCTTCATAAAAATCTGGTTTATAGTTCGCTTTATCGGGCAAGGCAAGCAGAACAAAAAAAATCCCGCTTTGCGGATTTTTACAAAATTTATTTTTTCAAAAAGCTACAGGCACACGCTAACAATTGTTATATCATTTTTATAAAGCTGTTACCTGCATTGTAATTGTATTGTTTACAATCACAGTACGAATCGATAGATTAGAGGTCTGATAGGATGTGTCTGCGTCCGACGTACCGGAAAATTACAGTTGTCGTTGATGACTGATAGGTCCGCGTCAGGCGCTAATGCACAATTGCCTCCCGGGCATATAAGCCAAAAAATGGATTGGTATCATAGCCCGATTTGTCCGCCTTTTCAAGCAGCTGCGAAGAAAGTGTCACGCCCGACAGAAGGCCGTCCGCCGGCTGGTAGTCCAACGATAGTGTATATCTGATATTACTGTACATATTGTCGTCAAAGCTGTATGTTTTTTTTCCCTGATTGATTTTGGTCGAGTCTTTGTCGCTGACAAAAATCGGTTCCCATTGTCAGGCCGATAAACTGTGTCATAAAATCATCGGCCGCGACGGTAAAAAGCTTTGTGTGTGTTTGTACGCCCGCCGTTGCCCGGCGCACTGTCGCTGCCGCACCCGGCAAGGCTAAAGACACAATAAAATTCCCGCAAAAAGCAAACATGCTATCCGTTTCATTTGATTCGCCTCCGATTTGTCAATAATAAATTCCTTCTTCGATAGATAAACAATGCTTCTATATAATATTCGCGCTTAAGCTATTTGATTCCTTTTTCTCACAGCAGGATAAATTAAGAAAACGGCGGTATATTTGTATACCGCCGTAAATTTTACTATTTATGTGGAAAGAATTACGCTTGTTTCAATGCGTCGACGATCCCGGGTTGGACGCAATGTGATGCGGCGGCCTTCGCGCGCTGACTGTAAAAGGCGTGCATGACCTCAAGCACATGATTCGCAAGCGCGCCGGAGGCACGCCCGCAGCCTTTCCTGCGCGCGCCATATCCGACACGCCGTACCCGCGCGAGTTTTTTCGCTGTAACCGTGTGTATAGGGGATTTCGTGCCAGTCCGTGTGGAAGGATTTTTTACCTTGACTACGCCGCCGAAGGTGTTTGGGTCGGGAATCGAGAGCGAGCCCGCGGAACCGTAAATTTCAAGGTTAGGCAGATGCGCCCCCAAACGTCGAACGAGGTAATCATTGTGACAAGCGCGCCATTTGCAAACGTTAAAACACCTGTGATATGTGTCGGGACCTCTACGTCGACAATTGTTCCTTTTTCGGCTCGCTGGCGTAATTGTGCGGGTCGGGAAGGTTTTTGCTGTTTCGCTGACAACGCTTTTTGACAGGACCAATCAGATTCACCAGCGCGGTCAGGTAGTACGGCCCATATCGAACATCGGGCCGCCGCCTGTCTTATAGTAAATTCCGGCGCAGGTGCCAGCTCTCATGCCCGTGGCAGACCATAAACGCCGTACCCGCGACAGGCTCGCCAATCCAGCCGTCCGCAATCAGCTTTTTACGTCTGGATACCCCGCGCCCATAAAGGTGTCGGGCGCACATCCGAGATAGACCCTTTTTCCTGCGCCGTACGCACGAGCATATCGCCGTCCTCTTTGTTGATTGACAGCGGCTTTTCCGTATAGACGTGCTTGCCGCACGCAGTGCCGCCGCCTACAGATTTCAAAGTGCTGCTGCGGTGTTGTGAGGTTTAAAATGATATCGATTTCCGGGTCGGACAGAATCTGCTCCGTTGTGAGAACGCGCTCGATTCCGTACTCCTTTGCTGCCGCTTCCGCTTTTGCGCGGTCAAGGTCACAGCAGGCCGCCACGTTTATGTTATCAAACAGGGTCGTCATATTTTTAAAGTATATGCCGCTGATATTGCCGCAGCCGATTACGCCAACATTTTTCATATAAAAACACTTCCTTCCTTATCGCGCCGCCCACAAAAAGCCGCGCCGCATCAGTTCTTTTGCCTCCGCAATGTCAAACACATCTGCGTGATGGCCGAGCGAATTGTAAATACGCGCCCTTTGCCCCATATTTTGTATAAACAACCGGAACGTCTACCTTACCGTTCGGCGCGTGCGGCCGTCAACAACAGGAAACGTCGTCGTTGCAAGGACGCTGACCGCCGGTCTACGTGGATATAGTACTGCTCCGACTTTACCGCAAAGTCGCCGATGCCCTCTGTAATGGGGCTGGCTGTACTTTTTAATATTGACGGTATAGTCCGTCCCGTCGTTACCGGGTGCGCCACCCCTGTGACCCGGTCATAAACTGCCATTCCGTGCTGTTGCGGAACGCGTCGCACATACCGCCGTGACAGCCCGCAAGCCCGCTTCCGGCTCTCGACCGCTGCACAGACGGAGCGGCATTGATCGTTGTAATCGCCCATCGTCCATACGGGGATAATCAGGTCGTTCTGCATGAGTGCTTGTGTGTCTAACAGCACGTCCAGCGTATTGGAAACCTCGACAGAAAATCCTTCCCCACGCAGGATATCGGCAAACACCTCGGAAACTTGTACCGGTTCATGCCCGTCCCAGTCCCGCCGTGAAAATCAATGCTTTTTTTGCTCAAATGTACCACTCCTTTTTAAATTGATTGTATACGCTTACTATAGCGGATACAGCGGCGTTTTCTCGCAACATTATGCTGTAATATAGACAGTTCTTGCGCTTTTGTACCTTCTATGAAAATAGGCTCAAAGGCAAAGCCTTTGAGCCATTTGTGCCATACTTACAGTAAAATTGCGATAACGATTGGAGCGAGTTTTATGAAGCCGTATTTACAAACCTTACAGATGAAAGCGGGCGGGATTAGCTTTGGCGTTGTCGACAACTTATGCTTTCCGGCGCACTGGCATCTGCCATGCGAGCTTGTCTATGTGATGCAAGGAACGCTTACCGTAGGCGTAAACCGGGCGGCATATGAGCTTTGCAGGGCGATATATGCTCGCCGTAGGCAGCAACAATATCCACTACTACTCGGCGCAGAATTGTCGGATGCTATTGATTATTTTTCATCCGGAGGTTGTCGGCCTTGCACAAGGCTGGCCCAAGGCAGGCACGTTTGCGCAGCCACATATCCGCGCACAGCTCGTAGAGGAGCGTGTCAAGCGTTTGCTGCTTGGTCGGCGGAGCATACCAATATGGATGGATTGGCTAAGCGTGGGATTTGTAAATTTGCTTTGCGCCTTTGTGCAGGAGCACGCCGCCCCGATGGAGGAAAAAAAGCGGATGCAGCGCGCCGCACAGGCTTGTGCAGGAGGCGATTGGCTATATTGCGCGCAATTACCGGGAGGAAATCAGCCTTTCGCAGATTGCGGATTATGTTAATATGAGCAAATACTATTTTTCACGCAAATTTAAAGAGTATACCGGCGTCAACATCCCACAGCATGTCAGTTCTGTCCGACTCTGCCACGCCGAACAGATGCTGGAGGAGAGCGGACGCAGTATTTTCGGATATCGCGTATGCGTGTGGATTTGGCAGCTTGCGTAATTTTAACCGCGCATTTTTCGGAAAAACAATATGACTCCGGCCGAATTCCGGCGGCAGGCTGTACAAAAACGCAAATAAGCCGCCCAAAGCGGCCGGCTTATTTGCGCAATACTATATTATACATACAAATTAGGAGAAATTTGTACTATACCAATTTTGGGTGTATAATTTCCTGCTTGCTTCTCACCTCTAACTATATTATACTATAACTATAGAGAAAAACAATGTAATATATTTTCAATTATGTGTAAGATATTATCAAGAATACGGGGTGACGGCGAATGGCGATTGCAAAAAGCATGTATATATCTAAAATCAGTGAGCAGATTTTTTCAACACTATACTTAGGCGATACGCAAATTGCCGGCATCAGCGTCGGCATGACATACCCCTGTAAGGACTACCGCATTGACCGGGTAAAACGCAGTACGGATATGTTCGAGTTTGTTATATCCGGCAAGGGATATATTGTGCACGACGGAGATAAAGGACTGTGTCGGCAGGTGATACGCTCCACTTTCGGCAGGGGGCGTCCTATGTGCAATATGCGGACATGCAGGAGCCATACGAAAAAATCTGGATGAGTATCAGCGGGGATTTGGTCCGCTCGCTGCTGGTGAATTACCGGTTCACGGAAGAGATCAATGTCGTTACTGTGGATACGCACCGTACATTTATAGAGTTGCATAAGGCGGTCGTGGATAACAGGGGGTTGAGACATTTTCTCTTCTGTTCCATAAGTTGCTTTTGCAGATGTACAGCCATTCCGCGCAGCGCCCGCCGCAGAATACGCTTGCGCAGAAGATTCGGCAGTATTTAGACGACCGTATTGACACAGGAGGTTCGGCTCGAAGAGGTCGCCGCACAGTTTTATATCAGTAAAATACAGTTAATCCGCGTTTTTAAGCGTGCATATAATACAACGCCCTATGCTTATATATTGGACGCAAAATTGCAGGTTGCGCAAAATCTGTTGCTTACGACCGATATTCCAATTAAGGAAATTGCGGCTCAGCTCAATTTTACGGATGGACATTACTTTACAAATTCGTTTAAGCGGCAGGCGGGGATGCCGCCCGGAGCGTTCGGAAACGGTTTCTTTCTACAAAAAGAACACGAAAAAAATAAGTAAATGTAAATTATTAGAACATGACAAAATATGCAGTTTTTTTTGGAACTTTTTTAAATGGTGCGCGTCAATGTAGGTGAAAACTTTAAAATGACAATGGAGGGTACATACAATGATAATAAAAATTTGGTTCAATTATAGTTGCGGCTGCACTTATTGTGACTGTTTTTCCGGATGCGGCAGCAAAGCGCCGGAGCCGACCCCTGTCGGCAAGCCCCTTCGCCGGAGGTCTCCGCTACACCGACCGTATCGCCGTCGGCAAGCCCGGAGAGTGAGACCGACGAGACGCCGGAAAGCACCGGCACACAAGCTACAGAAACGAAAAGCCCTCGTCCGCGCCGACGAAGAACCCCGCGACGCAGCAGCCGGCCGCTACACCGACAAAAGCGCCGGAAAAGACGCCCGACCCGACAAAGGCGCCGGAGCCGAGCGTTTCCGTGTCCGAGCTTATGAATAAAATGGTTTCCGCTCTGCCGGCGGATTCGCACAATATGAGCGAAATTCCGTCCGACCTGTATGCGGGCGTATACCAGATTGACCCGTCCGCTTTTGATCAGGTTTTAGTGTATGGCTCAATGATGAATGTAAAAGCAAATGAGATGATTGTAATTAAAGCTAAAAACTCGGCCAATTTAAACGAGGCGAAGAGTGCTCTGTCGAACCGTCTTGCGACGCTGAAAGAACAGTGGAAAAATTACCTGCCCGACCAGTATGAGATTGTAAAAGCCGGTACAGTAACGACAAAGGGATTGTATGCGGCTTTTGGTGATTGCGCAAGACGGGCAGAAGGCTGTTTCCGCGTTTAATAGTGCAGTCAAATAAGCACTTTTGTATGCAAGAGACAACAGAGCGGCAATTTTGCCGCTCTGTTTTACAGTCAGACGAAAATTGCCGCCTTTGTGCGGCGGAATAGGTGGTGCCAATGGTCTTTTCGAGTATTCCGTTTTATATTTTTTCCTGCCGGCGGTATTGGTGTTATATTTCGCTGTACCGCGCCGTTTTAAGAACCTATTGTGCTCTTTGTTTGCAGCCTGCTGTTTTACGCGTGGGGCGAGCCGGTCTACATTACAATTATGTTGTTTTCCACTGTGTTCGACTATGTAAACGGCCTGCTGTTAGCGCGTTTTGAGGAAAAGCCGCGCGCGCGCAAGGCAGTTCTTGTGACATCTGTCGTCGGTAATTTAGCGATTCTGATGTTTTTTAAGTACAGCGACTTTTTTATCAGCAACATAAATGCCGCGCTTAACCTTGATATTGGTCTGCTCGGCCTTGCGCTGCCGATTGGTATTTCGTTTTACACCTTTCAGACGATGTCGTATACCATAGATGTGTACCGGCACGATGCGCCGGTACAAAAAAAATAATTGCGTTCGGCGCATATGTGACGCTATTTCCACAGCTTATCGCAGGGCCGATTGTCCGCTATAACACGATTGCGGAGCAGCTTGACAACAGAAGAGAAAGTTTTGATATGTTTTTGACGGCATGGTTCGGTTCTGCGCCGGGCTCGCCAAAAGGTTCTGCTCGCCAATAACATTGGCGCGCTATGGAACGAGATCAGCGCCGCGGCGCTGGGGGAGCTGTCCGTGTTGACGGCTTGGCTGGGGATTGTTGCCTTCTCGCTGCAAATTTACTTTGACTTTTCCGGCTACAGCGACATGGCGATTGGACTTGGCAAGATGTTCGGCTTTGAGTTTTTAGAAAACTTTAATTATCCCTATATCAGTAAAAGCATTACCGAATTTTGGCGCAGGTGGCACATCAGCCTCGGAACGTGGTTCCGCGAGTATATGTATATCCCGCTCGGCGGCAACCGCAGGGGTGCGGCTATGATGTATTTTAATATTTTTACTGTCTGGTTTTTGACGGGCTTTTGGCACGGCGCAAGCTGGAACTTTGCCGTATGGGGGCTTTACTTTGCAGTGATTTTGATGCTTGAAAAGGCGTTTTTGCTTAAGCTTTTTAGATAAAGCACCGGCAATTATTTCGCACATCTACGCACTATTGCTGATTTTGATTGGATGGGTCATTTTTTCGTTCGACTCACTTGCGGACGGATTTACCTACTTTCAGGCGATGTTCGGCATGGGAAACGGCGGGCTGGCAGACGATATGTTTTTCTATAACCTGCGCTCCTACTGGCCTATGCTTTTCGTCGGCATTGCCGCGTGCGTCCCGCTTTGGCGGCGGCGGGGAAAAATACCTATGCCGCGGCGGACGGTATATCGTAGTGGGCGTCCTTGCCTTTGCCGCGCTTACGCTCTGTACGATATATCTTGTTGACTCGTCTTACAATCCGTTTTATACTTTCGCTTTTAGCATAGACAGGAGGAGGTATTTGCTGTGGAACGACAAATCAAGAAATGGGTGTCAATTCTTTTTGTGCTGTGCTTGTGGCGGTCATGGGGGTTTGTCTGCTAAAGCCTGCTGTGTATTTTTCGGAAAATGAAAATAGGGTGCTTGCGCAGATGCCGCATCTCAGCAGCGAGGGAATTTTATCGGGGGAATTTACAAAGGAAATAGAGGAATATACCACCGACCAATTCCCGATGCGCGATGACATAACACGGATAAAGGCGCACTTGGAGCGTGCGTCGGGCAAACAGGAAAACAACGGCGTCTACTTTTTTTCAAAAGGGGTATCTGATTGAAAAGCCAACCACCACCGACTTGAAAACTGCGGCGGCGAGCCTAAACGCGATCAAAAAGGCGGACGCGCTTGGAAAATACAATATTTCTTTTGCTGCTTGTGCCGACGGCGTATGAAATTCTGCGCGATTATTTGCCTGCGCATTGTTATACGCCCGTACAGCAGCGCGCGGCGCAGCTGGCGGCGGACACGCTGTCGGGTACGAATGTGAAGCGTATCGACCCGACGGAGACGCTGGCGGCCCCACAAGGGCGATTACATCTATTTTAGAACAGACCACCACCAAACGGCATACGGCAGCTTTTTAGTGTATCAAACGCTCTGTGAACAGCTTGGGATTACGCCGTATGCAGAAAGCGATTTTACAAAGGAGGATTTATCGGACCGCTTTTATGGCACAACGTGGTGGTCAAATGGCGCTCTTTGACGCAAAGCCGGACACGGTTAGCGTTTACAGGCCGAATTTTGACATTGGATACAAGGTAAATTACGTCTATGAGTCGAAGCAGTCCGACAGTATGTATGAACCTGCATGGCTTGACAAAAGGATAAGTACAGCGTATTTTTTGACGGCAACCACCCGGTTGTCACGGTGGATACTACAAACCATAACGGAAAATCGCTCGCTGTGTTCAAAAGACTCTTATGCCAACAGTATCTTGCCGCTTTTAGTAAACCATTATGAATCCGTGCACATTATCGACCTGCGCTATTTTAGCGCTGACCCGCTGCGTATCTCGACGAGCACGGCATAACCGATATGCTGGTGCTCTATAACATGGCAAACTTTACAACGGACACGAACCTTGTCAAGCTCGGCGCATTTATTAAAAATTAGCTGCACACGCCGGCGGTGCGTCGCATATCCTATATTGCGGGTTAAAAATCCGCTAAATTGGTTAGGAGGTCAATTCATATGTGTTGTAACAACAATTGGTTTGGTGCGGCGGCGCGTTCTGCTTCTTCGTGCGGTTGCGGGATGACGGCTTCGATTGGGTATGTTCCGGTAAGAGTGTACACAGGTTCGACCGCAAACAACGGGCGCGCGCACCGGCTGTGGCTGCGCAAGCACAGCAAGCACAAACTGTGGTTGTGGCTGTAACTGCGGTTGCGGCTGTGGCTGCGGATGCTGCCGCTAATTTGTTTTACCCGCCCTCGGGCGGGCTACTTATCCTGACCTTCTTAACCAATAAAAAAAGTAGGCATACCGATACGGTATGCCTACTTTTGGCATAAAATAAATTAAAGGCCTGTAGCGAATTCATCAATTCGATAGCTGCCGTCCTCTTGGCGCAGCAGAATCAGGTAAAGCCTGCTGTCGTTTGGTCCGGCAAATATACAGAGCCCGGCGCGGGCTGCATAGCGACGTTTACTTGAGCGACAAAACTGTTTGACGATTTCGCGTACTCCAATGGGTCAATATGTAGGTTGGTCAGCGATGCCTGTGTCATACCAAACACATATCCGTCCCCGAAAAAGTCTTGAATACAATTTTCCGTGCAGTAATTTTCATAAATGTAAATTCTCCTTGAGAAAACGCATCAAAAACGACGTTATGACCGACTGCGGACTTTTCAAATTTTCGCGGTCATAGACAATGGAGCCGTCAGAATTCGCTATTTTGACCCCTATATTGAAATTGAGCTATTTTCAATCGAATTTCCGTCTTCGTCATAATTTATATCCCACAACATACAGAAAATAAACGAATACGGTACATATGTCGTTTGGCCTGCCAAGAGGGGCGCATAATCCATGTCTCTTGACGCGTCGCTGTTTGGTAAATCATTACTGGGATTATAAAATAAATATTTTTTGCCAATTTCCATTTCAAATCTATCATCCATTTTAACAGCAGTGCCATTACTGTCGTATCCGAAAACACTTCGATTTTGCCATTATCCCAAGAAATATAGCTTCCGGCGTGATCCATAACGCCAAGTCTTTCAAAGGTTTCTCTAAGCGGCAGATACACCTCGCCGTTTTCAATAAAGGTTTATTTATCAGTTCAATTTTTTTGCCGTTATTTGTAATCTCAATTGTATCGTTGGTTTCACTTAGACCAGACAGGACACCGCTTGCAAAATATGGTTGTAGACAGCATTGCAAGGGCAACGATTACCGACAGGATTGATATGAGCTTGCTTGTTGTTTTTTTTTTTAATCATAAAAATCTCCTTTCAATCTGTTTTTGCCGCTTGTCATCCCTGTGCAGAGAAATGCGCTTTGCCCCTTTTTGACAAGCCAATACAGTAAGGATTGTATTCATATAGCTGGTTTTTCCGCCGTGTTCATTGTATCCGTTACTGCTAAATCACACGATATTTCGCACGCTTCGTTGATTTGTCTTGTGACATAGTAGACCGCGGGGTTAAACCAATGGAGGCATCCTATAACAAATGCAAGCCATTTTGTAGTAAAGGTCGCGCCGTCTAAGATGCGTCATTTCATGGCGCAGGATGTTACTTTTTTTGTTCTTGCGTTAAAGGCATCTGCGGCAAAATGAGCGTTGGGCGCAGCAAACCAATCAAAAACGGGGCGTGAAAGCCGCCGCCTGTCCGAACTGTGACTGCTTTATCCGTAAAAATTTTTCAGTTCGGGGCAGGGGACAACCTTTGTTGTGCGGCGGATTTTATAAAGCAACAAAAGATATGCACCTGACTTTCGGCAAACAATACCACTGCTCCAACAAGCCAAAGCAGACTGGATAACAGGAAGCAGTCCGGCTGCCGTTTCTCTTACAGAGGAGAATGGGGAATGGTTTTGGCGGTGGGACGGTAATGGCTGTGCCGCAGGCGCCGTTGCTTCTGGCGCTGCGCTCTGCTGCTGTGTCTGTACGTTCGCTGCCGGAAAATACGATTCTGTCGGCACAATCGCAGGGAGATGAAACCGCACGGGCAGCATAAGGACGATTAGTACGGTAAGCCATATATAATAATGCCATTTACTGCTGAAGCAACGTTTTGTTATTGGCTTCATCAAAGCGAGCAGAAGCGTTAATCCGCCGCCGGCCAATGACACCAGAAAGACAGCGAGAAAAATTTGTGTCAGCATAAGACTGCCTCCCTATAAGCCGAAACCGCTTACGCTTAGGTCGGCAATATCCTCGTCAGAGAGAGTGTTATCCTCGAAGAGGGAGACAGCTAAATCACGCACAGAACCGTTATAAAGCGTTTGAATCAGATTTTTTGTCTGCGATTTTTATATGCCTTTTCTGTGATAAGCGGCATATAGCAGTAGAGCTTTCCCTGCTTTTCGGCGCGTACGGCCCCTTTTCCACCAGCCTTGTTAAAAGAGTTGCAATTGTCGTGCGTTTCCATGCTTTATGTGCGACCGCGCTGCTGATTGCCTGCGTATTCATTGGCGCGCGTCCACGCCATAACGCTTTCATAATTTCAAGCTCCGCATCGCTGATTGTAATTGCCTCGTTGGACATAATACCTGCCTCCTTTTTTGTTCTACATATGTAGTCTATATTCATTCTACAACTGTAGACGAGTGATGTCAAGTGATTTTTAAAAGTTTTTATTAAAATAAAAAAGACGAGAAAACCACTTGGCTTTCTCGTCTTTGCAGTTTTATATTATTGTACTTGCGTTGTATCATTCGTTTGTCCGTCGTTTGCGGACGCTGTTTTGGCGGCCTGTTTTGCCTTTCACTGCCGTCCGGAGGCGTTCTCTCTCCGTTCGGCATGTTCCCGCCGGGACCGCCTCTGCCGCCGAAGCCGCCCATACCGCCTGCTGTTACGCCGGATTCGTTGACGTGTGTAACGGTGTTTTTCCGCCGTAAAGGTGACGAGTGCGGTACCTGCACTGTCGGCATTTTTGCCGTAATATCCGGCTGTTGCATTGCCGGAAACGGAGGCGCCGGTATTGATTGTATAGGACTGCCCTGCTTTGTAAATCAGGCGTAGAAATTACAACTGCCTGATACGGCTTTTTGCGGCGCAAATGCGGCTATGATATTACCTGCACTGTCTGTTAGGTAAAGGTACTGTTTGCCTCCTGTGTATTGGAAAACGTCATGACGATGCTGCTTTGTGGCGAACTGTCGGATGGCGCTTGATTCATTTGTGCGCTGCCGGCTGTAATCAGCGTGCCCCCGTTTATGATAAATTCCTTTGTCATAGTCGAGCGCGCCGTCTCCGCCGCTGGTGGGGCCGTTTACAACAACTGTGCCGCCATTCATTGTAACGGAGCCGTTTACATCAATCCCATCGCCCGCCGCGCTTACGCTGATTGTGCCGCCGTTGATGGTCAGCGTATTTGTGCCGCTTCCCATACCCATGCCGCGCGGCCCACCATCGCCGACGCTTTCATCCTCTTCGCCGCCCGCCGCGTTGATGCCGTCGTCGCTCGCAGTAAGGTCAATCGTGCCTCCGTCAATCGTGATATTGGCGCCTTCGATACCTTCATAGCATTTTGGAATTAAAATTGTACCATTCTTTATGAATACCTCCGCGTCAGCGTGAATACCATCGTCGCCGGTTTGCAAGCTGAGTATTCCGCCGGAAACGGTGACATTGCCATTACTGTGTATCGTATCATCATAGCTGTCCGCTGTGATTTTACCGCTATAGATGTTAAGCGCGCTGCCTGCCTTGAGCGCTTTTTTTGCTTTCCTCCTCCGTCTCGGCGTTGTCCGCCGTCATATCAGGGGAGCAAAATTCGGCTTGTCAGAAATACTATCCGGCGGCTGTCCCTCCTGCGGCAGTTCGGGCGGTGTTTGACCGTCTGGTATCCCCATACCGCCCCTGCCGCCGAAGCCGCCCATAGGGGTATTCTGCCGTGCAGGCGCGCGCGCGGCGCCGCCGCCCGTCTCGATCTCAAATTCACCGCCAAAGATAGAAAGTGTGGTTTCTGCTTGATACCGTCCTGCGCGGCGGTGATGCGGAAAATACCATCCTCAATTTCAATCAGGCCTTTGTCCGTATCGGTATCGTTGTTTGCTTTGATACCGTCTGCTCCCGATGTAAAGCGTAAAGCTGCCGTATTTGACCGCAACACCGTCGCGGCCTACAATGGCGTTATTGATTGCAGTAACGTCAAGTGTTGCGCCGATGACGCGTAAATCGTCTTTACTTTTTATTCCGTTGTCGTAGTTTGCGTTGACAGTGAGCGTACCGCCGCCATTGATTGTCAGATCGTCTTTGGAAAAAGGGCCGCGTCCGGCTCGCTGGTATCCTCTGTTTCATAGCGATAGGCACTTGCATCCGACAACACGTTTTTCGTTCCGTCAGGCAGGCTCACGATTAGCTTTTTCGGCCTGCTTCGCATAGAGCGGTGCGCTTGTATTACAGTATAATTCCCGCACCGTTTAAAACGAGCCGCACCACGTCGTCTTTGCCTGCGTCGACGATAATCTGCCCGTCAGTCAGGCTGCCGATTACAACATATGTGCCCTCGGAGCGAATCGTGAGCGTTGTACCCGAAACCACAGCGCCTGTCCCGCTATATTCAATTTTGTCGCTTGCCAGCGTAATTGTCTCGTACGGTTCGCCGGCCCAATCGCTGTAGTAGTCGTTGTCTTCGTAGCCAATTGTTGTCTGAATCGCCGCGCCGGCGTTCTGTGGCGGCGCCGTACTCGTATCTGCGCTGCATCCGGTCAAAAAAGGTCAGCGGCAAAGACAACAGCAGGGACAACAGTTTTGTGAAGTCCATATGATTAGCCTCCTTTACAATTCATCTTTAACGGTGTGCGCCCGGGAACAAATCACCGTGAGATTACCGTTGCGGCACCGTATTTCGTCGAGAAACGATTTTTTCCTTTTTAATATCCTTTAGCGTAATATGATACGTCAGCTCGAACAAGCTACCCAAATTCGTTGTTTTGACGCTTTCGAGTGAATACTTTTTGTGTAGCGCGCAAACAAGTCGTCAAACACATCCGTATAGTCTAAGTTTTCCGGTATCGTAATACGCAGCGTTTTATCCGTACCGCCCTTTTCCGCGAAGCGTGTCATGGACACGAGCAGCATCACAAGGCTGATGACGACTGTTACCGCTGCCGCAAAGGTGACATAGCCCATTCCTGTCGCAAGGCCGACCGCCATCGCAAAAAAAAGATTGCACAGATTTCCTTTGCACTGCCGGGGTGGAGCGGAACCGGACAAGGCTGAACGCGCCGAGCACCGCAACGCCTGCGCCGAGGTTGCCGTTGACCATCATGATGACCACTTGCACCAGCGGGGGGAGCAGAACGAGTGAGACTGCAAACGTTTTTGAGTATGGACCGCACCTCATATATACAAGTGCAATGATAAAGCCCAGCAGGATAGAAGACAGTGTACAGATGGACGCGGACAGGATGGTAAGGCCTTCCGTCGTGTTGATTATACTGGTAAACATACGTCTTCCTCCTTCCATTGCAGGTTTTTAAATAAATTCTTCCATATTTAGAAAAGGAAATCGGATATATCTCAAAATCAGACAAGAGCCTCGTGAGCCAGAGCGGCATCGCCGCACCGGCTTTGATTTCCATCAGATGTTCACTTTTCCATAAAAAGCGGCGCGCCATAATCGCCCTTTGACAGTTCTAAATCATGCCGCCTGCTGCGGATGTCCGTATCAAACGTAATCCGCAGGCCCGGGTCGTCTGCGCCGCAGAAGGCGATGCGGTCATATGCTAAATACAGTTTCGGAACAGGTTGGTAGTAACGGATAAAAGTAGTCGATTTCCTGCAGTATTTGTTTATCGCAGCCCTCTGGAAGAACGCCGCCGCCCAGATAATTGTACGCGCTTTCGTAGGGGGAGGCTGATTCGCCTTTATAAACAATTCCGTTCATCTTTTCTTAAGCTCGAGAAAGACGAGAGTGTCTTCCTGCGGCACGCCGTAGCTGCGCAGCCGTATTTTTCCTTATATTTCGGTTTTTGCCAAGCGGCGCTGTATCAGCTCGTCGCTGTCTGTGTCATAGTAAATGTTGCAAATTGTGTATTGCCCATATTCATCCTCTGTCATATAGGTGCGCATCGCCTCTGCCAGCGGAGCAAATTTTCATCGGGCACGAGATATTTCTTTTTCGGCCCGTTCAAATACAGAATGAATCCTGCCAAATCCACCATCTCCTATATCGTTATTTCGCGAAACAGATTCTTAATTTTACAGAACGTCTTCTGTAATTTACTAATAGTATATTGTATATTTATGAAGGACGTATGACCAAACTGTGAATAATTACAAATAATCTGTAAATAAAGATCAGTTTGTTGTGTATTTTTAGCGCAAAAAATCCCGCCGAAGCGGGAGGAAAAACGAATGTTATAATTGGATCTCGTTATTCTTTTGATCGATGCGCCGTAATAATTGTATAACTATGGGCATTTATAGTAATGATACAGCCATCCTCCGACGCATACCAGTTCTTGCCTACTCTTGTAATGCTGCATGTTGGGGATAAAATTTTTTTTTTACACCACGAAACAACATCCTCTGTATCAAGCCCAAGATTGTTTCCTTATTCTGCCGACACCCAAATCGGTCGTATGCAGCTTATCCAAATTAGAAAGCAGCGCATTATTCTGTCTCATGACTGTCCTCCTGCTCCGCTAACTCTGCCTCGCCGCGGCGCATAATTTTACGGAACTGTATTGCAAACAAAGTGACCGTTGTCGCGACGGCGAGCGTGTCCGAGACAGGTTCGGCTAAAAATACGCCGAAGAGTTTTGCCTCATTGCCGGTAAAGAACATCGGAATTAGGTATATTAGCGGAATCAGCAATACAATTTTACGCAGCAGCGCTAAAAAACAGCGATACCTTTGCCTGTCCAAGCGCAATAAAGGTCTGTTGGCACGCCGACTGCGCCCCCATGACGAAAAATCATTGCCATATAGATGCGCAGCGCCCAAACCGTAAAGGAGGTAAGCGCCGGGTCGCTGGCAAAAAAGTGCGACAAACAGGTTTGGGAACAGCATCATCGCGGCCCAGTACACCAGCGCATATGTCAGGCACGAGATGAGCAGGAGTGAAAACGCCTTTTTACCCGGCCGTAGTTTTTTCGCGCCGTAATTGTAGCTGATGATAGGCTGCGCACCCTGCGTCAGGCCCATGATTGGCATGGACATAATTTGCATCAGACTGGCTAAAATGGTCATTGCGCCAACAGCAACGTCACCGCCGTATTTTAACAGAGAGGTGTTAAATACGACGTTTAATAGGCTTTCTGTGCTCTGCATAATAAAGGGAGATACGCCGAGCGCCGTAATGCCGGAGATTACCTTCCAGTCAAGGCCGAAATAGCGCGGCGAAATGCGCAGTTTGGTCCGCTTTCCCAGCAGGTAACACAGCACCCAGACCGCCGATACGCCCTGCGCAATCACGGTTGCAAGCGCCGCACCGCGCACACCCATATTTAGGCCGAAGATAAAGATTGGTCGAGCACAATATTAATGACCGCGCCAATCAGCACCGTCATCATACTGGTCTTTGCCGCGCCCTGCGCGGTGATAAAAGGCGTTGAGACCGAGCGCAATCTGGACAAACACTGTCCCCACACATAGATTGTCATATACTGCATTGCATAGCCGATGGTATCCTTGCTCGCGCCGAAGGTGTAAAAGAATCGGCTGGTCAAAATTAGGAATACCGCCGTTAAAATTGCGGAAACAATCAGCAAGAGTACGGTCGCATTGCCTAAAATTTTCTGTGCGCCTTCCATATTGTTTTCGCCCATCTTGATTGAGGCGAGCGGCGCACCGCCCATGCCTACGAGCGCGGAGAATGCCGAAATAATCATTAGTACAGGGAACGTAACGCCTACGCCGGTGAGCGCAGCCGAGCCGACGTCCGGAATATGCCCTATGTAGATACGGTCGACGATGTTATATAAAATATTTACAATTTGCGCCGCTATTGCCGGCAGCGCAAGCTGAAAAAAGGAGTTTGCCGACAGGGGCGCTCCCGAGCTGCTTTGTATTATCCATAGAATACCAGTCCCTTTCTGCGCATAAAAAAAACAGTGCCCGATAAAGGCACTATTTTTAATGGATTATAATATCACTATTATATAAGAAAAAGCGAAATTGTCAACCGGAAACCCTATTTCCATGTAATCGAAATAAGCTGCGTATCGCCGTCCCATTCAACCTGTGCGCCAAAGCATTCCGATACCGCGCGGAGCGGTACAAGCGTACGCCCTTCAATCAGACGCGGCATATCATCTTATTGTCTGTGTATAGCTCGTTTTGTTGATTTGAAGGAAGGTTGTATGTGTCAGAATTCGTTTCATGATAAATCCTCTTCAAATTTAAAATCAAAAAGCCGCACACTTTATTAAGTTCAGTATATACTGTTTCTGTACCCCCTGTCAACTTTCCGCTCATTTTCCTGAAAAACCGGTTGACACGCCGCACACAATCGGATACAATAGAATCAATCTAAAATCCGTACGGGAAAGGGGATAGCGGTATGAGCGAGGAAGGCAGCATTATCACATTATATGATGAAGACAACAATCCGGTCGATTTTGAGCACCTTGATACATTTGAGCTCGACGACAGCGTATATATTGTTTTGTTAGAAGTGCTTGAAAACGGCGAGAGGAAAACGATGAGGTTATGATATTCCGGCTGGAAGCGGACGAGGACGGCGAGGATTTGCTTGCCGTGATTGAGGACGAGGCGGAGCTCGACGCAGCGTTTGCTGAATTTGAAAGTCGACTGGAAGATGTGGATGAATAAGCGGTGAAGAGACTGTAAATTTACAAAATTTTGCACAGGATTCTTTGCATAAAGTCTTGCGTTTTCGTGCAGGATATGATATGATGAAGCAAGAAAAGAGAATTACCCTGCGGTGTGCGTAATATAGCCATTTATTTTACCAACACATTTTTTTAAGGGATTCTTGCTCTTTGTGTGGATTGCAGGCCTCCCTATATGGAAGAAGGAAGCGCGAAGCACAAAGGCGGTTGCCCACCTGCTTAGGCAGGTAATATAAAGGCATCACTTACGGCTCGGCGGGGCATCTTTTTTAAAAGTAGGAGCAGCGGGATGTATACCGCTGTTTTTCTTATCGAAAGGCGAAAAGCAACATTTTTGAAAATATGTTGCATAAAACAATAAGCGGGTGTATAATGAAGCCGTACCGGCAAAGGGCCGGACGCGGTAAAGGAGGGAACTGTATGGCTGAGTATATATGGCTGATTGTGTCGGTGGTTCTGTTTGCGGTAGAGGCTTTTACCTACGCGCTGGTCAGCATCTGGTTTGCAATCGGTGCTGCTGCGGCAATGATCGCGGCGTTCTGCGGCGCGAGCGTCTTGTGGCAGTGGGTCATTTTTGTAGTTGTTTCTGCGCTGCTGCTTTTATGTACCCGCAATGTGGCAAAAAAGTGGCTGATGCCGAAAATTGAGAAGACAAACGCAGATGGCCTAATTGGCGAGGCAGGCGTGGTGACGGAGACGATTGACAATTTAAACGCCGTCGGACGGATATCCGTTCGGTCGCAGAGCTGGCGGGCGAAAAGCGAGGACGATACAAGGATAGAAAAGGGCGAGACGGTCGTTGTGACTGGGCTTGGGGGCGTTACGCTCACCGTAAAAAGGAAGGTACAACCGGCTCCAAAATCTTTGATTTTGAGCCATTAGAAGAAACCGCTGTCGGCGCCCTGCGCCTCCTGCGGCAAATACTCACCGCGTTTTCTTCGGATCTGTTCGCTGATATATGGAACAATAAAAGACAATATATAAAGGAGGGTTTGTTATGCCGTTTTTAGTTTTAATTATTTTTGTAATCATTATCCTGATTATCCTTGTGGCAAACATTAAATCGTACCGCAGGCGTACTCTTACGTTGTGGAGCGACTGGGCGCGTACAAAAGGGGAGCTGGAGCGTAGGGCTGCACTTTAAGGTTCCGTTTATTGAGCGTGTTGCGAAAGTCGTGAGCCTAAAAAGAACAGGTTGTGGACTTTGCGCCGCAGCCGGTTATCACGAAGGACAACGTAACGATGCAGATTGATACGGTCGTGTATTTCAAGTAACAGACGCGAAGCTCTACACCTATGGCGTTAATAAATCCGATGGCAGCGATTGAAAACCTGACGCGACGACGCTGCGCGTAACATTATCGGTGAGATGGAGTTGGACCAGACGCTGACCTCACGCGATGTTATCAACACGAAGCGCGCTATCCTCGACGAGGCAACGGACCCGTGGGGATCAAAATAAACCGTGGAGCTGAAAAAATATTATGCCGCCGAAGGCGATTCAGGACGCGATGGAAAAACAGATGAAGGCGGAGCGTGAGCGGCGTGAGTCAATCCTAGAAGGCTGAGGGCGAGAAACGTTCCATGGTCCTTGTAGCCGAAGGTGAAAAAAGAATCCATGATTTTAAACGCAGAAGCGCAAGACGGCGGCAATCCTTGACGCTGAAGCGAAAAAAAGAGGCGCAGGTACGTGAGGCGGAAGGTGAAGCAGAGGCGATTTTGAAGGCAAACTGCTATGGCGGAAGGTATTAAAGTAATTAATGAATCCAATCGGGTCAGGGGCGTTTTGACAATCAAGTCGTTAGAGGCGCCGAAAAAGTGGCGAACGGCAATGCGACGAAGCTCGTGATTCCGTCGGATATTCAGGGATTGCGGGTTTAGCGTCCTCTTTAAAAAGAAATAATGACGGATAAGTAAATAACAGATAAAAAATTAGACAGAGCATCCGTCCTGTCTTTTTTTGTGAAATTTTGATAAAGAATATTACAAAACTGCAACAAATCTTTACAAAAATTTTTAAATTGGTATATGATATAGCAACAGAAAGTAAGATTAAATAAACTGGGGGAGAGAATATGTACAAAAAAGTTATCTTGCATCCTAATGGTTATTCTCATTCTGGCACAGGCTACGGTTTTTTGCACAGACAAACAGTGAAGCGCTATCGGTAGGGAGTTCGAAATCGTAAAAACAGTCCCGCAGGACGGAGCGGGGATGAGCGTTACGGCTTCGGCGGGAAGTGAGAAACCGGAATAGTGATACCTCCATTTTTTGACAATGTATGTGGTTTCTTATTCAGGCTCTACGGTATCCGCCGTCAAAAAGCAGGAGTTTGAGGTTCTTCCGGGAGAAAGGAAAGTTATTAGCGCGTCTCTTATGGTGAAACCGAACGCGTTATGCAAGGCGTTTATCTGGCAGAGCGGGAGCATGACGCCGGTTACAAAGGTTGTCTCTACATCGGTTGTTGATACCTTTACAGTGAAAAGCGAGCAGGTCTATGACGCAGACAGGGATTATATGGTGGCGTCCAAGGATGTTTTAATTTGACCGGGGAACGGAAAATTTTTTCTTATTGAATGATAGGGCTACAGATTCACGCATTTCGTAGCCAGCGTATCTGAGGACGCAAAGATTATCTGGAATAATGCCGCGCCCTATTATTTAAAGGATACGGCGATGCAAAAGAAGATGTCGTGCCGGCGCGCGGCAGCGTAACAGTAAGTGATACGGACTTAGACGGGCAGTATGATTTGTTTGAGGTAAAAGGCGTATGACGTAGCGACCGTGGCTTCGGTGGACGCGGCTGCAAACAGAATTGATTTTTAAACCTGAAAAACAATAGACAGCCCCTACGTTGTACTGTCAACGGACGAATATCCCTAATTTGAAGTCCTGCCGCATTACGTTAGATGGTGCGGGAATTGGTCTTGAAGACTTACAGGAGTACGATGTTTTAAACATCTATACGGATAATTGGAGCAATCCGACCTATTTTGATATTATCGTGACAAGAAATTATGTTCAGGGTATGGTAACTGAACTGAACGTGATAGACGAGTGCTTTGTTGTAGACGGTGAAATGCTGCAGCTTACGGAAGGGCTTAGCGGCGCAGCTGCCCGAGCTGGAGGAGGAAGGCCGGTTTATCAGGGACATGGATGGGTATGTGGCTTTCATAGATTCCCTATAATTACAGTATTGATAATTGCGCGTATCTATATCGGACAGGGATGGGAACGTTTGATGAGCTGTATATCCGACTTTTTACAAACGCTGGAGCAGATGTTGCCTATCAGGTAGCGAATAAGGTTACAATCAATGGCGTTATGCAAGAGCTTAATCAATATTATACAAAGAGTCAGCTTCATAGCATGTTTGATTCACATATATTTGAAATCAGCCCTGAGCTTGCACTTGCCTCCGAAGTGTTTTAAAGGGCATCGAATGTTAATCTGACACCACGCATATTGTTGGAATACTTGACTGAGTATCCGCTCAGGCGGGAGCTTTCGCCGACAGGCGATCCGGAGGCTGACAGGCTTATTGGATTTACGGTACAGTATGACAGGATTACTCGGATTACGCTGGCCGGGACGAACCCAGAAAAAAGAACGCTTCAGTTTAATGGTATTGCACCGGGTGCTGCATGGGACGCAAAAACAACAGATTTAATACAGGCAGTGACATTGGCACAATGTTAGAAGAAGCAAACATATTCTTCCTGTCGCCGGATAGAGATATTGCAGATTATCATGTATCCGGCATAGAAAGCTTAGAAGACGGTAAAACATATACTGCCTATCTGTACGGTGACGCTGGAAAGGGAGCAAAAATTGCACTGATTCTTGACGCAGATATATGGCTTGGTCAAAATGAGTCCTTATGCGTGCTGGAAGAGTGGAGAAGTCCTTTAATAAATGGCAAACCTTGTTATCTAATAAAGTATTGGGAAAATGGTAGGCTGGCCGAAGATTTGCTGACTGCCGCAGGAGGGCTTAGGGATTTAATTCAGGGAATGGAAAAAGGCGATGTGTTCCTCTACAGTACGGACCAAAGCGGCATGGTACAGGACATTGATGTTATATTTAGTCGGGCATTAATGCGATTCCCTATTATACGTCCTTTAGAAACATGGTTGATCTAAAAGGAGCCAAAAATTACAAATATATCGGCGAAGAAGGCAATCAGGAAAATGAAGTGTATTTTGGATACGTGGGAAAGACAGTGGATACATTTAAGGGGCTTCGAATGACTCTGGTGGATGAAACAGGTAAGTTTTCTGAAAATTCATCGAAAACCTTTGTTGTTCCATATACTGCAAATGTTATCTACTATAATCCGGCAATGGCAAGTCATAAACAAATACAGAGTGCGTCGGCGTATGACATATGCACGTCCGGTTACGAAGAGGATTCGGAAGGAAATATGGATTTTGAGAATACGTCCCCTGCATCGTATGAATTATGCGTTTATTAAAACAAATAAAGATGTGGTAACAGATGTGATTTATATTCGTTACGCAAGATAAAAAGCAGAAAAGCTCCTTATCGGAAACGATAGGGAGCTTTTTATACTATTGATAGTTATACTATCATGGTATAAAAAACGCATTTATTCATGAATCAATTGTTTGATTTATATAATATAGCAGTTCTATACGACGGGAAAGAACGAGAAAAATGATAAAATATGGCGCCGCCACTTGAAATTCTATCGGCAATGATGTAAAATATTTAAAAATAAAATGAGAAGGGGAATAAGCATGGGGAATACTTTAACTAAGAAAAACGACTACATAAAACACATTGTAATAGCTGGGGTACTGACGGCGTTTTCGCTTATTATTCCACTATTACCGTTTAAGCTGCCTCTGCCGCAGCCGTTCAGCGTGACATTTGCCGCGCATGTGCCAACCCTGCTGGCGATGTTTTTTAGTCCGTGGGTTGCGGTTTGTACGGTAATTGGCTCGACAGTCGGATTTTTAATCTCGGTGGGGCCGATTGTGGCGATTCGTGCGGCGAGCCATATTATATTTGCACTGGTTGGCGCGTTTATGCTGAAAAAAGAAAGTGAACCCTTATTTGGTATTTGTTATTTGCGCTATCCTGCATGGATTGGGCGAGGCCGCATCTGTGTATCTCTTTGGGCCTATGCTTGGTTTTGCGCAGAGTACATCGCTGAGTTACCTGTTTGGTACGGTATTTGGTATTACGGTCTTCCATCATTCGGTTGACTGCGTATTTACGGTAATCCTTGCGTTTGCGCTGGAAAAGGCGAAGTTTTTGAAGAGTACGGGGCTTTTTCCAAAAAGGGCATAGAAGAGGCGAATAGAAAAATGAAAAAAAGCAAGGCTTTGCAGCCGCAAAAGCCTTGCTTTATCAATGAATTTGTTTCCTGTGTTTTTCAATTACGTTATTTACGGCGATTTCTTGTCTGCGGTTATAAAATGAAGCGAGTTGGGAAGAAAAGGACCTATTGCTCTTCCGGAATCTGCGGCTCGGCAGTTTCTTCAGCTAATGCGGTTTCGTATTTTCGAGAATCGCATCTTCAAGATACTGGCGCATTTGCGCATTGATCGGATGTGCAATGTCCTTAAATTCGCCGTCCGGTGTTTTCCGGCTCGGCATTGCAATAAACAGTTTTTCCTGTCCGTCAATAATTTTAATATCATGAACAACTATAGCATTATCAAAGGTAACGGAGACAACAGCCTTCATCTTACCTTCCGTATTGAGCTTCCTAACCCTGATATCTGTAATTTCCACGATATAATCACCACCTTTCCCTTGTTGGTATAACAAGAGGCCGCCATGTAAGTAATGATGAAACAAACACAGATACAATCATTGTTCTGTTCTATGTTTCATTTTCACATAAAGAATTGTAATAGTCAAGCCTTTTTCCCGGAATATGGGTAATTTGATTTCGTGTGTGGTTCATATATGTGATTTTTGTTGTATATTTTTAATAGAATGTATAGCGGAAAACTGAGCATATTGACAGTCCGGCAAGATTAAGGAATATTTTATTGAAGAAAAATTGGGAAAGAAGCCATAATATCATAAAAAAGTAAATAAAATTTAAGAAAAACGTTTTATTTTTGTTACGTTTCGTATAATGTTTTTATATAAATATATGCATAGGCGGCCTGTCCGCTTGCTTACGAAACGGCATAAAATCAAAACCGGGGGGTAGTATATTGTATGAACGATTTTTATTTGTCGGAAATTGAACCGGGAGGACATATCCACTTTATTGGCATCGGCGGCATCAGTATGAGCGCATTGGCGCAAATTTGTGTTAAGCGCGGCTACAAGGTCACTGGGTCTGATATGAAAGAATCGCATATAACGCGCCAGCTTGCAGCGCTCGGCGTTACAATATACACAGGACATGCGAAAGAAAATTCGAATGGCGCCGACCTTGTTGTTTATACGGCGGCAATCAATCCGGAGAATGAGGAGCTGACCTTTGCGGTAGGGAGCGGAATTAAAGCGGTGGAACGTTCCGTATTTTTAGGCGCTGTCATGCGCGGCTATGGCTGTAGTATTTGTGTCGCAGGTACGCACGGAAAAACGACGACGACTATGATGTCGCATGTTTTGCTTGAAGGTGAATGCGATCCAACGATTATGCTGGGCGGCGAGCTTGATGTGATTGGCGGAAATATGCGGCTTGGCGATTCGGATTATTTTTGACAGAAGCGTGCGAGTACCATTGCTCATTTTAGAGTTTTTCCGAAAATTGCAGTTATCACAAATGTCGACGCCGACCACCTCGATTTTTTAAGGATTTGGACCATATTAAGCAGGCGTTTACAGAGTTTGCGGCGATTCCTGACGAAGAGGGATACGTGGTTGTCTGCGGCGACGACGCAAATGCGATGGAGTGTATCAAAGATGCGCGTGCGCAGGTCATCACCTATGGAATCGGTGAAGAAAATATTTTTTGTCCGGAGAATTTGTCCTATCAAGATGGCTGCGGCGAATTTGATGTAGAATATGATGGAGAAATCATCCATGTAAAGTTGCAAGCAGTCGGCGAACACAATGTCAAAAAATGCGCTTGCATGCTTTGCGGCGGGGTACGCCATGGGGCTTTGACGGCGCAAAGATTGCAAAGGGATTGAGGCATTTGCACTTGTACATCGCCGATTTGAGCGCAAGGAGCTGCAGGGGTGCGGTTGTGGTTGACGATTATGCCGCACCACCCGACAGAAATCAAGTGTATTGTACGCGTAAACGGCATAGCGAAGGGAAGCTTTACGTCGTGTTTCAGCCGCATACGTATACGCGTACGATGCTGCTTTTGGACGAATTCACAGAGGCGTTTGATGATGCGGACGAGATTATTGTAACGGACATTTACGCTGCGCGCGAGAAAGATAACGGAAAATTCACGCACGCGATCTTGTGGAGCGGCTGCAAAACGCGGCCGGGCGGCGCGCTATGTGAGCGGCTTTGATGAAATTGTGGATATATTGCGCGGCACGCTGCAAGAAGGTGACATGGTGATTACAATGGGCGCGGGCAATGTGTATAAAATTGGGGAGCAGATAATAGAGCAATAAAAAGCCGGCGGATTCGCCGGTTTTTATTATATTATTCTTCGTCTGTTGGGTTTTCCCAATTGTGGTAAACGTTTGCACGTCGTCGTTATCCTCCAGCATTTCGAGCAGCTTACCCATGTTTTTCACGTCGTCCTCCGCTGTTAATGCCACTGTTGTTTGCGGCACCATCTCCACGTCGGCGGAGCTGATGGTGTATTTGCCCTCAACGCCTCGCGCACCGTACTACAGCTGTCAGGATCGGTTTGTTATCTCGTAATACCCTTCCTCTGCCGCAAAGTCCTCTGCACCCGCGTCGAGGCACATCCATCATGAGCGCATCCTCGTCCTGACCGTCTGCCTCAATGATGATAACACCCTTCCGGTCGAACATAAAGCTGACGCAGCCCGTCTGCCGAGATTTCCGTGAAATTTGTCAAAATAGTGACGCATGTCGGCTGCTGTCCGGTTGCGGTTGTCCGTAAGCGTTTCAACGATGACCGCGACGCCGTTCGGCCCGTAACCTTCGTATACGATATCTTCATAGTTATCGCCGCCGGTTTCACCGGCTGCTTTTAATTGTCCGCATAATATTATCGTTTGGCATATTGTTAGAACGCGCCTTTGCGATAATATCTTTAAGTTTTGAGTTGTTGTCGGGTCCGGGCCGCCCCGCCTTTACCACAACAGTGATTTCCCGCGCGAGTTTCGTAAATATTTTCGCCCGCTGTGCGTCGTTCGCACCTTTTTCCGTTTAATTGTACTCCATTTGGAATGTCCTGACATTCTGTTTCACTCTAAATTAATTTCAACTTCAATATTATACCATAAATGTGGCAGAAATCCGAAAAAGACACGGTGCGGCATACGCCGCAGGAGGGACAGTGTCCCGACAGTGGCTTTCAAGCGCAAAAAGCTCCGCTTTTGCGTATATTACCATAGCTACTGCTATATTGCAAAGGGCGGCGTTACTGCTTTTTGTACTCTGCTACGCCCTTACGGAAAGCCGCTGTTGTTTCGTCCGTTTCATCAAGGAAGTACGGTCTTGCAATCTGCTTTACGTTTCGGGCCGCATGTCATAGTCCGCGCTGCTCCACCACAGCGCCATACGGATATTTTTTATAGTTTTGATGGCGCTGAACATATCCGTAATCCACGCCGCTTTGTCGCCGCCGACTGAGCTGGACGCAAACTCTGTAATGATAAACGGAAATTCGCCAAACAGCTTCATATATTTATCGTACGGCTCTTTATAAATTTCGTCAAACGTGCGCCACTTTTCGTGGTACAGCTCTTTATAGTACTCGCCCGTGTTATAGCCCGTCATACCAATCATTTGGGTATAGCCGTCGCCCGGATAGTAGGAAATATATGAGTTCCAATGTGCAGGCGGACAATCCTCCGCATTGGGGTTAAAAATCCATATTGCGTTGTCGACGCCTTCCTCTTGGAATATGTCGTAGATTCTGCGCCAGTTTTCGATAAAGATTTCTGGGTCGGAGGCGCTGCGACGCCCGAATAATTGACCCAGTCGCTGTTCATTTCGTTGTTTAAGCGGAACAAAAACGGATGCCCAAATTCTTTTTGCGCCGCGCGCAAAGGCGCGAATCTGCTCGTCGAGCAAGCCGTCGTAGATGTCAAAGTTAAGATTTTTACCGAACAGGTCTTCGTTGTTAAAATTCGAGGTCTGGAGCGTCATTTCGGTGAACTTACCATCTTCGTGAAATTTACGCAGCTCCTCAACCGGGAACCCGTCGTTTAAGTTGACGTAGTGGAGCGCAAAGTCAAATTGGTAGTCTACCTTTTTTCAAGATCAATCAGCCAGTTGTAGTTGCGCTCCTTTTTGGTACGCGCCGTCGACGAAAATTCCCCATTTAAAGTCGTCCTCGTCCGTTACAGCGTGCCAAAAGCGCCTTCGTTTCTTCGTTCCATGTATCCGGCACGACGGGCTTGTATTCGTGCTTGAATACGTTTTCCCCTTCGATTTTGATTTCTTCAAAGGAATCTACAATCTCTTGTATCACCGGCGCGCTCTTTTCGTAGTCCTTCGTCTTAAACATCACGCGAAAAAAACGCCTGCGGGCCGGTTTTTGAGTGTACAAAAAGTAGGAGTAGTCGTTCTGCCGTGCGGTTTTTGCTCCTGCGGGCTGCGCCGCAGCGAGATAAACTGCGCTTTTGCGCCGTTATGCTCATACTTTTTGTTTTCGAGCAGCGTAATATTGTTCGATTCCTGATAATACTCGTCCAAATAATACTGGTTCATGTAATTGTCAATATACCACTCCACGTCCTCGTACGGTGCCCATTCGCGTGTAATTACAACGGTCATATCGTCGTCGTAGACCTTAATTTGCTCCGGACTGATAGAAGGTCAAAGTGCATGTGGTCGGGGAAGGAGGCGAGTACCCCTTCGGCCGGTCGAGCAGCACCTTGTGCCCGTCAGCAGTCGTAATAACCTCCTCCTGTATGGCCGGTTCTGTGTTTGTTACGTCATGATACATTGCCGTAATCTTGTTTTTCGCAAGCTGGATAAAATTTGCCGGGTCTTTAAAAAGCCCTTTAACCATAATGTACAGGGCAAAGACAAGACAGAGGCCGAGCAGCGACAGCAGGACAAGCTTTGTAATTTTTTTGCGTTCATAAAATGACTCCCGTTTATCTAAAATTGTTGGATGCAACATGCTAATAAAATACCACATTTCTTAGGATTTGTCAATGAAAGCAAAAATAACCCCTTTCTATGGAATCGTTCCAAAGAAAGGGGCTTAGCGGTTATTTATCAGCCAATTGGCGGTACGGGCGTCGGCCTTGTATTGTCCCACACATCATCAACCTTGAACAAATCGTCCAATTTCTCCGGATTGTACCACATCCGATAGCCGTCAAGGTTACGTCTGCCCTGACGGACATAATCATCGCGTATCTGCACCCATGCTTTTGACGCGTCCACGTTACAGAAATACTTAAAGCCGTAGGATTTGAGCGTTTCAAATTTTTCGCCGGAGTACTTGCCAATACCGGCAATATCCTCGCCGTGCGCATAGATTAAAACATCCGTATCGCCGATAATTGGGCGAACCTGCTCGTCCCACTTTTTGCGTCCTCTGCAAGCTTCGCCGCGCTGGACGAGCCGTAGAGCCTGTGCCCCCAGCTATGGCTGGCAAAGGTCCAGCCGAGCTCCTTCATGCGGTCAGCCACCTTCCTTGCTTCGGTAACATCGGACTCTTTATAGTCGTCTGCGGCCGGACAGGTGCGGTAGCCTAATACGCCGTCGTAGCCGGTGAGAGCAAGTGTAGCCCGCGCGCCTTTATAGGAAAAGTCGGGGTGCGCCTTTATAAAGTCCTCCAGCAGCGGCACAAGGTCGTAAGAGCCGCGTACGACCGTTCCGTCGTCCTGAATATATTCGTTTGTTGGATAGCCGTCGTCGCCAATCACCAGCCGCGTCGCGAAGCCGTCACCGTCATGTATCCATAGTAGGAAACGTCGTCCTGCGACATAACAAAGGAATCTTACCCGCCGGCAGCATAATGTCGCCGGGCACGAATTTTGTCGTGCCGTCAGGCTGTGCTTCTTCGCGGGCGATATCGGGAATGTCAACGAGCACATAACCACGCTGGTACATCGTCCATCATTTTGTTAAACTCGCTGATAGTCGTCATATATTGGTTGTAGCGTCTTCGCGGTCGTCGCCGTCAAAGGCCTTTGCTGTGTCGACAATCAGCGTGTGAAAAAATACATGCGTAATATCAGTCACATCCTCATGACGTACGAGGAGGCTTTTGCCGTTTCATAACCGGAAAAATTGCCTGCATAAGCTCCGGTTTTTCTGTGTAATTTTCCGAAAGACTTGATTTTTTCAATCGCTGCGTCATAGTCATAGCCCGCAGCGAGCAAATCCGCTTCCCTTTATCATACTTCAACAGTGGGTGGGGCGGGCGTCTGCACGGCGTTTGCCTCATGGCCCGGGCCTGAAAACGTCGCGACTAAATACTTGATTCCAAAAACAATACCGATAATAACAGCCACTAAAATAATAGCCAAAAATTAAATTTATAATCGTTTTCTTTTTTCGCTGCTTCCGACGCTGTGCAATCCCTGCGTGAAAACAACGGAATCATTCCCTGTCTTCCATGTGCTTAGCCTCCCTCACTGTATCAACATAATAGTACGGTTATATGTTGCAAAATATAGCCTCTGCGTACATTATACTATTTATGTCGAATAAAGGCAACAGCTATTTACGATTTGTCATGATTTCGATATAAATTTTGTCCACTTTCGGACGCCGAGCGCGCACAAGAGACACGCCGCCAACGTGATAAAAAAGCCAGATTAGGATGGTTGCGCTCCAACCGGATGTTTCCGCTATAGCGGCAAAGCCGTAGCTGGATGCCGCACTGCCCAGATAGGTACATGCGTTTAAAAACCGGATACGGAGGAAATCTTTCCGTATTTATCAAAGTATTTTGGCACGTAGCTAATCAGCATAATATTGACGCCATACATACACGCAACCAAAAGCGCCATACCAAAAGGGATTGCAGCGGCCGCACTCTTGCCGGTGCAAAGAAACAGCATCAGCGCGGCAGCACCCGCCACAGCGAACATCACGCCTGCGGTCTTTTAGTTCGTTATGGAACCACCGCCGGTCAATTCGCGCGGCGAAATAGACACTGGCGATTGAGAACAGGGGAGGACTACCGTCGTTAAAACGGAGGCTGACGCGCTGATGCCATATGTTTCGCTCAGATAAGTCGGCGCCCATGTCACAACGCCATCCTTTAATATTCCGTGTAAAATGACTGCAAGTGCCGTAGAAAACAGCGGCGCAGCGGTAAATAATTTGCGCAGACCCACCGAAGTCGCTTTGCCTTCCTCAGCAGAAGCAAACGAAGGCTTAGTGGTACAGACGGCCTCCTGCACTTCGCGCGGCAAACAACCATATTAGAGCAACCAAAACGCCGCAAACGCTCGACAGGTAAAATACGCTGCGCCAGCCTCCTATCGCGATACAGACCGGAACCAGCAGGTAAACGGCAACCGTTCCGGCCGAGCTTGCGACTGTGATACTGACGCAGGCCTTTTTAAAGAAATTGCCATCAAAAAACTCTGCCATAATACGAATCATGGCAGGCCAAATCATAGCCTGTGCAAAGCCGTTGACACACCAAAAGGCGAGCATGGCAGTTGCGTCCGCCCATAAAAGCATGGCAATATTGGTCAGAGCGGAAACAAACAGTCCCAAAAATCATTTTACGGGGGGCTGACCCGGTCACTAATCATACCACAGATAAACTGCCCGGCACAATATGTAATAAAGCTGCCTGTACTGACAAGGCGCCGGCGGCTGTTTTTGTGATGCCTGTATCGGCAGTAATACCCACAATTGCCGCGCCATAATTTAAGCGGGTGATATAACAATGAAATAGAGTATCCAGCATAAAAAAGAAAAACTTGCTGTGATGGTTTTTGATGTTCGGTTTGCACGAAAACCGCCCCCTATTTGAAAAAAGCGTTTCAAACTTCCCAGTATAGACGCAGGTGTAGGAATTGTCAATATAAATTTGCAAAGAAAAAACGCCGGTATAGAATCCGGCGTCTTTTCGTTTTAGAAGCTTATAAAAGTACTGAGCGGTATGACGCTATCAAGCGAATCCCAAAAGCATACATTTTAGCGTATAATCGCAGGACTTCCCGCGTCTGGGAGAGCAATTTCCGTGCGCACATATTCTGTGCTACCGCTTACGGGCAGCGTAACATCCACGGGATAAAGTGCCGCGAGACGGCCGCCCTGATAAAGGGCAAAGTACACGGTTGCCTGTCTCCCGTTTTGGTTTTGTATCAAAGTTTAAAACCTCGACGCCTACCGTAGCTTTTCTGGTTGTGATTTCTGCCATGCTTTGTTCACCAGAAGAGGCGAAGAAGCTGTTGATTGGCACTTTGTTCATCAGGTTTTGCTCGGCGTCGATTGCATGAACATTCAGGTTTTGCAGTTTGGCACCGCTGCTCCTCCTGCGGCAGGCTGAGCAATGTAAC
>VOFG01002679.1_pt1 | contig 45400 bp, 73 predicted proteins | sample 5384171 | NCBI WGS metagenome assembly VOFG01 (sample SAMN12384726, study PRJNA508395) | human gut metagenome | isolation source: healthy gut F | host: Homo sapiens
CAAATCCTGTTTCTACCATCGCTCTTGTATTTGTTTGTTTCATAAATCTCCATTCTAAATAAAAGAAGATAGATTAATTGGTATCTTTTTAATTATAACAGTTTAAAAGGTAACTTCAAATACCCTATATAGTAGACAAATGCGATGACACCGCTATTTATAGTAGATTCCATAGGTCCTTTTTAAAATGTTAAAAGTACCACACCATAGGGTGCGGTACTTTTTGTTTATTATATGTGATTATACGTCTTGAATAATCGGCAAGATCATAGGACGGCGACGAGTTTTATCGTAGAAGAATTTACCCAACGCGTCGCGTACGTTTTGCTTAATAGTAGTCCAATCTTTGATGCGTTGCATTTCGCATTCTTCAAGAACTTGGTCTACGCGGTGTTCTGCAGCAATCATAAGTTCTTCTGCATCGCGTACATATACGAAGCCACGAGATACGAGGTCTGGACCAGCTACGATTGTACCAGAAGCTTTGTCCATCGCCATTACAACGATAACCATACCTTCTTGAGCCAATTGTTGACGGTCACGGATAACGATGTTACCTACATCGCCAACGCCAAGGCCATCAACGAAGATAGCACCAGCTTGTACACGACCACCTTTACGGCCACCATCTTTATCAAACTCAAAGATTTGACCATTGTCGCCGATAAGGACTTTCTTAGGATCTACGCCCATAGCAACACCAAGTTCACCATGGCGACGCAACATGCGATACTCACCATGAACTGGAATGAAGTATTCTGGACGAACAAGGTTAAGCATTGTTTTAAGCTCTTCTTGACTCGCATGACCAGATACGTGGATACCACGATCTTTACCATATACAACGTGACAACCTAATCGGAGCAAGTTATCGATAGTTCTACCTACAGCACCTTCGTTACCTGGAATTGGTGTAGCAGAGATGATAACTGTATCATTCGGTGCCAACTCTACAGTGCGGTGGTTGCTTGTAGCCATACGGGACAAGCCTGCCATCGGTTCACCTTGAGAACCAGTTGTTAAGATCATAATTTGATCATCTGTGTAGTTGTGCATTACATCTACGTCGATGATTGTATTTGGTGGAATGTTCAGGTAACCGCGTTCTTGAGCGATTTCTGTAACATTTACCATACTGCGGCCCATAACGACAACCTTACGGTTGAACATAACTGCCGCATCAATAGCTTGTTGGATACGAGATACGTTAGATGCAAATGTAGCTAACACAACGCGACCTTTTGCTTCTCCAACAGCTTGTTTAATAGCAGGACCTACGGAACTTTCAGAACCTGTAGTACCTGGTTTTTCAACGTTTGTAGAGTCGGACATCAAGGCCAATACACCTTTATTACCGAGCTCAGCAAATTTGTGCATATCCATCAAACGGCCATCAACTGGTGTTTGGTCGATTTTAAAGTCACCTGTATGAAGTACAGTCCCGATTGGTGTATCAAAGTACACAGCGCAGGAGTCAGGAATGGAGTGGTTTGTTTGGATAAAACCAACCTTCACTTGACCAATTTGAACTTCATCGCCTGCAGCAATAGTACGAAGACATTTTGGAGATACCTTATGTTCTTTAAACTTGCCTTCAATCAAACCACAAACGAGATTTGTTGCATATACTGGGCAATTGATTTCTTTCATAAGGTATGCCAAGGAACCAATATGGTCCTCGTGACCATGGGTAATTACGACAGCTTTCACGCGATCCTTATTCTCGATGATATAGCTCATATCAGGAATAACGATATCTACGCCAAGCATATCTTCGCTAGGGAACGCAAGACCAGAGTCGAGAACGATGATTTCGTCCTCATATTGGAAGATGGTCATGTTTTTACCGATTTCACCAAGACCGCCAAGAGGGATGATTTGGAATTTACCCTTATTAGCGCCATTTGGTGTACGACCTACTAATTCCACAGGCGCCTCTTGATTGTTGCGGTTTGTGGAGCGATTATTTGGACGGTTGTTGTTACGGTTTTGACTATTGCGACCATTGTTAGAGCGCGTATTACGCGTATTTTCACTACGTTCACCACGTGGTGTACGAGTTTGGCGCGGTTTACGTTCTGTACGTTCTTGACCTTCACCTTGCTCAGCATTGCGACGTGTATTTGTACGGCGTGTCGTATTAGTACGACTACCATTTGCATTTGTACGAGTATTTGTACGGCGTTGACGTGTTGTGCCTTCACCTTCACCAGCTGCATGTTGACGAGTACGACCCTCGCCAGCAGGGCGGCGTGTATTAGTACGGCGGCGAGTCTGTTTATGTTCGCCTTCAGCCGCAGCTGTACGAGTAGCAGGTTTTGCTACTGTTGGTTCTGCTTTCACTTGTGCAGTAACCTGATTATCTGTTGTATTCACAGTTCCTCCTAAAATTTTGTTCATTATTTTATTTAACATAGTTTCTTTTCTCACCTATCACTTGAATTGATCTATGCTATGGAGGCCACACAAAGAAAAAGGCGCTAAAATACTAGCGTCTCGTCAAATGGGCGCAAAAATGCGCTATCAATTTTTGCCGTTCCTAGTGTTATTGTGACCATTTGCCATAGCAAATGAGTATATTGCCATCATTCGATATGTCAGCCGCGACGGGTACGTTCTCTTCGTTCCAATCTAATGGATCTTTACAATATAATCCGATCGATTTTGATGAAAGCCTCGCTTTCATACGTTATGTCTATTGTAACATAAAAATAGCGTTAACAAAAGAGGGTAGCCCCCATGTTAACGCTATTTAGATATATCATATTCTATTTATCATCATCTGGCATAGTTTTTGTAAAAGCCTTCGATACGCCACGCACCATTCTCTTCAATGACAGAAATATAGCGCTTCATCGGCGTGGATTCTACAACACCAGCGCCAACCTTGGTGGTTTGTAGGTTCGCCTCAAAAACAATACGTTTCAAGTCTCCTGTGCGACTCACCCGTGTAATACCTAGGGATACTACATCCACCTTTGGCGCCTGTTTCATGGACTCTAGCCATTTTTGCTTCTCCACTGGATTTGTACTAGCTTGGCTAATGATATAGGTGAAAGCCTTGTCATAGTCCTTGTTATTTACGGCATCAAAATAATTCTGTACAGAAGCGCGCGATGCTTCCACACTACCCGCACCAACGATGGAATTTGTAAACCATCCGTCAGGGAATACCTCAGTAGCTGGCCCCAACGCACGTAAAGATGTGCCAAATACACAGATTACTACAACAAGTAATCCCACCAGAACACGCGTAGTTAAAGCACTACTCGTAGGAGATACCTTCATAATAGATGCCAAGCGCTTGTCTATAACAAGATGCTGTAACGCACTACCATATTGATTGTCTTGAGCTTGCCCTTTTAAGCATAATAGACCTAACAGGATCAAAGGCCCTACAAAGGGAATAAGAAACAACAACAAGGTAGCACTGCTTTTACCGGTATCATGAAGTCGTCGTACAGATAAAGCAGCCAAAGGCATCAAGGAAACTAAACTGAGTATGGCAACGATAAGACCTGCTAACCCGATTAGATATGGACCTGTATGGAATATGGCTGTTAAGCCATAAAATACTGCTAACAAGCCGACAATAGCAATATGCCACAACAATAGAAACTGGAAAAACTCTCTACGAGAGGCACGTCCATCCGTATCCATGAACTTTTTCCCCATTACATAGAGGAATGTATCCTTATAACTCATTTGGTAATGGGCGAAAGGATAGATTACATCGCCTTCTGGTGCGATACGCTCCACCTCTGTTGCCACTGTATACTGCCCACACGTAGGACAAAACATAGCCGCCTCATCACAATAATGACGGCAAGCATCACAATACCGTTTCATAAACTTCTCTCCGAAACTCTCAATCTTTTATTATTTTAATTATCTAAATCACTTATTATTTTAATAATCTCAATCACCTATTATTTTAATAATCTCAATCACCTATTATTTTAAATAGGTATCTACCGCCTCAGCAAATCCTTGTCGATAGAGATTAGCTCCGCCGTTTGCAGGATGGCGCAACCCAATGGCAGATAGACCAAATTTGCCCATCGTATCAGCAGACTTTTGCCCTACGGCGAGCACAAGAGGCTCTGCACCGCCTAATTCTATATGTAGATCTAACAAGCGTTTTGTATACTCCCAACCTACTTGTTGTTCTCTATCCGTAGGTGTGCGATTCGTCAGTGGATTTCCTTCCTTATGTGGGTGGAAGGGAAATATGTTCCACAACAATGTATCATAAGGATTGATGCCCTTTTCAATAATAGCACTCCACACCACAGTGTCAGTAGGTTCATTAAAACCATCCTTTTGCTGTGTTCCTTTTAACAAAGAGCTAGTAGGTGAACTAGTACGTTCCAACTGAATAGTCGTGACATCCTTCGCACGAATGGTTTTGTGCTTATCTAGTAGCATTCTTTCACAAGTAATGGCAATCCCTGAAAAGCGGCCTCCTTGGTATCCTACTGCCTCAGCCACCACAAAGACCTTAGCTCGACCTAAGCGCGGCAATAAATAAGCGACCAAATTATCTCGGCGCACATGTGCCGCATCAAAGCCCTCTGCGACAATCTCTAAATCAGGATTAACCTCACCCCACGGATTATGAACAAGACTCCCCGAATACTGAGAGAGCCAATCTACAAAACCGCGCACCTTCTCTACACGCTCTGCATCAAAGGACGCTATATATTTATCAAAAGACAAGGTCTTCTCTAACTCAAATAAAGACATACAGCCTCCAATTTAAATTTCATACGTTATTACCGATATATATCTACTATACATGATAATTACACGAATTGCATAAGAAATATATAGTTATATGTACTACAATCAAGATGTCACCACTCCATTCTGGGGAATCAGGTACAGAAAGGAGGTGCAACAGTGAAAGATATTCTTATAATCCTTCTAATTCCTATCGTGGTAAATGTGACCAGCTATCTCATTTGCAAGTGGTTAGATAGGAAGTTTCATGGTGATTAACCCGCGTTAGCTTAGACGATCATAAGCAATAAAAAACTCCCTCAAGTATTTCGCCGTTCTTGAGGGAGTTTTTTTGTGCTTACAGTGAATTCTTACAATCCTTCAGCTACTTATAGTATACATTATTTTAGGATTTTGTCTATTATAATTAAAGAAACCATCTAGGTATGTCGCAGTCCCTAGATGGTTTCTTTTGTGCACTCAGTGGAGCACTTACAATCTTTAGCTACTTATAGTATACATTATTTTAGGATTTTGTCCATTATAAAACACCCAAGCAGAAAAGTTCTTGGGTGTTTCTTTTGAGATGTATATAACTGATATATAAAACTAAATATAGAACTCGATTTTGTCTTCTTTTGCCAATTGGAATTGTTCGAAGATGTGGTTACGAATATTAACAAAGTTAGCCGATGTACGGTCTGTTCTGTCGATGATGTTCGCAGGGATGATAGTTTGTACACGACCTGGATTTGCAGATAGTACTACAACGCGGTCTGCAAGAACTACGGCTTCTTCAATATCGTGCGTAACAAATACAACTGTCTTGCCTTCTTCACGGCAGATACGAGAGATTTCGTCTTGCAAGTTGATACGGGTCAACGCATCAAGGGCGCCTAGTGGTTCGTCCATGAAGATAATATCTGGATCCACCGCTAGTGCACGGGCAATGGATACACGTTGTTGCATGCCCCCAGATAGTTCTGCAGGATAGCGATTGCGAGCATGATCAAGGCCTACCATTTTAACGTATTTATCGATGATAGCGGGACGCTCTTCTTTAGGCACCTTTTTACTTTCAAGGCCTAACTCAATATTGCTTTCCACCGTACGCCACGGCAACAAGCCATAGTTTTGAAATACCGTTACATATCTGAGTTGAGGCGCTTTTACCTCTTCACCATCGATAGTGATTGAACCAGATGTAACGAGCTCAAAGCCCGCCATAGCGTTTAATAGCGTACTTTTACCGGAACCAGAAGGGCCTAAGAGGCAAATAAACTCGCCCTTTTCAATGTCTAAGTTGATATCTTCAAGAATGGTGAGTGGTTCCCCATCTTTCATAAATTCCTTGTGTGCATTGCGCACCGAAATATAACCCATGAGGCCACCTCCTATTTCTCAATACCCCAACGTTTGTAAATCCATTTTTCGATGAGGGACACGCCCCAATCGAGTAAAAGCCCAACGAAACCGATGGTCAAAATGGCTACCATCAAGAGATCGTTACGCAAGTTATTTCTCATATCGATAATGAGGAAGCCAAGGCCTGTTTGGGAGCCCACCATTTCCCCTGTTACAAGGAAGATCCACGCTGTACCGAGAGCGATGTGAAGGCCCGATGCAATGCCAGGGAATACAGCAGGTAACACGATTTTAAATAACAATTCTGGCTGTTTAATACCAAAGTTGCGCGCTACCTTGATGTACACAGGGTCAATATTTTGAATAGCAGACACGGTGGACAATAGCACCGGGAAGAATGCTGCGATAAAGATGATAACGATAGCCGGCGCTTGACCGATACCGAAAAAAGAGAACGATAAACGGCAACCATGCCACAGGAGAAATCGGTCGAATGACTTGAACGATTGGATTGATGTAGTTCCAAATCCCCTTATACCACCCCAAGATAAGGCCGAAGAATACGCCGGCTACAACGGAAATAAGATAGCCGATAAAGAAGCGTACTAAACTATCTGCAATATCCTTAAATAGAACGCCATCTCCGATGAGTTCCCCAAAGCCGATCAACACCTTATACGGCGTTGGCAATAGCGCTTCGTTAAAACCGCCGAGGCGAACGATTAACTCCCAAATTAGCCAAGCTGCGATAAATGAACCTGGCACATATGTATATTTCTTCATGGTCCCCCTCCTATGGTAACAACGATGTATCTACAAACTCTGAATAACTCGGCACTTTTTGATTAAATCAATATGTGTCATATGGTGTACGAGCGCATTATAACGGTCCTCTGTAAGGGCTAAATCTTTAAACCCAATCACTTTGAGGGAACGTTCAATAACTTGGTCATTAAACTTCATGTACTTTAAGGAAATCTCCTCTTGTGCCTTTGGATGCTCGTCTAAATATGTACCTGCATCGAGATAGGCTTTTGTGAAAGCTTTTGCCAAGTCATGATGTTCATCGACGAATTGACCATTAAACACAAGAGCACAGCAAATATTATCATGCCAGAGATGGTCAGGATCTTCGAAGACCTTCCCAGTTCCCATTTCAAGGGCTAGAGAGCCAAATGGTTCGGCTACACTATACCCAGCAATTTGTCCTACCGATAGAGCAGAAGGCATTTCTGGAGGGCTCATTTCTACGATTTGTACATCTTTTCAGAAAGACCCGCTTGTTCAAGCATGCAGTCCACGAGAATTTTTGAGTAGATTGTTTATGAGGGATAGCAAAGGATTTGCCTTTTAAGTCTTGAACGGAGTTAATATTCTTATTTACGATGATAATATTACCCTCTGTATGACCAAGTGCAGCAGCGCGAACATCAATGCCTTGTTCACGAGCCTTTACACCTAGCTCAACGAGTACCGATGCAGCATCTACCTTGCCTGTATTTAATGCATCCATGAGCTCTGGCCAAGATCCATATTTAACAAGCTCTACATGTACAGGACCATCTGCTGTTTCTAATTCTTTTGTAGCGAATACCGGCAATGCATGGGTAATTGGTAAATAGGCTACGCGTACAGTCTTTAATTCTTGAGCCGTCTTTGGTTTATGGTGTCCATGATAACCATAGGCTATGCAGCCAATAACCAAGAGAACCACTCCGATGATTAGATACCATGTCTTCTTCATAACTTCCCCTCTTTCTACCTCATAACAAGGGGCGTTTTTGACACATGTCATTTTTCACACTTTTCTAAAACCTTGATGAAGTCTGGTTCTAGAACACCTTGTCTTCTAAACTTATTTATACCATACTATACCAATATGTATTAATTGTGTCAATAAAACATAGTAATATTGTAGGTATTATTATTTATGTACGAAATACATCAATATAGACCAAATAAATCCAAATAAATATAGCAGTCTAAGTATAGTAGTCTAAGGATATGAACTACTATATCTACAAAAGGATTTAGCACTCCATCTTTAGCAATACTATAAACAAGAACTCTATCACTAAACAAAAAGCAGGTAGTATCCAATGGATACTACCTGCTACTAGCTTTAATATTTTCAGCTTTAATGTTTTTCACTTATTATTAGATTGTATGTGAAGATCACTTAAAACAGTGTCTTTTTATTTAGTATATATACTTCCGCTGTACCAGCTTCGCTAGACTCAGATACATTTGGATAGATAGTAGACTGACGGAAGTGCTTGATTTCACCTTTTGGAACGATGAGCATTAGAGCTTTACCAGAGGCGATTATCTTGTTAAATTCCTCTTCGTTAACTTGTTCCATAAGATATTTCTTTGACCACTCGGCACTGCGTTTTTTAATTTTATCTCGATCATCCCAGCGACTTTCATCACCGTTGATTTTAATAATCTTATGACCTGTATAGTATACAGCGGATGTACTATACCCGTTGTAGTAATAGATATCCCCCATCATAGGAGTCTACCACAGGCACTACATCGATATTACTACGTTGTTTTACAAATGGTTCTAACCCTTCTACCACAACAATGGAAGAAATAACCATCGTACCTAGGACAATGACACTAACAAGACGATACCCTTTTTTCGTATACCATGCGTGGAATAAAAGGAGTACGGCTACGGCCGCCACAACATAGAGCAAGAAGTAGAAGCCCCATGGAGCGAAGAATGATCCTGCTACATAAGCAATCCATAAGAGTAAGGTAGGTCCCATAATGACCCATTTAACCGCTCTAGATTTACCTTTACGTATAATCTTCATAACGCCCATAGCGCCGATAGCACTAAAGGGAACTAAGCTCACGAATGTATATAAAGGATATTTTGTAGCCATTAAGGTGTAGAACAAAACGACCCCAACACCCCAAGTCATGTTATAGATAAAGGCTGTATGACGCTGTTTAAAACCATCAATCATGCCGTAAATAACAGCACCAGTCCACGGCAAAGAAGCACCTAGGAAGATGGCAATATAATACCACCACACATTATCTTCAGGATGTTCAGATTGTGTGGCCCGTGTTACATTGTGAAGCCCTAAGAAGCCATTGATAAAATCTTGACCGTGAACGCTGTACATATACACATACCACGGCAAGCAGACTACACAAAAGGCAAGAATGCCACGCCAATCAAAGATAGCTTTCACCATCGACCAAGAACGATTGATACCGGCAAAAACGAGTAAAATCATACCTGGCAAAACGAGTGCTACAGGCCTTTGTGAGCACCCCGAGGGCTGCAAAGATATAGGCCACAATCATAGCATGTGGTTTCTGTTCCACCATCCCCTTATAGGAATAAATCATGACCATGATCGTCGTATAAAGTAGCACCATGTCCGTAATAACGCCATGAGCTACGGTCCAGAACATGAGGGATGTACCAAGAACACCGGCCGCAATTAAGCCGAGAGCCCACTTGCCGCTCATAGTACGCGTCGATTGATACATAGTCGCTACAGATAAAGCGCCAAAGATAGCACTTGGTAAACGAACCACCCAATCGGCAATACCAAAGATTTTAAATCCAAGGGCAATGAGCCAATAAATCATAATCGGTTTATCGTACCAATAGGTGCCGTAAATTTGAGGTGACAACCAATCTCCGGAGAGAACCATTTCCTTAGCAGTTAACGCATAGTTAGATTCCACCGGATCCGTAACAGGCAACATATTATTGCCAAACAGATAAAAAACGAGCCATACAATAAATACGACTGGTGTTAATCGTGAAAGTTTCATAAGGGCCTCCTTATCGGCGATTGCGATAGTATTTAAAGCCCAATACAGCCGCTATAATAACGAATACAACAATCATAACAATCAAGAACTCATGATTATATTGAATAAGATCCTTCCAATTTTCACCGAGCACTTTACCCAAGTAAACAAGAAGGATTGTCCAAGGAACCGTGCCTAGTACAGTCCAAATAACAAAATGCCACATAGGATAACGAGCCATGCCTGCTGGGAAAGAAATAAATGTACGAACACCTGGCAACAAACGGCCAAAAAGAACACCGCGGCACCACCATACTTATTAAACAACTTTTCTGCGAGTTCAAATTTATGTTCATTAAAGAATATGTATTTGCCGTATTTCAAAAGAAGTGGACGTCCGCCATGCTCACCCATCCAGTAGGATAAGATAGAGCCTACAATCCCTGCTAAAATACCTACAACCATAGTCGTATGTAAATCAAATATGCCCTGAGCAATCAGATATCCTGCAAAGCCTAAGACGATTTCACTAGGAATAGGAATGTTAGCATTTTCCAAAACCATTGCAATAAACATGGCTCCATAGCCATACGTTTCCATAAATGAAATGATATATTCCACTGTTTTACCCCTTTTTAATCACCATCCGGGTCCATTATGCACAAATTTTTGGGCATAGTATTTTCATCATTACCATACTTATTCGGTATATCTTATATTTTACCATAATAAAAAGGCCCTCACCACAGGTGAAAGCCTTTTTACCATTTAACTGTATACGATTATTGCAATTCAGTAGTTTGAGTTGTTACTTCACGAGCCGTAGTAAATGCGGCAAGTTCTGCATCACCAGAACCAAGGATTACTTTGTTAGCTACTAGCGCGTTAGCCGCTGTTTTAGCATCTTGTAAAGTAATTCCAGCACGAGGAGCACTAATTGTGACTGATGTGCTTTTACCACCGACCGTAGAAAATGTAAGATATACAACGCGTTTTTCCGCCATGTGGGCGCCTCCTTTCACGTTTCATAAACAAGTTCTCGAATATAGATAGTATAGGATGATCTCTGTAATTCTGAAATTCTGTAATTACACAAATTACACTCAGATTAAATATATCTATCTACAATTCATATCAATAAGGATGGGAATGTGAGGGTTTGCAATCTCTATATCCTGTTACGACTATGGGAGGATATAAAAACCAGCAATAAAGATTGTTTGGATCACCTAAAAAACGAATAGATAAGATTCAACTAATGTCCTAAGGATACTTCATTGACGCGGACCACGTCGGACAAGCTGTGGTCATACAAGGCTGCCAGCGCATTACCAACGGTTTTCACATTATCGTCGGACGCTTCTTCTGCAACACGAGTATAGGTTACGTCTTTGTACTTCGGCGCATCTTCGGTGCCGATGTTAAAACGCAACACCAATTTTGTGCGTTTAATGTTAGCCATCGTATCACCTCCTTTCACCCTCTTATATTCCTGAGGGGCCCTCTCGACAACCCCCTCTAGAGTAATCAAGGTAATCATTGTGAAAGTCAGAGAACAACAACTTTAAATCTATACTTCTTATAGTATTTATATAAATCTAACAAACAATACAGGAGCATACACGCTATAAACTTGTCATAAATACAGAAAAAGACCCTTACAAGTCATTAGCTATACAAATATAACTAACAACCGTCAAGGTCTACATAAGCCCATAAAGGGCAATGAAAATCTATAAAGTACTATGAACCATTATTAAGATCTGTGCTCAATAGATAAATACTATTCAGTTTTCAAGGCTAGCATAAAGTCATGTGCTTTTAGAGCTGCTTCAGTATCTACAAAGTGTAGCGGGTTTAATAAGCGACAGAATTTAAAGAGATATTCATGTTTACGTAAAATTTCTTTTACATGTAACACCGTATCGCGCGCCGTACGAGCCGAACTATAGCCATTCATCATAGCGTATAGGTAAGAAATCGGTAGATTATCTTCACGCAAATAGCTATGCACAAAAATGAGTAAATCCCAACCTTGCGGTGTAAATTCAGGCCAACGACGACCATTTTCCCAATCTAATAAAGTAACCTTATCAGTATCTGGATCATAGGTGATATCTCGCATGGCAGGACGGCCATGAGACAAACCATAGTCATGAAGTTGTCCCAATGTTTTACCAAAGATATAGAAGATATGAGTGACCATATCTTGTAAGCTATCATCATCAGGATGTTGCGCTGGCAATTCACTATAATAGGTTAATGTTTTACCAGACCCTTCTGTAACGAAATAATGCTCTCTAAAGCCAGCAATCACTGGTGCTACAGGCAACTGAGTATTGATGAAGGAAATTTTATAAAACTCATAATCAAAAGAAGCTCTAGGAGCTGGTTTAATCCAACTAGAGCGGTGATTACTGATATCTTGTTTTTACATAATAGGTTTTATCATTAAACTCTACAGAAAAAACACGATGGTCTTTCTCTTCATCAATTATGCGATCAATATATTCTAATAACATATCATTCATTATAGCCTCCTGTGTATAACACTCTACAACACTAGTGTCCCTCAGCCATATATTTCAAAAAAAATCTAATATAACAATTTACTCTCTTATTGTTATATTCCTCGGAATATATAGTATTAAATAATTTATGAGTAATAACATAGTAGCTATTACTCATTTAAGTGTATGCAATTAGTGTATTTATTATACTACAATTATCATCTCATATCAAAGAGAATTCACTTCACCAATACAGATAAACACTGCATTATCGGCAAATTCTTCATGTTAATCTCAAATAACCCACCTTGATTTTAGCACACAAAAGAAAAAACCCCTAGCCTAAGCTAGGGGGTTCTTCTGGTAATTATGATAATAGGTTTAGATTTAAGACAATACGAGGACCAACTGAGGTCATGTCTAAATCAAACGAATTAACCAACGAATTTAGTCACTGCTGCAGTATCAGTTAAGTGACGTTTAGGCATGCCCATTTCTTCAGGGGAAATGCCAAGAGCAAGACCCACTAATTGGGACATGTGCAAGATTGGCATATCTTTGCCACCGCCAACAACTTTTTTTGCTTCTTTTTGGAACATATCAAGTTGCATTTGGCAAAGTGGGCAAGGAGTTACTACGCAATCTGCGCCTTCTGTAGCTGCATCTTTGTTGATGGAGCCAGTCATTTGCATTACGGAATCATGTGCAGGGTATACAGCATGGAAACCGCAGCAATCAAGTTTACGGGAGAAGTCGATTGGTGTAGCACCGATAGCAGAGATCAAATCTGCTAAGGATGTAGGCATTTGATAATCTTCGAAGCCCAATTCAGTTTGAGGACGAAGAATATGGCAACCATAGTATTCAGCTACACGTAAACCAGTTAAAGGTTTAACAACTTTAGCTTTCAATTTGTCCAAACCGTAATCGCGGATCAATACCCATAAGAAATGAGTGATATCAGTTGTACCACGGTATTGTTTACCGATTTGAGCTAATTTTTGTTAACTTCGTTCTTTTCTTTTCGTTTTTATCAAGCTCGTTTTAGCTTCACGAAGCATCAAAGTACAAGTGTTACATACAGTTAAAAGGTTCAAACCTTTTTCTTCTGCCAATGCAATGTTACGAGCATTTGTAGCAAGTGTAATTTCTGGAGCGATGTCTTGAACGTGGGACGCGCCGCAGCAAGTCCAGCCGTCAAGCTCTTCCAACTCGATGCCTAATTTTTTAGCTACAGCAACTGTTGCTAAGTAGTCTTCTTTGGCAGCGCTTTCAAGAACGCAACCTGGGAAAAATGCGTATTTCATTATTTGCTTACCTCCTCAGCTGCTTTCATAAGTCTGCGAACACCATCAATACCATTTACAGGTTTTTGAGGTACTACAAGTTCGAATGGATTGATTTTGCTGTGTTTCCACAAACGTAAAGCATAGAATGCTTGTTTAGCGGAGTCAACAACACCATCAGATTTCAAGCTCATAGAAACTTCTTTCAAGCGACCAGTTTTGTAGAGATCGTCTTTGAAAGCAACTGCATGGCGAACGCCTTTGCTGTTAGTAAGACCAGCTTTTTTGTAGCTTCTTTACGCAAGTTGGAAATATCTTGAGCAGGTTTTAAGTGTTTAGGACAACGGGAGATACAGTTCATGCAGTGAACGCATTTCCAAAGACCGTTGTCGAATGCAGGTTGAATGTGAGCCATAGGTGCATCATCACGGCTATCAATACGAAACGGTTAGCTTTTGTGAATACATATGGTTCTAAGAAGTCATCTTGACGTGCAGTCAATTTGTTACATTCAGATGCACAGCAACCGCAAAGGATACATTCTGTACCAGCAACGAATTTTTGAAGTCAGCTGGAGTTTGGCGAACGATTTTGTCACCTTCGTTGAATTCTGCTTTAAGGAAGATCCAAGGAGCAACGGTTTTCAAACGATCAACTTTAGCTTCCCAGTCAACAACTAAGTCGCGGATAACACGGAAGTTGCCGATTGGTGCAATTGTCAATTCATCAGTACCATAACGTTCTGTTAATTCGTCGATTTTAGCTTCGCAACCAAGCATTGCTTCGCCATTTACGCGAATGGAGCAAGCGCCGCAAACTGCGGAACGGCAAGCTGCCAAGAATGTTAAAGTTGGATCTTGAGTATCTTTAATTTTTTTGAAGGCCCCAAAGAATTGTACGGTCAGCTTCATAGTCAAATTTGAAAGTCTGTACAAACGCGCGACCTTGTTGGTAACGGTGAATATGGTAGGTGATTTGTCTCATCTTAGTACTTCCTTTCTTGTGGTTCGTATTTAGTGAACACTACGTCGCGTTCAGTCAATTCGTACTCGCCGTTAGCACCCAATTTGATCAAAGAGTGTTTTAAGTATCTTTCATCATTACGTTTTGGATGGTCTTCACGGATATGAGCACCACGAGATTCACGACGGTGTAAAGCGCCCATAGCAATAGCTTTAGCTACTGTTAACATGGAACCGATTTCACAATAGTTAACGAATGCCATGTTGTAAGTACGTTCAGGGTCACCTACATAACAAGTTTTGTAATCTTCAATCAATTGATCGATTTCTTTTAATGCTTCAGTAATACCATCTTCATTACGGAAGATACCTACTTTGTTCCACATTGCATCAGCCAATGCATCGCGGATTTCAACTACAGGACGACCGCCTTCACGAGATGTTACTTCAGTGAATTTAGCTTCCCAAGCTTTTGCAGCTGCAGCTAATTCTGCATCTACGTTAGGTTGTTCATGTGTTTCAGCATAGTCAGCTGCGCCAGCACCGGATACTTTACCGAATACTACGCCGTCTGCCAAGGAGTTACCACCTAAACGGTTAGCACCGTGGATGGAGATACAAGAAGCTTCGCCGGAGGAGAACAAACCAGGCAATTCACATGCACAAGTTTTGTAATCAACTACGTCGATACCGCCCATTGTATAGTGACATGTAGGACGAATAGGTACTGGTTGTACTAATGGATCGCAATGTTCGAAAGTCATAGCCAAGTCACGGATACCATGAAGTTTTTCAATGATAACTTCAGGACCTAAGTGACGAAGGTCAGCTACTACGTATGCGTTAAGACCAGAACCGAAACCACGACCTGCAGCGATTTCATCTTCGATTGCTTTCGCTACAACGTCACGGGATGCTAATTCCATTTTATTAGGCGCATATTTTTTCATGAAACGTTCGCCTTCAGCGTTAAGAAGGTAACCACCTTCACCACGAACCGCTTCAGACATCAAGATACCAGTACGACCAAGACCAGTTGGATGGAATTGGATCATTTCCATATCTTTCAATGCATTACCAGCGCGGAATGCTGCTGCCATACCATCGCCTGTGGAAAGGAATGGGTTTGTAGTACGAGTCCAGAAAATACGACCTGCACCACCAGTAGACAAGATAACTGCTTTTGCTTTAATTTGTTCTACGCGACCTTCTTTCATGTTCCACACAACTGCGCCACCAACGTGACCGTTTGCGTCTTTAACAAGATCTAAAAGGTACCATTCTTGTAAGAAGTGTACGCCTTCTTTCAAGCATTGTTCGTAAGTTGTGTGCAAAATAACGTGACCAGTTTTATCCGCAGAGTAGCAAGTACGTGGATAGGATTGACCACCGAAGTTACGTTGCGCAATTTTGTTTTCTTGAGTACGGGAGAATGGAGCACCCATGTGGTCCATTTCAAGTACGCCTTCTGGACAACGAGAGCAGAAGAATTCGATCGCATCTTGGTCGCCAAGATAGTCAGAACCTTTACTGTGTCGAAAGTATGTGTTTCGATTGTGTCTTCAGCTGCAACGTTGTTCAAACATGCATTTACACCGCCTTGCGCCATTGCTGTTGCAGAGCGAGTTGGGAAAATTTTAGTAATAAGAGCTACATTTAAGCCTTTGCGACGACCAACTTCAAGAGCCGCGCGTTGACCAGCGCCACCGCTACCTACTACTAGAACATCAAACTGTTCCATAATGACCTCCTCATAACTACCTATTAATAAGAAAACTTGTTAGACTATCTCATTTCAAAAACTTATAAAAAATTTTTGATAACCTAATCATTTTTTCTTTCAAGAAAAGCCCCATACTTATGCGACTTTTCTTATAGCTTTACATATAATTATAGAGAGCATTTTGTATGATGTCTAAACCCTATTATGCATAATTAATTTCGATTAATCTAACTGATAATTTATTTCACTTAGTATTTTTCTTGTTTACTTATGAACATTTAAAATAGATTTATGAATATTTCATACAGGAAGTTAAGGATATTACGAAAGTAATTCGGTTCCGAAATTTTTGTATATTTTTATTTCCGCTAGACCCTTAACAATTCTTATTAATACTGACTTTATAAGATTACCAAACTGTTCATAATAATTAATATCCGTTAAATTCCTACTAAAACTACCTAGATTTTAATCATCGAAAATCATCAAATTTCTACGGCTATTATTGGTATTTAACTCTCTGATAATTATTATCATAAGTTTTTTTAGTGATTTCTTTCACACTCGCTAAAATTGGCAAAATCCTGTCCATCTATGCGCATACGGCAATCTTCGATATAGTTCATCTTCATTCATTAGCAGAATTCATTAAGTTTCAAGTTTTCTTCGTTTTTGAGCGCTCAAAACATGAAGAACAGGCTTATAAACTCGCATATACATTCATCTTTTGCTCATTCCTGTTGTATAAGGTATGATAATAGATAAATAAGTTATATAATATTATATATATAGTCAACTCTATATGGTGTTGTGGCTTTCACCAAAATGAAAGCATATATATATAATGACTATATTAATGTAGTTGGAGAGCTATATTTTTAACTCATACATAAGGAGAACAGAGAATGAAAATTTTACTTGTAGAAGACGAAGAAATGCTGAATGGCATTACGGCCAAATATTTGCGTGCAGAGAATATGACAGTTGATACATGCTTCAATGGTCAACAAGCCATCGATTATGTAAATACATCTAGCTATGACGTTATCGTTATGGATATCATGATGCCAGTCCTTGACGGCATTAGCGCTCTTGCACAAATGCGCAACGACGGCAATACAACACCTGTATTGCTTTTAACTGCAAAAGATTCCTTACAAGATAAAGTTACAGGCCTCAACACAGGCGCTGACGATTACCTTGTAAAACCTTTCGATCTTGAAGAATTAACAGCTCGTATTTATGCATTGGCTCGTCGTAATGCGCGCCATGCACAAAATGATATCCACGTAGGTCCGCTTACAATCAATGTGCCACAACGTACCGTTAAACGCGATGGTGAAACAATCACATTGACTGCTAAAGAATTCGACCTCTTATTCTATTTAGCAAGTAACGAAAACATCGTATTATCCCGTCAACAAATCCTTGACCATGTTTGGGAGTACGACTATGAAAGCTACTCTAATCTTATCGATGTATACATCAAAGATTTACGTAAAAAGATCGATACTGATGAGAATGTAAAACTCATTCAAACAGTTCGTGGAGTAGGGTATGTCCTCAAAACAGAAAACTAATGATCCTCACCGAGATCTAGACACCATGTCTGGGGCAGCTACCGATTTATTTAATCGGCTGCCCCTCACTTTAAAATTATGTCTTGGTATACCATCTTGTTGCTCATCATTTTGATGGTTGCCTCTGCCTGGATTTATGCATATACGCACGAGTCTGATAACAAAGAAGTACGTGAGCGCTTGCAGCAGCAAGCAATGATCATGGCTACGGATATTCGCAAATTTAAACCGTACCAAGATAATACATTCTTCTTTGTTTCCACCCAAGACGGCTATATTATTAAAGGCGCCTTACCAGACGGCTTCCCAAACCAAACAGTCCTTTCCTTAGGACAGGTTGGAGAAATTGCTGTAGGTGACGACACCTTCTATTACTACGATACGCCGGTTAACGAACCAAACTATCGTGGTATTTTGCGTGCTGTTACAAAGGTAAAAACAGCCTCTAAAAAGACTGAAAATCTATTATATAGTTTATTATTAGGTGATGTTATCTTCTTGTTGATTTCATCACTAGGTGGTTATCTATTCATCAAAAAGGCCTCAAGCCGGTCCGAACCTTGACGAAAACAGCTAAGGTTATCGGTAAGAACAATGACTTGAGCCGCCGTATTGATATTCCTGTTCGTACTGCGCGCGATGAAATCTACGAGCTTACCACCACGTTTAACCGCATGATTTCAGGTCTAGAAGACTCCTCTAATCGGGAAAAACAGTTTAGTTCTGACGTATCTCATGAGTTGCGTACACCAATTGCTGTTATCAAAGCAGAAAGTGAATTCGCTTTAAAAATACGGCCGTACAGAGGACGATTTACGAGAAGGCTTAACACATATCTTAGAACAAGCCAAGTTTATGACTAACCTCGTAAGTCAATTGCTCGATGTAGCACGCCTAGAGAATGCGCATGAACTCAACTTAGCACCTGTAGATGTATCGTTGATGTTAACCAATATGGTTCATGACTATACGCGACTCGTTGCAGAGAATACAGAAAAAAGGATTTCCATCACCTCCAATATTCAACCGCATATGAGTATCGTGGCTCATGAAGTGTCCTTACGTCGTGCCATTACAAACTTGGTGGACAATGCTATCAAGTTTACGAATTCCACCATCGACATTTCAGCCAAGCTTGCCGGCGGTGAACTTGTTATTACGGTAACAGATAACGGCATCGGTATCGAGCCAGAAAACCTTGAGCATATTTGGGATCGCATGTACCAAACAGAGCAATCTCGAAATAAGAAATCAAATCACGGTATTGGACTTGGCTTATACTTTGTAAATAAAGTTATTAGCTTACACCACGGCACAGTAACAGCCACAAGCGAGCCACAAGTAAAAACTACATTTACAGTACGATTACCGTACAACAGAACAGAAGAATAAACTAAAGGGACTGACCAACGGTCAGTCCCTTTTATTATGAAGCGCTTAATTATTAAGCATTTAATTTTTAGCCTATGAATTGTTGCCATAATGGCATATATACATATTCGAGGAAGGTCCATACAACGAGCCCTGCAATAGCACCAACAATGGCACCATTGATACGGATCCAGCTGAGTCATCCTCTACCTTAGATTCGATAAAGTAAATAAACTTATCTGTGCTAAGGCCGCCTAGAACCTGGCGTATGATGGTTTCAATAAGATCATAGCCCTGTTCAAGCACATATATACCAATATTGTGCAATGTATCTTCTATACGATTTCTCAAATCTTCGGATTGGCCATATACAGTCCATAATTCAAGGGCAATATTTACGAGGACTTGTGCAGGTGTTTCTCCATTTTCATCCCCTACAAGTAATAGTTCCTCTACATAAGGGCATAAATGGTTCTCAATGACAGATTCCCAATCTTGTTCGCGAATCCAGCGTTCCACGCTTCATCAAGAGCATCACAAACCTCGCGATTCTCTTCTATATGACGAATTGGGTCTACCCATTGGCGAAGCCATGCAGTCCGTTCAGGACTATTCGGACGCTTCCAATTTTCAAGCATCGCATAGGCCTCTTGAACAATAGCTTGCGCCAGTTCTTTGTAGTTCACCACATCGGTCGCTTCAGACATAGAGATGAGGAAATCAGACCAGAAGCCTTTTCGCTTTTTTCTTATGCGCCTCTTCTGCTACAACCGCTGTAAGCCACGTAACCATAGCTGGATGGTTAATACGTTCTTGAATTACATTCAATACCTGTACAACCATACCTTCATAGCGATTATGTTCACATAAGTCGAGTAACACGTGTTTCAAAACCGGTACTAGTGAATGTTTTTGAAGCAATCCACGGATGCGTTTTGCCCCCCCATTGTGCCCATTCCTCGTTCGTTTGAGATTTCCACAACAGATGTAAACCTTGATGTATCACAAGGCGCGCTGCCCCCTGTCCTTCTGGAGATAACAAGAATTTTTCAAATAATGGTACAAATTGAACATTGCTCAACAATACTTTGCATCGTTCCTTCGTGAGCATCTTTGTCTCAACGAGCTTGATGACACCGTTGATAAGGCGATCCTTATTACGAGGAATTAACGCTGTATGATACGGGAAACCTAGTGGCTTACGGAACAATGCAGTTACGGCAAACCAGTCTGCCACACTGCCGACAAGGGCTGACTGCACAGCCCAATAAAGAGGCTGATACCAGCTTTCACGGCCATAGAAAAATTGGCCTATGAAAACAAAACAGTACAATACGGCGGTCAAACCAAGAATGCCGTTAGCACGCTGCCGCAAAGTGAGGGATTTCAAATACTGAATCATTTGAGCACCCCCTCTACCAAAAGATATAAACCGTAGAATATACCACCTAAAACAGCCCCTACGAGGGAACCATTGATACGGACCATTTGAAGGTCATAGTACATCTTGCCTCGTACAATTTGGGTGATTTCATCAGGGGAATATCGAGATAACTCTTGTCCTACCACCTTATCGATGAGAGGGTTTAATTTTTGTAACCACGGAATGCTGCGTAACAAGAAGAATCGTTCAAACGGTGCTTGCTTGTCTGGGTTCAGCAAAATCTCTGTACCGAGCACATTAAAGCGGCCGATAACGATGTCCATGAGTCGTTTCCAGTCCACCGTATCACCATCGATGAGCTTGCCTTCCCATTCTTCAAGAACCATCTTGATCCATTGATCCTTATGCTCTTCGATGAAAGCTTGCCACTCTGCATTGGTTTCCAAATTATTGAAGAATCGAATGGCTTGGCCCCATACGTAACGTCCTAAAGCGGAGTCGATGGACTCATTATCCTTAAGGAATTGAACAGCCTTTTTCTGTACTGTTTCTACCAATCGTTCTGGTGAAAGCCCATCCCCGCCAAAGGCAATGGCCAATTCACGGAAGAAGGAGTCCTTCGTATAGGTTTTCATAATGTCTAGCATAACGCGGTACAAGTACGGATATACCTGATTCGATGCAATGACACGCTGACAAGTACGGTTAAAGTAAAGCCAGAAAATACTCGCCGTATGGCATTCTAGCATACATCGGCCAAACAAGATAACGAGTGGTGTCGCCTTCCAGTTTGTAACGCCTTTATATATGGCTTTATTGATTTCCTGACGCATCGGTTCAATGTCCATATGGGATAAGACCTGATTGCCTACACCGTACAAAATATCCCGCATTTGGTCTTGTCCTACATCGCTCATGCCATATTCAATAATGCGGACCATAACCCGTTCTTTTTTGATGGCATAGTACATTTGAGGCACGCGCAATAGTTCTTCACTGAGCATAGTGCGCCCCATTTGTATAAGACGTTCCTTACTGCGTGGTAAGATAGCAGTCTTAAAAGGTATCCCCAAAGGTTTTTGTAAAGAGTGCCGTTACCGCATACCAGTCCGCCAAACCACCAATCATAGCCGCTCCAGATACGTGCATGATAAACGCCCAAAACATATCTTGCCGTTGTGGATATGCAATTAAAATATAATAGCCATGACAACCAACAGGGTAGTTGCCACTGGTTTAGTTTTCATCATCACTTGATCCTAACTTACTAAATTACGTATATAGACTCTCCCCATATAACGTAGTGACCATATAGGCCACGAACTTTCACATACTACAACAACTTGTGAAAGTATATTTAATATGTGTATCCATCATCTGCTAGAGCATCCGATTAACACTTCAGTTAAAATGTACATTCATCGCCTTCTTTTTGAGGTTCCCATACAGGGACATTCCCAAAGAGAGCTTTAAAATATACAGATGGTGTCCATAGTGGGCCATTTAGATGCATAGGAATAAAGGCTTTTTCACCTCTACGCGGCGTAAAAACTCAATGCTGCCCCACTCCATAGCGTCTTCAAACGATTATCTACAGGGAACATCGCTACATCGACAGATAACCCGTCCAATTCTTTGAACTCACGCCATGCCATGCGCTTTGCATCCGCATTATTCTCTGGCGTATCGCCAAGCCAATGCCACCAATTGAGGTCACCTGCGTGGAAGATAGAATCAGAATCGATGTTAGCTGTATTTGTCTTTACGTAGAAAGAACCACCTTCATCGGTACTGCCATACATATGAATGCCTACATCATCTAATGTCGCATCATGACCTGGGCGCATGGTAATGCATTTCTTTACCTTGCCTTCCTAATGGCACATCTTGATGGCAAATGTAGCGTGTTTGAGGACCATCAAACTCTGTAATGGATGGATTAAAATGATCTGCATGAACATGGCTTACAAAGAACCAAAGCTCACGTCCACGCTTTGCTAATTGCCAAACTATATTGTTAGGATCTTTATAATAATCAAACACATAGCAACGCTTACCGTCGTCTACAAGAAAGCCACTATGCGCTAAAAAAGTAACATTCAACATTATTATCAATACCTCTCATTTATTGAGAATTTATATCATTCGTATTGTTTATTATACCATATTTTTTCTTAATACATGGCATAAACAAATGGCTATTTATATCATATATAAGGGCAGAAATGCCGCTGTCGCTTCTTAAATGCGGCCAGCGGCTTTCATATAGTCGATATATTGGTTCCCCATTTTTCAAGAGATGCGAGAACCGCTTTAAACTCTGCCCCCCACTTCGGTAAGGCTATATTCTACCTTAGGTGGAATAGTACCATATACTTCACGATGAACTAAACCGTCATCCTCCATTTGTCGCAGAGCTCTAGTAAGAGTGGCTTGCGTAATTGGATATAAGCGGCGCTCTAACTCACGGAAGCGCACAGGACCTTCAGATAATTCGTGCATGATCAATAAAGACCATTTACCGGCTAATAACTTTTGGCTCGTTGCATAGGGACAGCGGCCCACTAAATCATGAACATTTACGAGTTGCTCTGCCATGGTGATTCTCCTTTTCGCTCTAATATAATTCAAATGTTATCATATATTTTTACTATTTCAAGTGTTTTATGGTATCTTTTTTAGGGTACAAATATTTATGTTCGCTAATATTACTATATACGCAAAAGAACCGCTAGTTACAAAACTAGCGGTTCTTTTCTTTATCATACTAAGGATGCTACTAAACGAACACTTTTAAGAAGCAAGAGATATTATAAATCAATGTCACTTATTCCCTAAAATTTAGTCGTCTGCCAAAATCATAATAATGTTTTAATAAAAGATTCCATTTCCATCGGTTTTACAACAGGCTCAAAGCGCCCTACCACATTACCTTTACGATCTATAACAAACTTAGTAAAGTTCCACTTTACCTCATCGTCCTTTAGATAGTTAGGATCAATGCCATTGAGATAGTCTGTAAGCATTTCTGTCTTATCACTAGGCGGGAACCCTTTAAATGGTTGCTCTTTAATCATATATTTGAATACATCAAGGCACTTTCATCACGCACATCAGATTTACCCATCACAGTAAAAAGTAACCCCATAATTTACCTTGCAAAGGATTGAATTTCGGTATTAGAACCAGGCTCTTCCTCGCCAAACTGGTTGGAAGGGACCGCAATAATTTCTAAACCTTGTTCGTTGTATTTCTTATAAAGAGCCTCTAACCCCTCATATTGGTGAGTAAATCCACACTTACTTGCCGTATTAACAACAATAAGAACTTTGCCTTCAAAATTTTGTAGCGATTGCAATTCACCAGACTTATTAGGCAGAGAAAATTGATATACAGACATAGTAACTCCTAACTTTCACAATAAAACTAATATTATATTAATAATGTTTTTACATCGTAATTAAATTTAGCTGTAGTCTCAGCCGCAGTTTTTTGCCACTCTGTAGGTGCTGTACCGTCTTTTTCTAGGAAGAATCCAGAGTCAAGGTAACGAATGATGATATAGTCGGAGTCCTTTTGATCAAAGCCATTACCACGACTAAAATCGATACCATGACCTGTATTGCGCGTTACGATGGCTTCTAATAATGGCAGGGTAATGGCATTCAACGTGATTTTCATATCACATTTGTCGAAAATCTTTTTGAAGAAGGAGCTAGGTTTTTTTCTTCCTTATAGACTAACAATTTGCTAATCGTACCATTAGAGGCACATACTACGCGGCGAATTTCATTAATAGGGATATCTACCTTACCATTTGAGATAACACCATTTTTAATGGTAATTTCTCGTTTTCCCATGTAGGAGTAATCAAGTGGCAATTGAAGGGTATCTAAATTTGCAGGAAAATCCGCTGTCAATTTATGGCGAGCAAAAAGGCAGCAATGATTGCTTTTGTTTCACGAATATTATGACCAGCATTAGATCCTTTACGGTCAGTGTCTAAATCTTGACCTTCTATGTTTTTCCAATTATGGTCTCTAAATATAATCGAATAGTTACTATTTGAATTTAAATATCTTGTAAGATATAGCTCATTTACGTCATCAAAATCAATATCAGTCGTAACAGTACCATTTGCATCTTTACAGAGTACACCATTGTAACTAATTGTTAACGTACGATCATTACTTTCAAAAACAACAGGATTTTGTGTCGAATACAGAAATCATAGCCCTCTCCTTTCACGACTCCAAACAGAATAATACTTGTATGTATCAAGTGCATTTACGTAATACATTGATTAAGTACATTAATCAACTTTATTTAACCTAATCATACACCTTCTATATAGATTTATACAAACAAAAAGCTGATTCCGAAGAATCAGCTTTTTCTATTTCATTGAAATATTTCAAATGAAGTTGTAGTTGAAATTAGATGCTTTCAACAGCAGCGATAGCAGCAACGTCTACAACGTCTTGAGCAGAGCAACCACGGGAAAGGTCATGAACTGGTTTAGCCAAACCTTGAATCAATGGGCCAAGAGCATCAGCGCCGGAGAAGCGTTGTACCAATTTGTAACCGATGTTAGCAGCTTGAAGATCAGGGAAGATCAAGATGTTAGCTTTACCAGCTACGTTGGAGCCAGGAGCTTTCTTTTCTGCTACGGAAGGAACGATGGAAGCGTCCAATTGCAATTCGCCGTCGAATTTGAAGTCAACATTGCGTTCTTTCAAGATGTTAACAGCTTCTACTACTTTGTCTACTTCTGGAGTGGAAGCGGAACCTTTAGTGGAGAAGGACAACATGGATACGCGAGGGTCAGCCATGCCAACAACTTTGCGAGCTTTTTCTACAGTGGATTCTGCGATATCAGCCAATTGTTCGCTAGTTGGGTTAGGCAATACGCCGCAGTCGGAGAATACGAGCATACCGTCGTCGCCATATTCTTTTTTGCTTGTGAACATGAACATAGAAGAAGATACTGTTTTAAGACCTGGTTTAGTACCTACAACTTGTAATGCAGCACGCAATACGTTTGCAGTTGGGCAACCGGAACCAGCAACCATGCCATCTACTGCGCCAAGACGAACGAGCATAGCGCCGAAGAATAAGCAGTCACCTTTCATAGTTGCGTCAGCTTTTTCAGGAGTCATGCCTTTTTTAGCGCGCAATTCTACGAATGTATCAACCATTTCTTGGTAACGATCGTAGTTAGCTGGATCGATGATTTCAGCACCTTCGATGGACACGTCAACAGCTTTAGCAGCTTCAGCGATTTCTGCAGGGTTACCAACGAGTACAGGTGTTACGAAACCTTCTTTCAAAATGATTTCAGTTGCTTTCAATACGCGTTCATCTTTGTATTCTGGCAACACAATTTTTTTTACCTAATGGTTTTACTTGGTCTTTTAATTTTTGAATTAAATCCACGATTTTTTGCCTCCTTAACATTGGCTTATGCCATATCAATACTATTATTATAGCAAGTTAACAGCTCTCTAACAACCATTCTAAAACATTTCGTTGTTGAATTCCGTCATAATTTGCATTTTTATTTAATTCATCCAAGGTGAGCAAAAACTTAGGATATTGATCTTGTACAGCCTCAAGAGGCGCAAGTTCACGGCTTAATGTATTAGGATCTAGTACAGTTTCACTTACTTGATAATATTCTGGAACACCTGCTTTTTGTGCCACAAAATCAATTTCGCCCTTAGCTAATTGGCCTACATATACTGTATAGCCACGACGGATGAGTTCAAGAAAAACAATATTCTCTAAAATATGGCCCGCATCACGACTAGCATTTCCCACTAATAAATTGCGCAATGTTACATCTACACTATAATTTTTTGCATTAATGCGTAGCAATTCTTTTCCACGCACATCATAACGATTTACCTTATACAGCAATAAGCTATCCTGTAAGCCTTGCAAATAACGTTCTACTGTTTTGTTGTCAATTTTACGACCAGCACTAACAAGAGAGTTAGCTATTTTATTGGGTGAAAGTAGGCTTCCCACATTGGCCATAATATATCGCACCATATCTTGTAAAATGGTAACATCATTTATCTTTAATCGAGCTACAACATCATGTAATAACAATGTATTGTATAAACCGCGTAGATATTCCTGAATATCAAAATCTTCGCCTCCTAATTGCTGAGTATAAGGGAATGAACTTTCACGAAGATAAGACTCATACGCAGGAATTAAAGAATATTGATTACCATCATATTTACTATGGTAGAACTCCCTAAAGGATAGTGGTAACATCTGAATTTCTACATACCGTCCAGTCAATAATGTAGCGATATCAGAAGACATAAAATATGCATTGGAGCCCGTAATATATAAATCTGTATTTTCTTTTTACAAACAGGCTATCTACGACACGATGAAATTGATCTACATGTTGAATTTCATCAAGAAAAATATAGTTCATTTCATCAGGCTGCATGCGTTCTAAAATATATTGATACAACGCATGGTAATCTCGCAAATGCTCGTATTCCAATTCTTCAAAATTAATGGAAATAATCTGTTCAGGCTTCACATTATCTGCCAATAGCTCATCTTTAAACAGCCTAAACAATGTAGATTTACCACAACGACGTATTCCAGAAACAACCTTAATAATAGGCCGCTCTCGATTACGCCGTAAAAAATCTAGATATCCTTGGCGCTGAATTAATTTCATAAGGGCCTCCGCATCTATGTATTTTCTCATAGATGGAACCCACTTATTAGTAGTATTAGATATCATACTAGCCACCTAATAAATTTGGATTCCATTCCAACTTTATATTAATTTTATCATAAAGTTGGATTTCATTCCAAAGTTTTATTATTTAGTACTCAAATATGGATTCTATTCCAATATTTTACATCAAAAACAATCTATACTATCGGTATCATTTTTGGCCTAAAAAAACGCTCTCCATTTGTTGAATAACCACAATATAAAACAGTACAATATTAGTAACAGAAATACTTTATATTACTTATAAAGTAAGTTTTACCTTATATAAACTAAAAAATATGGTTTGCCTCACTAGTTTATATGTAATATCGGAGGACTCATGGCCAATACAGAAACGACAATCAACGCAGTTATCAATCCCCAAATCAATGATGCTCCCATCGATATAGAGAAAACGATTAAAGCTTTAGAGCACAATAATTTCGTAGTTCATTATTTTGAAACAGGCACTGAGGCTGTTAATTATTTACAATCTCGCATTCAAAATAAACGAGTGGCTATCGGCGATTCCCGCACCTTATTAGAGCTCAAGGTTCATGATGCTTTATCCAAGGTCAACGACGACATAACAGATATCCAACGACCTCTCCCTGGTGAAAGTTTCCGCGACACTGCATTACGCACCATGGGCCGTGATGTATTTCTCACATCTGTAAATGCATTGTCTCAAACGGGTGAGATGGTCAATATCGATGGCACAGGCAATCGTGTAGCAGCTTCTTTATTTGGTTCCCAAGAGGTGTTCTTTGTGCTAGGGATTAATAAGATTACCCCTGACTTAGCGTCCGCTATTTATCGAGCACGGAATGTAGCAGCTCCATTGAACAGTAAAAAGAATAAGAAAAGCTCCCTCAATCCTTGTGCCAAATTAGAAGAAAAGTGTTATGACTGTGGTTCTCCGGATCGCATTTGCAACGCCTTAACAATCTACTACAAAAAAGATGCGCAATATGCAAACCATGGAGATTATTATCATCAATGAATCCTTAGGGTTCTAATGGTTTGTGGCCCATTTAGAAAGTCTTGTACGCTCATCTGCCCTAATCCAGATACAACTCTATAAATAGTAGACCATCGAGGGTCGATAGCACCACTTTCAAGATCACTAATATAAGATTGGGCTAGACCTGACTTATCTGCCAACTGATACTGCGTCATGCCCAATTGTCTACGCCAAAGCAAAATCAACACACCTAGTTTGTGGACCTCTTGTCGGATCTGTATATCATGACAACATAGAATAGGATTCATAGCAACCTCTATCTACTTTCACACTCAACACATGGTTATGCCTTTACTATACCCATATCGTAGGTTGACTGACTAGTAGCAGTTGAAAAGTAATAACACAAAAGCCTTACTAAAAACTAATGTATCAATTAGTTCTAGTAAGGCTTTTTTTCTATGCATGTTATGTTCTGTATGTTTTCAACAATTCGTGTAGTTTTTGTATATATAGAGATAATTAGTACTAAACATGTACTATATTACACCAATCAGCATAGATAATATCTAGATTTGTATAGTTTCTATACATTATCCATTCATTATGAATACACTTGAATAGTAATATTGCCATATCATTATTAGATATAGGATTATTGGTTAGCACTTTCTTGAGCTTTTTGATTTCCATGTATTTAACCATGCCATCCACAGCTTTTTAGCTTCGCGCATTGCCAATACTACAGTAGCCGGTTTATGTACAACGTCACCACCAGCGAAGACGCCATCACGGTTAGTCATACCGTATGGATCTTCGGAAGTAATGATGTAGCCTTTTTTCGTCTACTTTTTAGGTTATTACCTTCGCCGATAAGACGAGCATTTGGTTTGTGACCAGCAGCGATGATGATTTTATCTACAGGCATAACTTGGAACTTACCAGTACCGTGGATGCCTGCACCATCTTCGTTAAGAGCCATCACTTCATATTTGAAGCCTTCTACCTTGTCTTTACCTTCTACGCCTACTGGAGAAGCGAACCATTGGAATTGGACGCCTTCAGCACGAGCTTCTTCGTATTCAGACAACAATGCTGGCATTTGTTCTTGGCTACGACGGTATGCTACAGTAACGGATTCACAGCCTAAACGTACGCATGTACGAGCCGCATCCATCGCTACGTTACCACCGCCGATGATGATAACACGGTCGCCTTTTTAACAGGGATTTGAGCTTCATCAAGCTCACCATTATCTACCAATTGTACATTCGTCAACAAGTACATTGCTTGGAATACACCATGCACTTCATCGTTTTCCATGCGTACTTCTTGAGGAATATGTGTACCAGTACCGATAAAGATAGAGTCAAAACCTTCTGCGAAGAGTTCATCCAATGTTTTATCTTGACCGATAAATGTATTACATACGAATTTAACGCCTAAACCTTCAAGACGAGCGATTTCACGACGTACAACGGATTTAGATAAACGGAATTCAGGAATACCGAATAAAAGTACACCACCTGGTTCGGATTGGCCTTCAAATACAGTTACATCATAGCCAAGTTTAGCGATATCGCCGGCTACGGACAAGCCTGCAGGGCCGGAACCTACAACGGCAACCTTACCAAGATCTTGTTTGATTTTCTTAGGTTTACGGAGTTCATTGATGCTTTCAAAATCAGCAGCAAAGCGTTCCAATTTACCGATGTTAATAGGCGGTTTTTTCGCCTTGTTCATGATACAGTTACCTTCACATTGGTTTTCGCGTGGACATACGCGGCCACAGATGGATGGCAAGTTTGTACGTTCTGCCAAGATATCGTTGGCTAAACCGAAGTTACCGTGCGCGATAGCTTGGATGAAACGTGGAATTTCGTTTTCAATAGGGCAACCCATACGGCACAATGGTTTTGGACAATTTAGACAACGTTTCGCCTCAGCGAGCGCTTCCTCCATTGTATAATCCGCATCAAAATGTAGTGGTTTTAATTCGTTACTCATGGCACATGCCTCCTAACAAGGATCCAGTACTATACTTATACAGCGTTGCATGTACCTGAGCAATCCGATGAGCCCTCTCACATAGGGATGCCGCCACATGCTGCTAAGATTTATCTTTTGTAACCATTCGATAGACGTGTGGTCACTGGTCAGACACATACTATTCTATAGTATATTCTAAATTGTGAAAGTCCCAACAGTCAAGCAAATATAGCACCTTTTGTATACCAATATAGTCCCTATTCATGCAAGGATTGCATAGAAACAGAAGATACTGTAACAGCAATTCTTAAGTGTATATTTACATATATATCTATGCATGTATACTGATAATAGATAGAGTAATTAGTTCCCATCACATTAACATACACGTATAGAGGTTCACTATGAACACAATAGACTTTACTGAAACATACTATATCGATCGCCGCGGTTCCCATTCTCGCAAATGGGACGGTCAGCATTTGAAATTTAATCGCACAGATCTATTGCCTCTATGGGTAGCAGATATGGATTTTATGCCGCCTCAGTGCATACGAGAGGCTATTTGTACCTATGTAAAAGCCCAACCTTTAGGTTATACCATGACAAATCCCAAGTATCTTGAAGCAGTCATAAATTGGTATAAGCGGCGCCACAACTGTATACTTTCTAAAGACTGGCTCACCAGCGCTCCAAATGTCATTACAGGCATTATGTGGTGTATTGGGGCTTTCACAAAAGCAAAGGATGCCATTGCAGTCCTAACACCGGTATATGGTGCGTTCGACACGAGCGCTAGCGATGCACAGCGTCAAATCATCGCCGTTCCTATGAAACGCAGTGACGATAATCGCTATTCCGTAGATTACGATGCCTTTGAAACGGCGATTACCAAGCACGATGTTAAACTGTTCATTCACTGCAATCCACATAATCCTGTAGGTCACGTATGGACAGAAAATGAGATGGATCGGTTATTTAGCATTTGTGAGCGTCACGGGTGCTCATCATTAGCGACGAAATCCATCAGGACCTCATTACGGGACCGATAGCCTTTATGCCAGCATTAGCCGTATCTAACGGCGCCTACGCAGATAACATACTCTCCATGTCATCTCTGTCAAAATCATTTAATATGGCTAGCTTGCACCACGCAGAGGTCATCATCCCTAACGAGAAGCTACGAAGCCAATACAATGCCTTTAAAGGGCTTGTATACCATACTGATTCTGACGTTATTGCCGAAGCGGCCATCACCGTTGCCTACACCCATCCAGAGGCTGAAAAAATGGCTTGCCGATTTGCTTGCGGTGGTAAAAGAAAACTATAACTATCTCTGCCAGAACTTACTGGTTGCTTTGCCGAAACTCCGTATCAGTCCTATGGATGGCACCTACTTAGCTCGGATCGATTTTGGCGCCTATATAAAGGCGGAAAATATGCATGACCTATTTGAAAATAAATGCCGCATTGCACCAAGCTTTGGCGAATGGTTTGGAGGCGAAAACTACGCCACCTTTGTACGCCTAAACTTGGCTACTAGCCTTGAAAATATCAGGACTGCTACCCATAATATTATCAAGTACGTACACCCTTAATGGACACCTCTTATCAAAAAAGACACATTAATTCAGGAAATACATTAATCATATTAGAGAATTCATTTCGTATAAATAAAAAAGAGGCTGCTCTAGCATCATTCAATGTTAGAGCAGCCTCTTTGTATTATAGCTTAACTATATCACATTACTAGTATTACACTAGTTTTTATTTAATTCTACCGAAATGTTCCTTTGCAAATTGCATGTCTTGTACGAGTTCTAATGTACCAATATAGTTATTGTTTTTGATCGCGTACAGCCATGTAGTTTACATAGAATGGACGACCTTGTTTTTCAAGCCATACTGCCACATTATCGCGGTCACCTTTACGGAAGGAGTCGATAATACCACGTACAATCGGTTCTACCTTTGGTGGATGGCAGGAGTACACATCACGACTAATTGCTGTAGTAGGACGTTTGAATACCTTTTCACCATCGTTGAAGTAACGGTTAATATCTTCATGGTCAACGAAGGTTACCTCCATTGGCATTGTATTGAGCATAGCATCTAGTTGGTCTACAGTTAATATACCACCAATTAAACCGATAGCATTGTCCTCACCACTTGGTTTTGTAGTTTGCGCAGCTAATGCGGCATCAGCTTCTGGCCAAGCAATGCGTGTTAACCCAAAGATGTCTTCATACTGCGCTGTATCTTTGTAAATTTGATACCAATCTTCTTTGCTGAAGTTTTCTGCACAGATTGGGAACAAGATATTTTGTTCTTTGTAGATCATTTCTTGAGCACGTGTAAGAAGCTCATCAAAGCGTCTATACCAATCATCTACACTTTGGCTAGATTTTGCTAAATCACCTAATTGGTCGCGAATATCGCCATCAACAGTCCACATAACCATGGATGGACCACCGATTGCATAATCCACTTTCAATTTTGGATATAATAAATCGCCTTTTTAGCATAGTGAACAGATAGTTGACGCACTGTATTCACATCATCATAAGTGGCAGTTTTGTCTGCTACTTTTGGACGAATAGCCTCAATCAACTCATCGAGCGCTTTATTTTCTTCTGTTAATCGGTTTAACGGATGACCTGCAGTCTCTACCAAGGCCACAACGCTCTTGCTCTTTTCTTGAGCCTCTAGAACAGCCTCTACTTTAGCATGTTCAGCATCCATTTGTTCATGAATGGTAGAACCATGGAACAATGCGGAGTGAAGGTCGCACAATTGTTGTACCTCTTCTAAAGGTGTACCTTCGCGCATAAGACCTTGTTCGGCTTTCATGATTTCACTAGCCTCAACATGTTTGAATTGGCTCGCAAAGTCTTCACGAACAGAACCAAGCTCTTCGCCTGTGCCCAAACGTTTCAAGAAGCCTTTCAATTGTTCTACACGTTCGCTATCTGTAACAGTATCCTCTACATTAGCTTCTACATTTTTTAGTAGCATTAGCTTCTGCATTGTCATTAGCATTAGATGCCTCTGTGTGAGTAGTAGCTGCCTCTGCAGGAGCACCCTTATCAGATGCATCATCACCATGTAGACTTGGCATTTCACCTTCCAATGTAAAAGCCGGCTTTCATAAATGCGCTCACGATATCCATCATGGATACGCCTTTCATTTTAGCCCCTTTAGGAATGGTCATGATTTTACCAACAGAGTTTAACATCACTTTATTAGTGATTTCACTGAACCCTAAGCTTTTCATAATCTCTGTTACTTCAGGATATTCTTTTACCAAATCATATACAGATTTGGACAAATCTAATTTCTTTTCCATTTTGATCCCCTCGTGTCAAAAAATATTGTGTATTACTTATGTGAGTGACCCTCTATACGTCTTCGTATACAAGGTAATTTACATTCTGAAAGGTCTATCTCAAATAACCTATGGCACTATGATAAACGATATCGATTGGAAAATCTGTATCCATGGCTATACTTTTGAAAGATATTTCAAAAATATCGAAATTTCATATAAAAATAACGGATAGCTAAGTATTCAAAGTCACCTAAGCAATCAAAGTGCTTTGAACCAACTATCCGTTATCTATTAAAAATATATCTAGTTTTTAGAGAGATGAAAGTTCTGAGAGATTTATTAGTTTTGTTTCAATGCTTTTTCGTAGTTTTCAGAAACCTTATCCCAGTTAATAACGCGGAAGAATTCCTTTGATATAGTCTGGGCGACGGTTTTGGTAGTGCAAGTAATATGCATGTTCCCATACGTCTAAGCAAAGGATTGCTGTTTTACCTTCTAGTAGAGGGTTATCTTGGTTAGCAGTAGATGTCACTTCGAGTTTGCCATCTTTGTTTACCACAAGCCATGCCCAACCAGAGCCGAATCGTGTTGCTGCTGCAGTGGAGAAGCTTTCAACAAAAGTATCATAACCACCAAGATCAGCATCGATAGCCTCTTTCAAAGGGCCTTCCAACTTAGAAGTGTCTGGTTTTGTCATGATGTCCCAGAACATAGTGTGGTTCTTATGACCGCCACCGTTGTTGATAACTGCTTGATGGATATCTTCAGGCACGTTAGCAATATCACCGAGAATACAGTCTACACAGCCATAAGCAAGCATCAGGATATTTAGCGATAGCAGCGTTCAAATTATTAACATACGCTTGATGGTGCTTATCATGATGCAATTTCATTGTTTCTGCATCGATAACAGGCTCAAGGTAATCATAAGCATATGGTAATGGTGCGAGTTCGAAAGGTTTCATAATAGTCCTCCTATATCCGCTGCCGGCTATTTTGAAAACCATAATAAATCGACTGCCCCAAATGCATAACAAAGAAAAGGACGCCCCCATGCATGCCACAGCACCACCAATGGCAGCTGTTATGATCGTAGCCAGGTGCAATATCTGTCACCAATGGGCCTAACACATAAAACGGAGCTCCGCCACATAAAGCGTTTCCTCAATTTCCATATTCGCTTGAATTTGGTTAAGTGGCACATGACCTGGGCCTTCAATAATCACTTGCACACCTTTGAAGCTCGAGCGCGTTTAGTCAATTCACCAAAGTCGTACCAGTACTTCAATTTGACATACATCCGTAGCATCTGCTAAACAGCCTGGTCGACAAGCATCACCCAAAGAAATAGTTACATCATACTCGGCAAATATCTCAAAATATCATCAAAATGTTCATAGAATGGGTTTTCCTTACCCGTCATGCTCATCCATGCAAAGATAAGACTACCACCACGGCTAACGATGTTGAGTCTACGTTTATGCTTTTTAATTTGCTCAATAGTTTGACGCGTAATACCACAATGTAAGGTTACAAAGTCCACCCCATCCTCTGCATGGAGACGGATAGTATCTAAGAAATCCTCAGCAGTAAGTTCTGCCAAATCCGTTGATGATGTATAACGCTGTCATATACTGGTACAGTACCAATCATGGCTTTACATTCGCTAGTTAATTTTCGTCTAAAAATACGTGTATCACCATGGTAGATAAATCCATAATCGATTCAGCACCAAGTTGAATCGCCCAATTTACCTTTTCTATTTCACTATCATAATCGGTAACGTCTCTGGATGTGCCAAGATTCACATTTATTTTCGTGCGCAATGCTTTACCGATGCCCTCTGGATCGATACAAGTATGATTCTTATTACAGGGAATAACAACTTGTCCTAAAGCAACTAGCGCTCGCAATTGCTCTACATCCATGCGTTCCTTTTCTGCTACAATTTTCATCGCATCCGTAACAAAGCCTTTTTGTGCGGCTTCCAATTGAGTGTAAAACATAATATGTCCTCCTATTGAATAAAACCTTTTAGCTTTGTACACAAGAAAAAAGGGTATCGATATAATATGATCGATACCCTTGAATGGTTTTGCGTGCTTCCTACGCGGGCATGATCCCGATCAGGTCAAAGGTCAGGTGCTAACAGCCCTTTCTCAGCCTATCTCATAGGCTCCCTTGCATACTCTGCTATGTAATTGTGTATAGCATATCACTATTTAACTAATATTTCAATCTATACCTCTATTACAAATCATTAGCTACTTCAATCTGACATTGACGCATAGTTAATAATGCTGCTTCATGGCTTTCCTCAGTAACCCCTGCACAGCAATTAGGATCTACATGAATAGGAACCTCTGGCAAGCCAGCTTTCAACAATATGGCATTCGACACAACGCACACATCTGTACAAACACCGACCAAGGTTATACTTTCAATAGGCTCAACTGTATTCATACCTTGCAAACGCGTAACCAATTCAGAGGATCCAAAAATTAGGTTTATCAATGATAAAGTACGGATGGATGGTATTGCGTTTTTCTGCGGCCGTAATGAGGCTCTCCATAATTTGCCAACCAATCGTATCTTTCACACAATGCACAACTGGCAAATACTGACCTTCTTGGCTTTCAAAGATAATTAGTATCGTGAGTATCTCGTGTAAAATAACTGGTCCATCAAAGGATGCAATTTTTTGACGTACATTATCCACGATGGCCTGAGCCTCTGGAGAACCAAGAGTACCATCCACAAAATCATGTTGCATATCAATTACGACTAATACATTCATTTTTTATCCTCCACAACGACATGGTGTACCCGATTCGGCGTATTATGGGCAATGCGACTTGCTGCAGCTGCCGCCACGGCACCAACTAAATCATCAAGAAATGTATTACAATGACCATCAACTTGACTATCTAGATTTTTAACAATGCCCGGTTTTACCTTATCAATATAACCATAGTTCGTAAATCCAATAGATCCGTATAAATTCACAATGGATAAAGCGAGGATTTCATCAATACCAAACAACGCTTCATCACGAGTCATGATACTTTTGTAGTGGCTCAGATAATTTCTTCTGCTCCGCCAATCTATCCAATTCTATGCCCGTAATGATGGCATTTTGTGTTTCTCGTTTTTCAAGTACGGCCTGTACACTCTCTACGCACTCGTCCATCGTCAAATCAGGAATATATGGTTGTTGAATCATCATCACAATATCTGCAATGTCTGAACGGTAACGCCTCGTTCCTTTAATAAATTATACGTACACGCCTTTAATTCCTCCTGAGATATCATAATTGCTCCTCAAAATTATACAAATTTACATAACACATTATACCTTGATTATACCATGACGAAAAATCCCTACCGATGTTCTATCGGTAGGGATTCCATGATTAGATTTTCTTAACCATTTCAGATTTCAATGCCATCGCACCGAAACCATCGATTTTACAATCGATATCGTGTCCGTCGCTCGCATCAGAAATAAGGCGAATGTTTTTAACACGCGTACCTTGTTTCAATACGCCAGCGCCTTTTACTTTGAGGTCTTTTACAACAACAACTGTATCGCCATCAGCTAGCTCGTTGCCGTTAGCATCGCGAATGATACCTGCTTCAGCTGCAGCTTGTGCATCAGCCGCTGTCCATTCATTGCCACACATAGGGCAGATAAACATATGACCATCTTCGTATGTGTACTCATCACCGCACTTAGGGCAGTTAGGTAAATTTGCCATTTAGATTTTCCTTTTTCACTACATAATGAAAGTATTATACCATATAATACGTATGACTATGAAAGCCTTATAGATGGGGCCTCGATGATTCATTTAATTATTCACAACACTATTGTAAAACCGAATTCAAAAAATACCGATACAGTTGTCGCTTTCTCGACACCAATATTACCTACATTCCATACTATATTTTAGCAACCTGAACTAATTCCAAATAAACCGTGTCATCAGATAGGTCTTGATTAGGCGTTAATTCAACAGAAATAACATTTCCTTGAGCATCTGTAGTAATAGTCAATGGAACCCTATACGATCCCTAAAACCCATCTTTTTTCATTATCTCAACTGGAATGAATTTCTGTTCTTCTATTTTACCCACAAATGAAGAAAGATCATTTGCTATCTAGTTCCATATCATCTGCAAAAAGCAGGAAATGGACTTAAAACAACTAACAATAAAAACAAACATATAACTCTAAGCATAAACTTTCACCAATCATAACACACAACACAATAATTTCTATTAAGATATATTCTAGAGACTGTCAATTTACATCTCTAGTTCGAATTGACTATATATGTCAACCCCTTTATAATGTAATAAAGAGATAGCCGACGAGTGCTTCCGTTAGGCTCATCCCAAAACATTATAAAACATGTAGAAATGGCCTTTCGTTTTTCAGCTACCAGTTGGTAACGAAGGGCTATTTGTCGTTATTACGACAAATCAGCACTATCAATGCTCCAAAGGAAATAACAACAGTTAAAATCCCAAGGATAATCATAATGATTTCGTAGGCACTCATAGGCTTCACCCCTTCAAAGAAAAAGGGCGACCCAACCTCGTCGACTATCTTAATTACATTATATGTCGAACTTATGTTTTATTCAACAAATAATATTAATACAACCTAAGCCAAAAAAATAAACCTAACGCGACTAAGTACTGCAATACTTAGACACGTTAGGTTTATCAAATTTCTCAATTCTTTAATGAGCCTAACGCCTAGAACACATTAACTGGCTCTTTTGTACTTATAATATAGTCTGAATTCTAGAGACTGTCAATTTACTACCCCAGGCGTTTACGCAAGATAGCATAGAGAATCATGCTAATAATAACGCTCATAACGGCTTGAATGGTATTAGTCACAATACTAGCAATGGCTACGCCTGGATCAAATACGAAGTATTCGGCGATAAAGTAGCCTGCTACGATAATAATACCACCTACGACAGTTGCTACTAAAGCAGAGGTAGTTGTCTTATTGTTATAGACAGTACCGACAAGATAGCCTTCAATGCCTTTCACCACAAAGGTGATTGGTACAAAGACTGCGTAGCCGAGGAATAAATCAGCTAGCGCTGGCCCAATAGCACCAATATAGGCGCCATATTTTCGACCTAATAATAAAGCGGATGTCATGATAACGACATCTCCAACATTGAAATAGCCGCGTATGCCAGGTACTGGAATTTTCGTATACATTGTAAGCAATGTAGCGAGGGCAATCAATACGGCTGTGAGTACTAACGCGGATGTAGTACTGCGGGTTTGAACGTGTTGCATAGCGTCCTCCTTATAAAAGAAAATAGGCATGTGAATAATTACATCACATGCCTATACTATAAACCTTTATGGTAACACTTGTAAATAAAAGGAATTAACTATAGAAAATACTATTAACGGTACTCTTCAAAACGTTCCTCTACATTGTAGAGAACCTCGCAATCACAACCGCCACCTTCGTTGATAATCCAGTCTAGTACGCTTTCGACATCTATGCTCTGCTTTTCCAAAAATTCTCTTGTGAAAGTCAAACTATGGTCGCAACCGTCATTCGCCTCTAATTTCTCGTCTACATAGTCAAAGAGATTCCAAAACAACTCTGCGTCCATAGGTAAGCTATCTTGAAAATTCTGTTTTCTTTAGCTTTATAGTCTTTCAATAATTCCTTTTTACGTGCTTTGTCCATTGTAATTATTGCCTTTTCATAATTTATTACTCATATAATTCCGGTCGTTCTAATACAGTGCCATACTTCAACTTTGGTAGTTTAACGAATTGAGGATACAACTGCTTAACCTCTTTACAAGATTTTAATGTAAGATGTTCTAGATTATTGAGTTCTAAAATGGGAGAGTAGTCTTTATCTATCACCTTTGCCGTTAAAAGGCTAAAAAAGCGCAACTGTTTCATATGGCGTAAAATTCTAAGGATTGAACCTTAAGAATTTTAGGAGCGGCGAAGTCACCTTCTAAGGCAAGACTTTCAAGATGTCTTAGATTAGCTAATGGCGCATAATCATCAATTTGTTGAAAGTTTTCAATCGACAGAGCTACTAAATTTACTAATCTTGAAATAGGCTCTAAGCTCGATACACTTCTTCCGGACCCAATGTGTAGATATTCTAGTTCTTGTAAGTTCTCTAATTTTGAAATATCTGGATAGACACCCCATTTTATATGTAATTTTTAAGTCTACGTTGGGCACACACCGCATCAAATAAGTCCTGTGGCATTCTTGTACAAAACATAAGCTCTGTAAAAGTGTCTGGATTATTTACCAGAAAATCACACCATTCTAGCCAAATACGTTTCTTATCTTTAGCAGAATAGTCTTCATCTAGCTGTGTGCAGTTAATCATCAGCTTGTCTTCACCATCATATTCAGAGACCTCTACAACAGATTTAGGCCGTGCGTCATCCTTATGATAGTAGTCAAATCCATATTTAATTTGCTTTTCTGTTAACACTGCCATTTACAATTCCTCTTCTTCGCCAGTCCCATAATCAGTTTGGCTATAACTAGATCCATAGCCAACAAATTTTAACGACCTTAGCAAATGATGATACAAGCACATGCCCGTTAGCTTCGAGCACTTGTTTATAGAATCGTTTCATTTGCTCGAAATCATGAAAATTTCGTCTTTGATTTCTTCCTCTTCTTCTTCATAGTCCCAGATATTTGGATATAATTCTGCCTCTTTGCAGGCTTTCATATCAAAAGATTCGAGTGCACTTTCAATATCAAATTGATCTAGAGCTGCCACGATATTGGCTAAATGATTGTGTTCTGTATATGCTACATAGTCTGATATATCCTCAACAGCCATTACGCCTAGTACCGCTTGGCTAAGAGGATTTTTATCGTCTTTATGGTCAGTGCCTACACCAGTTAGCACAAAATGGAGTACATCCCACATCTTGTCAATATCAAGCAATAACTCATCGTCGTCATTCCACTCTTCAACACTTTCAAGAATTTCCTCTTCTTCTGAGCCCATGGCTTTTAAGCTCTTTTAAATTTACATCGCTTAAACAGCTATAATTTGCAATAAGTCCCATAATTAAATCCTTTCACAAATCTTCTACACACTAGAAAAATAGATGTTCTGATTCCGTAATGCTCCCATCATCTTCATGGAAATAGCAAGCATATACAGATTCACGAGGCGCCGCATCATAGAATTTCTGTAAAACAGGTGAAAGTTTCATGTCTATAGGCATATGCAAAAGCTTTCACAATGGGTTCCCCAAAGTTCCATCGGCGAATAAGAGATAATGTCCAACTGCTTATTTTGACCATATTCTTCAAGTGTTGTCGCATCAGCATACTTACTTGAGTCACAGTAATCATGCCAACAAATACTAAAAACAATCAAATAAAACAAATCATCCATACTTTCAGCCAAACGGCCCGCAGCACCCTCGCTACTCCAATAACCTATGGATCCGTCCTCCAATAGATGATATTCACCGCCAGCACCATCTACAGCAAATGCCATTCCCGGCAAAGAGAATGTGCAGCGACCTTCAGCAGTATCACGTTCCTCCAACGCATCTAGCAAACGAAAATCGAATAGCGTATCAAAATCTTCAGCTAACTTGGCATCATTTCGCAATATATCTAAATAGTCCATCTTACACGCTCCTATTAGCAGAAATTAATCCTAGCAATTTAGCCTCTCCTTCATCAGATGTATCTAATAGCGGAATAGCTAACAAAAGTATTTGCAGGGAGTAATAATAAAGCTAAAGAATAAATCATCAGGGAATACGTCATCTTCCTCAAATCTAAGAACGTCTTCGTCTTCATCATATTCTTCAGACCAAAGGTATTCTTCGTTGAGCATATCCTCAAAGTTCGGCAATGGATCTGCATGCTCTAGCATAAGACCATCTCGAATGCACTCAGCAATCACAGTAAACAACTCAACCAATTGTTCTGCTAAATACTGCGCTACCGCATTATGAGCGCTCGCTTCTTGAGCTTTCTTAAAAAATACGAAGCAAAGAAAATCATCGCGAATGGTGTCGCATGCCACAACGTTGATTGGTGCTCAATATTGAGTTCTAACGCCTCACCAGCCGCATCAACAGTTTCAATGCTTTCCATGTTCCACAACACATCAAGCGCCTCAGGGAAATCTGTGGCACGTCCGTAGGTGGTCGTTAACCGATGCCACGGTATATCGTTGACTTGTACAGTTTCTATATATGTTTGAATTGCTGTATCCATTTTAGTTATACCTTTATAATTACATTTTCATGTATCTATCTTTATAATTTCTCAATAACCTCTTTCACCAGTTCATAAGTATCTACGAGACGCAGTTTTCCAACCCTAGGATTATCTGTAATCTCCTCATAGATATCCTCCAACGTACCTGCTGGTGCTAGTTTCCATAGTTTACACGGATAGAGTTCAACGGTTCCGATGACTTCCAAATCATCTAGCAACATACCTAAGTCCTTATGATTGAACCAACAGTCTGTATCGATAGCAAGATTTGTATTATCTTTTCGGCATGCGATTTTGCTGTTTAGAAACTCTTCCATTGTTGGTTTTTCTTCTTGTAAAAGCCGCGTACAGGCTAAATGATATTCGATTTTCCGCGGTGACTGATCTACGTCAGAGACAAATATAGCACCATACTCGTTTTCAAACTTAACAGCTAATACATCGCCCTCCTTAAAAAATGAGGTTCTCTTTATTTTAGATTTACGAACCTTAAGCGGCTTCAGATTTTCACTTTGTAGCTGTATGGCTAACTTATCCAATACCTTTTGACGCTGTTTAGGGCCTTATCATCGATTTCTAGCCAAAACTCGTGAGGGCCCTGAGCGATTATATTTAATGCTTTCTCTTTAACGTTATCTGGTAGGCGCCCTATCTTCCACAGCGAATAGGCCACCGCAGTCCAATAAATCTCTGTATAAAACTCATCAGTACAAAAATTTTGTTTCTCACTTAAGATTTCAGAAATTATGGTATCGACACTGACACCATCCTTGTACCGTTCAACAATGGCATTATAAATATCATGGCCATCATCACTATCTATGATTTTCACACCGTCAATAGCCATATAAATCTCCTTTAGGACAACAGCTCTTATTCCATCTCGCCATGGGTTGCTACAAAGTCATCCTTAATCTGTTGTAGTTCTTTTTTAGCGACCATGTATTGTTTCAAGTCAATTTGTCCGTTCTCTTTTGTTCAGCCAAGGTCTTTTCTTTATTTATGATTCTAATCCAGTCTAATTGTGTACTAAATTGAGTATTAACGCTTCACTATTTTCTCGTAACGCAAGCAACGCAAAAGACTTCATCCATGCCGAGATTAAACATGTCGCTTTCAAAATCGATAGGTTCAAAATAATAGCGAACCGTATCCGCCCCAAATTCATCATCTAATTTGGCCCATTCGACACTGAAAGCACGGTAAATCCGAGCGTATCGTTTCCAAGGCTTTCAGTAAACCAACGCACCTCATAATCAGGCTGAACGAAATCGTTGAAATATTTGATGGTCACATCTCGATCTTGCTCATCACCGTAAGGAATTTGCAGCTCTTTATCGCCCTTTTTTAGCACAATATCGTCACCATAGGGCTTGCCATTACTAACGGTTTGAATATCGATAGGCTCATCCATCATATCATTAAAATAATTCACCACATCTTCGTCATACTCGCGCCAGTCAATCCAGATGATAGCTTCGGAATCAAATAAATCATTTAGATCCATATCATTGGCAAAAAAGCTTCTTAATTCTTTATACAGATTTTCCATCGTCTCTCTCCTATGTATCAATTTATTTTTAGGCAGTCTACAACACCCGTGTCACCACTTTAGTACAACTCTATAAGGTTTCGTAAATCACATCTTGTTGAGCCGTAAAGTCTTCATCAAAAGAAACCAAAACATATAGATGTCCTGCTGGGGATTCACCTACATCATAACCTAGTGCAAATGCGTCGTAACAACCTGATTTATCTAACATTATATCCGTTAGTGGTAGCACAATAGACTCTTCTTGCGGTATTTCCTTTGTATGAGGTGCTGTGCTAGTTTATCTAATTTATCTAATTGAACATATAATTGCTCCTCACATTGGTAGTGAAAGCACCTCAGCCTCAGTATAATCGGTGCAACTAATATTGAGGTTTTGAAAGGCTTGTCCTACATTCTCTAAACGATTAGTGCCCAATCGTCGAGATACGAAATAAACGCCATGCGGTTCTACAGTCCAACTTTCAACGTTCCATAATGTCATTAATTCAGATTTTATCATTATGATACCCCCACTAGTTCGCCACTCCACTAGTTCATTATCCTGCAATATCCGCACTAACAGGATTCCCATCCGCATCAATATTGGCTATGATGCAGTGTCCCCAGAAAATATCGTCATCGTCATAATAAACCTCTATGGTGCCATCATTGCGGAACACCAATTCGCCCATAGTAATACGCTTGGCAAATATTTCTGCCGTAATCGGATCCCTGGTCATCATTGTCTAGCCAATCGTTAGCAAAGATCTAATAAGGTCTCACTAATATAAGTACTAATTCGTTGTTCAAATTCTTTGAAATTATCGATTTTATTGAAAGCCGACAACGCTACGGTGCAAATTTCATCAGAACCCTCGTCTACATCAAGGGTGAATGCATAATCATCAATTCTCGCTGTGTAATATTGATACTCTCGATTTAACAGGAAGTCACCCCTTGTCGGTATGAAGGTATTTAGGGGTTTTCAAATAAGCTGACAACGCCTCTAACTCGCTATGTTTGGCATGTTCCTCTAACACCTTAAGCACATAATAGCGATTATTCCAAGAAGGGCGCATATAGCCCAAATCCTCTAAGGGCTTAGCTTTTTAACTAACAATTTATAGACACCGTGTGGCTCAAAAGAATAACCCCATCTATCATCAAAGGCCCCTCTATAATCCATGTCAAAATGCCTTCTGCTACGGTCAAGCACGCCAGTTCGAGTATCTAGGATAGCATCGGTGGACACTAGTGGTCTATGGTACTTTTCTAAATAAGGACTAGCGCCATTTGCATCACTACGCGGCAATGCATAGATTTCAAATACTTCAGATTCAAACTCGGCTTCATATTCTGGTAGACGTACAATACTCATATGATTCTCTCCTATTCATCACATTTATAAATTGTTTACAGTTAAGAATTACAACCTTTTTATAGATACGGCCACATTATAATCGTTGCCACTAACATTATAATTTTCGTTACATCACAAACGTTCAGCTACATCGATTCTATGTAATAGTTCTTTCGCTAGTTCTTGGGCTGTTTTAAATTCCTCATTTGAAAGTACCATGAGCACCAAACTATCTGTACCGATGTCCATACCTACTAACTTCTGGTTTTTCCATGTGGAATTAAAATATGCGCACCAGTCCATAATACATTGACCCGCATCAAATGCGATCCGTATCAATAGATACATCTCCAGTTAAATTTTCATCAGTAGATAAATTTTTATTATGGATTAACTTCTGCACATAATAAAGAAAATCCTCTAATTCGATTTTCAAAGATAACTCTTACAGTGACGATCAGTAGATAGCAACGTCTCATAGAGATTCCACCAGCTATCTTC
>VOFG01002812.1_pt1 | contig 45378 bp, 71 predicted proteins | sample 5384171 | NCBI WGS metagenome assembly VOFG01 (sample SAMN12384726, study PRJNA508395) | human gut metagenome | isolation source: healthy gut F | host: Homo sapiens
TATTACGGTTGTTGAGGCAATGTTTGTGTTGCATACCCTGACACAGGCGGTTGCTGGTCTGCCTGATATACGGTAAGTCAGGTCAAATTCCGAGGGGGTAAAGCTGTCCTCGGCGTAGCCGACGAAGCGGCTGTTGACCAGACATACAGTGCCTGCCTGGCACCCTGAAAGCTGACGCAGACGCTGCCCGCGCAGCCCCTCACCGAGATCGAACTCGCGGTGATAGCTGCCGACGGGGAAGTCGTCCCAGTCGATCTGCGGCGGGCGCAGCGTGGCCGTCCCACGGGTAGAGGTGTTGGTGTACTGGATCTGGCCATAGCCCTGCAGCTCGATGCCCGGGGTCGCAGATCGTGCCGAAGGCAGAGAGATCCGCGTCCTCGCGGGTAGAAATCCGCCGGCTGGGCGGCGGGGCAGGCGCTGTGGTAGGCAAAGCGCCATCTGCCGTCCAGACTTTGGCGCAGCGAGCTGCCGCTCAGGTCGGATCTCCGCCTCGCTGCGGTAGCAAACATGGTCCGAGGTGCATCCAGCCGGTTCACAGCAAAGACGGTCGGGTCAGTCAGCCATTTCAGGTCGGGAGTCATGGTTCAGTCCTCCGTTCCCGCAATACGGGGCAAAAATACAAAGTTGTGGCCACTGTCCGGTGGGCCTTCTGCTCCGGCGTAAAGCGTGCAAAATGGCTTTGGGGTCGGCGGCGATCCATGCGTCCAGCTCGGGGCTGTGCGCCCGGCCGGTGCTTGATGTTCACATTGGTGCGCGGCTCCTCAAGGTAGGAGAAAGCACCCCCTCCTGCACACAGATGAGATGCCAGCGGTCCCCCTCGACCAGCCCCCTCGGTGACAATGCGCAGGTGATGCTCCATATAGCTGCACCATTTGTCGGGCGGCAGCAGCGCAATGCGTCCCCGGCGGCGCTGCGGGCAGCGGCCCCGCTGCCAGTCGGCGGCGGTGGTGGGTACATCGTGGTAAAAATACGGCTGCATGGCGGCCCATGGGCGGGAACCGTGCTGCCTCACCCAGAGCGGGCGGCCACGGCAGCAGCGCCGCGTCCAGCGCGGGGCAAAGCCCCTGCGGCGTGAACGGGCGGTTCAGCCCCTCGGCATAAAAAAAACAGGTGGTTTTCATACCGGAAAAGGCTTGCGGTCAGGATCCGCCCCTCCGCCTGTGTTTTTTGCAGCGCAGCGGAAAAGTCGGCAAAACGGCCTCACCGGCTTCCCCTGCCCAAAACGGCATGAAAGGAGCCGCGGCAGACGGCGGCATCGGCCAGCGATGCAGGCAGTGTGCAGGGCATAACATTCCTCTCCTTTATCTTTTGATTATTCTTTATTGTACAATGCCCGGGCGGCAAAAAGATATGCGGCATAGTGCAGTATTCTTTGTGATAATTGCAATTCTTTACATACCCCTGCTTCTGTGCTATGCTGAAGAAAGAATATAGGCAATACCGCATAATTCTAAGTGCCGATAAGGAAAGCTGCAAGCCAAAAGCGGATAATACTGGATGTCTTATCGAGCATTTTGGCAACGCAGATGCCGTGCCGCAGCCGCCGGAGCCGTCAGGAAGCGATGTTATATAGACAAAAAAATAAGGAGCAGATGGACTACAGTATCTACGCTACGGCGCTGTGGCAGACGGTGTGACCAACTGCGCGGCAGCCATCCAACAGGCGGTCGATGCGGCCGCAGCGGCGGGCGGCGGGCGCGTTATCGTGCCGGCCGGGCGCTTTTTTGAGCGGCTCCGTGCTGCTGAAGGACAACGTGGAGCTGCATCTGGAGAGCGGCGCGGTGCTTATCAGCAGCCTGAACCCCCGCCGATATTACCCCCGTTCCCTCAGGGCGGGGACGGCACCGACCCTGACGACACCGCCGACGGCTGGGAGGGCGGCTTTTTGGGGGCCAGCCACGCCAAAAATGTGACCATCAGCGGCATGGGCACGATCTACGGTCAGGGCGACAAGGTGTTTTGGACAAGAATGTGGACAACGGCTTCCACGAATGCCCGAAATTCTGCGAGGCATTCCGCCCGCGCATGATGCTGTTTGAGGCAGTCGAAAACTTTACCGTGCGCGATGTGACCCCCAGGGACGCGGCGTTCTGGACGCTGCACATGGCGGCTGCCGGCATGTGCGCATCCAGAACATCATGATTTTAAACGATGACCGCGGCGCCAACAATGACGGTATCGACCCCGATTGCTGTCAGGATGTCGTCATCTCCAACTGCATCGTGCGCACGGGCGATGACGCCATCGTGGTCAAACCACCGGGCCGATGTCCCGCCGCTACGGTGCAAGCGAGAATGTGGCCATCACGGGCTGCATCTTACATTCCCGCGATTCTGCGCTGAAAATCGGAACCGAGACCCATGGTGTGATCCGCAATGTGACGCTGAGCGACTGCGTCATTGACGACTGTTCCCGCGCGGTGGGCGTCTGGGTGCGGGACGGCGGCACGGTGGAGGACATCCATGTCCACCATCTGACCGGCTGCACCCGCCGCTACGCCGACCTACCAGCTGCCCGGTGCGCCGGGTGGTGGGGGGCAAGGGCGAGCCGGTGTTTGTCAGCGCCACGCCGCGCAAGGGCAAGATCGGCCCGGCAGGCGTGATCCGCCGCGTCAGCTTTGACCATTTGTACCTGACAAGTGAAAGCTGCGCCTTTGCGGCCGGCGAGCCGGACAGCGAAATTCAGGACCTGCGCATCAGCGAGATGCACCTGACGCTGCAGCACCGCGGCACCCAGCCCGGCGGGCCTGTTTGACGAGCAGCCCTCGGCCCGGCACATCTACCCGCACGCCATCCCGGCGCTGTACGCCCGCTGCGTGGACGGCCTGACCGTCAAGCGACAGCACGGTGCGCTTTGTCGGTGAGAACGAGGCGTGGGACGGCAGCGTAGCCGAGCTGAGCACTGCTGCCGCGCGAAGCTGGATCTGGAAAAGCTTTGTATAACAAAAGGAGTGTATACAAATGGAGCATATGGCATGGAAGGGGCCGCATCAAGCCCGGCTGCAAGGCAGAATATCAGCGCGCCGCCACGCGGAAATCTGGCCCGAGATGGTCAAGGTGCTGAAGGATGCAGGCATCTGCAATTACAGCATTTTCTACTGCAACGATGAGCTGTTCGGCTATTACGAGTGCGAAAAAAGGGTGTTGCCTACGCCGAAAAGGTACAGGCCGAAAGCCCGGTCGTTGACCGCTGGAACGACTACATGAAGGACATTCTGAGCTGGAAATGGACCCCGTAACAGGCGCCCAGCCCAAGCTGGAGCAGGTGTTCCGGCTGGATTGAGAAAGGAAAACATCGATATGCAGGCAAAAGCCCCGCTGCTTATGGCAGCGGGGCTTTTGCCCTGTCAGACAATTTACAACGCGCCGTCCGAGCGGACATTGTCGTAGTTCAGCACACCGGCGAAGAATGCCAGCGCCAGACCCCTGACCCCAGCCCTGAATCCAGTCGCGGCTGATGCCGCGGTAGCCATCGGCGTCCTTCATGGCCGCCGTGCCGCCCGGAGACATTCAGCACACGGCCGTCCGGGCTGACATTGGCCAGCATACCGGGGATTGCCTTGTTGATGTACTTGATGTGCAGAGGGTTGCCCTTGGTGATCATGGCGGCGGCTATGCCGGCGCTCGCGCTGACCTCCTCATAGGAGGCGGCATCGTCCACGATCGTGCGCCACAGGCCGTTCTCGGTCTGGTAAAGCTTGAGCGCGGCCAACTGGTCGTTCAGGCTGCCGACCACATCCAAGAACTTGGGGTAGAGGTAGCACTGCGGCAGCCGCACGCCGACCTGCGACATCGTGTAGGCCGCCCATGCATTGGCGCGCCCCCACTTGATGCCCGACATATGGTCGCCTGTAATATTATTGTAGCCGTGGTAGTACAGTCCGCTCTCAGGGTCCTGCAGGTACTTGATGTGCCAGTAATACTGGTTCAGCGCATCATCGATCAGAGCCTCGTCCTTCAAAAGCACGCCCATCCGCAGCAGGAAGAAGCCCGCCATAAAGAGCGTGTCTGCCCACGCCTGCTCGGGAAAGTCGTTGTTGACCGAGACGGTGTGCTGCAGAACATGATCGCCGAAGCGCAGTGCCTCCTTTTCCAGATACTGACCTTGCTTTTGGCGATGTCCAGATACTTTTCATCGCCGGTATGCTCATACAGGGTGATCAGGCAGTGCCCCATTGAGCAGGTGTTGACCGTCCAGCTCGGCAGGCCCAGCTCAATATACTCGTCCACGCGGTCCTTGACCAGCTGCAGGTAGCGCTCGTTTTTGGTGACCTCATACGCCTCGCAGATGCCGTAGTAGGCAACGCCGCAGGGCCAGTCCCATGTCATGTCCATCCGCATCGTGCGTTCCACGATCTTGTCGATGGTAGCCTCAATTTGGGCCTTGTCAAAAAATCAGGTTTGCCATTGCTCTCTCCTTTTCAAATTGCGAATCCGCTTATACCAGCGCCACTGTCTTTCCGGCGGGGATCTCATAGTGCCGGCCGTCCACCTCGACCCAGATGGACTGGGCGTTGGGGTTGCAGACCTTATCGCCCGCGGCGGTGTACTGCAGGCGGGCGGCATCGGCCATGTAGTCCACGATCTCGATGTTGGTGGCGTACCAGGTGTCCTCGCGCCCGCCGGCCAGCTGGCAGAACTGCTCCATCAGGCCCCAGTCCTCCCTCGGTGCGGAACTCAAAGCTGTGGCCCCAGACATACATCATGTAGAGATACTGCGTCTTGTACAGCTCTACAAAGCGCTTGCCGTCCTCCAGCAGGTTGTGGGTGTGGTGGCAGGTGGCTTTCCATGTCATAAAATCGTGGGGCATCGCAAAGTCGTGGGTGTCGCCCACCACGCGGGCGTAGCGGATGCCCAGCGCGGGCAGCAGGGCGGCGATCTCCGGCGTCCAGCTGCCGTTGGGGTAGGCAAGGCCGCGCACGGGGTAGTACCCATGACGCCCTCCAACTGCATACGATCTGCCAGCACCTGCCGTGCGGTCTGATCCAGCGGGCTGCGGGAGATGGTGGGGTGGTGGTAGGTGTGGCAGGCAACCTCGTGCCCCTTTGTACAGCTCCGACCCATTCGCTCGGGGATGCGCTCGGGGCAGGGTAGACCGCCGTTCAGGTTAAAAGGTGCCCCGGATGCCGTAGCGGTTGAACAGCTCGACAAGGCGGCGGTCCTCCAAACGGCCGTCATCATAGCTCATCGTCAGCACCTTATGCTTGCCGCCGGGGAAGCAGGTGTAAATGACCTTCGGTTCGGTGTAGTTCATAAACAAAACCTTCTTTTTTTGTCAAAATTTATTTGAAATTCGCCCGCAGCACATCCAGTGCCGGGGTGGTATCCTGCAAAAGCTGCTGCACAAAGGCCTGTGCCGTGCGGCAGGCGCCGGCGTTTTGCTGGTGGGCGTTGTCCTGCTTTGCGCCCACCCATATAGCGGGCCTTTGCAGCGCTCAGCGCCAAAAGGCGGTGTTGGCGGCGGCGGTAGCGGCGCCAAGGTCGATAAACGGTGCGCCGACCTCGGCGGCAAAGGCGCGCATCGCCTCGCGGTAGGCGGCAAACGAGGGGTGGCAGACACCGGCCTCGTCAAACTCGCGCATCGCCACGGGGGAGGCAAAGATGCACACTGCGCCGTGGCTGCGGGCAGCGTCCCAGAAGGGGCGCAGGCTCTCGCCGAAGGCATCCGCCGGGACATAGCGCTCGGCTTTGCTGTGGTTGGCATCGTTATGCCCAAAGCTGACCACCAGCAGATCACCGGGGGCGGATATGCGCGGCAATGTCGTCCAGCCGCCCCTCCTCGCGGAAGGTCTTGCTGCTGCGGCCCGCCATGGCGCAGTTGTCAATGACAAGGCCCGGCAGCTCGTAGCGCATCTCCTGCGGGAAGGGGCAGTCCGCGCGGTGGGCAGCGCAGCATACAGCGTCACCGTGCGCCAGCGTGTGGAGCACCTCGCCCCAGCCGGTCACCGGCTTGTCCTCGGGGGCGTAGCTCTGCATGATGGAATCGCCCGCCATCCAGAGGGTAGGCTTGGCGTTCAGCTGCGGCAGCACATTGGCAAAATCCATGTCGCCTGCATAGTAGAAGGACGGGTAGCACGGCTGGTTGTAGCAGTTGTTCTGCCATGCCACGCCGCAGCGGTACTGCGCATCGTGCATCAGGGTAAACAGCTTGTGGGGGGTAAGATCGGTGGTGGTGTAGATGCGGATGGCGGTGTCGTCCGCCGTGCGCACCAGCAGCTCCTCACGGAAATCACCCAGCATCGGCCACCAGACAGGGGTTGCCCTTGGTGCCGTTGTTGGTGGCGGTGCCCGCTGGCTGCAGCATGACGCCGTGGGTCAGATCGTTAATGACGCCGTATTGATCGCCGTGCAGATAGTCCGCACCATCGGTGATCTGGGTGGAAAGGTCGCCTGCCCAGTAGATCTTCATGTTGGTGCCGGGGGTGGGCAGCTCCAGCGTGCGGCCGTTTACATCATACACATCCTTGACCCAGACCTGCAGACCGCGGGTGTTCGGGTCGATCTTGCCGATCATGCAGCGGCCCAGATCCTCCTCGGCATATTCGCCAAAGCGGACATCGCCGGTCTCGGCGTCGCGCAGTGCCAGCCGTAGGGGCGCGCTCGCCCTCCTCATAAACATTGAAGATCCCAGACCGGGGCTGTCGGGGGGGTCGATGTCAGCCACATGCATCGCATCGCCGTGGCCGAACTTGGCGCGGGTTCTGCCGTCCGGCAGGGTGCCGTATTTGGAGTAGAGCAGGCTTCCGTCATGGTCGATGGCTGCTGCGCCGTACACAATTTCCATGCAGCCGTCCCCATCAATGTCAGCAGTCGAAATACTGTGGTTGCCCTCGCCTTACCAGAATGCCGTACACAGGGTCGGTGCCGACAGCGAGATGGCAGCCGCTGTCGTTAAAGGGTTCGCCATCGGCACAAAGCCGGAGTCGATACCCCATACCTTGTGAAAGTGGTTCTCAAAAAGTCGTGAGGCCGCCAGCGTGGCGCGGGTGTAGTAACCGCGGCAGGCGATCAGATAGGGGCGCTCACCGTCCAGATAGGCCACCCCGGCGTTAAAGCGGTCCACGCGGTTGCACGGCTCGATGCGGGGCATTGCATAATCGCCCCACAAAAAGGCCGTCATCCACGCGGGGTAGGGGTAGTCGATGGTGTCCAGCTCGGCACCGTCCCCGCCGAACATCGTCAGGTACTCGGGGCCGTCATAGACAAAGCCCTCGAACCTGCGCAGCTCGTTTTGGGGCTGCGGCTCGGCGCGTACACATCAAGGAAATAGTCGGCCAGCGCAAGGGCATCAGCCTCGCACAGGGGTAGGGGCGTACTGCGGCGTAAGGCCGAAGCACTGCTCCACCGTGGCGGGCCAGCGGCCGTTTACGACCTCGGGGTGGGTGTGCCAGCGGCGGAACACCTCGGCCATATGCAGGCGGTAATCCTGCGCCGTGCGAACATAGTTGTCCGCGTGGCTGTACCCGGCGTCCAGATCCTTCTGCGGCATCGTGATATACCGGCAGGACAGCACGGTGCCGTCCGGCGCAAAAGCGGGTCATCACGGTGCCGGGCGCGGTCTTGACAGCCATCTCGGCCCTGCCGTCCCCGTTGAAGTCGTACACCATAAACTGGGTGTAGTGCGCTCCGGCGCGGATGTTCTGCCCCATGTCAGCCGCCAGACCAGCGTGCCGTCCAGCTTATAGCAGTCGATAAAGCACCGTCCGGTGTAGCCCTTGATCGACACATCGTTAAGGGAATTGTCAGGGTCCCACTTTACAAAATACTCGTACTCACCGTCATTGTCAATATCACCCCACACTCATATCGTTGGCGTGGTAGGTAAAGGCTGCCGGCAGGGGTCATGACCGTCGGCGGGCTTTTTGCAGCGGCAGTTCATAGTAACCCTTTCTGCCACGGCTTTACGCCCCTGCAGGCCGGGTCCTTCTACGCCGTTTCCAGCAGGGCCACGGCGTAGGTATCCCCTTGTGCCCTGCGCGTCAAGATAGTTTGTGCTGTCGGTCACGGTGGCCAGCCTGACCCCGTTTTTATAGAGCACAAAGTCGGTGCCGGTCAGGCCGGTGGCGTTGTGGCCGGTGACCTCGCTTTTAAAGAGCCGCCAGCTGATAAACACACCGGTGTTTGCCGTGACAGCCACCAGTCCGCGGGACAGCGCCTCCAGCTGCTGCTGCAGCACGCGGCCCACGGGGGTCTGCACGGGTGTGCTTCCTCCAGCAAATTTTGCGTTTTTCTGCCAGCGCCTGCACCTTGATATAGTAGGGGATATGGGTCGAACGGCAAAAGGTAAATACCGTTTCCGCACATTCGCCTGCCGTTTTGAACCGCACGGTCTCGCCATGGCGGTCGCTCCACAAAATGCGGTAGCGGGCGGCCCCGGCCACCGGCTGCCAGCTTAGGGTGGTTTGGGCAGCCGTCTGGCTGCGCACAGAAGATTTGCATGGACTTTCCCTCCATCGCCAGAGCGCCGCAACATCCGCTGCGGCGCTCACATTCACTAGGCTTTATCTGCTGCGTACAGGGCGTTGACTTCCTCAATGACCTGCGTGCCGCCGCGGCATTCCACTGGTCGAAGGCAGCCTGCAGACCGGCCTCGTCGATCTGGCCGCAGATATACTGGGTGCGGGCATCGTCCAGAATCTGGACAAGGTCGCTGCCGCACTCGGCGTAGGTGTCGGACTGGGTCCAGATAGCCCAGCGCGGGGTTGAACACGGCATACTGCACGTTGTTGGCAATGCTTTCCTCGTAAGCCTGCTGATAGTCAGCCTTTTCAAGCTGGTAATCGGGGTTCTGCTCAGTCAGGTAGGGGACATAAGGCACAGCCTGATTCAGACCTGCGTGCGGGCAGTTGGTGGTCGTACTTGCCGTTGGGAACAATCTTGCCGTCGGCGTTGATGTCATAGCAGATATCTTTTCAGACCGTAGTCGGCCAGCGCCATCATTTCGGGGTCGCACATCTTGTCAAGGAAGTGCAGGCAGGTATGACATCCTCCTCGGTCTTGGCACCGGACTTGGTGATGAGGTAGAAGCCGTTGTAGCCGGTGGTGGCAAGGGGGTGGCCGTTGATGGGGCCGACAGGGTCATCGTTGCAATCTTGGAGGCATCGTTTACATCGGCAATGGCGTTGTCCTCAAAGTATTTCAGATGCGCTTGGTGCCGTCCATCGTGTCGACAAAGACACCGGTGACGCCCCTTCTGGCTGTCAACCTGGAAGTTGGCAGTGTCTACGGTTGCCCAGTCGGGGCGGACCAGACCATCGGCGTAGATTTTGCGCATCAGTCAAGGGCTTCCTTATACTCAGCGGTCTGGTGTACGGGAACCAGCTTGCCGTCCTGCTCGACCCAGCCGTTGCCGCAGCCGAACCATGTCTGGATAATATCCACGGGCCGGTGTATTTGCACATTTCAGACCGTAGGTGTCGTTCGCACCGTTGCCGTCGGATCGTCAGGTGAACGAGCATGTCATAGACATCCTCGACCGTCTTGGGGGCCTCGGTGATGCCCACGGCCTCGGCCAGTCGGTGCGGTAGCCCCAGACCGTTGCGGCCGATGGCGCGGGAGCGGGGATGCCGATGATCTGGCCGTCTACGGTCAGGCCCGCCAGAACATCGGGGGCTGATCTGGGACAGGTTGGCCTCGCTGTCCTCCTGCAGGTATTCGGTCAGGTCCCAGAAGGCGCCGCGCTTGGCAGCATCGGCTGCGTTGGCGTTCTGGTCCAGCGTCTTGGTTGCGGTCGGGATCATCGGCATGTTGTCCTTGTCCATCAGGGTCAGGCCGAACTTCTCGCTGTAGTGTGTCGTTGGCCTCGGTGCGCCCACTCGGCATAGGTGCCGGTGTAGGCCTCGTACTTGGCGATGACCTCATCGGAATGTTCATTGCTCAGCACATGGCCGGTGAAGTCGGGGATCATAAAGCTGACGGTGGGGGTGCCGGAGGCAGCGCTGTCGCAGAGGAAGCAGCGCCGGAAGCGGAGGTACTGTCGGAGGCGGAGCCGCCGCAGCCTGCGAGCATGGCGGCGGACATCGCCAGCGCGCCATAGAGGGGCAAGTGCCTTTTTCATTTTCGTTTTCTCCTTTTTGTATAAAAGTGGTTTGTATTGCTTGGTATCAGCCCTTGACCGAGCCGACCATGACACCTTGGTAAGAACTTCTGCACAAACGGATAGATGCAGAGAGGATCGGCCGGTAGACAGCACCGTGGTGGCCATCTTGACAGCCTTGATGGGCGGCATACCGGCCGCGCCCAGTCAAAGGTGGAATCCTCAATACCTGTGTGGTCAGGAACACCAGACGCCGCAGCACGATGGTGATGACCTCCATGTCGGAGTTGTTGATGTACAGCATCGCATTGAAGTAGCTGTTCAGTGGCTGACCGCGTAGAACAGGCTGACCGAGGCCAGCACCGGCGCGGACAGCGGCTTGGGATGATGCGCACGAAGGTGATCAGATCGTTGGAGCCGTCAACGATGGCGGCTCCTCCAGCTCCATGGGGATGCCCTGAAAGTAGTTCTTGATGATGATCATGTTGAAGGCGCTCATCGCCGTGGAGCCAAACGCCCAGTAGGTGTTGCCCAGATGCAGCACATTGACCACCATAATGTAGGCGGGGACCATGCCGCCGGTGAACAGCATCGTGACGATGACCATATTGATAAAGCCGTTGCGGCCCTTGAGGTAGGGCGGGACAGCGGGTAGGCGATCGTGCAGGAGACGAACATATTGATCAGCGTGCCGAATCACGGTGACGATCACCGAATTTTCGGTCCGCGGAACACATCGCCTGCTTGAGGGGATGTACTGGTAGGCGTTCAGCGATACATCCTGCGGGATCAGGAAGAAGGACGCTCGGTCAGCTCGCGCTCGGTTGCAAAGGGCCGACCACCACATAGATGAAAGGGCAGCACAGGCCAGCGCCACCAGCGCAATGATGACATACAAAAGAACCTGCACAGCCTGATCGCCGGGGGTGCGGGCTTCCAGCGTGCCGGTGGCGCGCACCTCGTCTTTGGGTAAAGAGGCATTGTCATTGTAGCACAGCTCCTTCTTTAGTACAGGGCCGGACTCGCCGCACAGCAGCGATCTTATTGGCGGTGACGACCATCAGCATACTGATGGTGGACTTGAACAGGCCGGTGGCGGTTGCCAGCGAGTACTGGCCGCCCGTGATGCCCTTGGTAGACATAGGTGTCAAACACATCGGAGGCTGCGCGGTTCATCGAGTTCTGCATCAGGAAGATCTGCTCGTAGCTGGTGTTCAGAAGCTGGCCGACCTTCATGATCAGCATCAGGACAATGGTGCCGCGGATGGCGGGCAGCGTGACATGCCACATCAGCTGCCAACGGCCTGCGCCGTCGATCTTGGCAGCCTCATACAGCTGCACATCCACACTGGACAGCGCCGCCAGATAGATGATGGTGCCGTAGCCGGTCTCTTTCCAGATATTCTGGCCGACGATCAGCGCGGGGAAAGAGCTTGGGGTCGCTGAGCAGGTCGGGCGCATTCGCGCCGAAGATCTGGGTCAGCACATGGTAGATGGCGCCGTCCGTGGTGGAGAACATCTGGAAAGTCAGCGCCGCCACAATGACGATGGAGACAAAGTGGGGGATGTAGACCAGCGTCTGCGCTGTGCGCTTGAACCATTTGCAGCGCAGCTCATTTAAGATCAGCGCCAGAATGATGGGGGCCGGGAAGGCGAAGAAAAGGTTGGCCAGCGAGATAGACAGCGTGTTGCGGAACAGCGTCCAGAAGTCCGGGCCGGTGAAGAGCTTTTTAAAGTACTTCAGCCCGACAAAGGGGCTGCCGAACACAGATTCCAGAATCGTGTCGCCGTTGAAAGGGCTGAAATCGGTAAATGCCATATACAGGCCCGTCATCGGCAGGTATTGAAGATGATCATGTAGAGCAGCGCCGGCAGCATCATGATATATAACCAGTAATGCTGCATGAACGCCTTGCGCCATGTGTTGTGGCCCAGCTGTTTCTGGGCGCGGGCATTGGCCTTGCTCTGCTTGACCGCAGCGGTTTGTGCCATAAGCGTTTCCTCCTTGCTTTGTGTTCTCATCAGCCGGCGGCCGCGGTGCTTTGGTCGGGATCGCCCTCGTCATCCGGCGGCGGCTGTTTCGTTGCTTCCATTGTATCCCCTGCTCTGCGGATTTGGCTACAATCAAAACATGCGAAAATTTTCATTATATTTCACGATGCAGCGCAATTATCAATGTGAATGACACACAAAACAATCCTTATATCTACCGGCACTATCGTTTGCTGTTTCGGGTTGAAATTGTGAATATTTTATACATGGTACCTGCCTGTTTTGTGCATTTTGACAAAAGTTGCGTTCTTGACCCTGCTGCAGCCTTACGGCTGCGGAATCTTTACCGCACAGCCTTGCCCTGACTGCCCCGCTTTGCCGGCGGGATTGGGTCACTCCGCCCTGCTGCCGGCAAACATATCCTATTTCCATATCTTGATATTTATCGCTGCACCTTGCTTTCAAAACCTTCTGCCCATCAAATGACACTTGTTTTTCGCCGCGGCAGCGCGTATGATAAAGATAAGATCGCGGGCCTGCAACTGTATAGCACATCTGACAGGGAGAAAACGCTATGTCTACACTGCAAGGCGAAAGCTTTTATTTCCACCACGGCTGGCACTTTTTGCGGGCAGATGCCTTCCCCATGGCAAAGGCCGTTGACGCCCACCGGGACGCCGAGGGCACGCCTTTTACGAGGCCGGCTACCGGGAAACCGGCTGGCAGCCCGTCACGCTGCCCCACCTTCAATGATGAGGATCTGTTCCGTGACCGCATTCAGGACGGCGGCAGCGGCCAGCGCCGCACGGCAGCCTCTATCGCAACATCCTCACCATTCCGGCGCGGCACAAAAACCACAAGGTACTGCTTGCGTTTGAGGGGCTGCGCCAGACCTGCTACCTCTATGTAAACGGCACGCTGGCCGGCTACTATGAGGAGGCCGGCGTTGCGCCGTTCGGCTTTGACATCACCCCTATGTGCGGTACGATGCGCCGAACCTCATCGCCATTGCGACCGACAACACCGCCACCCGCAATGCGCCGTTCTGCATTGCCGAGACCCCCAACAAGCCCGATGCTGTCCCCGGCAGCTATCTCTTTCCGCAGGAGCAGGCCGTCCCCGCCGACCGCGTGGGCGTCCCCTTTTTCTGGAACTGCAACGACTTCAATCCCTCGGTCGGCGGCATCACCCGCCCCGTGCAGGTGTTTTCAAGCCCGATGTCTATTTGACGCTGCCGCTCTACTCCAATTTGCAGACCAAGGGCCTCTATGTCTACGGCCGGAATTTTGATCTGGACAACGCCACGGCGGATATTCGGGTCGAGGCCGAGATCCGCAACGAGGGCAAGGTCCCCGTTTCCGCCCAGCTGCGCATCACGCTGCGCCGCCCGGACGGCAGCGTTGCCGCCATCTTTGACGGCGCCCCCGGCCACTGCAGCCCCACGGGCCGCGCCGTCCCACCGCTGAGCATCACCCCCGGCGGACGCCTATATCCCCGATGAGGCTGTGCCCGGGCATTACCGCCCTGTGGAGGACGAAAGCCTGCCCGCGCCGACCGCTACGGATTCCATGGCGGTCACTGTGCTGCACGCCGGAGCCGACACCCTGCCACTGCGCTTCTGGAGCATCGATGACCCCTACCTCTACACCGTGGAGGCCGAGCTGTTTGTAAACGGCGAAAAGACCGATGCCCAGCAGCTGACGACCGGCTTCCGCGCCGTAAGCTACGACAAAGACCGGGGCCTGCGCATCAACGGCACGGTGCAGTGGCTGCGCGGCTACGCCCAGCGCGCCGCCAACGAGTGGGCGGCCATCGGCATTGCGCCGAGTGGCTGCACGATGAGGACGCCGCCCTCATCCGCGAGAGCAACGCCAACCACATCCGCTTTATGCATGTGGCGGGCAGCCCCGCCGATGTCCGTGCGTTTGACCGCCGCGGCATCGTCTGCACCCAGCCTGCCGGTGACAAGGAGAAGGAGAGCTTCGGCCGCCAGTGGGACCAGCGCGTAGAGCTGATGCGCGATGTCATCATCGCCTTCCCGCAACCACCCGTCCATTCTGTTCTGGGAGGCCGGCAACAACTCGATCTCCCGCGAGCACATGCGGGAGATGCGGCTGCTCAAGCAGCGGCTGGACCCCCACGGCGGGCGTTTATGGGCTGCCGCACCCCTGAACACTGAGGAGGTCGTCAACGAGAGCGAGTATGTCGGCACGATGCTGAACCGCCACGCCGCCCGCTTTTTGTCGCAGCACGGCCCCGTCACCGAGACCGAGTACAGCCGCGAGGAGGCCCCCCGCCGCATCTGGGACGACTTCACCCCGCCGGTTTCGACTACCGCAACCGCTGGGTCGGCAAGGGCGGCAAAAAGCCATGGGTACGACTTCTACGATCTGACCAGTGAAGATCTCGCGCTTGAAAACGCGCGCGGCTACGCTGAGTTTTTCAATGATCGGATGGGCGGTGCCTCCGGCAAGAAAGTTACTACAGCGCCTGTGCGGCGCTCTGCTGGACAGACTCTGCCCAGCATGGCCGCCAGTCTTACAGCGAAAACGCCCGCATGAGCGGCCGCGTGGATCCCTGCCGAACCAAAAAGCAGAGCTTTGACTGCTTCCGCGTTATGCAGAGCGAGGCCCCCGCCGTCAAGATCATCGGCCACTGGAACTACCCCGCCCTCACCGCTGCCAACTATCGCTATGAAGAAAAAGCGCTTTAACGGCACCTACTGGGGGGAGGGCACCGGCGTCTGGCACACCCGCGACCCGCACCATAAGACGGTGTATGTGGTGGCAAGCTACCCCTGTTGCCGCGGTCGAGCTGCTCGTCAACGGGCGCCGTGTCGGGCGGTGCGACAAGCCGCAAAACACCTTTGTGTTCGCCTTCCCCGGTGTGGATGTGACCCAATCCGGCTGGGTCGAGGCCGTGGGCTACGGCTATGACGGCACGCCCGCCGCGTCCGACCGGCTGGAAACCGCCGACAGCCCGCCGCCCTGCGGCTGACGCTGCACCGCACCGGGCGGCCTTGCCGCCGACGGAGCCGACATCGCCTATGTCGATATTGCCGTGCAGGACAGCGCCGGGCGGGTCTGCCCGCTCTGCGATGCGCGCATCGACTTCACCTTGGACGGCCCCGCGCAGTTTTTTGGGCGGCTACAACAGCGGCCGCTTTGCAGGCTACGGCCATGACGACAGCGTCATCCACCAAAACCATGTCTATGCTGAGTGCGGCACCAACCGCGTATTTCTGCGTGCGGGCACAGCGCCCGGCACCATCCGCCTGACCGCCGTGATGGGCAGCATCCGCAATGTCATCACGCTGCAGAGCAAGCCTGCCGACCCTCACCGCTGACAGCCGCACCGCTGCCCTGCCGCCTGCCGGACTATGCCGCCTGTGCGCCGCAGCGCCGCGATGCCTTCCTCCCCATCCCGCAGGCCGATGTAGCGAAATACCTGCCGGAGGACAAGTGCTACACCAAGATCCTCGTCAACGGGCAGGAGCCGGACACCCGCGGCGTGCGCAGCGTCAACGAGAACGGCCGCGTCTGGGGCGCGGTGCTCTGCATTTTGGAGCGGCTGCAGACGGTCATCCCCGATGCCTTCCGCTATGATTGGAACGCCGCCGGGGGCTGCCTGACGCTGCACAGCGGCGGGCACACCGTGACAGCGCAGGTCGGCGTCACCCACCTGCTGGTTGACGGCAAGGAAAACCTGATGGACGGCCAGCCCTATCGACCGCCGAGGGTGCGCTGGTCATGGAGGTCAACGCCCTGATCCCCCACATCACCGGCACCCGCACCCAGTACGATGACAAGGTCAATGTACTGCGCATAGAAAACAAATAACAGCAAAGACCGCACCCGAAACGCATCGGGTGCGGTCTTTGCTGTCGGTGAGGGAAATTCCCCTCACATCTTCTCGTTCTGGTAATTCTTGCGGTATTTGCCGGGGGTCATGCCGACCTTTTGCTGAAAAAATCGGATGAAATTCTGCACATTGGAATAGTTCAGCGTCTCGGCGATCTGCACGACCGTCATGTCGCTGGTCAGCAGCAGTTCCTGGCCATCTCCAGCTTTTCATTGTTGGCCAGATCGCTGAAGCTGGTATCCTTCTCGGTGCGCAGCACCTTCCAGATATAACTCGGGTTATAGTTCAGCCGGTCGGCGCACTCGTTCAGCGTAATGTCGCCGCGCGTCTGCTTGATCAGCGCCAGCACATTCTTGACCAGCTCGCTGGAGCTGCTCTGGCGGAACTCAGTCAGCAGGTCCATAACAGGCACGGCCACCTCGTCCATCAGGAAATTCTGCATCTGGTCGGCGGTGTAGATCTTGCCGATTGTCTCAAACAGGTTGGCCTGCCGGTCTGCCAGCACCTGATTGACCGAAAGCCCGGCGTTTTCCGCCACGGCCAGCATGGCCGCCACCAGCCGCTGGATGTAAACTGCCGCTCATACCCGCGGATGTTCTTTTTCCAGCATTTTGGCGGTAAAGCGCTCCAGCAGGTGGCGCACCTCCTTGGCCTTGCAGGCGGTTACGGCTGCCGTGATCTCATGCTCCAGCAGTGTATCATAGCCGTTGCGGGCGCACTGCTCATCGGGCGGCTGGTAGTACAGCATCTGCCCGCTTGCCTCGGGGGCATCGGCCTCCGGCAGGCGCAGGGCCTCCCATGCCTCCTGCGCGGCCAGCTGCATGTGGTGCAGCTTGTGGAAGAGGCGGCTGACGCCCGCGCGGCAGCTGACCCCCAGCGCGGTGCGGATGCTGCGCGCGCCGCCGCCGTATATACCACGCGGCAGGCCTCATTCAAATCAGCCTCCTCGCCGCCCACGACCAGCAGCAGGGTGAAGTTCAGCATTACGGGCTGGAACGCGCAGCGGCGCAGCAGCTCGGTGGGCATCGTCTGTATGGCGGTCAGCAGCATCGTCTCCCGCACCGGGCCGGAGGTGCCTGCCGGGGTGTCCAGCGCCAGCGCAATCAGCCGATACGCGGGGCAGACTGCCAGCCCCAGCTCCTGCATCGTGTGGCCGGCGGCCTCATCGGTGACCTCGCTGCGGATCAGATTTTCCACAAAGCTCTGCTGCAGGCGGCGGTTTTGCTGCTGCATCAGGCTTTGCATCGCCTGCTTGTCCCGGGCCACCTGCTTGACACCGGCGGCCAGATAGGCAAACTCCCTCCTCATCGCTGCCGGGCTGGCCGAACACACCGCTGGCCGCGTGCATCAGATCATCCACAGGGGCGTACAGCACACTGGTCGAGCGGCGGCAGATCAGCAGCACCGCCACCAGTCCCCGGCCAGCACAAAAGCGATCAGAATCACCATGCCGGCGGTAGCCGCCAGTGTGCGCTGCGGCAGCGCCGCATAGTAGGTCAGCCCGTTCACGCCCATCTTGCCGCTGTTCAGCCGCCAGCCACCCAGCACGCAGCCGCCCTCGGCGGGGGTGTCGGCGTCCAGCAGGGGCGGTCAGCGCAGCAGCAGAGGTGCTCAGCACGGTCTTGCCGGTGAAATCCCGCGCGGCAATGCTGTAACCGCCGGTCTGCCAGCCTCGGTCATCTCATACAGCGGCGAAAGATCCAGCTTGACGATCAGCACCGCATAGCTGCCCGTGCGGTAGGAGCGTTGCTGCGCAGCACGAGCAGCTCGCCGGTCAGATCCACCGTGTTCAGCGGTGTCTGCCAGCGCGGGGTGGGCTGGTCGGTGCGGTTGACCCACATCATGGCGGCATGCTGCCCGCCCATTCGCTCAGCAGGTGGGCGACCATCCCGGTTGGCGGCATCAGCCAGCCGGTACATGCCGTTGTTGCTTAAAATCCACCCGCTGCGCAGGTTGATGTAGGTATATCCCTCGACATATTTATCCACCAGATTGCCGCCGCATGGCGGTCTGCATATCGCGCACAAGGGTGTACTCGCTGTGCGGCGGCACAGTTTTTTTGGCACAGGGTCTGGTAATTGTCCGCGCTGACGACCGCGCTGTAGTAGGCGCGCAGGTTGCTCAGCGCAATTTCCATCTGCGTCTCGACATTCTCCCGCGCCGAGGCCAGCAGGGCATCGCTGCGCGTGACGGTCTGCCGGTAGTACACCACGCTGGACAGCACACCCAACAGCAGCAGCGGGGCGGTGACAAAGGGTCACGAGATAGAAAAAAATACGGTTCTGATAAGCAGAGTATCTGCGCTTGTCGCGCGTGCTGTTCTGTCTTGTCAGAGGCTTCCGCATACAAATTTTACTCCCTTTTTACTGAATTTGATTTTAACGATAGCACATTTTGCGCCGCAGTGGCAAGCCCTTTTGCGGCAAATCTTGCTGTCAATGTTACCGATTTTGTCCATCTTTGTTTGTGGAACCTGCACAAAACGGTAAAAAGCACGCCCTCCCGCCGCCGCAAAGGGCGTGATTGTTTTCTACACCGCACTGCCGAAATTGTTCGCATCATCGTTTATATTCATCCAAAATCAAAGGATAATGATTGTTGCAGCCGGCACGGTTTCCTCGTACAATGTAGATAAGAAAAATCTGTCATACCGGGGGGATAGGGCTATGCCGTCTTACCGAAAATCCGCACAAGTTGATATGACCCACGGCTCCGTGCTGGGGCGCGCGGCGCTGTTTGCACTGCCCATTTGCGCCGGCAATATCCTGCAGCTGCTGTACAGCACGGTGGACACGCTCGTCATCGGCAATTTCTGCGACACTACGGCGCTGGCATCGGTGGCGACCAGCTCCCAGCCGCTCGAAATTCTGCTCTGTGTCTTTGTGGGCATCGGCTCGGGCATCTCCATCCTCGTATCGCAGGCGGTCGGCCGCGCCGACCATGACCAGCTGCAAAAGCTCGTGCGCACCTCGGTCTGGCTGCTGTTTGCAGCGTCGCTGCCGCTGACCGTCATCGGGTTCCTGCTGGGTCCGTGGATGCTGCGGCTGATGCAGGTCCCGGCGGACGCCATGCCGGGGCGGTGCTGTATCTGCGCATCACGATGCTGGGTATTCTGGGCAACATGGGCTATAACTTCAACGCCGGTCTTTTGCGCGGCATAGGCAACAGCTCGTCTCGCTGCTGCTGTTGTTTATCAGCTGCGCCGCCAACATCGTACTGGATCTTGTGCTTACCGGCGCTCGGCCTTGGCATCGGCGGGCGTGGCGGCAGCCACGGCGATTGCACTGTTTTTATCGTGGATATGCAGCATTTTTACATTCGCCGCCACTGCACAGAGCTTGCGCTGCCTGTTTTGCCCTGCGGCTTTGATGCCGCCCTGCGCCAGATTGTGCGCATCGGTCTGCCGCTGGGGCTGAACTCAGCGCTCTACCCATCGGTCACATCTTTTTTGCAGGTGCTGTACAACCTGCAGGGGTCGGTGTTTGTGGCGGCTGCTCGGTAGCGGGCAAGGTCGGCGGGCTGGCCAACATCACGGTCACCTCGCTTTCGCAGGCGACCTCGGTGTTTGCGGGGCAGAACCTCGGCGCACAGAGCTACAGCCGTCTGCGCAGGGGCGGCTGGCTGCTCCGGCGGCCTCGGGGCTGCTCTCCCTCGCAGGCGGGCTGCTGATGGCGGCCTGCTGCCGCCCTCTGCTGCTGCTTTTACGCAGGACGAGGCCGTGCTCGCCTTTGCCGTGCGGTATATCCGCGTTGTGCTGCCGTTCCAGTGGTGCTATGCAGCCTTCAACGCTATTATGAGCTTTTGCCAACGGCATGGGCGAGATCCGCTATTCCACCATCGTCAACATCATTCTGCTGTGGGGTGTGCGTATCCCGGCGTCCTACCTGCTGGCGTGGCTGGGCTACGGCGGCTACGCCATGGCGGGTGTTTCGCTCAGCTTTGTTGTCGGGCTGCTGGCGATGCTGTTCTACTATAAATCCCACGCATGGGCGGACATCTGCGCCCGCGCCGAAGCACAGGAGGCCGCATAATGAAGTTTCTTGCCCAACTGCAAAACCCGCCCAGAGAATTTACCGCCATCCCGTTTTGGTTTTTGAACGGCGAGCTGACCGCTGAGGAGCTGCGCCGTCAGCTGGCGGACTTTGCCGCCCACGGCATTTACGGCGTGGTGCTGCACCCGCGCATGGGGCTTAGCCCCGACATCACCTATCTGGGTGAACGCTACTTTGCCCTTATCCGCACGGCTGTCGAAGCCGCCGCCGCGCTGGATATGAAAATCGTTTTGTACGATGAAGGGATGTACCCCTCCGGCTCGGCGAGCGGGCTGGTCGTAAGGATCACCCTGAGCTTGCCAGCGAGGGCATCACGCTGACCCAAACCGTTTTGCCGGGGACGAGCTGCTGGCACAGGCGGAAAACGGCGCGCTGGTCGTGCGCAAAAGCGGCGGCACGATGCGCGGGCTGCACTGGGGCGAGGATGACGGCGAGAAAAACGCCCCCAAAACTGCTGATATTCTGAACCCTGCGGCCGTCAGCCGCTTTATTGAACTGACCCACGAAGCCTACTATCGGGAACTGAAAGAGTATTTTCGAGCCGCGATCATCGGCTTTTTTTCACCGATGAGCCGAGTATTCTGGGGGCGCAATGTCAGCGGTATGTTCCCGTGGACGCACGGCTTTTCCGAGATTTTCCGCCGTGCGGGCGGCAACGCCGCCAACCTCACCGCCTTGTTTGACGGCAGGGAAAACGACGATACAAGGCTGTATCACAAGCTGCTTTTGCAGCGCGAGGGCGAGGTCTACTATGGCACACTCTCCCGCTGGTGCGGGCGCACGGCATCGGTCTGATGGGCCACCCCACCAGAGCGATGATATAGAAGTAGAAAAATACTTTGCCGTGCCGGGGCGGGATCTGGTGCTGCGCTGGCTCGCCCCCGAAAAGGACGGCTTGGCGGGTATGGATTCCACCATGGCCAAGTGCAGCGCCGACGCCGCGCGGCTGATGCACCGCCGCCGCAACTCCAACGAGTGCTTTGGAGCCTGCAATAAGGATAATAACCATGGCAGCTTTCCGGCGGGGACATCAAGTGGTACACGGACTGGCTGGCCGTACGCGGCGTCAACCTGTTCATTCCTCACGCGTTCTATTACAGCATCTGCGGCAAGCGCAGGACGAGCGCCCGCCCGATGTCGGCCCCCACAGCATCTGGTGGGCGCATTACGAGGCGTGGAGCACCTACTGGCGGCGGCTGTCCTGGCTGATGACCGACATCGACCTACACGCGGAGGTTGCCGTGCTTTGCCGCAACCGCGACCTTTGCCCCGACACCGTACGCCCGCTGTTTGAGCGGCAGATCGGCTTTCAGTATATTCCGAAAGCTATTTCCCTGCCTGCACGGTCGAGGACGGCGCGCTTTGGTTACACGGGCACCGCTACACCGCCGTGCTGGGGGACAAGGCGCTGTTCCCGGACGCTGCGCATCCGGAGGTCTCGGCGCTCGAGCCGGACTGCCGCTGCGACCCGCCGCAGCCCATGCTGCGCTGCGCCTCTTTAATAAGGGAAGGGCGCGCCTGCTGGCTGCTGGTCAACGAGGGCAACACCCCCATCAAGACCCGGCTGACCCTGCCGGTGGATGCTCCGCTTTGCCGGTACGAGCTGTGGAACGGCCAGCCCTGCGCCTGCCCGGCCGAGCGTACCGCCAAGGGGGGCCTGCCTGCCGCTGGAGCTGCCCGCGCGCGGCAGCCTACTGCTGTTCACCTGCACTGTGCGGGAAAGCGAGGCCCTTCCCCTGCCACCCACCTATCTGTCGCTGGCCGCACCAGCCTTTGCCCTTTCGGACGAGGACGCGGCCCATCTCACAAGACCTACCGCGCCACGCTGCAGATCACAGCAACGGAGCTGCAGACCGCCACGCCGCTGCTGACCCTGCCCGGGCAGGAGATGGCCGAGCTGACTGTCAACGGCCAGCCGGCGGGCGTGTCCTTCTGGCCGCCGCACAAATTCCCGCTGGCGGGGCTTTTGACCCCGGCGAAAACACCCTGACGCTGACCCTGACCGGCAGCCCCGCCAACCGCTACGGCAAGCACCCGGTGCCCTACGGACTGGAAAGATAAATCCGCCACCATCGTTTTCAACGACATCAAGCAGGAGCTGGTCGATAAGGGTCTGGCTGCCAAGGAGGCCGGTATCGAGGCCCACGGCTATGTCTGCGACGTCACCAACGAGGACGCCGTCAATGAGATGGTCAAGAAGATCACTGCCGAGGTCGGCCACATCAACGTGCTGGTGAACAACGCGGGCATCATCAAGCGCATCCCGATGTGCGAGATGACGGCGGCGCAGTTCCGGCAGGTCATTGATGTTGACCTGAACGCCCCCTTCATCGTTGCCAAGGCGGTCATTCCCGATATGATCGAGCAGGGCGGCGGCAAGATCATCAACATCTGCTCCATGATGAGCGAGCTGGGCCGCGAGACTGTCTCCGCCTACGCCGCTGCCAAGGGCGGTCTGAAGCTGCTGACCAAGCAACATTGCCTCCGAGTACGGCAAGTACAACATCCAGTGCAACGGCATGGGTCCTGGCTACATTGCCACCGCTCAGACCGCTCCCCTGCGCGAGATCCAGCCCGATGGCAGCCGCCATCCCTTCGACCTTCATCTGCGCCAAGACCCCTGCAGGCCGCTGGGGCACCCCGAGGACATGGTCGGCCCCTGCGTGTTCCTGGCCTCCCATGCTTCCGACTTTGTCAATGGCCAGATCCTGTACGCTGATGGCGGCATCCTGGCTTACATCGGCAAGCAGCCGGGGTAAGGTCATTACTCCGACGCTGTTCTGAGCCTTTCTGATTTTGTTTCTGGTTGCTTCGTCCATCAAGATTTTCTATAGCTTTATGCGCTATCTTTTGAGAAATCCTGGTGGCCTTTTAATAAAAAGCAGTTCATTTGTGCAGAGTGAATCAGAACTGATTCAAACTTTTTCGTGAGTCAAGATTTTTGGATGAATCTAAACTGATTCACTCTGGGAATATACGGATTTGTATGGGCATCGAGTTTGATTGTCATACCCCCCGTTTTGGGAACATAGACGTGTTTTTTTGGATATCCCAAACGCATTTCTGGGGTGTTCCCCAGACCCCCTCGCTGCATCTTGTGTGACGATAGTGACGCAGATGACGCTTGTGACGCTGTTTTTGAGGATATCCCTTTACCATATCCCAGATTCAGCGTCATTAGCGTCATCTGCGTCATTCTGATTTTGTTTTTCTCGTAGTATCATTGTTTCTGTTTCGAGCAGTAGTAAACTACAAGCGTCATTTCACTATAAGCGTGACGGTGGTGACGATGGTGACGGTGTTCGTGGGATAGGGTACCCAGGGTATATCAAAAACATCGTCATCACCGTCAGCATCGTCATTAACTACAGGCAAGCCGTTTTAATCTGCGGCTTGCCTGTTTTATTTTGAGTAATGTGGCAGGTTTTTGCCCCATTGCTTGTTAAAATGGATTTAGATATTTTGTAAAAGTGCAAGGTTTTTAGCACAATGGGTGATATGCTGGTTTTGAAGTGTAATTTGGTGTTTGGTCAGATGCAGGAAATCTTTAAAATATTTTTCTTTGCGACATATTTGACCGTTTCTCGGTGGCTATATAGTAGAGGTGCTTTTTCAAAAATTTTGAGGACAGTTGCAAAAGTTGCGACTGTCGGTCTGTATGATATGATTTGGAATCTTTCTAAAAAATTTGAACTTTTCTAAACAGTTTAAAAACCTCGTAATTTTCGCCGTTCTCAGCGGCTATATAGTGAAAGACCTTTTTATATTATTTACATAGGAGGAACCCATGAACACGGAATTTCAAGATTTACCCAATGTTGTAAGTCCCAAGGAGGTGCAAACTTACTTCGGTATCTCACGCTCGACCACCTACCGCATATTTCCACGACGCGACTTTTCCTGCATTCCACATTGGAAACCGACTGTTAGTGCGGCGGGATGAACTTCTGGGCTGGCTGGAGCAGCAAAAGGTCAATAAAGCCCAAAACGAGAACCCGAAGATTGTCGGGTCTGATGAATAGCTTTGTGGTCGTACCTGTGGTAGTCTTTGTGTCACGAAAGGAGACGATGCAGCGTGAAAGATACATCTAAAAACCCCCTGCGCCGTGGGCATAACGAGGGGCAACATTCGTCGGCGCACAGACGGGCGGTGGGAGGTGCGGCTATCTGCCGGAATCGACTACAAGACCGGCAAACCTAGGCGCACATCCACCTGCTGTAACACGCGGCAGGAAGCCATCGCCATTTTACAGCAGCAAGCCCACGAAGTCTGCACACAGGGCTGGCGCGATCCGGATGTCGGTGACACTGGGAGAGTGGTACGAGTATTGGCTGGACACCTATGAAGGACACCGTCAAGCAATCTACTTACGCCAGCTACCGCAGCTATCTCAACAAGCATTCTTTTGTGTACTGGGGAAAATCCTGCTGAAAAGTTGGAACCGCACACTTTGCAGGAGTTTTACAACTACAAATTCCGTGAGGAAGGCTTATCCCCCAAGACCTTGCGTAACTACCACATGGCATTACGCATAAGTGCTTACAACAGGCCGTAAAGGGCGCTTGTTAGCGTACAACCCCTGCGATGCCGTGACACTGCCCGGCGGAGAAAAGCCCGAAATCAGTCGTATTTACCAACGACCAGCAGCGGGCGCTGGTGCAAGCCAGCTACCGCCACCGCTATGGCGTGTTTATCCGCTAGACCTGTGTACCGGGTTACGCATGGGGAGTTGCTAGCACTGAAATGGGAAGATATTGATTTCAGCACTGCACAACTTCATGTCCGCCGTACCATCAACCGCCTTGCCAAGTACGAAGCCCATGACGGCGAGAACAAGACCGAAATCGTATTCGGCACCCCCAAAACGAAAAACTCCTCGCCGCACGGTTCCGCTGACCCGAACAATGGCAGACGAGCTTACCCGCTGGAAACAGCAAGCAAGCGCAGGACAAAGATTCGGGCAGGGGATAAGTACACCGACGATGGCTTCATCGTCACCAACGAATTCGGACACTACTTCGAGCAGAAAAACTTTCAAGGATTACTACGACCGCCTGTTGAAAGGATGCTGACATCGGGCACTTTACCTTCCACGCCCTGCGACATACCTTTCGCCACCCGTGCGCTGGAGCGCGGCATGGACTACAAAACCCTGTCGGCCATCCTCGGTCACTACTCGGTAGCGTTCACAATGGACACCTACGTTCACAGCATGGACGAACACAAGCGGCACGAGATGGACAAGATGGACGATATGTTCGGGATGCAGTACAGTATCTCCGTTGAGAACCAGCCTTACCCTGTGCTTTGCACACTCTCGGCAGACGGCTGCACCGCCCATGTTCCTGACTTCCCCAAGGTTCACCGCACAAGCCCCCACGCTGGAAGCCGCCCTGCTGAGGTCAAGCAGCAAATCGAAAAAGCCCTGCGCCAGTACAAAGAACCCGCCCATTCCCACCAAACAGGAACAATCGTCGTGCCAAACAACAGCGTGTTGGTACTTGTCAAGGCAAGCTGACTACACTGACCGCTTCCTATATTGACCTGCCAACTCCGCAAAATTTATCCACAAAAAGTGCCCGGGACGGTTGAAAATCTCAGCCGTCCGGGCGCAGTCGTTTTGCCGTTTTGGGGTCATTTTGGGGTCAAAGTTACCAGCTTGTTACCACTTTTGCCATAATGTAGAAAAAAGCTCGTTGAAACTTGTCGTTTCAACGAGCTTTTGTTGGTTGCGGGGACAGGACTTGAACCTGCGCTACCACCTCCCGCGATATATGGCGAAGCGATGGCCTCGGGGTGGAAGGCATGTTGGCACCCTCAGCTACGCAGTAGCAGCCATTGGCAACCAGCGCCTTGGCACCGTCCGAAGCCGTCGTTCTGGGTGGCTGGGGCAGGGCGATATCGCAGGGGACAGTCCAGATGCCCTGACTGCCCCTCGACATACTTGGCGGTGGGGACATACTCAGATGGGTCTTGATGCGGGCGCGCTTGACCTCTTTGATCTCCTTGATGACCTTATAGTCAATGCCGTTCTCGTCCACGATGTAGCCGTTGGAGTCGGACATGGCGATAACCTTGCCGCCCAGCTGGGAGGCCTTCTGGTTGGCGTAGGTGGCCACATTGCCGGAGCCGGAGATCACAACGCTGGCCCTCAAAAGCTCTTGCCGGCGTCGGCCAGCATCTCTTTGGTGAAGTAGCACAGACCGTAGCCGGTGGCCTCGGTACGGGCGAGGGAGCCGCCGAAGGGGGATGCCCTTGCCGGTCAGGACGCCGGTGTACTCATTCTGCAGGCGCTTGTACTGGCCAAACAGATAGCCGACCTCACGGCCGCCGACGCCGATATCACCGGCGGGCACATCGGTATCGGGCCGATATGACGGTACAGCTCAGTCATAAAGCTCTGGCAGAAGCGCATGACCTCGGCGTCAGACTTGCCGTGGGGTCAAAGTCAGCGCCGCCCTTGCCGCCGCCCATGGGCAGGCCGGTCAGGCTGTTCTTGAAGCACTGCTCAAAGCCGAGGAACTTCAGGATAGACAGGTTGACAGAGGGGTGGAACCGCAGACCGCCCTTGTGAGGGGCCGATGGCGGAGTTGAACTGGACGCGGTAGCCGCGGTTGACCTGCACCTTACCGGCATCGTCCACCCAAGGCACACGGAACATGATGATGCGCTCGGGGCTCGACAAGGCGCTCAATCAGGCCGGCCTTCTCGTACTCTGGGTGGGCAGCCACAACAGGCTCCGAGGCTCTCGAGGACTTCCTCGACCGCCTGCAAAAACTCCCTTCTGCTCGGGGTTACGCTTTGCAAGGCCCTCTATATACACCCTGCAGGTAAGCATTCTGAATTGCCATAAAAAGACACTCCTTTATATAAATTCAAACACCGCCTTCATGTTATTACCACCAAAGAAATTTTTCAAGAGTTTTTGTTTACTTTTCAAAATTTTGTTTGCAGGCAGGCGCGCCACCGTATTTGGATGGCTGCTGGACAAATTGAAGCTTCCGCAGCCGGTTCTGCGGCGGCAGGCTGCCGTTTTTGGCCCCCTCCACATTGTCACCGGCTGCCAGTCCGTGCTGCCGGCGGCGAACTGATCGGGCGTCGATCAGGCCGTAGGCCGTGGTTCTGCCGACACTGTGCCTGGAAAAGCCGATGACGACCAGCCAGCGGGCCATCGTGCGCTTTTACCGCGCAGGCTGACGGCACTGCTGCCGGCCGCAGCGCCTGCGTCACCGGTGTGATTCTGCTCCTGTTTCAGTATCCAGCAGGGCGCAGGCGGCGTAGCTGGTATTGTAAAGTTATCTCTTTACAGCCAGATATAACTGCCGCCGTCATCGCCCAGCACCCATTCCGCCTGCTGCCACGGGTCCCAGACGGTTTCGGCGCGGCCCCCCGGCGTTCACTGTTAAACAAGGACCGTGCGGCGGAAGCCGCTTCCCGGCATGATCTCGCGCTCCTCAAAGTAGGCCTTTGCCGTTGTACACACCGATAAAGCAGCCGTTCTTCTCATAGTCGGCATCGCGTAGGGGCGCTCGGTCAGGCTGGTGCGCGCGCCCGTGTGCCGGGGGTCAAGGCGGTCGATCTTTCCCAGTGGCGCTCTGGATCGCGGCGGCATACTGCTCCGCATCGGTGGGCAGCGGCGCATCGGTCACATAACGGCGGGTCAGCAGTGCGCCGTCAAAGCCCGCAAGGTAATGCTCGGTGGTCCAGCGCAAAGGTCTCCGCCTGTCCGTGGCAAGGGGCCGATACGGCAGGCGGGCGTTGGCCCGATTTTTCCGGCAGACGCCTGCGAGCTGCCAGCCGGGGCGATCATCTGCTCGCCGTAGAGCGTGCTGCCATCGCAGGCATCCATCGTAGTCACGGTAGGTCAGCGGCAAGTCGGTGCGGGTCTTGCCTGCGGCGGGGTCAATGGCGTAAAGGCAGGGCGGCGTGCTCTGTTTCGGCCCAGATGCCGCGGTAGTCGGCTTCAAATTCATCGTCGGTCAGGGTGTCATAGGGCGCTGCATTTCGATGCCGCTGGCCTGTTTTTCTGCCCAAAAAGTCGTCCCAGCTTTTGGTCGGTGTAGAAAAACGAGGTGCGTGCCAGACATACACGGTGTCCCCCTGCCGCGACCACCGTATAACGGCCGGCCCGCCCCGGGAAATAAGCCGGCAGGCGTCGGTATCGTGGCCGCAGCCGGGGACGGCGCAGCAGACGGACTGAACTGCCGCGGCGTAGTCGGTTTGAGCAGCAGCGTGCAGCCGAGCCGCTGCACGAACTCGTAGTAGGCGGTGCCGTCATCATAGGAGCTGTAGCTCTCAGGGTGTAGAAATCGGCGGCAGGGGCGGGGGGGCTGCGGCTGCCGCCATCGGCTCCGGCGTAAATGCGGCCGCCGCCGTTGGCTCCGGCGGGGTGGAGAGGCAGCCGGGTCGGGGCAGCGGTGCAGGCCGCGAGAGTCAGGTCATTGCAGCGGTCAGGATGATGGAGATATAGTTTTCATGTGGGCCTTTTTGATTTTTCAGGCGGGTGGTGAAGGGACGAGGGTGGCCCCTCCGGCCTCACAGGCTCGGTTACCTCCCCACTGCGGGGGCGGCCTTTGGGGCTTCGCCCGCGTGACAGCCGCGGGTGGAGGGGTGTTTGGAGACGCTGGCCGCCCTTACATTGTCTGCAGGTCAGCTTGTATTACCACCGGTCGCCTGCTTGCCGGTGTAGCTCCGTAGGTATAGGGTGGCGAGGCCGTGATGAGCGCTTGGCCGTTTTCACTGCAGAGGGCGCAGCGGTAGGCAACTGTCGGCGGGTACGGCCCAATCGCTGAGGTTTTCCAGCCCTACCTGGCTGCAAAGGCGCGCGCAGGGCGGTCTCATCGGGCAGGGGCGCGCCCTCGGCGTCCCCTGGCCGGCAGCGCGAGAGCCAGACCTCCACCACTGCGCCGGTGCGGGCTGTCCACATCGTGACGCTGCTGCGCGTCAGCAGCATATCCCCCCTGCAGGGTATACCACCGCACCGTCACAAAGCCGAGGGTCGGTCGCGCAGAAGGCTGCGCTTCAGATCATACCAGCGGCCGCAAGTAATCCGTGTAACTGTCCTCCCGGCGGCGGTGTGTCCTGCTGCGCGGCCCGTGACACCGGGCAGCACGCCGCAGTCGGCCAGACGCTGCAGCGCCTGCCTGCCGCATCGGCGGTGGCGGCATCGGCGTAGTTCATCGACTCCAGACTTGCGGACGCCCTTGCGTACATTTTGGGGGGCGCGGCGGGCCGGCCTCAGCCCGCGGCAGCTCGGCGCTGTCCTGACGGCGGGCGGCCAGCTGGCGCAGGATATAGTAGTCGTCCGCCGCCGGCGTGGGCGCTGTGTAGGGGTCGGCCACCGGCACAACGCGCCCGGATGTATGCAGCGTCCGTCACTGCCAGAAAGGCGGGCATTGCAGCGCAGGCCAGTACGGGCTGCCGCGAAGACTTCGTCAGGCGCGGATGCTCCTGGCCAGCTTCAGCGACTGCACCTCCAGACGGGCAGCGTCACGTTGACCCGTGTGCCTTGCCGGGCCTGTTGATTCGGCAGCGCGGCACTGCCGCAAAGCCGCTGCGGCTGCGCTGGCAGAGTTAGCCCCAGCCCGCCGCCGCCCTGACGGCGCGCGATTTATCCACCATATAAAACGGCTCGCGATGTGTGGCAGTTCTCCGGGAGCTGCGCCGTATCGGCCACCGTCAGGCGATTGAATCCCCGCTTTGCTGCGCAACGGCTGCCGCGGCGGCCCGCACGGCGTTCCGCACGAGATTGCAGGAGCAGATCCAGCAGCAGCCTTTAAGATCCCGGCCACGATGGGGCGCAGGGGCGGCGGGGTTCGCAGCACTGCTGCCAAGAGGCCGCCCGCAGCCGGGGGCCACAGGCTGTCCAGCGACCGCCGTCAGCCGCGGCCTCGCTCAGGCCGCCAGCAGCTTGCGGCTCAAAGGCCCGGGCCGCCGTGCCCCTCATGGGCGATGGCTGCCGCGGCCTCGGCGCTGCTCTGCGGTCGGTCTGCATTGTGGCCAGAATATCCGCATAGCCGATGATGCCGTCATCGTGGGTCTTCAGGCCTGCTGGTGAACGCCCCGACAAAATCCTCCCGCCGTTGGACATCGTGGTCAAGTGATCTTCTCCTGCACGGCATCCGCCGGGGCTATGGCGTCAAAGCTGCGTCAGCGTCTGATCCGTCCCCTGGTGTGCAGCGCCGGTGCGGCGGGCATAGTCACCGGCGGCGATCTGCGCCCCGGCCTCGGTCAGCACAGCCAGCGGGCGGGTCAGCCGCGCGGGCCAGCAGCGCCGTGACGGCGCTGCCGCCCCCAGCACCACGACCCTCAAGTGCAAGGAAACGGGGTTCAGCGCAGCGCGGCGGCCGCGGTACAGCTTTCCGGTGCGGTCGTAGGCGGTGACGAGCCGCAGCCCGCCCTGCAGGTCGCTGGCGTAGACGGTGTAGACTGCGCCCTCGGTACGCACGGTGACGGCGGCGGCATTCTCAGCAGGAAGTCCGCCAGCCCCGGCAGGGTGGCGCAGACGAGGTATCCCCCCGCCAGAGTGCGGCCGGGCGCTGCTGCGCCTCGACCCGGGCGGTGAGGGCGGCGTCCCCCGATGGAGACACCGCGGCGCTGCAGGTCGATGATCCCGTCTGCAGCAGGGTGCAGGCCTGCGCATGGGCGGCGGCATCGGAGACGGCAAGGCGCGGCTGCGCTGCACGGCGAAATCACTGTACAGCAGCACGCACCCGCCGAGCCGAAAGGACGCCGCCAGCACCAGCACCAGCAGGCAGACCATTTTTTGTGCGTAACGCATGAGAGTTCTCCTTTATAGATAATAGGCAGTGAAGTGCCTCCCCTTGTCAAAGGGAGGTGGCCGAGCGGCAGCAAGGCCGGAGGGATTCTGGCGCCTTTGCAGAGTTATGCACACTTATGCCGGGGCGGCCGAGAATCTGATCCGCTTGCGCTGGACAGCCCTGACAAAGGGGGTACCTCAGGAGCGAACGCACCTTTTTTCACCCCCGCACCTGCCTTATTCCTTTTTAAGGCGGTAGCCAACTCGGTAGATCGTCTCGAGCTGCTGCTCGGTCGTTCAGCCCAGCTTTTGCGCGAAGCCGGGCAGTAATGGGGTATCCACGGTGCGCAGACATTCACTGTGTCCCGCCCCATACCCGCGAAAAGCATCACATCGCGGTAGAGCGCCGCGCCCCGGTTGCGCATCAGCAGCTCCAGCAGGTCAAACTCCCCGCCGCCGCAGATCCAGCGGCGCATCACCGCGCCATGCGGTGCGGTCCTGGGTGTCCCAGCCGTATGTCAAAGGCGCGCAGCTCCCGCCCGCCGCGCCCGGTGCGCTGGCGCAGCACGGTCTCCATCGGGCCACCAGCTCCTCGGCGGCAAAGGGCTTGGTGATATAATCGTCCGCCCCCAGCCGCAGGCCCAGCACCGGTCCTTCACGGCGCTTTCGCCGTCAGGAAGATGACCGGCGGCACGCCCTTGGCTTCAGGCTGGCCAGCAGGTCATAGCCGTCCAGCCCGGGCAGCATAATATCAAGTATCGCCATATCAAAATCCGTCTTTTCGATCAGATCCGCCGCTGTGCGGCCGTCCTCGGCACCACGGTGCAGCGGTAGCCGGCGCGGGTCAGCGTCATCTCGATCAGCCGCGCGATCAGGTGCTCATCCTCCACGATCAGTATGTGATTCATCGCTTTTCTCTCCTTTGGGGGTAGTATACCGCAGGATTGTGTCCCGGTTGTGTCCCCACAGCTATAATTTTACACTTTTTTTTCGTTTATTTTCCCACCATGCGTGTTATAATGTGGAAAACTGCACATGCTATTTTTCAAAGGAGAACCAACATGAACCCTACTGTGCAAGAGCTTGTCGCCGCACTGACGCTTGAGGAGAAGGCCGGGCTTTGCTCCGGCGCGGATTTCTGGCATACCAAGGCGGTGGAACGGCTGGGCATCCCGGCCATCAAGGTCAGTGACGGCCCCCACGGCCTGCGCACCCAGCGGGAGGGCAGCACCGACCCCAACGACAGCATCGAGGCGGTCTGCTTCCCGGCCGGGTGTGCGGCAGCCGCATCCTTTGACCCGGCGCTGACCCGCCGCATGGGTGCCGCCCTCGGGCGGGAGGCCCGCGCCAACGGCGTGCAGATCCCTGCTGGGGCCTGCCGTCAACATCAAGCGCAGCCCCCTGTGCGGCCGCAATTTTGAATACTACCCGAGGACCCCTACCTTGCCGGTGAGCTGGCCGCAGGGTTCATCAACGGTGTGCAGAGCGAGGGCGTAGGCACAAGCATCAAGCATTTTGCCAACGATCAGGAGCCCCGCCGCCTGTCCCGGTAAACAGCCGTGTGGACGAGCGCACCTGCAGGAGATCTATCTGCCCGCCTTTGAGACCGCCGTGAAAAGGCCCGCCCCTGGACCGTGATGTGCAGCTACAACCGGCTCAACGGTGCCTATGCGAGGGAGAACAAACCGCTGCTGACCGACATTCTGCGCGGGGCGTGGGGCTTTGACGGCTTTGTCATGTCCGACTGGGGCGCGGTGAACGACCGTGTCAAAGGGCATTGCCGCCGGCCTTGAGCTGGAGATGCCGGCTCGCAGGGGGTCAACGACCGCAGGCTCATCGACGCCGTGCGCAGCGGCGCACTGGACGAGGCCGTGCTGGACCGCGCCAGACCCGCATCCTGAACATTGTCCTGCTGGCGGCGGATCTGGCGCAGCGGCCCGCCGCGTTTGACCGCGCCACCACCGGCTGGCTGCCGAGCTGGCCGCCCAGAGCGGCGTACTGCTGCGCAACCTTGGCGCACTGCCGCTGCACCGCGGGCAGAAGGTCGTTCACATCGGCGCCTATGCCGACCAGCGCCGCGCTATCAGGGCGGCGGCTCGCCATGTGAACACGACCGCCGTCAGCGCGCTGGATGCCGCGCTGCTGCGACCGGATGATCCAGTATGTCGAGGGCTTCCCCGCCGACCGCGACCAGCGGGACGAGACCGAGTTCCTGCGGGCCGTCACCGCCGCCGAGGCTGCCGATGGCGGTCATCTTTGCGGGCCTGCCCGACAGCTTTGAGAGCGAGGGCGGCGACCGCCGCCATGCGCCTGCCCGACTGCCAGAACAACCTGATCGCCCGGGTGGCCGCCGTGCAGAAGAACACCGTGTCGCTGCACACCGGCGCGCCGGTGGAATGTCCGTGGGCGGGACGATGTATCGTCCGTTCTCTGCATGTACCTTTGCGGGCGAGGGTGTCGGCGAGGCCGAGGACGCCCTGCTGTGGGGCGATGCCGACCCCTGCGGCCGCCTGCCCGAGACCTGGCCCCTGCGGCTGGAGGACACGCCCTGCTATGTGGATTTCCCGGGTGACGGCGTGACGGCCGACTACCGCGAGGGCGTCTATGTGGCTACCGATGGTACGATGCCCGCCGTATTCCGGTGCGCTGGCCCTTCGGCCACGGGCTGAGCTACACGGGCTATGCGTTCACCGCAACGCCGTGCTGAGCGCCGACACGCTGGCGGAGCAGGGCCTTGTGACGCTGCAGGTCACCGTGAAAAAACAGCGGCGCCATGCAGGTGCCGAGGTCGTGCAGCTTTATGTAGCCGATGCGACCGGCGCGCGCCGGTTGCCGGCGGGCGGGTGCCGCAGGTGCTGCGCGGCTTCCAAAAGATCGCGCTGCAGCCCTTGATGAGGAGAAGGTCGTCACCTTTTACCCTGACGCCCCGCGACCTGAGCCATTACGATGCCGCGCTGCATGACTGGTACGCCGCGCCCCTACTGGTATGAGATCCGGATCGGCCATTCCAGCCGGGACATCCGCGTCACGCTGCCGCTGCACTACGCGGGCACCCGCCTGCCGCCGCTGCAGGTGGACGAGACCACGCCGCTGGGCATCCTGCTGGCGGACCCGCGCACCGCGCCCGTGGTGCAGCATGCCCTGCGCGCAGAGAGACCGCAGCAATGACCAACGGCGGCGGGGACGGCCTGATGCCGCCCGAAGCCATGGCCCAGATGTTTGACGCGCTTACCCTGCGCAATATGATCAATCCCCTGGCGGCCCGCAGGTCGAGGAAAAGCTGACGAAGCTGCTGGAAACGCTGGCGGATGCACACAACCGTAGGGGCGCATTGCCCGCCCCTTCGCACCGGACAAAAAGGAGAATGACTATGTATATCAAGCTGACTGAACAGAATTTTGATGCCGAGGTATGAGCGCCCTGCCGGTCGTGGTCGATTTTTGGGCAGACTGGTGCGGCCCCTGCAAGATGATGTACCCCCGTGCTGGAGGAGCTGGTTGCTGCCCACCCCACCGTGAAGGTGGGCAAGGTCAACACCGATGAAAAACCTGCAGCTGGCAATGGCCCGCAAGATCGATGCCATCCCGGCGCTGCTGCTCTTCAAAAACGGGCAGGAGGTCAGCCGCTCGGTCGGCTACCGCCCGCCGCCGAGCTGGAGGCCTGGCTGCGCGAGAACGGCGCAATCTGACAGCTATATACTATAAAAAGAGCCGCACCTGCCTTTTTTGACAAAAGGCAGGTGCGGTTTGTTGCAGGGGGCGGCGCCTGCGGAAGCTGCAAAGCCCCTCCGGTCATCGCTTGCTCGACCACCTCCCCGCTATGCGGGAGGCTTTCACGCGGGCAAAGCCCGCGCAAAAAAGGCTCCCCCACAAGGTGGGGAGCTGGCCGAGCCTGCGAGGCCTGGGAGAGGGGCTTTTCCCGGCTGGTTACCCTGTCACTTCCGCAATTTCCTCTGCGGTCAGCTGCTTTCTCACCGGCTGGGGTTCGCCCTCACCATCCTGCAGGGCAGGCGCCAGTAGTCAAGGTCCAGCCACTGGCCAAACTTTATTCCGGTGCGCCGCTCGGTGGCCATCTTTTGAAAGCCCAGCGCGCGGTGAAAGTCGTTGCTCTGCCGATTGCTGCCCGTGACCAGCGCAAAGGCGGTGTAGTAGCCCTGCTTTTTCAGCAGCGCCAGCAGGGCGCGGTAGAGCCGGCCGCCCACGCCCCTGACCGATGAAGTCGGGCGCACAGTAGACGGTCGTTTCAACATCCCATTTATAGGCCTCCCGCGTGTGCCACAGGTGGGCGCAGGCAAAAGCCGCGCAGGCGGCCGTCAGCGCTTTCCGCCAGCAGAAAGGGGCGCGTGCTGCAGCACCTCCTCGATGTTGGCGCGGTAGTCCTCGACCGTGGACGGCGTGTACTGAAAGGTCTGCACGCCGTGGCGGACGCCCAGTTGTACAGCGCACAGACGGCGGCGGCATCCTCCGGCACGGCCATGCGGGTAATCGCATTGTCGGCGCGCCACTTTGCGGCCAGCGCCTCCTTTTCAGCCTTGGGCAGCTTTTTAATCGCTGCTTGCGCTTTAAGGCTGCGCTTTTTGTCGGCGCATTTTTTCAGCGTAGGCAAGCTCGAACAGACGCACGGCCATGGCTTTTGTGTACCGCCCCGCCTTGCCGCTGCGGTGCGCCTTAAGGCGGCGGGCAAGTCATTCGTCCAGCCGCCGTACAGGCTGCCGTCCGCGCAGCGCAGCAGGTAGGCCCACGCCGGGGCGGGGGTCGGGCGCGGTCGGCGGCGGTGCTGGGGCGGGGCCGTACATTGCCGTGCCGGTCATTCGCTGACCGGGCGGCCGGCGGCCGCAGGGTGCGGCGGCAGGCCTCGATGGCGGCAGCCTTATCGTCGGCAGTGATCAGGAACCGGCTTGGGTGGCAGAAGCGCAGGCCGAGGCCGCTGATCTTGCGCAGCTGCTCCTCTGGCTTGCCGGCCCACGCGACCGGGAAGGGCTGCTTGCTGCGCTTGGTGCGGTGGCCATTGACGCACTGGGCGCTGTAACCGCCGCGCTGGCTGGGGTAGACCACAAAGATCGCATCGGTCTTGTAGAGGCCGTTTTCCACGGCATATAGGCGGGCAGCACAACAATGCCGTCCCGCATGTTGGCATAGGCCTGACGGACCGGTGTCATCGGCGCGGTTGACAGCGTTGGCGGCGGCGATCTCGTTTTCAAGCGATCTGCCTTGCCACCGGCACAGCGCGCCAGAAGCAGGCATCGGGGTCATCCTTCGAGTCCCACAGCGGGTTAAAGCTGCCGATGGCATCGGCCAGCGAGTTCTGCTCGCCGGTGTTATTGTTCAGATCCAAGCGGCTGGATGAAGTTTTCGTCCAGCAGGCGGGCCTGATGCTCGCCCACAACAGCTGGGCGCCCAGCTCCTGCCACAGCAGGCCGAAAGCCGCATAGGGCACACCGTTGGGGCGGGTCTCCCGCGGCTCGGAATGGTGGTCGAACATACCGCCGCCGACATCGTAGACGATGCCATCAAAGTCATCGGGCACGGTAAAGCCGCGCGTGATCTGGATGTCGGGGCGCAGGATCTGCAGCAGCGCAGTCGAAAAAACATCATCGGCATGGAATTTTCCGCCGTGGGTAAAGCCTTTTTGCAGGGATTTTCATGGGGTGGTCTCCTACTTCTATCATCAAATCGCAAATTGCCGGATTGCTCTGTAGGGAGGGGCTTGCCCCCCTCGGACACTGTGCGGCAGCCGCCGCGCGCCACGGAGCGGTCAAGACCGCTCCCTACAAGTCTGCCGGAAATCAGCTGCTATTTTTTTACAGTTCCAGGGTATGATACGCTGCCCCGTCCAAATCCTTCCACACAAGCACGCCGTCCTGCAGCGTCATATAGCTGCGGGGGCTGTTTTCTTGGGGATCGAGACCGAGCCGGGGTTGAGATACAGGTTGTCACGGCCGAACTGCTCCCACGCGGGGATATGGGTGTGGCCGTGCAGCAGAATATCCCCCGGCTGCAGCGGCGGCAGGTGGGCCGTGTTGTACAGGTGGCCGTGGGTGGCGTAGATGAGCCGCTGCCTCGCTGTGAGCACGGCATAGTCGGCCAGAATGGGGAATTCCAGCACCATCTGGTCCACCTCGGTATCGCAGTTGCCGCGCACGCAGAAAATACGGTCCCTGCGCGCATTGAGCAGGGCCAGCACCTGCTTGGGGGCATACGCCGGCGGCAGGTCGTTGCGCGGGCCGTGGTACAGAATATCGCCCAGCAAAAGCAGCCTGTCCGCGCCCTCGCGGTCCCATGCGTCCAGCAGGCTGCGGCAGCGCAGTCCGCCGCGCCGTGGATGTCCGATGCAATGAGCAGCTTCATCGTAGTTCACCTCGGATACTATTGTACCCGCTGAAAAGCGATTTTGCAAGAAAAATAAAAGGGGCGCCCCGCAAAGCGGAAAGCGCCCCAAACAATCTGCTGAAAGCCCGCCCGCAGCGTGGGGCGTATCAGCCGCCCAGCTCAACCATGCGGCGGATGCAGCGGCCCGCACCGGCCATAATTTCGGCCGGCAGGGTGATCTGCTCGCCGCCGGTGCCCAATAGGCAGCGGTAGATGTCGGGCAGGGTGGTCAGCTTCATGTTCATGCAGGTCAGCTGCACGGCCAGCGGGTAGAAGCTCTTGTCCGGGCGGTCGAAGGAGAGATGCTCCACGATGCTGTTCTCGGTGCCGATGATGAACTCCCGCGCGGCGGATTTTTTCGCATACGCCATGATGCCGGTCGTTGAGCCGACATAGTCGGCCTGCGCCACGACCTCGGCGCGGCACTCTGGGTGGACGAGCAGCTCCGCGGCCGGGTGCGCGGCGCGCGCCGAGGCCACATCGGCCGCCGAAACGACCATATGCCGCGGGCAGCCGCCGTGGTAGAACGCAAACTGCTTTTCGGGCAGCTGCGCAGCCACATAGCTGCCAAGGTTCGGGTCCGGAATAAACAGGATCTTATCGGCATCGAGCGCACGGCAGATGTTGACGGCGCTGGAGGAGGTCACGCAGACATCGCACTCGGTTTTCAGCGCCGAGGTCGTGTTGATGTAGGCCACTGTGGCGTAGCCGGGGTACTGCGCCTTCAGCGCCCGCAGCGCGGGCAGGTCCAGCTCGGCCATCGGGCAGCCGGCCATCGGGTTTGCCAGCCAGACGGTCTTTTCCGGGCTGAGGATCTTGCAGGTCTCGGCCATAAACCGCACACCGCACATGATGACGCCTGCCGCATCGGTCTTGGCGGCCTGCACGCTCAGCCCGTAGGAGTCACCGGTGTAGTCGGCAACCTCCAGCACGGCCTTGGCTCTGGTAGGCGTGGGCCAGGATACAGACATTCTTCTCTTTCTTCAGGCGCAGGATCTCCTGCTGCAGCTCATGCGTTGTCATACTGTTCAACCTCTATCTTTATATACGGCCCGTTATTTTCCCACGGCTGCAGCGGCGCCAGAAAGCCGTGCTCCTGCAGCTCCTTTTCGATCAGATCAAGCCGCTCGGGGTGGCTGCCTCCACCAGATGGTAGTGGTAGCCGTCCGTAGCGGTGGACAGCACGGTCGTCGAGGCGCTGTCCTCAAACGCCTGCAGAAATTCCCAGCACATCCTGACGGGAGCGTATGTCCAGCTCGACCGTGATGCGCCCGTAGACGCGGTGGCTGATGCTGGTGCTGCACACCCGGCCGCCGCAGTCAACGATCAGGTTCAGCTCCAGCCCGGTCTGGGCAGGGGGTGGCGCACCTTGAACTCGCGGGTGCAGGCGCTCTCCGCCTGCTGGCGCACATAGCCGCGCGCGGTCGAGATCACATTCGGGTGCGCGGCCCGCAGCACCGCCAGATCCTGCACGATGACCTGACGGCTGACGCCGTACTTTGGCAGCCAATGTCCGGGCTGCAATGGGCTTGCGGCCCAGCTGGGCCAGAATGGCCTCCCGGCGCTCAGCGGTGGTCATCAGGCTTCCTCCTTGTCCAGCGGGCGCAGATGCTTCATCGAGAGGTCAGGATCGGGGCCGAGTGGGTCAGCGCACCGCTTGAGACAAAGTCCACGCCGATGTCCTTGAGGCGGGCGATGTTTTCCTTCGTGACATTGCCGCTGCACTCGGTCTGGGCGCGGCCTGCGATCAGCTGCACGGCGGCGCGCATGTCGGCATCGCTCATATTGTCCAGCATGATGATGTCGGCGCCGGCCTCGACTGCCTCGCGGGTCTGGTCGAGGTTCTCGACCTCGATCTCGATCTTGCGCACAAAGGGCGCGTAGGCCCTGGCCATGGCAACCGCCCTTGGCCACGCCGCCCGCCGCGCCGATGTGGTTATCCTTGAGCAGCACGCCGTCAGACAGGCCGGTGCGGTGGTTGCAGCCGCCGCCCACGCGGACGGCGTACTTCTCAAACACGCGGTTGTTCGGGCTGGTTTTGCGGGTGTCCAGCAGGGTGATGCCGGTGCCCTCCAGCAGGGATGCGACCTCATGGGTGTAGGTGGCAATGCCGCTCATCCGCTGCAGGTAGTTCAGCGCCACGCGCTCGCCGGAGAGCAGGACGCGGATATCGCCGTTGACAACGCCGAGCTTCTCGCCGTTTTTGACCGCATCGCCATCCTTGCAGAAGAACTCGACCTCGGTGGCGGGGTCCAGCAGGGTAAAGACGCGCGCAAAGACATCCAGACCGGCAACGATGCCGTCCTGCTTGGCGATCAGGTCAACGGTGCCGGGGCAGGCGCAGGGCATAACGGCGTTGGTGGACACATCCTCGCCGGGCATATCCTCCGCAGGGCCTGCAGCAGCAGCAGCGGGTCCACATTTAAAAAGACGCATGATCTCATTCATGATTTTTGCTCCTCTCGATCGCATTCAAAACTTCGGTTCGGTAGGCCGCAAACAGCGGCTCGGTCTCCCGGTAGGGGGGCAAGGTCGGGCGCATCGCCCGTAAAGGCGGGCGGCTCCCCAAACAGTATATCATCTGCGGCGCGCTGTGCAAAGACCAGAGATTCCAGCAGGGAATTGCTGGCCAGCCGGTTGCGGCCGTGGACGCCGTTGCAGCAGGTCTCGCCGCAGGCATACAGCCGGGGCAGGGCGGTGCGACTGCTTAAGTCCGCCTGAATGCCGCCCATAAAATAGTGCTGGGCCGGCACAACGGGGATCGGCTCATGCAGGGGGTCATAGCCCTCCTCCTCACACCGCTCAAGAATATTGGGGAAATGCTCGCGGATGACCGCCTCGCCGATGGGGCGCATATCCTCCACACATGCTCGGTGCCGTCCTTCTCCATCTGGGCGCGGATGGCCGCGCTGACGACATCGCGGGGCTGCAGCTCATTCGTAAAGCGGTTTCCGTTTTTGTCCAGCAGCAGTGCGCCCTCGCCGCGCACCGACTCCGGAGATGAGGAACCGGCGGCCCTTTTGCGGCTGAACAGCGTTGTGGGGTGGATCTGGATATAGTCAAGATGGCGGCAGGCCACGCCATGGCGCAGCGCCATGGCAATGGCATCGCCGGTGATGGGGGTAGTTGGTCGAGTTTTTGTACAGCCCGCCGATGCCGCCGCAGGCCAGCACGACCGCCCCCGCGCCGATGGCCCGCACCGCGCCGTCCAAAATTTTATTGCAACAACGCCGCCGCAGGCTGCCGCATCGGCAAAAAAAGTCGAGCATCACGGTATTCTCGCGCAGCTCGATGTTTCGCACCGCAGGACCTCCGCAAGGAGGGTCTGGGTGATCTCACGCCCGGTGACGTCCTCATGAAGAGGATCCGCGCGCGGGAGTGCGCGCCCTCGCGGGTAAAAAGCGCAGCGCGCCGTTTTCGTCCCGGGCAAACCGCACGCCGCGGCGCACCAGATCGCGGATGATCGAGTTGGAGGACCGGATCATCAGGTCCACCGTGGCGGCATTGTTCTCATAGTGGCCGGCCCGCATCGTATCCTCAAAAAAGGAGCGGTAGTCTGCCTCGCCGTGCTGCATACAGATGCCGCCCTGCGCCAGAAAAGGAATCGCACTCGTCCGCCTTCTGCTTGGTCAGCAGCAGTACTTTATAACGCTTTGGAAAGTTCAACGCGCAGTATAAACCCGCTGCACCGGTGCCGACAATGACAACATCGTAGTATTCATCAAATCTCATCATAGTTTCCCTGACTTCCTGTCCCTCTGTATTGGATGATCGCGTTTCCCAGTATAGCACCGTTCATGTCATGTCAAGACACCTGTAAAAAGAGAAACTGTACACACATCCACAAAAAAAGAGGAGCCGAAGCCCCTCTTAAGGCATTGAAAAAACCGCTTTCTGCAGGGCAGACTCCCCTCGCACAGGGGGAAACATTGCTTTTTTCGATGTCACACCGTCACATCGCCGACGATCATCCTGCCGTCGGTTTCGATGGCGTAGACCGTGTATTTGCGGGCGGTGTCGCCATGCTCCAGCATGATGCCGCCATCGGTCGGCTCGGTATAGACAAAGCTGCGGTGGGCGGTGGTCGCGTAGGGGGCAGGCATCGGGCAGGCTGTAGGCCAGTACCCCGCCCTGCGCACAGAAATCCTCCGGCAGGGGATGCTCCTCGCCGTTGATGTAAAGCCGGTAAAGACCGGGGGCATCGGTGCCCACCGGACGCAGCCATGCACTGCACCGGGTACGGCCGAGCGGGGCGTATTGTCGGTGCGCTGGCGCATCAGCAGGGCCACATTGTCCCACGCGACCATAAAGTCGTCCAGCGGCACCGCCGTCTCGCAGTCAAAGTCGTTCTCACCGGCCCATGGGTCACAGAGCAGCACCTGCGGGTTTCCGTCTATGGCGGCAAAACCGCGCACCGCCCATAGCGGGTTTCCGGCATACCGGCGGCGGTCTGCGCCGGGGCCGCCTGCAGGCGCACCACCGCACCGTAGCCGGCGCGGGCCTCGGCGCGCAGCAGCGCCAGATCCCCGTAGGCTACCCACGCGGGGAAGCCCCACCGGGCGGCAGCCGCAGCGGCAAAGCTCAGGCTGCGCGGGTCGTGGTCATCAGGTGTGCGCCAATCCCGCAGCACCTGAGCAAACTCCTCAGGCAGCAGGTCGGCGCCCCAGCGGTTGGTCAGGCTGGCCAGCGCAATGGCCAGATCCATCCACGGGCGCAGCGCCGGGGCGCGGTGCGCCACCGCGTAGGGCATCATATGCATCCGCGCATTGACAGGCCGCCCGCGCGCGGGATCACATCCACCACACGGGTGCTTGCGCCCAGCAGGGTAACGATGGGGCTGGCCTTCTCGTCCCGGGTGTACAGGTAGATGCGCAGCTGCACCATTGTGGCGCATTTGCTGTCCAGCTGCAGGTGGTCATGCCAGCGCTGCACGGGGCCGCGCTCCTGATAGGGCACGCCCTCCCGGTGCAGGCAGGGGAACCACTTGCCAAAGCCGACCCACTGCGTCCAGTTGCCGTCCACCAGCACGCGGCACTGTGCCTCGACCGCCGTGCCATTGGGGCTGGCTGCGTTCCAGCTGACGCGCAGCGCGTCAAACAGCGGCATTGGCAGCGGGGCGCTGGTGTAGCAACCGTAGGGGCACATAGCTGCCCTGCACCAGATCCAGCACAATGCTGTTCTGCGCAACAGTCACATTGTCCAGCTCGCCGCGCATGAACGCCTCGGTATCCCGCAGCAGCACGGTATTTTTTATCCATACCGGTTCCCCCCTGTTAATGGTCGAAGTTGGGGCGGTTCTGCTCCATCCGTTCCTCGATCTCGGCATCGCGGCGGGCGCGAGCGTTTCCTCAAGCCTGAACACCTTATCAAGGCCGGGGTAGAGGATCATACCGGCCACCGTGACGGGCAGCCAGAAGCCGAACGCCAAAATCGTCAGGATCGTGGCGGGCAGGTAGAGCAGCGTCAGCCCCCAGTAGACGGCCAGCACCAGTGCGGCCGCCAAAGTACGCGGAAGAAGCCGAAGAACATCAGCCCGGCGTTTTTGGCAAGCTGGGGCAGCGGCAGATCCACCAGCGGCACCTGCGCCAGCAGCCAGCTGAAAAAAGCCGGTGCAGACAAAGATCCCTGCCAGCGAGGCCACCCACAGCGCGGTGCTGGTGTTGCCGGCCAGCGCCTGTGCGCGGAGCATCCAGCCCAGCTGCCCACAAACAGGCCCAAAGAGTGCGCCGGGCACAAGGCTCTGCCGCCAGTTCTGCTTCCAGGCGCGTTTTAGGTGTTCCACCAGTAGCCGGGCTCTATCCCGCAGTGCGCGCAGCACCGTGTCGATCATGCCGGACAAAACGGCCCGCCCAAAAGGCCGCCCAGCACGCCGCCCACCACGGTCAGCAGGGCGGAGCCGCCCATCATGCCGAGAATGGCCAGCGCGGTGCCGAGGGCAGAAAGCCCGCCACGCAGAGTATGCTGGACTTATACAGCGGCCAGAGGTCGCGGCCGAGCAGCTCAAAAAGCGGGGCAGCCTCGACCTTTGCGCGGCGCAGGCGTATAGCCGGTGGCCGGCGTTTCGTTTGTTTCAGGTTGGTTGGACATGGTGGTTCTCCCTGTTGAGCAGTAATTTTCTTTGCCTTCCCCCTCTGGGAAAGGTGTTCCCAGCAGCGCCGGATGAGGGGGCAGGTGCCGGTATGCCGGCAGCCCGGTAATGGGCAACAATGGGCGGACCGCCCCTCATCAGTCTGCTTCGCAGACAGCCAGGGCGTTTCCCCCAAGGGGAAGCCTTTTTTCCCTCTTTATCATACCCTCTTTCCCTTCCTCTTGCAAGGCGTGGTCAAAATAAGTTTACAATTTTCCCGGTCGATTTGTGGTATAATAGGAAAGATATTATAAAAAGGAGTGTATCCACACTATGGCATGGGTCACGAAGGACAGCACCGAAACCTACAACCAGACGCCGGAGCCGCCGCGCGAATATACAAAGGCCGAAAAGGCCGCCAACTGGTGGCACTACCATTGGGTTGCCGTTGTGATCGGCGTTGCCGCCGTTTTTTCGGCGGTTGGATCATCATGACACGGTCTTTCAGACCCGGCCCGATGTGCAGATCGCCTATGTCGGCACCCACGAGCTGCCGGTCGATACCGTCAATGCCCTGCAGGACGCGCTGACCCCCTTCTGCCATGACGAGAACGGGGACGGCAAGGTCGTGGTGCAGGTTGCGACCTACAATGTCGATTTTGACGCCGAGAACGAAAGCACCGACGCCTACTACCAGATGGCCGGCGTCACCCGGCTGAGCGCCGAGCTGGCCAGCGGCGGCAAGACCTACATCTTCCTGCTGGAGGACCCCGAGGGCTTTGAGAAAAGCACCGGTGTGCTGCAATATCTGGACGGCACAGTGGACGATGACCCCGAGACCGCCGACCCCGATTGGCGCGAGATGGTTTACCGCTGGACGGACTGCCCCGTGCTGACCGGGCTGGAGCTTGGCAGCTATGACGGCTACACCCTGATGGACGATGCGACCGGCACGAACCAGAGCGTGCTGGAGCATCTGTATGTGGGGCCGCCGCGGCGTCTGGGATGAAGAGCAGGCCGAGAACTACGCCCACTGCGCCGCGCTGTGGGACGCCCTGACCGCCGGTGCCGTTTCCACCGCCGCCGAATGAGCCGCCCGCTGCCGCCGCTGAAGGGGCATCTGCGGCGGAAAATCGAGCCGCCGCAAGTCGCCCAAGTCGAACTCTCCGCCGCTGCCCGACAATCCCTATCGGCGGTTTTTTCACGAAGCAGCGCAGCTTTGAGGATCTGATCGAAGAAAACGCCAGACAAAAGCATACTTAAAAATGTCGCATCTCACCCCGGGATGCGACATTTTATGCCCGCCCCTCCTTACAATAAGTCCTGTAATGACTTTTACGGAGGATCTTTACTTATGCTGCAAACACTGGAACGCACCCATACCTTTGATGCCCGCGTGCTGACGGCCGACAACGCCGCCGCTGCGCACCCTGACCGGCCCGGGCGGACTGCCGCTGCTGCCCTGCCTGCACCCTGCGCTGGAGGAAGGGCAGATCGTCGGTGACTACGCCGGCCAAAACGAGCTGCAGCCGCCGCCGCGCTGCTGCCGCTCTATGCCGAGGACCCGCTGCCCGACCAGCCTGCGCGCCGCCGGCTACGGGGCCGACGGGCAGGGGCGCGGTGCTGACGCCGCCCGTGCTTAGCGAGGATTACACGCAGCTGCGCCATTTTTTCGGTTAGCGCTGCGCTGGGCGACCGAGCGCTACGCCAGCTATCATGTCTGGGCCGTACTGCCGCTGGATATTGAACGCCCGGATGTGTGTGATGACCTCTGCGCACAGTATCTCTCGGCAGGGCTGACACTGCGCGGCATGCGCCTGATGGCAGGCGCCGCGCAGATGCTGATCTTCTCGGCGCGCGGGCTGGCCAAATGGCGCGACCCGCTGCGCCGCTGCACCCTTGACTGACCCCGCCCTGCCCCGCGTGCTGGAGCGCGGCGGCTACGCCGCCGCCGATTTTCGGCTGGGGAAAGGACGGGCTGGGCTGGTGCTGCGGCCGGTGAGGTAAGGGACGGCGGGCGCGAGGTGCCGAAAGCCCCTCACAGGCCCGCAAGCCAGCTCCCCACTGCGTGGGGGGCGCTTTGCGCGGGCTTGCCCGCGAGAAAGCCTCCTCACGCAGTGGGGAGTGTGACGAGCGAAGCGAAGTCGGAGGGGCTTTGCAGCGCTGTCCATCGTTCGCCCCACCCTCGCGCCCTGTCCCATAGTGCGCCCCACGCTTCAGCGCGGGCGCAATTTTTATGCTA
>VOFG01004959.1_pt1 | contig 45370 bp, 59 predicted proteins | sample 5384171 | NCBI WGS metagenome assembly VOFG01 (sample SAMN12384726, study PRJNA508395) | human gut metagenome | isolation source: healthy gut F | host: Homo sapiens
ACGTGGAGGATGTTCTATGATTAAGACGCTTCTACTTGGAATCGAGCTATAGGACTTGGCTTGACTCTTGCGCGCTTCTGCTCATCTTCACCTACATAGGGATTCGGGAGCTTATTTTCGAATTGCGGATGAAGAAGGTTATGCGTTTTCTCGATATGCCAGAGGGCAAGCAGAAGCTGAAGATCTTTCGGACGCGGTTAGCCGGGAAACCGGCCTGCCGAAATGGGCGCTTTTTCTGTGGTGCCGATGAGTTTGGCAACATCATCGTTTCGCCAAGATCACCTGATGCTCATATCGAACAATACGAAATGGAGGATGAAAACAATGGCCGCTTGTAAAGCGTGCATGGCTGTGCTCGTCTGGATTACGACGCCAGCCGGGAAATCCATCCCCTGCGATGCCTCCCGCGCTACAACATCGAAAAGCCGCCGCGCGTCGGCAGCAAGAAACTTGCCCCCCCAAACGGGCAAGTGCTTTCGTGCGAATACACGGAAGACCCAGCCAAAGCAACCGGCGTGGGCTATGTGCCGCATTGGGCAACCTGCCCCTATGCTAGACAGTTCAGGAGGAAGCAGAATGGATAAGCTCACATGGTACGACAATGACGGACGGATTATGCTGCCGCCGCGGATATGAGGTTGCGTTGGCTCGTCTGGCTTCTTACGAAGCTACGGGCTGACACCGGAGCAGGTGGTGAAAGCCAAAACCATTATAGAATCCGCTTTCGCGGATGATACGTCGAAAGCCGAGCGAATCAGAAAGCTAATGGCGGCTGATGATGAGGGGCGCGTTGTGATGCTGCCTCCTGCAAATACGGCGATACGCTGTACTGCCTTGAAAATGGAAAGATCTATCCAAAAACCATTACCCTGATAGCTTTTTACCTCCAAGATACACTTCGCACCATAATCATATCCGCAAAAAACTACCGGGGCGAGACGAATGGCTTTTTGGCAAGCGAGTTTTTTGGCAAAACCATGTTTTCAGCTTAGAAGAAGCCGAGCGGGCTTTGGAGGAACAGAAAATGTCTAAGCCGAAAAAAGCTGGGTATGCCAGCCGCCTACACCTCGAATGCCAGAGCTGATTTCCTGCGCCGCCCGAAAGCGGCAGAACGTCGGAAATGGACTGTCGCAAGCGATGATCGGCTGGAACGTATGGAACAGAAACGTATGGAACGTGAAAAAGGAGGCTGTGAGGAGCAATGAATGATACTCAGTTTGCTGCACGGCCCGTGCTGCACGTGAGGAAGCTGGATTGACACAAGCTGAACTTGGTGCGAGGATTGGCGTTTCTGGCTCAATGATCGCACAGTATGAAAGCACATCCAGCTACGCGCGAAATCCAAAGCCAGTCACGATTGAACGATTCGCAGAAGCATTAAGCATTCCAGTGTCAAGGTTGCTCGGACTTCCCTATGGTGAGGGTGTCCGTCTGGTACGTTACCCTTGCAATATTTACACTGGCGATTCCAACGAGCCTGCCCTGGGCGGGAGAAATTATATCAGCGCACCGCTGCCCGATTTGCAGAAGCAAAGTCAACGGTTTTCGCGATAATTTCTGCTGGAACTGTGGCGTGAAATTTATCAGGAAGGAAAGAGACACATGACAAGAAAACGCGCAGTTAAGTTGCTGATGGCTCGCGGGTATAGCCGAAATCATGCAAACGGACTTATGCGGAACAAGGCACCCGGCGACAGCAATTTCAAAGCATATAACGCATATCTGTGTTGTGAGAGAATTGCGATGCATTTGACCGGCTCTCAAGCTGCTTTTACAATTATGGTGCTTTGGTGGACGTTCTCGCCAAAGCTCTTTTTCTTTTGGCAAGTCTTTGACTGGGAGGTGACGCTATGCCGAGAACCGATGAATTGACCTGCCGATTTTGCGGTGCAGACAGTCGCTGCAAGATCGAGGAAGTATATCTGCGTTCAAGAACACCGCCCATGTTTTGCGTCAGGTGTTATAATTGCGGTAGAGCGGTACACCGAAAGGCACAAAGAAAAACCGCAATCCGGGCTTGGAAAAAAGCAAAGTAACGATGGAAAGGGGCGGCACACATGACTCTGGCGGAACTGAATGGGCATCTTGATCTTGTCCAGCAGCTTCAGAAAACGAAGAACTGCTTCAGGGCTTGTGGAATGCTGCCGTTCCCGGGGCGCAGAAGCTGGATGGAATGCCGCACGCCTCCGGCGTCAATGACAAGGTCGGCGTCCTCGGCGCGGAGATTGCGGACATGGAGACGCAGCGCGACGCTGAAAGAACAGATCGCCAGAAGCGAGGAGACGATCGCTGTCTGGATCGCCGGAATCGAGGATAACACCACATCGCCTTTATTCCGGCTGCGTTTTCATCCGAGGTATGCCGTGGAAGGTAGTTGCAAGTGTGCTTGGTGGGCGAAATTGATGCTCCCTTGCGTGGAGGATGGAAACCGGACCTGCGGCGTATCGCCAAACGCTGCCGGCTGCAGGTACATCGAAAAAAGGGAGAACCCATGTTGCTCCATGAGCGGCGCGGGGTCAGCAGCAATGATCTACTTGCAAAACAACGTATTCGATGAAGCATTGGAACAGCTGCGGATGATCTTCGACAGCCACGACGATGTGATCGTCAGCATGTCCGGCGTAAAGGACAGTACAGTTCTTTTTCCGCATGGCGCTGGTTTGCGCAGGGCGCGGGCGTCTGCCGCTCAAGGTATTCTGGCTCGATCAGGAAGCTGGTGGCAAGCGACGATGAACTATATGCAGCACATCATGGAGCTGCCGGAAGTCACGCCGTACTGGTATCAGATCCCCTTTGAATTTAACACGCTCTCCCCGGAGAAGAATTTCATCAGTGTTTGGAATCCGGAGGACAAAGCGATCTGGATTCACCCGCAGCACCGCTCTCCATCAAGGAAAACCCCAGCGGCGAAAACCGGTTCCATGAGCTTGTCAACGTCCTCCCGTCCCACTGCACCGATTCTGAAAACTGCGCCGTGCTGGTGGGAATGCGCATGACGGAAAGCCTGAACCGGCGCGTTGCTATCACGCAGCATGAAGCCCGATACAAAGGCGTGACGTGGTGCAAGAAGAAAGGTCGGCAGGTGTCAGGTGTTCTGGCCGATCTACGATTTCAATTAACGACGATATTTGGACAGCCATCGCAAAGAATCACTGGTCGATACAATCGCGTCTACGATCTGCAATACCAGTGGGGCTTGGCGAAGGAGGTGATGCGCGTCTCGGCGCTCATCCACGAAACCGCCTGGCACTCGATTGAAATGCTGCAGGAGTTTGAGCCGGACACCTACAACAAGTTCATCCGTCGCGTATCTGGCGTCGGTACATTCGCCCATACCTTTGACAGCGGCGACATCATCCCGCGCCAGCTCCCGTTTGCGTTCCGTCGTGGCGGGAATACCGCGACTATTTGCTTGTCAATATCGTAAAGCCGGAATACCATGAGCTGTTCCGAAAACCGCTGGAAGAATCAAACCGGCGACGAATGGTATCGCGTCCATGTCAAAGAGATCGTCCTGAATGATATTGACGGCACGAACAACGCAAATGCCCGCCCCGCTTCCGTATCCGGGAAAAGGCGCCTACCTACCGCAAGCGCGACGCCGCGCAGTTTGAGCAATATATGGGCAGCAAGAAATGATTTCAGATCAGCCCATTCATCAGGTCAGTGGATACCCATTGAAAAGGTCCACGCAAACGACTACAACCCCAACAGTGTTGCCACGCAGGAGATGAAGCTGCTTTATCGCTCCGTCAAAGCGGATGGCAACACGCAGCCCGTCGTTACCATCTACGACGAAAAGAAAGACCGGTATGTTATCGTCGACGGCTTCCACCGATACAGCATCATGCGCAGATTCAAAGACATCTACGCTTCATGCGAGGGGAAGCTGCCCTGTGTTCGTGCTTCACGGCAAGACCATGAATGATCTCATGGCCTCGACCGTTCGGCACAACCGCGCCAGAGGCAAGCACTCCATTAACGGTATGTCAAATATCGTCATGGAAATGCTGATGAACGGCGCGACCGACCTGCAGGTCTGCAATGAGCTTGGCTTAGAGCCGGAAGAGCTGGTGCGCCTCAAGCACATCACCGGATATGCGAAGCTCTACGAAAACAATTCATTCACACGCGCTGCGATCTCCGAGAATCAGGCGTCAGCTTCAGAAGTATCGAAAGGAGGCTGGCACTGATGGAGATTGTTAATCAGATCGTGATGAAGAAGATTTCCGAGGTCAAAGCCCTATGTCCGCAATCCCCGGAAAAACGATAAGACGTCAACCTGCTTGTCGAGATCATCCCAAAGGTCGGCTTCAATGTGCCGCTTGTCATCGACCGCAACGGCGTTATTGTCAAAGGTCACGCCCGATATGCTGCTGCCATTCGGCTCGGCATGGAGGAAGTGCCCTGCGTCGTAACAGACGCCGACGAAGAAACGATCAAGCTCGACCGCCTGGCCGACAACCGTATTTCTTGAGTTCTCGGAGTGGATCAACGATGAGCTGCTCCACGAGATCGACATGCTCAACCTTGACTTTGATTTTCGACCTTGAGTCTCTTGGCTTCCCAGCCCCAGCGATGACTTTGATGCCGACGCCCTTTTCGATGATGGGGTGGTCGGTGAATCCGAAGAAGACCGTCGCGCCAGATACCAAGCCTATCTGGATAACGCCGCAAAGGAAGAAGCACAGAATGCTGCAATCACCACGCAGGAGCAGGTAGACCGCGCCAAAGCGTCCGCTCTGAGCGTAGCCGAGAAGCCGCCCAAGTATGCCAAGGTCGTTTGTGAGCATTGCGGCCACGTCATGTTCATCAAGGAGGGCGATGCACTTTTCTCCACCGAACAATCGTAGCCCCGGTAATTATTCGTAAGGGCTGGGTGGGTATGCAGCCAATCCTGTCAAATCCGTACAGATGTGAGGCGATAAACGATGCAAGAACAAGAGAAGATTCCTGTCTGGGTGCAGATCGTCAATGGAAAGACGGTGTGCATCTGCCATCGAGGGCGCAAAGGCTGCAAAGCCCTGCGAGAAGGACGTTGTCACGCGCGATAAGTTTGCTGGGTGGCAGGGGTATCATGCGTCGTGATCGATTCGGTCGCTGAAAAGGTACTGTCGGGAGGGGGCGGCATCTGTTGCGGGCTCGACGACCCCATTTTTCGCCTAGTTAGTTTCCTGTTGTTCTGGTAATTTCGTTACGATTACCGCTGGAATGTGCGCAGGTATCGACGCAGATACCGCGCATTTTTTCATACCACAGCGCGGGTGAGACATACCGCGCTGACCTCCTAAGTTCATATGACCATATCGGGGTAAGGGTCACGCCCGTGCAGCACGGGTGCTGCGGTGAAATTCCGCTGAGCCCCCCTCGAAAAAAACGAAAGGAGCTTGCTATATGGCTGAAACGAGACTCAAGATTGATGCCGAAGCTGAAATCAGCACGACAGAGCTGGCCGCAATCCTCGGCGTGACGGGCGGCGTGTGCAGCAGATGGCGCAGGACGGAACAATCGTTCCGGTGCGACGCGGCTACTTCCAGCTCGGCGACGCGGTTCAGCGATATATCAATTTCCTTTCCAAACCGCAGATCAGCGAGGCCGAGCAGAAGCTGGAAACAGCGAAGCGGCAGTCCGAAGCGCAGCTCAAGCTCTCCAAAGCTCAGCTTGCGAAGATGGAGGTCGAGGAGCTGAAAGGCAAGCTGCACCGCTCGGAAGATGTGGAGGGCTTCACGGAAGATCTAATTTACACCATCCGCGCTGCGCTGCTGTCGCTTCCGGGGCGGCTGTCGGTTGACGTCACCGCCGCGCAAAGCCCGGCTGAGGCTGCCGAGATCATCCGCAAGGAAGTCCATAAGGTCATGCGCGAGCTGGCTGCGCATCACTACGATCCTGAAATACGCCGAGAAAGTAAACGAGCGGCGCGACTGGAGCAATGCGGGGCGCAGCTATGACGAAGAATGAGGCAGCGGCCGATGCGCTGAAAAAGCCGAAGCCGAACGCCAAGCCAAACGTCGCGTCGCGGCACGGCTGAACAAGGCCATGCGCAAGGCGCTGGCTGGCATGACGCCGCCTGATGACCTTACCGTCACCCAATGGGCAGAAGCCAAACGCCGCCTCTCTGCTGAGAGCGCAGCCGAACCCGGCCCGTGGCGTACAGAGCGCACGCCCTATCTGCGCGAGCCGATGGACGCTTTACGGACCCAAAGGTTCGGCACATCGTCATGGTGGCCGCATCGCAGGTCGGCAAGTCCGAGTTTCTGAATAACTGCATCGGCTACATCATTGACGAGGACCCCGGCTCTATTCTGTTCATTCATCCCACAACCATTGACGCGCAGGAGTATTCCAAGCTCCGTATCGCGCCGATGCTGCGCGACAGTCCGGCTCTGCGGCAGAAGATCGCCGCGCCGAAAAGCCGCGACTCTCACAATACGATTCTCCAAAAGGCCTATCCGGGCGGCATCCTTACGATGTGCGGCTCGACCGAGGCACACGCGCTGGCATCAAAGCCTATCCGCTATGTGTTCGGCGACGAACGCGACCGATGGGCAACGAGCGCCGGCAATGAGGGCGATCCGTGGGATCTGGCAATGGCCAGGCAGACCACGTTCTATAATGCGAAGGCCGTCGAAGTATCAACTACGACGATCAAAAATGCCAGCGCTATCGAAGCTGCCTACTACACAGGCACGATGGAGCGGTGGAACTCCAAATGCCCGCATTGCGGCGAGTACCACGAAATCCGCTGGTCTGATATTCGCTTTGAGTACGACGAAATCATCGTCTCTCACAAGAAGACCTACAAGGTCAAGAAGGTGTACTACACCTGCCCCGGCTGCGGCTGCATTTCCACGGAAGCGGAGATGAAACGCGCCCCGGCAAAATGGATTGCCGAGAATCCGGAAGCCTACGGCCAAGGAACCCGTTCTTTCTGGCTGAACGCTTTCGTCAGCCAGTGGGCTTCGTGGGAATCTATCGTCCTGAAATATCTCAATGCGCTTGGCAGCACGAAAAAGATGCAGGTCGTTTTCAACACCTGCTTCGGCGAGCCGTGGGAAGATCGCGGTGACATCGAGGATGAGGATTCCCTGCTTGCTCGCCGCGAGGACTACGGCAAGGACAAAAACGGCGAGCCGGTCGAGCTGCCGCCGGGCGTCCTCGTTTTGACGGCTGGCGTTGATACGCAGGATGACCCATGGAGTATGAGATCGTCGGGCACGGGTTCTTCGGCGAAACATGGGGCATTGAAAAGGAATCGTCATGGGGCGCCCGGATGATGACGCCACATGGAACAAACTCGATGAAGTTGTGTTCGACCGTGTGATGCGTTTTGAGAACGGCGTCGGCCTGCGGGTGTCTATGTCCTTCGTGGATGAGGGCGGTCACTTCACGCAGAGCGTTCGCGCACAATGCAACGCCAGAATCAGCAAGAAAGTATTCTGCATCAAAGGTATGCCCGGACAGGATAAGCCCTATATCTCACCGCCGAAAAAGCAGAAGATCTTCGTCAATCAGATTGCTGTCGGCACCTGCTGGCAATATCAGCTTGGCGTCGATTCCGAAAGGAAATCATCATGGACAATCTGCGCGTACAGACGCCCGGACAGAAATATTGCCATTTCCCGAAGCGCGACGATTACGGCAGCGCCTATTTTGCGGGTCTGCTGTCGGAAACGAAGGTTTATGATCCGAACAAGAAGCAGCCGTGGTCGTGGAAGAAGATTCCCGGACACGAGCGTAACGAGCCTCTGGACTGCCGCAACTACGCGCTTGCCGCATTTAAGGCGTTGCCGAAGAATCTCGATGAGATCGACCGCCAGATCAAGGCCGCTTCCGGTGTTCGCGTACCTGCTCCGCCCTCGGCGAACATCACGCCGCCGAAGCGCCGCCCGGCGCAGCGCGGCAGGCAGAAATACTACGACGATTGGTAAGGAGCGTGTTTTATGGCAAGCAGAATCATCATTGAGAAGCGGCTCGCGTTCCGCGAAGCGGCGCTTGAAAAGCTCTATGACGCATACACGGCGCTGGTAGACGGCGGCGTGAAATCCTACATGATCGATGACCGGCAGCTCACCCGTTTTGATCTCCCGGCGCTGTCTGAGGAAATTAAGCAGATGGAGAACGAGATCGATCAACTGACCTCGGAGCTGAACGGCAGCAAGCGCCGCAAGGCATTCGGCGTCATCCCCCGCGATTGGTGAGCATTTTCGTGAGGTCACGAAAATGATAAATACAGCAATTCGCCCGAAAGGGCTTTTGCACGGACGCTCTGACGGAGTTTTCTCCTTTCGCCGCCAGAGTGTCCGTTTTCTATTTCACAGGAGGCGAAAGCATTGAGCAAGAGAAATCACAGCCAGAGCGCTGCTCCGTATGCCAAGGGCTATAGCGAAGCTGGCGCGAGCGTCACCCGGCGCGCGCTCAAGGGGTTCACCCCAGACAGCGGTTCGCCCAACGAAGATATTAACCGCAACAACGCCACGCTGCGCCAGCGGTCGAGAATGCTTATATGGCGTCGCCCGTGGCCACGAGCGCCATCAACACCAACCGCACAAAGGTTGTCGGCACAGGCTTGACGCTGAAAGCGACCGTCGACCGCGACCTGCTGGGGCTTTCTCCGGAGGCGGCAAAGAGTGGCAGCACAAAGCCGAGATGGAATTTCGGCTCTGGGGCGGTAAAAGCAGAACTGCGACGCGCTCGGCCTGAACAACTTCATGGCGCTGCAGCAGCTCGCGCTCAAATCGTGGCTCATGTCCGGAGACGTGTTTGTCCTGGTGAAGCGTTACCCGGCGGCGCCGCTGAATCCCTATTCTATGCGGTTGCACGTCATTGAAGCAGACCGCGTTTCCACACCTACCAACTTCAGCGGAGGCTACACCTACGGCGGCTTCATGGATGCCGTCGTTCCGGATGGGAAGCCCGGCGCCGGTCACCGCGTTTTCGACGGCGTGGAGGTCGACAAAAACGGCCGCGTCGTTGCCTATTACATCAGCAACACCTATCCGCACCAGATCACGACCGAGAAACAGGAATGGACGCGCGTCCCGGCCTACGGTGAGCGCACCGGCCTGCCGAATATCCTGCACATCATGGACAGCGAGCGCCCCGATCAGTACCGCGGCGTTCCGTATCTGGCACAGGTTATTGAGCCTGCTGCAGCTTCGCCGCTACACGGAATCGGAGCTGATGGCGGCGCTGGTGCAGAGTTTCTTTACGGCATGGATTGAAACGGAAACCGATCCGTCCGGTACGCCATTCAATGAAGTCGGCACAGGAGACATTGCCGGCGTTCCGACTGCCAGCCCGGATGGTGCTGGTGCAAGCAATATCTCTGACGATCCCAACGAGTACGAAATGGGGCCGGGTACGGTAACGCACCTTGCTCCCGGCGAGAAAGTCAACTTTGGCAGTCCGAACATCCCGACCGCAGGGTTTGAGACGTTCGTGAAGACAATTTGCCGCTTGGTCGGCTCGGCGCTGGAACTGCCTTATGACGTACTCATCAAGGAATTCAACAGCTCCTACTCTGCAAGCCGCGGTGCGCTGCTGGAAGCATGGGAAGCGTTCAAAATGCGCCGGTCTTGGTTCGTGAACGACTTCTGCCAGCCGATCTACGAGCTGTTCATGGCCGAAGCTGTTGCGCTCGGACGCATCAATGCTCCGGGCTTCCACACAGATCCGCTCTTGCGCGAGGCGTGGTGCGGCGCTCGCTGGATTGGCCCCGTTCAGGGTTCCCTCGACCCGAAGAAGGAGGCCGAGGCCGCTCTGATGCTGACCAACCGCGCCATCAAGACGAACGATCAGGTCACGCGCGAAATGTCTGGCGGCGACTGGGAAGAAAATGTCGATCAGCTTGCGCGTGAAAATGAATTGCTCGCAGCCATCGGGAGCGTACAGCAGCCAGCAGAAAACACACCGCCCGCGAGCGGTGAAGAGTGAAGGAGGAATCGGGCATGAAAACGAAAAATGCGCCGGCTATTTCGATCAGCAAAAAGGTCTATACCATGGCCACTACGGATGAATCTGGCAGCTCGGCCGAGATCACCATGTATGGCGACATCTATGAGCAGCAGCCGACAAACTGGTGGGGCGAACCCATCGAGGGGCAGTACATTCTGCTCAGTGAGTTTTGGAGGACCTCAAGCAGATTTCTTCCTGCAAAAACATCACAATCCGCATGAACAGCTACGGTGGCGACGCCGGAGCCTCAAATATGATTCATAACCGCCTGCGGGAGCTTTCCCGGAGCGGCGCAAAGCTCACCTGTATTGTGGACGGCGTAGCCATGTCGGGCGGCAGCATCATCATGTGCGCCTGCGATACGGTCAAGGTCAATCCGTCCAGCATCATTATGATTCACAAGTGCTGGCAGTTTCTTTTCGGCGGCTATAACGCCGATGAGCTACGGGAACAGGCCACGCAGCAGGACGCATGGGATAAGATGCAGTCCGAGGTCTACAAGCGAAAAACCGGGCTTTCCGAAACGGTCATCATGCACATGATGGCAGATACAACCTACATGACAGGTCGTGAGGCCATCGAAAAGGGCTTCGCGGATGAACTGATTGAAGATGCCGAGCCTGTCGGTATCGCCGCTAGCGCGGATGGGCGCAGCCTGTTCGTGCGCGGCAAGCAGTTTCACCTCGCTCCGGGCATGTTTGCCCCGGACAACATTCCTACGGTCGATTCCGAGGCAGCGGCCCCGGTTGAGGCGAATAAAAACAAGCCGGAGAATCCCGGCGAAGAAGGAGGAAACTCTACTATGACACTGGAAGAGCTCCGGGCAAAATACCCGGACGAAATTGCTCAGGCTGAAGCTGCTGCACGGGCCGCTGTCGATCACACCGAAGCGGTCAATGCGGCGGTTCAGGCTGAACGGGGAACGGATGCAGGAAATTGACGAAGTCGCCAGCCTGCTCGATCCTGCCGACGTGCGCGAAGCCAAGTACGGCGAAAAGCCTTGCACCGCCGCCGATCTGGTGATGGCTGACGCGAAGAAGCGCGCAAAGCAGGGCAAGAAATTCCTGTCCGACCTCAAGGACGATGCCGACGAGTCCAACGCTGAAGACGTTGGCGCGACACCTCCCCGCTGAGGAAGAGGAAGAAGACGATGACGCGAAGAAGACCCCGGAAGCGCGGATGGCTGATGCAAGAGCCAAGGTTTCTGCGCTGTTCGGCAAGAAGGAGGGCTAAGCTATGACGAACCTGAGCAAGAAACTCGGTGAGATGAATTTCGACGGTCTGTTCACGGACGTCGTGCCTGCCGTTCAGGTACGCGGCGGCACCATTCGCAAGCAGACCACTTCTGCTGTCACACTCAAGCGCGGCACGATTCTCGCAAAATCCTACGGCACGGCCGGCGATGGCAAGCTGGTGATCCTCGGCTCCACTGCCGCAAACAATGAAACCCTGACGCCGGATTGCGTACTCTGCGACGATGTTACCGTTGGCACCGACGCCGACGAAAAGGTCGCAGTCTACACGGCCGGCTGCTTCGACCCCGACAAGGTGAGCGTCGCTGCCAGCTACAGCATCACCGAAACCGACAAAGACAATCTGCGTATGCGCGGTATCGTCTTCAAGGACGCCGCTGCTGCCGACTAAGGAGGAGTCAACTATGAGTGCAGAACTGAACTTCTTTGATACCTATATCCTGATGGCGATTGTTGAGGAAATCGTGCCCAAACAGACGTTCTTCAAGGATCGCTACTTCCCGACGAGCGATGACGACATCTTCGCTTCCGACAAGGTGCTGACCGAGTACCGCAAGGGCGACCGCAAGATGGCGGCGTTCGTGTCTTCCCGCGCCGGTGATATTCCGATGGAACGCCGGGGCTTTGAGATCCACGAATACCAGCCCGCGTTCATCGCGCCTTCTCGTCTGCTGACGCAGGACGATCTGCGCAAGCGCGGCTTCGGCGAAGCCATCTATGCCAACAGCACCCCGGCCCAGCGCGCCGCCCGCCTGCAGCGTGACGATCTTTCCGATATGGACATTCGCATCACCCGTCGTGAAGAGTGGATGGCCGTCCAGACCATGATCAACAACTCCTGCACGATGCAGTCGTACATCGACGATAAGACCGAAGGTGAAAAGCTGTATGTGCAGTTTTATGACACGGCGAGCGATCACGCCTACACCGTCAGCACCAAGTGGAACGCAACTGACGAAAAGGGTGCGGCGTTCTTCTCCGACGTGAAGAATATGTGCCGCAAGCTGTCCAAGCGTGGGCTCCGGGCAGCAGACCTCGTGATCGGCTCCGACGTTGCAGACGCGATCCTCGCTCTCACGGACGTCAAGTCCCTGCTCGACCGCAACAGCGGCATCATCATCGGCACGATTGATCAGCAGCTCAGCCCCTATGACGGCGTTACCTATATGGGTACGCTGAACTTCGGCGGTTTCCGCCTCAACGTGATTTGCGTGGACGAAACCTATGTCGATGACAGCGGTGCGGAGCAGCGGTACTTCCCAGCGACCTCTGCAATGGTCACAGCTCCCGACTGCGGTCACATGATGTACGGCCAGATCACGCAGATTGATTACGGCTCGACCGACTTCTCCACCTACGTTGCAAAGCGCGTCCCGAAGTTTGTTCTCGACCAGCCCAACGACAGACGCAAGCTGCGCTTGGCTGCCCGTCCGCTGGCTGCGCCGAAAAACTACTGCCCGTACATCTACGCGGCAAACGTCGTGGCCTGATCGGCGCGTGAAAGGAGTACGGCATGAAAATTGAAATTATCAGCGGTTCCTACGGCTGGCGTAAGACCAAGGACGCCATGCCGAAGCTCGTCGAGCGCGGCGGCATCTGCGAGGTAGACGAAGCCGAAGCAAGGCGTCTCGTCGCGCTCGGCGTCGCAGCGATCGTCCACGAAGCAGCCGAAGCGCCTGTTGCAAGCGGCAGCACGGTCGAAAGCGGCGACACCCCCCTGCGCCGATATGCCCAGCGAAGAAAACGGCGCAGAGCGCGGCGCAGAGGCCCATCTCGACGCGGAGCAGCTACAGGAAATGACGGTGGCACAGCTCAAAGAGCTTGCCGCCGAGCTTGGCATTGAAACGGCGAAGCTCCGCAAGAAAGATGACCTGATTGCGGCAATCGTTGCCGTGCCCGTCGAGCCGGGCGAGGAAATCAGTGAGGATGATCTTCCTGATCTGAGCGCCGCCGCGCCGGTGGTATGAGCAAATTCAAAGGACATGGTCGCGCGTGACAATGCGCGAACCTTTATGAACCTCGACGAGTTTGCAGAGAAGCGGATCGTGGTCTACGACGGCGTGACATACGACGGCGAGGATCACGCTGGCATTCCGGTTGTGCTGTCCGGACTGAAAAGAAAGACCGCCGCCAGCTTATGAGCGATCATATTCAGGGGCTGTTCCTCGTTTTCGTCCGTGCTGCATTGCAGGATTCAGGATCTCGGCGGCAACCAACCGGAAAAAGGGACGCGCATGGAGATCAGCGATCCCGATGACGCTACCTTCTTCCGACGCTTCTACGTCGCCTCGTCGGTCTGCGAGCTGGGCCTGCTTCGCGTAGAACTGGAGGCGTTTGACGAATGAGCAGCTTCTACGTCGAATGCATCGGCGCTGAAATTCCAGAACGCAGAGCAGATGCTTGCTGATGTGCCGGGCGGCATGGAACGTGCGCTGAAATCCGCGACAAAACGTGCCGTATCGTTCCTGCGAACGCAAAGCACGAAAGAAATCCGGCAGCGGTATGACATCTCGCGGAAGAATATCCGCGCCGAACAGAATATCCGCGTCAATTACCGCTATTGCAACGGTGTTGAAGCGCGTGTCTCGTTCCGCGGCAACAAAATTCCACTCTGGCGCTATGGCGGCTCGTCTCCAAAGACGCCGACCGTCAATCCCGACAAGACCATCATGGCCATTGTCAACGGCAATCTTCGCCCGGTTCATCCGGGCATTGCCGCGGCAGGCCATCAGCTCGTTTCAACTTCGCCGACCACGTTCTCCGCGCGTTCGTTGCACAGATGAAATCCGGGCATATCGGCATTTTCGAGCGGACCGGCGGCAAGACGGCGACTGGCGACGCGGAGATCAAGGAAATCATGGGTTCGTCTGTCCCGCAGATGCTCGGCAACGAAGATGTTCAGGAAAGCCTCGCTGAAAGACGATGGCAAAAAATGGATGAACGTTTAGAGCATGAAGTGAACCGAATCCTTGCAGGATGGGGAGGTTAAATTTTGACACGACTGAATTTACTGGACGCGCTTACGAGCTTCACGAATGAGGTCATGCGCGAAATTCTTCTTCCCGTGCGGCGGCAGAAGGGCGATGAGGAAGAACCTGCCGAGCGCCCGCCGCTGGTCTACCGCCAGCGTCTGCCCGATGTCAAATCCGCGACCTCGAAAGCGCCGTACATTCTGCATCAGATCGTCACTGGCGAAGATGAGCAGAAGCCCGGCGAGCCGACGGACAGCAGCGTTGAGGTCCGCTCCTCTTTTCTGCGTGTACGGCGAAGACGATCAGGAAGGTGCGCTGCGGCTGCTTACGACGGTCGAGCATTTCCGTCAAGAGCTTCTGATGCACGGCGTAATCGCCAAGCAGTTTGCGCTGGATCTTTCACAGAAGCTATCCACACTCTACTACACCGACAACACCACACCGTACTTCTGCGCGGAGCTGGTGTCGGTATGGAAAATCCCCAGTGTCAACAGGGGAGGCATTTGCATGGTAAAAGCCAAAGGGCAAGGCCGGTGCGAAAAGCGCCGGCTTTTGTATGTACATCGGGCCGAGCATCGTCGGCACGATCCAGCAGGCGCGTATTCTGTACGGTGACAAGCAGGACGCGCTCGCGCAGATCTCGGCAGCGGTTGAGAAATATCCGCTGATTGCCACGCTGGTTATCCCCGGCGATCAGGTATCCGAGGCAAGAATCAAAGTCAAAACACCCGGTAATCTGCTCTACGTGAATTATCACAAGCTGGCAGACCGGAGAAAGAAGGAGGAGTAACCATTGAAGCATGGCGTATATGTGCGGGAGCAGAAAACGAGCGTTTCGACGCCCGTTGTCGCTGAATCCGGTGTGCCGTTTGTTGTCGGCACAGCACCGGTTAACTCCGCAGAATCCCCGGCCGCGCTTTACCCCGGTGCTTTGCACCGACTGGGAAGACGCGGTAAAAAGCTGGGCTATTCCGACGACTGGAAGACCTACACGATCTGCGAAGCCATGTACTCGCATTTCAAGCTGTTCCAGCGTCAGCCAATCATCTTCTGCAACGTGCTTGATCCGAGCACCAACAAAGGAGGCCGTCGCGGGCGCGGAAGTCACCCTTTCCGGCAAGCAGGCAAAGCTGCCGTTCGACGCGATCCTGTCCAGTCTCGTTGTCAAGACGGCATCTTCGTCCGAATCGCCGCTTGTCAAGGACACGGACTATGCCGCGTACTACTCGGATGGCAGTCTCATCGTTGAGACGATCGAGGACGGCGCAGCCAAGGACGCGACCAAGCTCTTTATCAGCTACGACAAGGTCAAGACGACTGAAATCGGCGACGATGATATTGTCAAGGGCATCGAGGCGATTGACCTCTGCATGGCAACCGTCAGCATCACGCCCGACCTCATCATCGCGCCCGGCTGGTCGCATACCAGCACGGTTCAGGCCGTCATGGCTGCGAAGGCCGAAGTCATCAACGGCATTCTCGGCGCAAAGTCCATCTGCGATATTGACTGCTCCGCCAGCGGCGCACGCAGCTATGACGCCGTCGCGCGCGAAGAAGTCCGCGACGAACCTCATTGACCCGGCTCAGATTGCAGTCTGGCCGCAGGTGAAGCTCGTCAGCAAGCAGTTCCATCTCTCCACCCAGCTCGCGGGCCTGATGGCGAAGGTGGACAGCGGCAACGACGGTGTGCCGTATGAATCGCCCTCTAATAAGGCCCTCCAGTGCGACGGCGCTTGCCTGGAAGACGGCACAGACGTCACCCTCACGCTGGAGCAGGCGAACATTCTGAACGCCAACGGCATTTGCACGGCGCTCAAGTTTATGAATGGCTTCGTGGCGTGGGGCAACTACACCGCCTGCTACCCCAGCAACACCGACATCAAGGACTATTTCATCCCGATCAGCCGAATGTTCAAGTGGGTCGGCAACTCCCTCATCAAGACGTTCTGGTCGAAGACGGACAGCCCCATGAACCGGCGGCTGCTGGACAACATCAAAGGATTCCGCGAACAACTGGCTCGCAGGGCTTGTGGGCAGCGAGTATCTGCTCGGCGCCCGCGTTGAGATCCTCGACTCCGAGAATCCCATGACAGACCTCATGGCCGGTATTGTGAGAATCCACATCTACATGACGCCGCCCAGCCCTGCACAGGAGATCGACTTCGTACTCGAATACGACACCGATTACGTGCAGAGCGCGTTGGCGTGACGAAGGAGGACTGAACAATGGGAATGGTAGATCAGGCCGTAATCAACTTTGCCTGCTACGAAGACGCCAAAGACTTTCCTCGGTCTGACTTCCGTGACGCTGCCCGATGTTGATTTCATTGTTGCGACCGTCTCCGGTGCTGGCATTGCCGGCAACGTGGAGGCGCCGATCATCGGCCATATGAACGCCATGACCGCGCAGTTCAAATTCCGCACCTTCAGCGCCGAAAGCCTGAAGCTGCAGGAGCCGCGCGAACACAACATCGACCTGCGCGCGCGCCGCAGCAGGTGTACGACCCGATTGCAGGCGTTTACAAGACGCAGTCCGTCAAGCACGTCCTCGTGCTTGTTCCGAAGACGCTGTCGAACGGCAATATCGCCCCGGCTTCTCCCACGGACGGCTCTGGCAGCTACGCCGTGCGCCCGCTGGGTGACGTACATCGATGACGCGAAGGTCATGGAGCTTGACCCGTACAACTACATCTGCGAGGTGAACGGTGTCGACTATCTTTCCGACACCCGCAAGGCCCTCGGCAAATCGTAAATCTTTGGGGCGGCGCGCGATGCGTCGCCCCACCACTCTTGAAAAGGAGCTATGAATCATGGAAAACAAGAATATTCAGAAAACGACCGCAGAGGAAAGCAGTGACATCTTCGCTGTTGCGGAAATCAGGATAAGAAAAAACGCCGCCAACGATGCGGCATTTTGATGCTGCATCTTAAGGCCACTCGTTCACGATGAAAAAACCTATTCGGACCTCACGTTCGATTTTGAAGATCTGAGCGGCAGCGACTCCCTTGCGATTGAGCGGGAGCTGCAAATGCTCGGGCATACGGTGATCGTTGCGAACTTTCGACAGCGAGTACCTTATCCGTGTTTGCGTCAAGGCGTGCACCGGAACCACTTGGTCTTGACGCGCTTGGCAAGCTCAGCATCCGCGATTTCAACCGTCTGCGGAACACCGTAAGAGGTTTTTATCGCGCAAGGAGTGATCGTCGGAGATGGCGGAGTATGGCTTCGCAGGCAATGCCTCGCCATGGCCCGGACGAACAACACTCCGGTAGATTTCTGGTTATCTCTACGTCTCGGCGAATTTTCGCAATGGGTGAAAGCCTCTAATGCGCTGATTGCCGAGGAAATGGAGAAGCGAAAACAAAACGCAAGTGAAAGTGAGGCGGAGATATTGGCATCGCGGAAAGAATATGAGATGCTATTTGCGCTTGAAGCGCAGCTTGGCCGCGAGTTTCGCACGACCTTTGCAAAGGCCCGCGGCGAGCTTCGGCGACACGGCCGATAGTGCAGAATCTTTCGGCAGCCGCGCGACACAGGCCGTGGACGCGGTGTCGAGCGTTCTTGCTGCGGCTGGTATCTCCGCTGCGCTTAAAGAAATAAAGGAAGGCTTTGACGAGTGTGTGCAGGCGTCGATGGATTTCGAGTCTGCCATCACCGGCGTCGCCAAAACGACAGACCTGACAGACGAAGAACTGGCAGATATGTCGGACGCAATTAAAGCCATGTCCACGGAGATCCCGGCATCTACGACCGAGATCGCCGCCGTCGCTGAAGCTGCTGGCCAGCTTGGCATTCAGAAAGACGCGCTGCTCGATTTTACGCGCGTTATGACAATGCTCGGCACAGCGACGAACATGACAGCCGAAGATGCCGCAACCGCCCTCGCGCGGTTCGCGAACATTACAGGCATGTCCGCAGACAATTATGATCGTCTCGGCGCCGTGATCGTTGATCTTGGCAATAACTTTGCAACGACCGAATCTGAGATCACGCAGATGGGTACGCGCCTTGCCTCTGGCGGCAAGCTGGCCGGTCTGACGGAACCTCAGATCATGGCGCTTGCCGCAGCAATGTCCTCCGTCGGCATCGAGGCCGAAGCTGGCGGCACGGCCATGACGCAGACGCTCAACGCCATCGAAAAGGCTGTTGCAACCGGCGAGGATTCCTTACAGAGCTTCGCAGATGTTGCGGAATGTCTGCGGATTCGTTCGCGGAAATGTGGAATACGGACGCGCTGGGCGCTCTGACAGCGTTTATCCGCGGGCTTGGCAATCTGGACGAACAGGGCGAAAGCGCTGTTCTGGTGCTGGAAGACCTCGGCCTTACCGGCATTCGCCAGAGCAATATGCTCAAATCCCTCGCTCTGGCAGCAGACCAGATGGACAGCGCCGTACAGACGGCAAATACCGCGTGGGATGAGAATATCGCTCTGACGAACGAAGCCAACAAGCGATACGCCACCACGCAATCCAAGCTGGATATGATGCAGAACGCCTACAACAACCTCAAGGTTGCCGTAGGCGATGCTTTTTAACCCCGGCGCTGCGCGATGCCTACGACGCCGGTACGGACGTGCTGAATGTCCTCGGCGAGTTTGTGCAGGAGAATCCTGCGCTCGTCAAGGGTGTTGCAACATTCACGGGCGTAGTCGGCGGTGCAACGGTCGCATTGACGGCATACGCCGCAATCTCCAAAGTCATTAAAGCGCTGGACATTGCCACAACATTCGGTGGAATGGCCGGGCCGATCATGTTGGGTGTGACCGCCGTGGCCGCGCTGGCTGGCGGAATCGTGGCAATGGCTGATGCAGCCGAAGACCGTGCGGCTCCGTCCGTAAAGGAATTGACAGAAGCTGCGCGTGACATGAACGAGGCGCTTACCGACGCAAAGTCTGGCTTCGATGATTCTGTCGGCAGCACAATGGCAACGGCCACAGTTGCGGAGCAGTATATTGACCGGCTGAAAGAGCTGGATTCTGTTGGTGAAAAAACGACTGCCCAGCAGCAGGAATATCACGGAATCCTCATGAAGCTGGTTGAGACCATTCCGGAGCTATCCAGCTATATTGACCTTGAAAACGACTCCATCGACGGCGGCACGGCTGCGCTCAAAGCAAATACGGACGCATGGGTAGAAAATGCCCGAGCACAGGCATAACAAAAACGAGCTTTCCGAGATCTATGCGAAGTATGCCGATGTTGAAATCGAGCGGGCAAAGCGCCGGGCAGAGCTGACGGATGCAGAGGAAGCCGCGCATGAAGCTACTCAGGCCTATAATGACGCGCTTGAAGCCAAAATGCGCTTTACGCCGAAGCGCAGAAAAAGGCTGATGCCTATTACGAAGAAACCGGCGTTCTCCGTGATGCCGAATACTTCCTTGGTGAAAAATCAACGCCGTCAACGATGAGGTGAACAGACGCCAACATTGCGTGGATTGAGGCCGCGACGCACGTTACAAACCTGAAAGAAGCGATTGAGGAAGACAACAATGCGCTCAGTGCGGCGGATGAAGAAATTCAGGCCGTAACGGACGCTGTACGAAAAGCCTCACGGAAGCAACTGGATGATTCGACCGAAGCAACCGAAAATGCTTCGCGCGGACAGACGGAGCTGAACACCGAGATCAGCAGCGTCAAGGAACGTGTCGAGGCTCTCCAGCAGGCGTATCAGGAAGCCTATAAAGCTGCCGCAGAAAGCGTTCAGGGCCAATATGCACTTTGGCAGCAGGCAGACAGCATCGTTGCGACCTCTGCGTCCAGCATCAACAGTAATCTCCAAGGCCAGATCACGCATTGGCAGACCTACAACGATAATCTGGCCAGCCTGCGTGACAGGGCTGGTGATATTGAGGGCCTGACCGAAATGATCGGTTCTTTCGCAGACGGCAGCTCCGACAGCGTGAATGCGGTTGCCGGCATGGCTGCGGCCAGCGATGAAGAATTGGCCGCGATGGTCGAAAGCTGGAATAAGCTGCGCGAGGAACAGAATAAAGCCGCCGAGGACATCGCAGACTTCCGCACCGGCTTCTCTGAAACTATGGACGCGATCAGTGGAGACCTCGAAGCCACCATTGACGACATGGATCTTGGCACGGAAGCTGCGGAAGCCGGTCGTGCGACCATTCAGGGCTTCATTGATGGTGCAACCGGAATGCTGCCGACAGTGCAATCGGCGTATTCCCAGCTCGGATACGCCGCCCTCGCTGCTCTCAGCCGAAACGTGCAGAACAATAATTCTGTTGCTTCGAGCCGTCGCATGAGCGGGTTCTCCCGATATGCCAGCGGCACAACCTCTGCCGAGACCGGTCTTGCCCTCGTCGGCGAAGAAGGCCCGGAGTTTGTGATGATGCACGGCGGCGAAGCGGTCTTGAACGCGGCCGACACACACAGCGCCATCGAAGCTATGACTTCCACTTCGGACAGCTCCGTTCCAGTGCAGGTCAATATCACCGTCGAGGGCGATGTCAATGACGGCGTTATGGAGCGCCTTGAAACCTATGGCGAGGAATTTGCCGCACAGGTACGCGCGGTGATTCGAGAAGACAATATCAACGCGCAACGGGGGCGTACAGATGAGCAGAATCTACACGACTGTGCAGGGCGATATGTGGGATATGATCGCCTACAAGGAGATGGGCAGCGTCGACTATACCGACGATCTGATGAACGCCAATAGCTCGCTGCTCAGTTAGCTGACAATCCCCTGATGTGGTGGAGCGCCGCGCATCTACGCTGCCGCCGTGGAAGCAGGTGCAGCGATGAGCAGCCGAAATCTCGCGAGACGCACAAAAGCCGAGGTTTCCTTTGGCGGCATCGACATCACAAAAAATCCATTCAGCCGTATCTTTTGTCGATCTCCTATACGGACAACGAAGAAGACGAAACGGACGATCTGCAAATCAAAATCCAAGACCGCGACGATCTCTGGCTCACGCAGTGGCTCGATGAGATCTCTGAAAAAGCTGTCCTGGGCATCGCCCTCCGGTGGCAGCGCATCTGGTGATGCTGTTGTCAGCGAAGCGAACAAATACCCGGCACGCCGTATGTTTGGGGGCGGCAGCAGTCCGAGCGGCTTTGATGCTCCGGTCTTGTCTACTACGCGCTCAACGAAGCTGGAATCAATGTTCCCAGAACAACTGCGCAGGGCTACAAGGATATGGCTACCGGTCAATGAAGCCACAGCGCAGCCCGGCGATCTCATCTTCTTCGGCACGCAGGGCGTTGTCGACCACGTGGGTATCTACATGGGCAATGGGCAAATGGTCAATGCGACCGGTTCGTGCGTCCAGATCACAGACATCAACACCCGCAGAGCCGGGATTATCAGTTGGGGCAGAATCGGCGGCGCCACGCAGAGCGGCTCTGCTGCCTCTGCACAGGCAGGCACGCAAAGCAGCGGCTCAGGATCTTCTACTTCCTCTGGCGAACAGGGTGCATCCTCCGATGGCGGCGGCGCAGAAGAACGACTCGCCATGGACGTTGTGTTTGTCCGTGAGAACTGGAACAGCGACGGCTCCGACGCGGTGCTGCCGTGCGGAGAATTTGAGCTTGACAACATCTCCTGCAGCGGGCCACCGAACACAGTCTGCATCAAAGGATCTTCGATTCCGTTTTCTTCGCAGCTCCGGCAGACCTGCAAGAGCAAGGCATGGAAAGCTACACGCTTAGCGGCATTAGAATGAAATCGCCGGGAGCGGCGGTATGACCTGCATGTATGAATCGGACAGCGACCCATATTATGAGCGCGTCGAGCAGATCGACATGAGCGACATTGAGTTTCTGTCGCAGCTTTGCCATGATGCCGGCATTTCTCTCAAGGCAACAAACCGGATCCTTGTACTGTTCGATCAGCGCAAGTATGAGCAGAAGCCAGAAGTCCGCACCATCAGACGCTATGACCACAGCTATAAGACGTACCAGCTCAGCACCAGCGCAGCCGATGCGCAGTATGCGTCGTGCCGGGTGTCTACGTCAACCCCCGAAACCGGACAGTGTATTGAGGGCATCGCCAAGGTCGAGGGATACACCGAAGACCCGAACAATCAGCAGCTTGAAATCACCGCCAAGGTTGGAACAGTGGACGAAGCGAAGGAGCTTGCAGAAAAGAATCTCCGTCTTCGCAACAAATTCTGCCGCCAGGCACAATTACTGCTGCCGGGAGATACCGACCTCGTTGCGGGCGTCAATGTCGCGCTCAAAGGCTGGGGCGGCTACGACGGAAAATACATCATCAAGCAGGCTGTCCACAAGCTGGACAGCGGCGGCGTATACAACGCAGATCTCGCTGCGCATGGTATTGGAGGATATTGATGGACGCAGAAAAAGTATTAAAGCGGCTCGTTCGCGTCGGAACTGTGACGGACATCGACAATGCCAAGCGAAAAGCGCGAGTGAAGTTTCAGGACTGCAATATGACGTCCGGATGGCTCTATGTGCTGGACACGCACCCGCACATTCCAGCTTATGACCCTGCGCAGCAGAAGACAGAGTTGCAGGACGGGCATCAGCACGACCTCACGATCAAGCCGTGGATGCCGCTTGTCAACGACACCGTCCTCACGCTCTATCTGCCTGTGTTCAACGGGGATGGCTTCGTGCTGGGAGGTATCGGATGATTGTAGGAGCACTTGGAGACGTTGTCTTTTCAGTTTCGTCGCGCACGCTGAAAACGATCAGCAATTTCGTATGGTCCGGTTCTGCGCGGTACGCCACGCATGATCTCCATGCCGGCAACAGCATTTCGGAATACACCGGCACAGACCTTGCGAAATCTGCTGACATTCAGCTTCTTGCTTCCCTCGGCGTTGACCCAATGTCCGAGATTTGGCGGCTGTTCGATCTGGAACGGCAGGGCGTGACGCTGCCGCTTACGATTGGCAATCATGGATACGGCCGCTATCGCTGGACGATCCTGAGCCATAAGACCAAGGCGCGGAGCATTATGACGGGCATGGAAACATCATCAGTGCGACGCTGAGCATTTCCTTGCAGGAATATCTACGATGAGGGCGCACACTATGGGCTACAAAATCACCATGTCGGAGATCGGGCCCGATCAGCCTGAACAGAAACCGACCCTGTAAAATCCATTCTGCAGAACGTGTCCATCATCCTGCGGACGATCAAAGGCTCCTGCCCGATGTATCGCGGCTTCGGTATTGACGCTACCTTGATCGACCGCCCGATTCCTGCGGCAAAGGTGCTGCTTTTCTCTCAAATCCGCGAAGGCCATTGAGGAATATGAGCCGCGCGTCCGTGTCAGAGCGTCGATTTTGATACGCAGGAAGAAATGCAGGGCGTTCTAAGCCCTATCGTGGAGTGTGGAAATCGTCGATGAGTCGTAATACCGAATTTCAGTTTGTTTCGACCGACGCTACGGAAATCACAAATTTTCTGATTACCGTTTATGAGAACCTGACCGGTAAGCGTCCGCCCCGCCAGTCGGAAAAGCTGTTCGCGCAATGGGTAGCCAGCGTCATCATTCAGGGAGCGGGTCTACAACAACACCGCAAATCAGAATATTCCGAGCCGCGCCGAAGGCAAGAACCTTGACGCGCTGGCAGAACTGTACTATCTGCAGCAGCGCCCTGGGCAAAACCTGCTTACTGCACGGAACGATTTACGATCTCGAGGCGCAGACGTTCGCCATCCTCGTCCCCAAGGGGACGCGTCTGAACGCCAGCAACCCCTGATCTGAAACTGTCGCCGACGCCTACATCAACGCTGGCGATACCTGCGTCGACACCGCCCATCCGGTGCCAGACGGACGGCACGGTCGGCAACGGCTACGCCGTCGGCCAGCTCAACGTGATCGTTGATGTGTTCGACTACTACGTCCTGCACCAATATCACGACTTCCGACGACGGTTCGGAGATCGCCAGCGACGAAGAATTCTACGAGCTGATGCGCGAATCCATGTTCGCGTTTTCGACGGCCGGCGCGGTTGGCTCCTACATCTACCACGCGAAATCCGTATCTACGGAGATTGCTGACGTACAGGCCGTTCGCCCGGCTGTCGTAAAGAAAGTGACGCTTGATCTCTATACGAAAGGCGGCGTCAAGTACGTTTTTTGGGGCGGCGACACCATCGACCTGTCCTCTCTGGCGGTCTACGCCAAGGGCAGCAGCAATGGCTGGGCGAGCGCCGCCACAGATTATACCGTCACCTACGAAAACGGTCTGCTGCAAGTTGCAATCGCCGCAGACGGCGCGCTGGGCAAGCGCGAGCCAGATCGACGTGTCGCTCACCTTTGACGGCCCGGTGCCGGGCACGTCGATATTTATGTCCTGATGAACGACGGAACGATTGCCACGACCGGAGATCAAGAACGCCGTCCTTTGCCGCCTGTAACGAAAGCAAAGGTGCGGCCGCTGGCCGGTGTCAGCGTCAAAGACCCCGGCCTCGTTTCGTACAATATCGACTTCACCTACTATACCCACCGACTTTGACGCTCTCCGGTGCGGCGATTCAGGCCGTAGACGCAGCCGTCCTAAATACATCGCTTGGCAGTCCGGCAAGCTCGGCCGCGATATTAACCCGGATAAGCTGCGCGACCTCCTGTTCCACACGGGCGTCAAGCGGATCGTGCTGCGCTCCCCGGCCTACAAGGTGCTGGAGGGCGGCAAAAACAACGCCGCGCGCAGTTGCAAAGCTGGGAACGAAAAACAATCGTGAACGGAGGCTACGAGGATGAATGAGCAGTACGGCCTCACGGTTGAGAACCTGCTGAACGGTCCTCCCTGATAAAGCGGTGGTGGATGAAATGCTCTGCGCTTCGCAACCGGCGTCGCGGAGGATCCGACGGCGCGCGGCTGGCCGAGATTACGCAACGCCCATCAGCACATCGACACTCCGCCAGAAGATTCCGCCTCGACCAGCTTCTGTCAGTTTACACGACTTCGGCGTAAGCTGTGGGACAACGACTGGGATATTGAGCAGAAGCGCGCCTACGTTCCGCGAGTCCTGGCACGTTCGCCGTCATTCGGCACGAAGTACGCGCCGTTGAGCTGGCGTTGTCCACTTCGTTCGGCTCCGCAAGGCAGGAATGGTTTGAATATGGCGAAGAGCTTGGAATTACTATCGCATCTTTGACGTTGACATCGTGACAGGGTCAACGACAATATCCGCACGTTCCTGCAGATCCTTTGCTTGTTGTCAGCCGCAAGAGCGCGGTGCTGGATAGTATTCGTGCAATTTCCGTCCGTGAGCTGATTCCTGTACTTCGGCGCGGTTATGAGCGTCACAAAGAAATTCAAGCTCACCACGTGGGCGAGGTCAATACGGGACATTGACATCATGGGCGACGAAGCCGCCGGGGAACGCCCTGTGCGACTGGGACGGCGGTCTGATTATGATGGATAAGGAGGCAACGGTAAGGACACACTGGTTGACCCCTGGATGGGCGCGAACGTCATGCTTTCTCGCGGGCTCATGGGGCGACGCGATCAAATTCACACGCATCAAATACGGCAACGGTACGCCGGGTGATTGCGCGAAACGATCTGAAGAACCTGCTGCTCTCTGAAAATTGCTTCTGGCACGGCAGCGCGAGAAAGTACGTCACACCGTCTGTGTCGTTCAAGAATGTCGAGCTGGAGATCACCGGGTTTCTTGGGGCAACCGAAATTGAGCTTACGTCGAGGACCCTGACACCTCATCGAAGGAACTTCATATTGTATCTGGGAGAAACAGAGGTCGAGAAAGCCGACTATGGTCAACTCCAACGTCGAGCGCCTGCTTGCATTGCAAAAAGACTTTTGTGGTGTTCGGGTCAGTGCGCCGAAAACGTGTTCGCGGCGCTTCATCGAACGTTGGTCTACGCAACTGCTTCCGGAGCTGAACAATCACAAGAACGCATTCATAACAATAAATCTCGCACAAGGTCACCAAGAGCGATCGGCCTCGGCAATGTGGAGAACAAAGCCCTGATCGATCAGACGCCGACCTTTGTCGCAGCAAAAACGAACTGTCCGACGTGCCTCGCTGTCGCTGCTGAAATCGCACCTTTCCAACAATCCGCATAAGGTAAAAGCCGCCGATATTGGCGCCGCCGTCGAAGCCGACCGCACAACGCAAATGACATCAACGATGGCACGGTCATTGTGCAGCGCGGTGGTACTGGCCGCAACGAGTGGACGAAGAACTGTATCGTTTTCGCGGACGGTGAGAAATCGCTTGGGGCAGGTCTCGGCACCATCGGAGGTTTGCTTCTGGCGCAGGGGCCTGATTCCGCCCCTGTCTTTATGAAGTTGTCCAGTCTGGCGTTGTTTGTCACCGGCAACACGCCGCCGACGCAGAAGAATCTTTTCTGGATTGATCCGACGCCTGTTACCGGGCGGCTTGAAGTATTGGAACGGCACCGGTGGGAGCACGTCTTGTTAAGTTTATTCTTGATCTTAGGAGGACTCTCGCATGAAAAAAATTCAGATTGAAGCTGAATTGTCCATTCACATTGAATCCCTCAAAATATGACCGTAATTCCATTCAGGAGCTGCTGCTCATGGCGGCAAGCAGGGCTTGAAGGACACCGACGCATACAACGCATGGATGAAGGACTACCTCGGCAAGAGCAAGGAATACGAGATCGCAAAAGCGACGCTGGAACGTGAGTTTCATTCCTGCCGTCGGCAATGCAGCGGTTGACTGGGTGCTTGATTTCGACTCACGGTGACGGTGACGCCGCGGAGCAGACCGATGACCAGGCCACAGGAAATCCTCACCGATATGTTGGCGCGGCTTTTCCCATGCTGGCATCCAGCTTGGCATCAACTCCGCCGCAGTTCCGCGCATTATATTTCAGGTGACGGAAGATCGCAACCTGCGCTGCAGCTATCGCTATCAGGGGCTGCAAGACGCACCGGAAGATGTCGCTTGAAAACCGCCATGCCGCCGTCGATATGCTGCTCGCCGCAGACGAGCGGACAAATCAGTACATCACGTCCACGGAGGTTGCTGGCCGCTTGACTTTATCGGCGGTGAGCCGCTGCTGGAAGTCGAGCTGGATCGACCAGATCCGGATCATTACTTCGTGGCGCAGACCTTCCGCCTGCATCATCCATGGGCGACGCGCTGGAAAGCGTCGATGTCCAGAAACGGAACGCTGTACTTCCGGGAGGTACAGCGGTTTTGGATGTGGGCAAAGCACCTGTCGCTCTCCATCAGCATTGACGGAAAGTGCTCCACGATTCCTGCCGCGTCTTCCCGGACGGCTCTGGCAGCTATGATCTTGCTATCGCGGTCGCGAAGGATTACATGGCCAGGAAACGTCCTTTGGCTCGAAGACGACGATTGTCCCGGCAACGTCACCGATTATCTGTACCACGCAGTAATCGGTCTGCTGGACGCGGGTATCAAGATCAATCTGAACTGCGTTTTACGAAAAGGGCTGGACGCCGACAATGCGGTTCCTGGCAATAGCTCAAACGGTCCGCCGATTTCGTCCTGCTCGGACGAGCAGCCGCATCTGTCAATCTTCAGCGAAAGCGTCGGCCATCCGGGCTTTTCCGGAGGACGATAATCAGAACTGGTGCGGCGGTACGGGGCTTATGTTGGCGGTTGATTGCGATGGCCTGTTCTTCCTGTGCCTGCGCCATGGGAACCTCCTCGGCCTGCGAGCAGCGGCCCTATACCATCGGCGATCTGGAACACGGCATCTTCGGAACATCGGGCGCGGGTGGCAGAAATGGCCGCAGTCACGCGGCGCAGCCAGTCCACCGACGAATGCTTTGCGTGCCTGATCGCGTCCGGCTGCTCTTGGTGCAGCGCGTACAACTACCAATGCACAGGGACTCGGATAAGCGCGTGACGTACATCTGCCCGATGCAAGGCCCGCGTCCTGGCGAACGCCTACTACTGGAACAATCTGTACCGAAAACGCGGCGACACCGCACGTTACCGTTGGATATTCCGGACGCATGGGCGCTTTGAAATCATCCCCTATGCAAGAGCTGTCAATGCTCAAATCAATCTCCAAGGAGGGCTGAGTATGGCATATATCGAGGCCGAACGCTTCGCCGAATTGAAAGCGCGTGTCAGGGCCGAGTGCCTGCGGCGCTGCCATACCGGATCTGTTGCGGAATACGGCGGCGAAAAAATACGAATACACGAACAGCCCCACCGAAGATCACACCGTCGACGTGGAGCATTATGAGAAGCTGGCGCTTCCGCTGTCGAAGATCCACAGCGAGAAAGTGCCGAGCCTCGACGGCCGCAGAATCGTGTTTGACGAGGACATCACCGAGTTTGAAGCGGCGTTGACGCTCTTTGAAACACGCCCCATGACGGACAAGACGCGGGGCGACTGCGAAACGTCCTGCACGGGCGCTTGCTACACCGGCTGCTCTGGCGATTGCACTGGCGGCTGCGGGAACGACGTGTTCCGGCGAATGTCAAGGATCTTGTACCGGCTGCGGGAGCGGCTGTGCGAACACCTGCGAAGGTTCCTGCTCTGGCGGCTGTTACGGCTGCGGCGGCAACTGCACAGGCGGCTGTTCCGGTTCCTGCGACGGTAGCTGCTCTGGCTGCTCCGGTTCCTGCTCTGGCGGCTGTTCCAGCAGTTGTTCCGGTGGCTGCAAATCGTCCTGCACAGTGACCTGCGGCAACACTGGCTGCGTCGGCTCGTGCCTCGGCCTCTGCTCTGCCGGCTGCACGACTTCGTGCCAGACGTCCTGCGGCTATTGCGGCACAAAACTGCACAGCCGTATCGAAGTAAGGAGGTAGCCCTTTGAAATTGCAAGTAAATGAAATTGCTGCGGCGAACCTTGCAATCGCTTTACAGACGGACACGGTTTCCGTCGAAAGCAGCGAAGTGAGCTGCGAGCGGCAATCGGCAGCAGCATCGACAAACTCGTCGACGCGCTCAACATGATTATCGTCTGCTACAACAAGCGAATGTACGCTGGCGAGATTGCGCCTGAAAAAGCCGCAAAGTGCGTCAAAGCAGAATACGCCGCCATCGGCCTTTCCAACGTGGTCGCATACGATTATTTTCTCCGCGGCGGTCGGTGCGTTCTTCACGCGCAAAACCCTGATGGCGCTGTCGACCGATGAAAAGCTCGCGTGGGTGAAAACGATCTTCGAGCAGAACGAACGCTGTGGCTGTCAGCGCGTCAAAGATGCGCTGTTCATCTACTGCCTGCGGCTGCTGTCGCACATGGGCATCGTCACAGCGGATCTCTTTCACGAACCTCGTCATGCGCGAGATCAACGCCATCACGGAAGACCGAAAGAACGCCGCGATCATGCCGCAGGCGCTCGTCACGGAATTGGGGGTGATCGTATGGCAGTAGAAAACGTAAATTCCAAGCCGATTGCCGCTTCTGCGGCGATTGCCGACTTTATCCTCGCATCGATTGGCGGCAAGGTTCGCCGTGTTCCGATCAGCACCCTTGCTGAAACGCTCACCGATGCCGAAGTTGAGCTTATCAGCGCCGCTGCGTCTGCGCTGGTGTCGGCTGCGGGCAGAGCCTGTTATATCGGCACAATGAAAACTGGTACGTGTGGGATGGCGCACAGGGCGCGTTCGTCGATTCAGGGGTATCCATCGCGCGGCACACAGGGCGAACCCGGCGTAATCTTTACGCCGCACGTGACCGAAGCCGGTATTCTGAGCTGGACGAACGACGGCGGTCTTCCGAACCCAGAACCGGTCAGCCTGCTCGGCCCTGCGGGCGGCGTGACTTCGTTCAATAGCCGTTCCGGTGCGGTCGTCGAAAAACGGTGACTATACCGCAGAGATGGTCGGAGCGGAAGAAAAAAAGACGCCGTCAAGAATCACAACGAGTCCGAGACCGCGCACAAAGCCCTGTTCGATGCGAAACTGAATACGGACGGCGACGGCGGCACTCTGAAACCCACCTTCACGCAGTCCGCGACGCGAACGCAGCTCGAATCCGGTCTGGAAATGAAAGTCCTTCTCGGTCGCATTATGAAGTGGCTTGCGGATCTCGGAACAGCCGCGTTCAAAGATTCCAACAACTTTGAATCGAAAGGCGCTGGTTCGTCCGCAGTTACCGCGCACAACACCGCTTTGCGCAGGCCCACGCTGACCTGTTTGCAAAAAGCCGGCAAGGGCATCGCGTTCACGCTCACACTTTCTGTCACAGGATGGTCGAACCTTGCACAGACGCTGGAAGACGCGCGCTTTCCTTGACGCCGAGTATGCCTATATCGTGACGCCGACGGCCGACAGCCTCACGGCGTGGGGCGACGCAGGAATCCGCGTCGGTGACGTTACGGAGAACGGCAAAATGCCGTTTACCTGCACAGATACGCCGGCAAGCGCAATCACAGTAAATATTTACAGAGCGGAGGTCGCACAATGAGCAAAGTATTTCAGATGCTCGGCGGAAGCGGCGGCAGTATCAAGCTCGCGTCCATTGAGATCACAACGCCGCCCACAAAGACCGCCACAAGGCTGGTGAGCAGTTTTCGACGGCTGGCATGGTCGTCACGGCGACATATTCCAACGGCGCCACGCTGATTGCAACAGGCGTTTCGGTCGAGCCGAGCGGCGGTCTGGAAGCAGGCCGCACCAGCGTCACGATCCGCTACACCGAGGGCGGCGTTCCCGCACCGCGACGCAGGCCGTCACCGTCACCAAGACGAACGTGACCGTGCCGAGCCAGAGCGGCAGCCTGACGTATTCGGGCAGCTCAAAGCCCGGCGTGGTACAACTACGATACGGCAAAGATGACGCTCGGCGGCACGACCAGCGGCACGAACGCCGGCACATACAGCGCAAAATTTACGCTGAAAGATACGGCGCTCTACCAGTGGGCAGACGGCACGACGGCGCCGAAAACTGTCTCGTGGAAGATCGGCAAAGCGGATGGCTCGCTGACGCTCAGCAAGACTACGATTACGCTGGAGGATGGAAAGCTGACGGATTCTTTCACCGTGACGCGGCTCGGGCACAGGTACGATCTCTGTTTCGTCCAACCATCCGGAGATTGCCACAGCCCGCTTTCCGGAAACGTCGTGACTGTGACGAGCGTGGACGAAAAACTCCGGTACGGTTACGATTACAGTTTCCGTCGCCAGCGACACAAACTACAACGCGCCCGCGAACAAGACCTGCACGGTATCGTGCGTGTTCGTGACGATCTTCGGTGTCTGCTGGACGTACAGCAATTCCTCGACGGCGCTCTCCCGTTTGACGCCGAGCAACGACCCGAACGGCTACGTCAATGCCGCCGTGTCTTTCGGAGCCGAGCGCGGCCATCGGCACAGGCGCTGGCAGCTCGCCGTTTGATGATTTCATGCCGTGGCAGGGCATGGAAGAATACAACATCATCAACGGCGCTGTGTCGTACAAAGGACAGTCCGATTCTCCCGCACGTCCTACGATACGATGGTCTTTATCCCTGAGTTTTACTACAAGATCGTCTATAACAGCAGCCAGAGCAAGATCTATTACTACGTTGCAAACGCGCCGTTCACCGGCTTTGCCACACCCCGGTTCCGGTCGCTATGTTGGACGATACCAATACGATCTCGGCGGCTTAAATCTGTGCAAATCCACTGACAAACATCACACGCGCCACAGCCCGCACAAACTCCCGGAAAAGGGGCAGGCAAGTGGCAGCCAGTACGATTATGCGTCGTGGTGCGCGGTCTGGTCTACGCTCTATCTCGTCGTGAGTATACCAAACTGGGATAGCCAGAGCAAAATCGGCAACGGTATTGTCGGCAATTCCTCGCTGCAGAAGACGGGTACGACGGACAGCATGACCTACCACACCGGCACGGTCGCCTGCCAGGACAGGCTATGGCGGCGCGTACAGTATCGCGGCATTGAAAAACCTGTGGGGCAATGTCTATGACTGGATTGACGGCATCAACTTCAACAACCGCGCGGCTTATATCTGCAACCGATCCGTCGAAGTACGGCAGACGATACGTCCACCAACCTGTTTGCCACGGCGGTTGGTGCCTCCAGCCTCCCGAGCGGCGGCAATATCAAAACGCTCGAAAACCGCACGGCCCTCCCCAGCGGGCATTTATTCCTGACGGGAACCGGTGGCAGCGGGCATCGACCTACGTGCCAGACTATGTGGCCTCGGTTTCTGGCTGTGTGTTCTCTCTGCGTCGGCGGCTACTGCGGGCATGATGCTGCGTACTGCGGCCTGCTCTTTTCGATGGCGACTGCAATTCGTCCAGCGCGGACTCCGTACATCGGCGCGCGCCCCTTTACGTCCCCTAATGGGGGACCGGGTCGCAGCCCCCGTGGGCTTCCGTTTTCAGAGCGGCACGTTTACGCTCTGGCGCGGCAGCGCCATTACCTATATATCCGCGCGAAGCGTGGCGCGCAATATATTTTTTCAAAATAACGCATTTCGTTATTTTCTCCCGTTTTCAGACCTTCCCAGCGCATAGACAGTATAATTCTCGACAGGATTGTCTGCGCAGCTTGTGCGGTGTTTTGGGCTTCACGTGAACTCGAATTCTGGCTGGTGTGTTCTCTGCGTCGGCGGCTACTACAGGAATGATGCTGCGAACTTTGCGGCCTGTTCTTTTCAATGGCAACCTACAATTCGTCAACGCGAACTCCGACATCGGCGCCCGCCTACTTTGTTTTATGCTCCATTTCTTTGCGCAGATTCTCCCTCTCACACCGCTTGGTGGAAATATTGCCGCTACAGGACGGGCTCTAGTACGGCGAAGGTATCTGGAAAGACCCCGATGGCAAACAAGAAGGAGCAGGGCATATGCCAAAAAGAAAGTTCACAACGTAGATGGATGTGTGACAAGGGCATCCGCAGGCTCCCGTGTTTGGCGCAGAAGACAAGCACGATCGCTGTTTTGTCGGGTGCTGACCGACGTGGACGGCTTCACGGACACGTCTATGATCTTCTGCAGACGCAGACTTTCGCGCTAACCCAGCCGAAGAGCGCAAGATCTTCGACAACGGCAGCCGAAAGTGAAGAGATCGGAGCCGTTCCGTTCTTCCCCCGACGCATTGCATGATGTCTTCCGTTTTGCGGGATGGTCTTGGCGGCGGCGCCGTATTCGTCCTAACAGCAGCGCCGGCGCGGGATGAATTACTGGTGCTGCGCATCAGTACCGGGACGCGGCGGAAAGCACGCGCTGCAAGCGTGTCATTCACCACGACAAAGAAACCCGGTGCGTCTGCAAAATGGACGTTCACTTCTACCATTCTGTCGACCGCCATAAGCTGATCTGGATGCTGGCGGCGCACAAGATTGAGACAAGTATCTAAAGCTGACGTGGGAGATCCTGCAAGCCTGCGAACTGGGGGCTGGCCATTGGCTTTTTCATCTGCCAGTGGCTCAAATTTCTATCTTGAGCCGCTCGGCCGTTACATTACGACGCTCGACGTTAGCGAAGTACAGCGTGCGTATTACATGGATGATAATGTCCTCTTTGGCCCGAATAAAGCTGCACCGTGCGCGGAAAGCGGTGCCGAGTATCTGCAAAGCGGCGCGGCTGCGGATGAAGATAACTGGTGTTCCCGCTTAAAAGCACGGCCGCTGGATTACGTCGGTATCGCTTTACCGCGATTATACACCATGCGACGAAAAAACTTCCTGCGCTTTACGCGCGCCAATGCCGCAGGTGCGCAAGAAGATCGAGCGTCACCAGCGGACCGCGTATCGGACGGCATCAGGCTTTTGGCCGGATCGGCCAGCTCAAGCACTGTGATTCTGTTATGGCGCGGAAAAGTATGTTGACCCTATCGGGGTACGAATCGTCTTGAAGGAGGTTGTGCGAAATGAAAGCAAGAGGCGACAATGCGCCGGCAATGCGTTCTCGCCGGAGGGCAGCCTGACAAAGCCCGGCTACTGCCTTGTGCGGTTCTGAGAACGTAGCTCCGTTCTCGGAAACGCAGGGCGGTTGACCGTCTCAGGCTTTGAGTACGACGAATACCATCTGGAGCTTCCGTTCTATGACGGATCTATGATGATATTCTCGGCAGCTTCGACAACTATTTCGCGGCAGGCGAAAGCTGGCCGAAGCAAAGGAGACCATTCGAAGCTGAAACAACAGGTAAGCGACCTGCAGCGTCAATGAAGGACTGTCCGCATGAGATCACGCAGGCGCAGCTTTGCGCTTCCTGTGACCATGAGCCATAGATTCGAGCGAGAAAAATGATGGCGAAAGTGTATGTTTGTTTCGATTCGAAAGGGGCTGGAAATTCTGATATGTGCCGGAACGAATCGCGCGAGAAGTCCGGCGTATCCTTGAAGATGAGGCCGAGGGCGGCATGTTTTTCTTCGATCTTTTTCTTTTGACCATTCTGTGTGGAAAGCGTGAGGTCGCTGATGGCAGTCGCATGCGACGTTGATCGTCAAGGGCAAAAGACGCTGACCAGGTGCCGGCTCTCATCAAGCCGCAGGTCGAAATCCTGGATCAGTAGAGATCTGACACGCGGCAGAGAGGCGGCACGGATGCCTCTCCCTGCATTTTACTGAAAATAGAGGTGAAAGTGATTGACAATCAACGCTGGTGGAGGACAGATAGCGTTTGTCGCGGCGGCGGGGATTCCGTCCGCCAGTCATAGGCTTTATCGTCTGGAAACTGGAACCGGAAGAATTGCGGCGCGTGAAGGGTGCGCGCCGAAGAGCAGGAGTGAAGCGCAGAAAGACTTCTTTCTGCTCATGGTCTGAAATACAGGCGCAGCAATCGCTCGGCGTGAAGCAACCGCCAAGGCGGTACAGCGCATTCCAGACGCGAACTGCAACGGCGATATGCACGATGCTCTGAACTGCGCAGTAACATCAAGCATAAGCAGAAGGATTTTTTTGACAAAGCAGGGCATTCACGCCCTGTGGTTCTGGGGAGGAACACGATTCATGGAATGCAACATTACCACCATCATTCAGGCGGTATTTGCGCTGATCGCAGCAGTCGTACCGTCGTATCATTCAAATACATCAAGAGCAAGACCACAGCCCAGCAGCAGACCGATATTGAAGGCTGGGTGAGTCGCTGTTTCTGCCATAGAGCAGCTTTATAAGGGCTCTGGTCGCGGAGATGAGAAGAAAGCATTTGTGCTTGACTGGCTCGAAAGCGTCACATCGCTGTTGACGAAGCAAGCTGGACATGATCGAGGCTGCTGTGTGTGGCTGAATCCACGGTTCCTCACCGCCGGTGAGCACGGCCTCCAGGGCAGTGAAACATGAGCGTACATCGGGCGGGCGTCGCTCAGCGAGGCTCCGGCGCGCATGGGCGAAACCCGGCAATCAGACCGGGCGGAGCTCAATTTCTCGCGCTGGTATAACGGAAAGCTGGCTCGGCGTTCTCCCGGTTCAAGGACCGCAGGAAAGCCAGCTAGCCGCTACAGGCGATGCAAGCTGGTGTCGCAACAAGAACATCAGGGTACGATGGGACGGTCACCAACACGATACCGTCGCTGCGGAAGCGGTAGACTTCATTCTGAGCAAGATCGCAAAGCCCGTGAAACGGACTGCAGCGCATTTATGATGCTCTGCGCAATTTCCGCTGGCGTCGACGCCCTGAAAAAACCTACCACCGCAAAGCAGGGCAATTCCTGCACGACCTACTGCATGATGCGCTGCTTCCCTGCTGGAGGAATTTGAATTGCTGACTGACCCGGAGGTACCTGACATCCTGACGCCTACCTGCGCCGGGGCGATATTCTGGTATCGTCGGGCGCACGGTCATAGTGTTGGAAAACGGAGAAAAGGAGGACGACGATATGGACAAAGCAACCTTCACAGAGCTTTTTCCGCGAAATGCGGAAAGATCTTCAGGACAATGACTGCAGCGATTGGGCGAAGCTGCTCGCCAGTGGGCGATCAACAACGGCATCGTGCAGGGCGGCGCACCGCTGCCCGACGGCTCCGCGAACTTCATGTGGCGGGACATGATGACGCGCGCGAGCAATAAATCACGGTTCTTGCTACCGCTTCGCGCGAAGCTCGGCATGATCTGATGGCTCAAAGCGCGGGAGAAAGAAGCTGGACACGAAAGAGCAAACTCGTCTGCTTCCCTGCTGGTCCGGGTCTGGCTTATCACGCAGGAATGTATTTACCTGATGCGCCTGTGCATCAAGTCCAACCTGCCTTCTGCCGCTTGGACTGACAGCCGCGCTCAGTCTGGCGCAGGTTGGCATCATCACGGGCGGCAAGTGCTATTGAGCTGGTCAAGTCCGACCACAAGCGTGGCAGGTATCACGTTGAAAGCCGCCAAAGACGGCGCGGCTTTCAGGAGGCAGGACGCATCGGACAACGTGGACAGCGCCTTTATCTGAACACATGAACCCCTCGCATGGCAAGTGTCATGTGAGGTTTCTTGCGCAGCTCTGGCACGGCTCGCTTCCACGCCGTTTTATATCTGCCCATTGATTCTTCCGTCGCTTTGCGCTGCCTAAACTTACAAGTCCAGCAGCGACGCGACAGAGGCGGGTTCCTCTGCAATCAACGTTTCTTGCGCACGAGACACGCTTTCTGATGTTCCATTCTGCAATTACCGCACTGATTCTATCGGCGCTGGCAAATAGCTGTGTAAAAGTATCATTCGCTCTATGCAGGTTACTTCCTCTTGCGGTAACCTTGCAGAGCTTCTATCGCTTGCATGACAATCTAAGCTCATCCATTGTGCAGCCGGTGTTCTTTCCGGTGCATCTGTTAACTGAGAAGAAGTCGGCAGAGACATCGAAAAACCCAGACAGCTTTGCTAGATAATTTGTTTTCAGATCGCGGTACCATTTTCCCATTGCGTGATAGTCTCCGTCGAACGACCTCGCCGCTTTGCCAGCTCGTCGGACAGGGATTTTGAGATAGACCACGCGCCTCGCGGAGATACGTGATCCGCGCCCCACCTTTTTCTCTGGACTCATGGGCAATTTTGCTGGAACAACATTTTCCTGCTTTTTCATATGATAATTTTCTCCCCACCGGCGTCTTCCAGATCATCGAAACCGTTCCAGACGTCCTCCATAACGATTCGTTTTTCTTATCGACGATCAGACACGCAGCTTCGTCGCCGAATTTTCTGCTTTCGAGAGCAGGAACAGGGTGTAGGTAGCGTTTCCGGTTTGCCATCCACGTCCGGTGTGATCTGGAAATCACCCTCGTCGATGACATACCACGTTCCCTCGTGGCCAGCGATCTCAATGTTATTGCTAATCCAACTCAGCATACGCCATCGTTCCGGTTCTCGTAATTGCCCACGCGCGCTGAGCGAGTCCCTGCTTATGCGTGAAGTCTTCAAGAGCCTCAACCGTTCGCAGGTATCGCAGATGGCGGTCGACGCGGCGGCTGGGCGCGTTGCGCGTGACACTCTCTGCGTCCATCGTCATCTTCCCACAGCGTGGACACGCGAAGCGTCCGCCCTGCTGCTTCTTGGCAATTCGGCAACGAGAATCCGCGCCAGCGTTTCCTCGTTTGGTTCGATACTTTCGACTTCCCATGCCCCGCGGCCGTCGGCTTTGGCTTCTTTCTCGTGCCTGCTGCCTCGGATCCTAATTGCGAACACAGCAGCGGTGATCCGCTGGCCGTTGTCACGATTGCGATAAGTGACTGTCCAGACTTATTCTCCATGCTGTCCCTCACTTTCTGTTGTGCAGGCTCATCCATCGAGAGTTGCCAGCTTGACATCGAGCGCATCAATAACTTCCTGGCAGTGTCTTGCGATGCCGAGCGCCTGCCCCTCAAGGGCCTTTTCCCTGCATCTCGCGATGTTTCGCTTTTATCGGCCTGAATGCCCTTAATACGCGCCCAGCCGAGAATTTCAAGATAGGTCATAGCATTTCCTTTCTCCCCCGTCACGCCGGTGCCTTGGATTTACAGCTTGTAAAGGTTCTTGAACTCGCTGGCGATGTTCTCAATAATCTGGGCGGTGCTGTAATACTGGGTCGGGTTGTCCTGCTTGGCAGCGTCCATGACATTGCGAGAATTCTTCGCGTCCATGCGGTCGATGATGATTTTGTCTTCCATGATGGCTCCTTTCACTCGATAGCAGCTTCGATGCTGCTGATGGCTCTTCCAGACTGTCCACGGCGCTGGAAAGATTGTCGCAGGCTTCGTCGGCCTTTCCATAGCGTTCGCTTTCCTGCATATTCTCCGGGATGTTGTCTCGGTATTCTTCTTCCTCGGCCTGAAGGTCTTCGAGGCCGCCTTTCAGCCTCCTCTAACTGGTCAATGATAGCCTGCAAATTCTTGCGGCGGATTTTATTCATGGCCTGTCCTTTCTCCCCGTATGCCCGGTAGGTCAGGCAGCATCGATTATTTTCTGATCCGTTCGTTGGCGCCGTCAGGGATGAAAGATAACCTCTATCTCCTTTGCCAGTGTCACAGTGGGGCAATGACGGAAACAGGGAGTCGCGTCTGCTGGGTGCGGGCTTTGCTGCCCCTGTTGCCTCGCTCGGATTGGGGTACTACCGATAACCCGCCCAGTCCGCTTAATTGTGAACCGATGATGTGCATGATATTCTCCTTCTGCCCTCACCCAACCTCCGGGGCTGGAACATTATTACGCCAGATTACGCCAGCTTGAATACCAGTGTAGCAGGTGTTTCCGTTTTCGTCGCGAGACATCTTCAATCTTGCAAAGCTTAGACAGCGCTTCGCTCATTGGAGAACCGTAGCAGGTTCCGCGTTCCCACAACCGGCGCGTTCTGCCATGTTCCAGAAACAGCCGACCTCAATTCACGCCGCCGGGAAATGGATGATGCTTCGTGAACCGCGCCCGGATGAAGTTTTCGCACCACTCGACTTTTACGCTTTTCATTTGGTTTCCTCCTTGCCCTTATGCGTTCTGAGGCTGGATGTCATACCTTCCAGCTCTTTCGACTTCGCCGCCGATTCTCCAAAATTACCCTTTACCGGTGGCTGCGTGCGAAAGCAACGTCTGTGACGATCTCGCCGTTGTCTCCGCCCTCCATAGGGATGATGTTCTTTAGGGCGGGTGCAAAGCCGACGGTCTTTTTCATGGCGTCTCTGGCAGCTCTCTTGTAATCCATAGCAGTTATCTTCTTCATGGTGCGGATTTCCCCTTTCAACGCAGCCGATAGGTTCTGTCGGTAGCTGACGCAATATGCGTTGTCATACTTGAAAACCATTACGTAGGCCGTGGCAATGCGGTTGGCCCCAAACTTGCGGCGGATAACGCGCTTGGCTTTAATCTCGATGGCCTCACCGGTAAATGTTTTGCTTTTGGAAGAACACTCCTTAGCGATGTACCGCTTGAGGCGCAGCTCTGCAGCGGCCTTCGCCTCGGCCTCGGTGCCGTACTGCGTACCGCTTACGCGGTTTTCACCGATTTTGAAAAACCGTTTCCTGCTGGAGGACTTCGAGCCGGTTGTTCCAGAGCGTCGCCCAGTTGTCGTTGTTGTTGGGGCGGACATCGGCATCCAGCGCCTTGCCGACGATGATCTCGACGCCCTCAACGTTTGCCGCGTAATCAGAGAAGCGGTCTACTAAGATGCGGACGATCTCTTTTGCCATCCGTAAGATCGATCTTTGCGGTTTCGCCCTGACTGCCGCTCATGGAAGCGGTATTGATGGAAGTAGCCCTTGGCCAGCCACTCGGCTACGATCTCGGTAAATCTGCGATTGATGTCAGCGTATTTCATTTTGTGTTCCTCCTTGATATTTTGCCTTACTCGGTTATAATCAAGGTGGCCGGGGTAAACTCCCGGCTCACCTTTCGAGGTGTTGAGTGGCGGGTCTGTGGGCCGCTGCTCTTTATTCTCATCCATGATGCGTGACGCTTTCGCGGAGTTCTTCGAGCGTTTCGCACTTCTCGATGAGTTCGAGGATCGCTTTCAGCAGCGCCTCATTGACGTTCGTCGTTCATTCACCTCGCTCCTTTCAAAAAGCTGTTCGGCTTTGCCTTACGTACTTATATTACTAATTGACCGCGTCCACGATCCACTCGGCATACGGGAAGAAGTACTTGTCGAACTCATGAGGCGGGGTGATCCAGTTGCGCGCGCCGATGACGACGGGAGGCGCATCCAGATAGTCGAAGCACAGCGTGGAGATGTTCTCCGCGACCTCATTGAGGAAGGTGCCTCTTGCGCAGGCGTCGGAGGCCAGCACAACACGTCCGGTCTTCTTGACGGAGGCAATGATATCGGTGTAGTCCAGTGGTACCAGAGACGGCATGTTGATCACGTCCGCCTCGACGCCGTACTTCTCGGAGAGGGTCTTGGCCGCATCGACCGCGCGGTAGAGCGTTGCACCGGTGGTGAGGATGGTGAGATCCTTGCCGTCGCGGACCTTATTGACCGCGCCGGGCGCCCATTCGTATTCCTCTGCGGGAACGCCGCCCTCGTGGAACTCTTCACCCTTGCCGTAGATACGCTGGGACTCGAAGATGACGCAGGGATCGGTGCCGTTCAGAGCCGCCTGCATGATGCCCTTGGCTTCGTACGGAGTGGCCGGGAAGAAGACCTTCAGGCCGGGGATGTGGGAGACGATGGCGACCCAGTCCTGAGAATGCTGCGCGCCGTACTTTGCGCCGACGGACATACGCAGGATCATCGGCATCTTGAGGATACCGGCAGACATGGCCTGCCACTTGGACATCTGGTTGAACACCTCGTCGCCTGCACGGCCAAGGAAGTCGCAGTACATCAGCTCGACGACCGCGCGGCCGCCGCACATGCAGTAGCCGACGGCAGTGCCGACGATGGCAGCCTCGAGATCGGGGGAGTTGAACAGACGGGAGTGCGGGATCACGTCCATCAGGCCGCGGTAGACAGCGTAGGCGCCGCCCCAGTCGCGGACGTCCTCGCCGTAGGCGACGAGGGTCGGATCCTCATAATACTTGTTGATCAGCGGCTCAAAGATGGCGTCGCGGATGTTGTAGAGCTTCATGTCGGAGAACTTCTTGCCATCCTTGTCGAAGGCATAGTGCTCCTTCTTGGCAAGGTCTGCATAGCGCTTGCAGCTCTCCTTCGGGCCGGTGACGCGGATCTCCTGACCGGGTGCGCCCATGGAGCGGACATGCTCGTTGGAGAACATGAGGTTCGCCAGATAGTCCGGATTCTTGTCGAAATCGACATACGGAGAGATCTCCTTGTCGCCGGCAGCGCGGCAGATCATGGTCATGCGGTCGGTCGTATCCTGAAGCAGCTTTGCGAAGAATTCGTCGGACTCGACGCCTGCTTCCACGAGAGCCTCGCGGAACTTGACGATCGGGTCATGGCTGCGCCAATCCTCGATCTCCTCCTTGGTGCGGTATGCATTCTGGTCGGAGGTGGAGTGGCCGACGAGACGGTAGGTGACGACATCGAGCAGGACGGGGCCTTCGTTGTTCTTGATAAGCTCCATCTTACGCTTGTAGGCGTCGATGACAGCCAGCGGGTTCCAGCCGCCCACACGCTCTGCGTGCATCTGATCCGGCGTAATGCCTGCACCGAGTCTTGCGGGCATGTTGTAGGCCATGGTCTCGCCCATGGTCTGGCCGCCCATGCCGTAGAAGTTGTCGAACACGTTGAAGATGACCGGCAGGCCGCCCTTGCGTCCTTCCTCCCACAGGGTCTTGAACTGATCCATGGCGGAGAAGTTCAGAGCCTCGTAGACAGGGCCGCAGCCGAGGGACGCATCGCCGATGTTGCAGATGACGACGCCCTTCTTTGTCATTGTCCTTCTGATACAGGGCAGCACCGGCCGCGATGGGAGCGGAGCCGCCGACGATGGCGTTGTTGGGATAGATGCCGAACGGCAGGAAGAAGGCGTGCATAGAGCCGCCCATGCCGTGATGGAAGCCGTTCTCACGGGCGAAGATCTCCGCAACGGTGCCGTACAGCAGGAAGCGGATGGCCAGCTCCTTGACATCAGAGGTATCGGCAAACTTCTTGACAGCAGCCAGCGTCTTGCCGCCGAGGAAGTTCTGCATGATCTCCATCAGTTCTTCATCGGACAGCTTGTTGATGCAGCTCAGGCCCTTGGAGAGGATTTCGGAGTGCGAACGGTGGGAGCCGAAGGTGATGTCGTCCTTGTTCAGGAGGTACGCTTCGCCGACGCAGGAGGCTTCCTGGCCATAGCTCAGGTGGGCGGGGCCGGGATAGGTGGTCTCAACGCCGTTGTAGTTCGCCTGCGTCTTGATCTGGGTGAGCATATGCTCAAACTCACGGCAGATGGCCATGTCGCGGTAGATGCGGATGAGGTCTTCCTTGGTGTAGTTGCCTCTTCCAGCTCCTGCTTGACGGTCTTGTTGTACTGGCAGACGGGAATATCGTTAAAGTGGATGTAACCGGGCTGACGGACAGCTACGGGATCAATATACAAAGATTTCGGCATAATCGATCGTCCTTCCTTTCTCTTACTTTGCCATGAGGGTCATGAAGCTTTCGAGGCTCTTGCACAGCTCGCTCATGTAGCGTGCCGCCGGCGCGCCGTCCAGCGCTCTGTGGTCGAACGTCAGGGACAGGCCCATTGCCGGATACGTCTCGATCATGCCGTCCTTCGCGGACTTGATCTTCGTCTGGATGTTGCAGACGCCGAGAATGCCGATCTGGGGCGGGTTGACGACCGGCGTGAAGGCTTCGCAGCCGAAGGAGCCGATGTTGGTGACGGTAAAGGTCGCGCCGGTCATTTCATCGGGCTGAGGCTGCCGTCGCGGGCCGCCGCGGCAAGGCGCTTGGCCTCCATCGACAGCTCGAGCAGGCTCATTTCGTCGGCGTGGAAGATTGTCGGGACGAGCAGTCCGCGCGGCGTGTCGCAGGCGAAGCCGAGGTTCACATGGCTGAAATGACGGATGACGTTGTCCTCGACCATGTTGGCGTTCAGATCCGGGCAGGACTTGATGGTCTTTGCCACGGCGAACATGACCATGTCGTTGAGGCTGATCTTGCCCATCGGCGCATCCATCGGCTTGAGCATGGCGCGGTAGGCCTGGATCTGGCTGGCGTCGAAGGAATACTGCTGGGTAAGCTGCGCCATGGTGGACAGGCTCTTGGTCATGGACTTTGCGGTTGCCTTGCGGACGGGGCCGAACTTGACATCCTCAAACGCGGTCTCCTCGGCAGCTGCGGGCGCTGCATAGGCAGCGGTTGCGCCGGAGGCGATCAGCTTGTCGATGTCGCGCTCAATGATGCGGCCCTTGGGGCCGGTGCCGGTAGCAAGCGCGGGATTGACGTTGTTCGCAACGGCCTTCGCCATCGCGCGCGGGGAGATCGCGGTCAGCTCCGCCTTCGGAGCGGCCGGTGCAGCGGCTGCGGCGGGTGCTTCCGCGGCAGGAGCCTCCCGCAGCAGGTGCAGGCGCTTCCGCGCCGGGCTTCAGGAATTCATAAGCGTCGCCGGGGTTGCCGACCGCGCAGACATTGACCAGACACGGAACCTCGTCGCCGTCCTCGAAGAACTTGGCCAGCAGCGTGCCTGCCGCCGTGGACGGGCATTCGAACTCGGCCTTGTCGGTCTCATAGGTAAACAGCACATCGCCGACGGCAACGGCATCGCCCACGTTCTTCTTCCACTCGCCAATGATGCAGGACTCGACCGTAATGCCTTCCTTCGGCATAATGACTGCCTGCGCGCAGGGGCCGTCGGGCTTGACGGCTGCTGCGGGTGCGGCGGCCGCGGCTGCGGCAGCTGCCGGAGCGGCAGGCGCTTCTGCGGCGGGAGCCGCATTTCTCAGGGCTTCCACATCCTCGCCGGGGTTGCCGACGGCGCAGACGTTGACCAGGCACGGAACCTCGTCGCCCTCTGCATAGAACTGCGCCAGCAGCGTACCGGCAGCAGTGGATTCACATTCAAATTCCGCCTTGTCCGTTTCGTAGGTGAACAGGATATCGCCAACGGCGACCTGATCGCCCACATTCTTTTTCCATTCACCGATCACGCACGATTCGACCGTAATACCGGCCTTCGGCATCAATACGCCTTCTGCCATAAATTTTTCACTCCTATATCTTCAATAATGGATTTACTTGTTGGCCAGCAGATATTTTTCTGCCTCTGCGCTCCACAGGCCGTTGTGGCGCTTGGTGATCTCCGCCAGCTTTGCGAACAGCGGGTCGGTCTCGCCGAGCTTCTCAAAATCGGCGATGGCCGTCAGCGGAAGCTCGATCTGCGTGTAGATCAGCTTCTTGCCGCCGCGGATGTTCGGCAGGTTCAGCGTCGTATCGACAACGGCGTTCAGGCCGCCGATGTGGGTGATCATTGCGGCGGGGTTGATCTTGCCGGAGGTCATCATGTCGATGGCCTCGCGCATATCGCTGGTATTGCCGCCGGAGGTGCCGACCACATGGGTGTAGAGATAATGGACGTTGTACCAGTTGAACTCGGCCTTGAATTCCTTGTTGGTCGGGCCTGCGAAGAAGTTGAGGCAGCCGTCGTAGCCGAGGATGTCGCCCGCCTGCTCGACGACCGGACGCACCGGCGCGAAGCAGATCACGTCGTCATAGCCCGTGCCGCCGGTCAGCTCACGCAGATACTTCGTGTCGCAGCCGGGCTTCGCGGTGTTGACGTAGTGCAGCTCGATGCCAAGCTCCTTGGCGTGCTCAACGGTGTAGATGCTCTCCGCTCTGGCCAGTCTCTCGTCGTCGATATCGGTGACGACCAGCAGGCTGGGACGGCGGTCGCAGTGCAGCGCGTAGTCGATCGCGCCGAGGCCCATCGGGCCGACGGAAGCGAGAAGCGCCATCTTGCCGCCCTCGACAATGCCCATCTGGTGCTCGTAGGAGCCGGCCTTGGTGTGGTACATGGCGTGGAACGTGCCGATGATGCAGCTCATCGGCTCGGACAGGGAGCCGTAGAAATAAACGTCGGAGTTATACGGCAGCAGGCAGTCCATCAGCAGCGTTTCGATGGGAACGTTGCCATACTGTGCATCGCCGCCGCAGTACTGATAGGAATAGCCGGGAGCCATCTGGGAGCCTTTGTAGAAATGGGCGGGCTGGATGGCAAAGCCCTGACCGGGCTTGTACTTGTTCTTCCAGTTCTCGCCGACCTCCTGAATGACGCCGCAGAACTCGTGACCGACAATGGTCGGATGCTCGGCGACATCGTCGGGAACGCGCTTGTGCTCCGCGCCCTCGACCGCCGCCTTATAGGTGCTCATGCAGATCGAGTCAGAAATGATCTTGACCTGTACGTCGTCCGGGCCGACCTGCGGCAGCTCGATCTCTTCCAGACGAAGATCCATCTTTCCGTGAATGCGAACAGCTTTCGTTTTCATATTCAGACTTTCCTTTCTGTCGCTTCCCGCCTGCGCGGAGCATGATTTCTGCAAAAATGGGATTATGTTGTATTGT
>VOFG01004090.1_pt1 | contig 45292 bp, 57 predicted proteins | sample 5384171 | NCBI WGS metagenome assembly VOFG01 (sample SAMN12384726, study PRJNA508395) | human gut metagenome | isolation source: healthy gut F | host: Homo sapiens
GCTTTACCAAGGACACGATCTACCGCTTTGAAAAGAACGTGTATGACCGCGCCGACATCTACCTGAACATCAACACCCAGGCTACAAGAGCATGGCGGTGGGCGACGTTGAGCTGAACTCCTTCCGCAACTGGTTCGCCATCGAGAGCTTTATGAACGCCAAGGTGGCCCTGCCCGATATGCACTATCGGGTCATCGACGTCAACGGCAATCCCAGCGACGTGGTGACCATCACCCCGACGCGGTAAACAGCAACGTGGCCACCATGATCGCTAAAAGCGTCGGCATGGCCATCGTGCTGGTGACCTACGACGCCATGATCCATAAGCAGGGCCAGAGCAGCACCGCCAGCAAGGAGTTCTCCGCCATTTGGCCGGAGTGCACCGGCGTGTTCGTGGCATCAGGCAGCGACGGCACGGGCACGAGACATCAACATGACACTGACCGCATGGACGCCATCACCAAGGATGAGCAGCGCATTCGGATGCGGAGCACGACATCCTGCTCCATTCGGGCGATAAGGGCGCTTCCTACAGCTTCAGCCCGAAAGCGGCTGCACTGCTGGCCGTGGCCCGCTCTACCGCGGGCAATACCATGACCTTCAACGGTTTCACCAACAATGGTGTGACTGTGGCGGAGGACGGCACGGTCACCGTTACCGGCCTGACCACGGCCGCCACATCATCAAGGTGGAGAAGAACGGCGTGGCCAACTATCAGGTCGTCACCGCCCGGGGCGTCAGCTATAAGCTGGTGGACAACGATGGCAAGGAGCTGACGAGGCCGCCAAGGCGGCCCTCAAGGCCCGACACCGTAAACCTGCAGTTCCAGCAACCTGGTCAGCCCCAAGGAGAAGCTGTCGGCGCGCCCAATATAACTTCAGCTTCTCCCTGTACTATCGGGGTGAGGACAGCACGTTCTTCAAGTCCAATCCCGGCGGCATCGGCGTGTACGACTTCGCGGCAACCCGGCCCGCCAGCTCATCAGCATCACCATTCCCAAGTATTGGGACGGCGAGAGCTACACACTGACCGGCGCGCGATCAAGCAGGCCGGGTGGCCGGGCGTGCCCACCCATCGCGGCATTACCTATGCCCGCTGGCGCTACACCAGGTTTCAACGCACCCAGCGTTTCCGGCATTCCTGGCCCTCTGCCCGAGCTGAGCGCTGGCGCTGGCCAAGACGGAGTTCCTCACCGGCAAGCTGAGCTTTGTGGGCAGCGATGGCGGCCATCGCCCGCACAAAGCCTGACCGTTTTTGAAGGATGCCGCAGGCAGCGTGGTCAACGTGGCCGACAACGGCGGCTTCAAGTGCTATGCCGAGGGGTATTTTACACCATCTCCGGCCAGGGCGTGGAGTATACCACCGGCTCTGTCACCGTCACCAAGGACGGCACGAACAGTTTCTCCGTCACGCTGACGGTCACCTCCGACACCGCCTGGGACGGCAGCAAGACCGAAATTTTGGAAGAACGAGAGCGGCGTGTAATCAGATCGCCACCGGCGCGGGCTGGCCTGGTTCGTGAGCGAGCCAAGACCGCCGATGTATCCAGCGTTCTGACTGCCGACATCAAGCTGGGCAAGTATGCCTGGCTGGACGATACCGGCATAAAGGTGGGAGACCCATGAGATCACCGGCCTGAACGCCAAGGTGGTCTGTTCAAGCAGATCGGCGGCGGCTCTACATCCAGAACCTGACCCTGCGCGGCGTCCGCTGGCGGCGGCTCTGGGCTACTACCTATGGCCAGCGGACATCGAAAATCGAGAACTGCTTCAACTACGTGACCATCAGCGGCACAGGCAGCAATGTGGGCGGTATCGTGGGCTATGCCCAGCAATACCACCATTAGAAACTGCGCCAACCTCGGCGCTGTCACCGGCAGCGGCAGCGTGGGCGGCATCATCGGCGGCTTCGTCGGCAGCGGCGCCGTTATCACCGGCTGCTACAACACCGGCGCTGTCCGGGCGACCGGCAACACCGCCGGCGGTATGTTCGGCGGCAGCGGCTATGCGAAATTACCGTTACTAACTGCTACAACACCGGCAAGATCTGGCAAGCGCCTCCGGCGGCATCGCAGGCGAGGTCAAGGGCGAACCTGAGCGGGAGCTGGTGGGGAAAATCACCATCTCCAGCTGCTACTCCACCGTCACCGGGGCAGCGCCGTATTGGCAGCGTTGACGCAGGCTCTGTCACTGTCACCAGCTGTTAATACCCCTGGCGGCGGACGCGAACGCCACGGCGCTGAACGAAGCTGACCTCAAGACGCCGACCTGTCCGACGCGTTCTGGCCCGGCGGCGGCTATCCCGCGCTCAGATGGCAGACCGATGTGACCTTCCACGAAGCAGCTGGCGAGGGCACAGTCACGGCCCGCTGTGCACTGTGAAGGGCTACACCAGCTACTCCTGCAGCAAGTGCGGCAAAGCTACCGCACGGCTTATACCGCACCGTTTCGGCCACGACTTCTGCGAGGATCTGACGGCAGCGACAACAGCTGTAAAACCCCTGACGCCCCCACCTGCACGCAGCCGGGCAAGATCGTCCGTACCCGCCGCAGAGAGACGGCTGCTCGGAAACGAAGGAAGACATCGTTCCCGCCTAAAATACGCCCAAGGACGGCACCGAGCAGGTCTTCACCGGCTATAAGACCCACGAATGCGCCGTCTGCGGCAAAACCTACACGGTCTGGGGACGACGACCGCCCGGCCACGTCTCCCCACCCCGAGCAGACTGTCACCTCTATCAGCGTTTCCGACAACGGCAATACCCCCGGTCTACAATGCCGATCTGGACCGCTTTGAAAGCGGCAACCAGAATCAGGACAAGACCAGCTCCACGACCTCGTTCGCCTTTACGCTGAGCGCCCCACCGTTCTGCGCTTCGGCTACGGCGTTTCCTCGGAAAACGGCTATGACAAGCTGACCATCACGCTCGCAGAAGGCGGCGGCAGCACGGAAACGCTGGCCGACGCTGTCAGCGGTGAGAAAGCAGCATCAAGAAGCAGCTCGGAGCCGGCAGCTACACACTGACGCTGTCCTATGTGAAGGACGACGCCCAAGGGCGGCTCGGATATGGCGTATGTCAGCGTTCTGACGCTGGCCGGCATGGCCCGCGTGATCGTGGAGAACACCACGTTCCCGAAGGCGGAGGGCGCTGTCTGGGAAGGCACGCTGGCCGACACCCTGGATCGAGCTGACTGGCGAATCGACCATGATGGGCTGCGTTGTGGAAGCACTGATGGCCACACCGTCGTCGGCGCGGAAAGCAACTACATCTCCTCCATTGACAACTTGAAGGCGTTTGACGGCGGTACCATGTCCGGCTGATGGGCACACTCAACGACCGGTTCACAAACTTTTTTTGGTGAATTTACCGTTGCAAAGGGCACGCTCTGCGCGGGCGACGAGATCCGCATCATGTACACCCGTACCGTTGAGGATCTTGGCGGCAGGTGAAGAACACCCGATACCCGCCTCAAGGCGCTCACGTTCAGCACCAGCTGGCGCCCAAGTTCAGCGGCGACACCTTCACCTACACCCTGACTGTGCCGGAAGGCACGACGCTCGTCACACCGACGGCGGCAAACAAGAACTACAGGTCCCGCCGAACAATACCCGCAATCCCAAGGTCGCAATCGTTGAGGCAGCACCGTCGTCTGCGCAGACGACAGCGGCCCACCATGAATGAAAAGCGACGGCAGCGCACCTACACCATCTCCGTAACGCTTCCGGCAGGCACGGAGGTCACGGCAGACAGCTTCGAGATCACACTTTCCGACAGCAAGGCCACGCTTACCGGCCCGGCCAAAGGGTGAGGACGGCGTCTGGACGTTTACTGTGACCGCTGAGGACGGCACTGCCGTGACCTACTCCGTCACGGTCACGGTGAAAGAGGCCAAGACGATCCACGCGACCATTTCCATGCAGGCAGAAAATATGTTTATCATGGTTCCGACCCGCGTGGAAGTCTCCAGCGATCTCGCCGAACGCTATGGCTACGCTGATGATGTCACAGACGGCGTTTCCGCGCTGGACGTGCTCGTCAAGTACCACGAGCTCACCTTCGGTGAGGACTTCACGAAGGACAGCAAGAGCGATTATCTCGTCGTCAGCAACGGCACGATCACCACGGTCAACGGAGAAAAAACCTCCGCGTTCAGTTTCGCGGTCAACGGCGAGTTCCCCTGCGACAAGAACGGCGAATATAACACGCAGTACGGCTACACCGGCTACACCATCAGCCAGACCCCCGTTGCGGAGAACGGCACCGTTGAGTTCTTCTTCTATCAGGACACCAGTATGTACATGGACTACTATACGTGGTTCACGGATACGGACGGAAACCGTCTGGATACCTTTACGGTTCAGGCCGGAACCGACTTCACGCTCGGTATGGACGGCTATATGTACGCCTACGGCGGCGGTCTGAAGCCCGAGGACCGTGTAACGCACGGTGCGGCGCTCGATCCTGAGGACATCCAGATCTGCACAGTCGGCGAAGACGGCACGCTCACGCCGGTCGAGGGCAAGGTCATCGGCGAAAATGGGCAGGTCACGCTCTCGTTTGCCGCCGCAGGCAGCTATGTTCTGTCCGCAATGGGCGACGAGCTCACCAACATTTTCTCCCCGTGGCTCCCCCGTCACGGTCACAGCAGCCCGAAGTCCAATGACGCGAATGTCAGCAGCATCACCGTTGCGGGCGTTGAGGCCACTGCTGGCGAGAACAACACCTACACCGTTACCCTCCCCTACGGCACGGACGTTACAGCGGGCAGCTTCGTGATCGTCACAAGCGACGCAGGCGCGACTGTCGGCGCTCTGACGAATGAAGGCAATGTCTGGACGTTCACCGTCACCGCTGAGGATGGCGTGACCTCCAAGACCTACACCGTCACCGTTTCGTTCACCGAAGCCCCGAAGTCCAATGACGCGAATGTCAGCAGCGTCACTGTTGCGGGCGTTGAAGCCACTGCTGGCGAGAACAACACCTACACCGTTACCCTCCCCTACGGCACGGACGTTACAGCGGGCAGCTTCGTGATCGTCACAAGCGACTCCGGCGCGACTGTCGGCGCTCTGACGAATGAAGGCAATGTCTGGACGTTCACCGTCACCGCTGAGGATGGCGTGACCTCCAAGACCTACACCGTCACCGTTTCGTTCACCGAAGCCCCGAAGTCCAATGACGCGGGTGTCAGCAGCGTCACCGTTGCGGGTTTCAAGGCTGTGGCCGGTGCGAACAACAGCTACACCGTCACGGTTCCCTATGGCACGGTCGTCAAGACCGGCAGCTTCGTGATCGTCACGAGGCATCCGCGCGCGACTGTCAGCGCTCTGACAAACACCAGAAATATCTGGAGCTTCACCGTCACCGCTGAGGACGGCGTGACCACCGCAGTCTACACCGTCACGGTCAATACCGCCGCGCTTCCGGAGCCGATCACTCCGGGTGTCGACAATAAGAAGCCCGCTTCGAAGCCCGAGGTCAAGCTTCCGTTCACCGACGTTTCCACGTCCGACTGGTTCTATGACGACGTTGCGTTCGTATACGAAAACGGCCTGTTCTCCGGCACGGACAGCAGAAGCTTCAGCCCGAACGCGTCCATGACGCGCGCCATGCTCGTCACGGTTCTCTACCGGCTTGAGGGCGAACCCACCGTCACAGGCAGAAGCAGCTTTACCGATGTGCGTTCCGGCGCGTATTACGAAAAGTCTGTCATCTGGGCAGCCGCCAACGGCATCGTCACCGGCACGGACAGCACCTCCTTCTCCCCCGACGCCAAGGTCACGCGCGAGCAGCTTGCCGCGATCCTGTACCGCTATGCGCAGTACAGGAAGCTGGATACCGATGCGAGCGCAAAGCTGAACAGCTTCACCGACGCGGACAGCGTTTCCGCCTATGCCAGCGAGGCGCTCGGCTGGGCTGTCTCGGAGGGCCTGATCAACGGTGCTTCCGGCAAGCTCATGCCGAAGGGCGACGCGACCAGAGCACAGGTCGCCGCGATCCTCCACCGGTTCGTGAAAAATGTACTGAACTGACCTCATAATCCCAATTTGCAGCACAGGACTGCCCCCCTTTTTGGGGGGCAGCCCTGCGTGCTGTATTTCAGAGCATATCTGAAAGCCGGTAAACCAGACCGGCAGCAGCTATTGCGCCACTGGACAGATTACCGGTTTTCAGATATACTTGAAATGATACAACACATATGGAGTTGAATTGCGTGAACGTCTGGAAAACAAATAAAAAGGCCGCCGTCTGGGCGGTGCTGGCGCTGGTGCTGACGGCTGCGCTGCTGACCGGGTGCGGAGCGCCGCAGGCCGGGCCGAGCTATCACTGCACCGTCTCCATTTCCTGTGCATCGATTCTGGAGCACATGGAGCTTTGCAGCGAGGAAAAGCGGGAGCTGGTGCCGGAGGACGGCTGGCTGCTGGAGTCTGTAGAGGTCAGCTTTCAGGAGGGCCAGAGCGCTTTTGACGTTTTGCAGCAGGTCTGCCGGGAGAATAAACTCCATCTGGAATTTTCCACGACGCCGGTTTACGGCTCGGCTTACATTGAGGGCATCGGGAACCTCTATGAATTTGACTGCGGGGCGGAATCCGGCTGGATGTACGCGGTGAACGGCTGGTTCCCGAATTACGGATGCAGCCAGTATGCGCTGCAGGACGGAGACACGGTCACGTGGGTTTATACTTGTGAGCTGGGCAGGGACGTCGGCAGCGGCGGCTGGACAGAGGGCGAATGAAAAACAAAGACGCTTTTTCGGGATATCATCCCGTGATCAATTTTCTATATTACGCACTGGTGCTGCTGTTTTCGATGTGCCTGATGCACCCGGTCTATCTGGCGGTTTCTCTGACGGGGGCGCTGGCCTACGATATTCATCTGAAAGGCCGGAAAGCGGTGCGGTTTGCCGTCATGGGGCTTCTCCCTATGGCGGCGCTTGCCGCGCTTTTGAACCCGGCCTTTAACCATGAGGGCGCGACGATTCTGACGTATCTGCCCTCCGGGAATCCGCTGACGCTCGAATCCATGCTCTATGGTGCGTCGGCAGCGGTCATGCTGGCAAGCGTCGTATTGTGGTTTTCCAGCTACAACGAGGTTATGACTTCGGACAAGTTTGTGTATTTATTTGGACGCGTGATCCCGGCGCTGTCGCTTGTTTTGTCCATGGCCCTGCGGTTCATTCCGAAGTTCAGGGCGCAGATGCAGACGGTTTCGGAGGCGCAGGCTTGTATCGGACGCGATACGAAAAACGGAAGCGTATTCCGCCGCGTTGGGAACGCTGTCAAAATCTTCTCAATCATGGTCACATGGTCGCTCGAAAATGCCATTGAAACGGCGGACTCCATGCGCTCACGCGGCTATGGCCTGCCGGGGCGCACGGCATTTTCGATCTATCGTTTTGACGACCGGGACAAGGCCGCGCTTGCGTGGCTGGTTTTCTGCGGGGCGTATCTCATTTCCGGCTGGATGGCGGGCGGAACGTATTTCCGGTATTATCCGACGGTGAAGGCCGCCGCATGGACGCCGATGACGGTGAACTTTATGCTCGTGTATCTTGCGCTGGTGCTGACGCCGGTGATTCTCGACCGAAGGGAGGACAGGCTGTGGAACTCTTTGCAATCAAACATCTGAATTTTGCGTATCCAGAACAGGCAAAGAACGCGATCTCCGATTTCTCGCTGTCCGTCCGGCCGGGAGAATTTCTGGTGGTCTGCGGTCCGTCCGGTTGCGGGAAATCGACGCTGCTGCGGCAGTTAAAAACCGTCCTTGCGCCGCACGGACGAAGGAGCGGTCAAATTCTGTTTGACGGAAAGAATCTTGATGAACTTTCCCAGCGCGAACAGGCTGAAAAAATCGGCTTTGTGCAGCAAAGCCCGGAGAATCAGATCGTCACGGATAAGGTCTGGCACGAGCTGGCGTTCGGGTTGGAATCGCTCGGCTATGACACACCGACGATCCGCCGCAGAGTGGCGGAAATGGCGTCATTTTTCGGCATCCAGACATGGTTTTATAAGTCTGTTACAGAACTGTCCGGCGGACAGAAGCAGCTTCTGAATCTTGCGTCTGCGATGGTGCTTCAGCCGAAGGTGCTGATTCTCGACGAGCCAACAAGTCAGCTTGACCCGATTGCAGCGTCGGACTTTTTGGCAACGCTCGGCAAGATCAACCGGGAGCTTGGCACGACGATTATTCTGACCGAGCATCGCTTGGAAGAAGCGTTTTCCTTCGCGTCGCGCGTGGCGGTCATGGACGGCGGCAGACTGCTTTGCAGCGGAACGCCTGCCGCGGTGGGCGCGGAATTAAAATCCAGCGGGAACGCGATGTTTTTGGCCATGCCGGCCGCCATGCGGATATGGGCGGCGACGGATTCCAAGGCAGTTTGCCCCATTTCTGTCTGTGACGGGCGAAACTGGCTGCTGGAATACGCAAAAACGCACGAGTTGAAGCCGATTTCGGAAGAAAATAAAAACGCGCCGGACACGGAAACCGTTGTCTCGGCGCGGGAAATCTGGTTCAAATACGATAAGGACTTGCCCGATGTGGTCAAGGGTTTATCCTTGGAACTGCACAAAGGTGAATTTCTGGCCCTGCTCGGCGGCAACGGCACGGGCAAGACCACCACGCTCAAGCTGCTGGCAAGTCTGAAAAAGCCGTATCGTGGGGAACTGAACATCACCGGCAGCGTCGGAATGCTGCCGCAGAATCCGCAGACGCTGTTTGTAAAAGCCACGGTGCGCGAGGACTTATTGGAGATCATACCAAAATCCGAACGGAAACCTGAGCGTCTCGCACAGGTCGTTTCGCTCTGCAAGCTGGCGGAGCTGCTTGACCGCCATCCCTACGATCTTTCGGGCGGCGAACAGCAGCGCGCGGCGCTGGCGAAAATCCTGCTTCTGAATCCGGACATTCTACTCTTTGACGAACCGACGAAGGGACTTGACGCGGAGTTCAAGCAGACGTTTGGGCAGATTCTGCGGACGCTGCGAGCGTCCGGCGTGGCGATTCTGATGGTCAGCCATGATATCGAATTCTGCGCGAAGTATGCCGAACGCTGCGCCCTGTTTTTTGACGGCAATATCGTCACCGAGGCTGCGCCGCGCGTGTTTTTCTCCGGCAACAGCTTTTATACGACCTCCGCGAACCGCATTGCGCGCGATGTGCTGCCGGAAGCAGTCACGCCGGAGGATGTGATCGCGGCCTGCGGCGGAGCGGTCGCGCCGGAACCGGCGCTGCCGGAGTATCAGCGTATTCCGCCTGCACCGGAGAAGGAAGCGCAGGTTCTGAAAAAGCTCCCGGTCTGGCGCAAGGCGCTTGCCGCCGTATCCGGTATCATGTCGCTGGTGCTGATGATCCAGGCCATCGGCGTGACCGATCTGACAAAGCTTGTGGACGCAGGCGGACTGACAGGTCTTGCGGGCAGCCAGATGAGGCTCTACGGCATTCTGCTTCTCTCTCTGCTCGTGTTCGCGCTGTCCATTTGCCGAAAGGCAGACAGGCCGGATTATCTGATTCAGACGCCCGTGGAAAAGCGGAAGCTGAGGAACCGCACGATTTTTGCGACGGCTTTGATCCTCCTGCTCATTCCGCTGACGCTGTTCATCGGTGCGTACTATTTCGGCGGCAGAAAGTATTATTTCATTTCGCTGCTCATTCTGCTCGAATGTATGCTGCCGTTCTTCCTCATCTTCGAGGGGCGAAAGCCGCAGGCACGGGAGCTGGTGCTGATTGCCGTGCTCGTTGCACTGAATGTCGCGGGCCGCGCCGCGTTCTTCATGCTGCCGGAATTCAACCGGTCGTGGCAATGACGATCCTGGCAGGCGTGGCCTTTGGCGGCGAAACGGGATTCTTAGTCGGCGCGATGACCATGCTGGTTTCGAATATGCTGTTTTCCCAAGGCCCGTGGACACCGTGGCAGATGTTCGCGATGGGGTCAATCGGCTGGCTGGCGGGAGTTTTGTACCGCAAGGGCGTCCTGCGGCGGTTGAAGCTCAGTCTGTGCATCTTCGGCGTGATCGCCTCTACCGTGATCTTCGGCGGTATTATGAATCCCGCGTCCGCGCTCATGTGGTCAGAAACGATCAGCCGGAAGATCATCATGAGCTATTACATCACCGGCATTCCGGTCGATCTGGTACGTGCAGTCGCTACGTTCGTCTTTCTCTGGCTCGGCGCGGAGCCGATGCTGGAAAAGCTGGACAGGGTCAAAACAAAATACGGCTTAGCGGAGTAACTTCCGCTAAGCCGTTTGCGTTTTCCTGTCAATGTCCGGCAGCGCTTGGGATGTCCTGAAGCACAAAGCGGTATTCCTGCTCTGCGTCCGGATACTTCTCCCGGTCGACCTTGCTCAAAAACATTTCGAGCGGACGGACCCACAGACCGCCGTCGCCGTAGAGCTTCCGGTAAATCACGCAGGGCTCGCCTGTCTCAGAATCCTTGGCAAGCGCCTCCACAAGATAATAATCGCCCTTGAAATGGCGGTAGACCCGTCCGATCTGAAGCTGCTGCATACCGCTTCTCCCCTTTCGCATTCATGTCCCGCAGGCCGGTTTGACCGGCCTGCGGGCGTTCAGTTTTATTTTTTCAGTTTGTCTTTATCAAAGAAGTATTCCTTCGTCAGCTTCGCCACGACGCCGGACAGGGCAAACAGGGCGATGAAGTTCGGGATCGCCATGAGGCCGTTGAACGTGTCGGCAATGTCCCACACCACGTCGAGCGACGCGACCGCGCCGACCACAACGACGATGATGAACAGGACCTGATAAATCTTCGAAACCTTGAGGCCAAACAGATACTGCACACAGCGGCTGCCGTAGAGCGACCAGCCGAGGATCGTCGTGAACGCGAAGAGCATCAGGGCCAGTGCGACGAAGACGGAAGCGAATTTCTGGCCGAACATGGTGGAAAATGCGGCTGTGATCAGTTCGGAGCCGACCTTGTGGCCGAAGGTGATATCCACGCCGCTGCAGATGATGGTCAGGGCCGTCAGGGTGCAGATGACGATGGTATCGGCAAAGACCTCGAAGATACCGTACAGGCCCTGCTGGACGGGGCTCTTGGTGTCAGCCGCCGCATGGGCGATGGCTGCGGAGCCAAGGCCCGCTTCGTTGGAGAAGGCGCTTCTGCGCAGGCCCCAGACAATGGTCTGCTTGAGCGCAATACCACTGGCTGCGCCGCCGAGCGCCTTGGGCGTAAAGGCTGTGGCAAAGATCTTGCCAAAGGCCGGGCCTATATTACCGGCATGGCCAAAAATCACGACCAGAGCAAAAATAATGTACAAGACGCTCATGACCGGAACGAGCTTTTCCGCCACGGCGCCGATGCGCTTGATGCCGCCGAAGAGGATCACGCCGATGAGCGCCGCGATCGCAACGCCGAAAATAAAGTTCAGCAGCTTCCGCTCCCCTTCCGCAGCCGGGATGAAGGCGTCGATGGCGTCGTTCAGGGAGCCGACGATGGAGTTGACCTGCGACATATTGCCGATGCCGAAGGAAGCGATGGCTGCGAAAACGCAAAACAGAATGCCGACCCACTGCCAGTGCTTGCTGAGACCGTTTTTGACGTAGTACATCGGACCGCCGACCCAGTCACCCTTTGCGTCGCGCTCGCGGTATTGGATGGACAGCGTGACCTCGGAATACTTGATCATCATGCCGAGCAGCGCCGCCAGCCACAGCCAGAACACTGCACCGTAGCCGCCGAGGGCGATGGCCTGCGAGGTGCCGACGATATTGCCGGTGCCGACCGTCGCAGCCAGGGCCGTTGTGACAGCCTGCAGCGGCGTGACCGCGCCAGCGCCTGCCTCCTGCTTCTGGAACATCTTGCCGACCGTGTTTTTCATCGCATAGCCGAACCGCGTGAACTGGATCCCGCGATTGCGGATGGTCAGATACAGACCGCCGATGATGGTACATGGCAGGAAAATGTACAGCCATGCGACCGTGTTCAGGGTTCCCGTAAAGAAATTGATAATAGCTTCCATAGCTCTCCTTTCCGGACGCCTCGCGGCGCCCTCTCTCCCCTTTCAGAATATAAAAGTACAGGAGTTACTATACCATAAAATAACTTCTCAATCAATTTAAATTGCTACACTGCAACGTAGAAAATAGCCGTGGACATTTGTTCATATTGTGAAGACATGCACAAAAAATAAATATCCTGCGAAAAAGGGATTGACGCGGCGGGAAAAACGTGCTATATTATTCAGGCAATCGAGATGCTAGTGTGGCTCAGTCGGTAGAGCAGCTGATTCGTAATCAGCAGGTCGCCGGTTCAAGTCCGGCCACTAGCTCCAGAAACCGGTGAAAATCGTAAGATTTTCGCCGGTTTTCTCTTTAATTTGTTCGAATTTTTGGGCAGCGAATTTGCCTGACCCACACCGTGACCCACACGGCGAAATGTCCAGAGAGCGTCGGAGAGGATGATCGTGTCATTCGCTCCGACGCTCTTTTGTTTTTACATGACCTGTGCCATGAAATTACCCATCTTTTCTGCTGCACTTTCCTGCATCTGCCGCGTGACGTGGGTGTAGGTGCGGAGCGTGAAGCCTGCGTCGAAATGACCAAGCATACTGGATACTGTCTTTACGTCCACGCCATTTTGGAGCGCCAAGGTCGCGAATGTGTGTCGCAAGTCATGAAATCTCAGGTGTTCCAGCCCTGCATCTTTCAGGATCTTCTTGTGAATGTTCACGACTGAATCCGGGTGGTACATTTCGCCAGTTTTCGGGGATGGGAACATCCACGGATTGCTAGGGTGCTTCTGGTGCTCTGCGACCAGCAGATCGACGGCCTCCTGTGGAATTGAGATTTTTCTGATCGAGTTTTCCGTTTTCGGGCGTGTGATATCGGGTTCTCCGGCGTTGTTTCGCCCGGCCTGCTTGCTGACGGAAATCGTCTTGTTTTCAATATCCAAATCCGACCATTGGCAGCGCAACCAGTTCACCTTTGCGCAGTCCGCTGATGAGCTCCAGATAGAACATAGGCAGAACACCTCGCTGTTCTGCTGCGGTTAGGTAAGACTTGATTTGTTCTGGCGGCAGGATCTTCATTTCGTGCTTCGGGATTTTGGGCGGAATGCAGTCATCCGCTGGATTGCGCACAATCAGGCGTTCCTTGACTGCCCGGTCGAGCGCGTTGTGCAGCACCGTGTGGATGCCGCGGATCGTGGAATCACTCAGCCCCGGCTGCTTGCCTTTCTGTGCTTCTCTTAGCCGCCCATGTTCCTGTAGGTCCTTGTACAGCCATTGCAGGTCGCGTCCGGTCAGCTTTTTCAGCGGAATATCTCCGATGCGCGGCGTGATATGTAACTCGATTCCGCGTCGGTAGTACTCGGCGGTTGAGAACCGCAGGTGCGGTTTTGCGTATAGCTCATACCACGTTTGCAGCCATGTACCGAGCGTATACTCGTCCGCACGGCGCACATCTACGTTTTCTGCTTCTGCAACTGCCTTTGCCAGCTTTTCTTTCACTTCTGCCTGTGTCTTGCCAAGGACGTTCTTAATCAGCCGCTTTCCGGTCTTCTCATCATACCCGGCAGTATACCGACCCTCCCAGCGCCCATCTTTGCGCTTTCGGATATTTCCTTCCCCGTTTGCCCGTTTCTTTGCCATGTCTGTGCCTCCTTTCTTTCGGTAGCACAAACAACTACCACAGAAGGGGAGCAAAGTCTACTGATTTTTTTCGTAAGATCGGAATATTTTTTATCCGCGTTTTGCACTCCAGCGCTAAAATATAAAAACGCTCAAATAGTGCGGAGTTTGAGAAACGCAAGGACCTGTTATATTTTTAAAATTTCTTTTGCATTTTCATCCCTTTTTACTCTCATTCGTTATACTGACAGAAAAGGCGGTGGAATACAGCGATTTACTGGTGCGTGAGATCAAAAGGCGAAGATAAGGGCGCATGCTTTTTGACCTGAAATCGCAATGCGTGACATCGGCGGACAGGCTTATAAAAACTTTCGATTTATTGAAATAGACAATTTGCGTTATTCTTTTTTTAATCAATTTTATCCTTATCTGGATGCCATAAAAACCATCCGATGGGCTTGTTCCCTTCATGTACAATCGATTTATTGAATGGAAGCCGATTTTTGGTGGCCGAAAAATCTGGAAATCTACTGTTCCACTATCAATGGCCAGAGGAGGGCGGACAGGCAAACAGCTGCTTATGCAAAACCTGATGGGCTTGTTCTTTCATCGATAACGAATGGACGCTTTTTGAGAAAAAGAGAAACCACCGGCAATGCCGGTGGTCTTTTTATTAAAGAAAACCAAGTGGTTTTTAGCTATGCCCAGAAAAAATATCCGAGCGAAGGAGGAACAAGTCTGGAAAGCAGTTGATAAGGTGCGATTAAAAAAGGTAGATAATCGAGAGAGGTGAAAAGCAAAATGCGCCAGGCCGCTATTTCAATAGCAGTAGGGCGCATCATGCAGTAGAAAGAAAATTCGATGAGCCTATAGGCTCGGCTGGTAATAGGCCCTAACGGGGGGCCTGTGCAAACCACCGGCACGGCCGGTGGTTATGATTTGGGGCCTAACCTTTTCAGTAGCGTCAAAATATAACATATCAAACATTGCAGTTGGAAACACACGCAAGGGTCTGATATAATTTTATAAAATTTCTTTTGCATCTTTCATCCCTTTGGACACTCTCGTTCGTTATACTGACAGAAAAGGCGGTGAGGCGGTGGAATACAGCGATCATGAACTGGTGCGCGGGATCAAGGGCGGAGATAAGGGCGCACTGGAGCTTTTGGTTCGCCGCTGGTATCCGCGGATTTACGGATATGTTTTCAAACTGACCGGGCACGAGCAGGATGCCTGCGACTTGACGCAGGATGTTTTTATTGCGATGATGCAGAGCATCGGCAGCTATACGCCGTGGAGGAAATTTGACAGCTGGCTGTTTACAATTGCGCATAACAAATGTATGGACTACTTCCGCCTCCGGCGGAAGGTCGTTCAGGCGGAGGACACTGTTTTTGACCGCCCGGATTCGGCTGCCTCGCTTGAGGACATAGCAGAGTTATCCGCATCTGTCAAGGCTGCGCTGGAGAAGCTGCCCGCCGCGCAGCGCGAGGCGGTACTCTTACATTATTTCCATCAATTCACTGTAAAGGAGATCGCACAAATGACGAATACACCGCTGCCGACCGTCAAGTCCCGGCTTCGCGCTGCCAGAAGCACACTTTCAGATGATTTGTGGGAGGACTTTTTCATGAATGAGCGAATGGAACAGGAGATCAGACGCACCATCCGGTTTCTGCAAGCGTCCATGCCGGAGCCGAAGAACAGGCAAACATCAGTCTTCACGCTGCTGCGGATCGCCGCGAGCGAAATAAACGCGTGGCTGCTGCTCGGGCTTTTCGTGGGCGCATTGAGTTTCGGTCTGGTCAGCGTCCGGGTTTTGTCCATGCCGATGCTGACGATTTTCTGCACCGCGCCTATGCCGATGCTTCTGCTGTTTCATCGGTATGTACTTGCCTGTGACCAGCGCATGCGTGAATTGGAAGCTACGTTTCCGTATTCCTATTCCGAAATGCTGGCCGCGCGGTCGGTCGTGATCTCGTGCTGCATGTTCGGCGCGCTGGTGCTCCCTTTCCGCGATGCTGCACGCTTCCGTCGGAGAGGATTTCCTGCGTCTGGCGCTCTGCGGGGGCTGTACCGGGCATTTATCTCTGTGCGCTGCTTCTGTTTTTTGTCTGCTTCGCTCCGCAATCCGGAGGGACTGTCCCTGCTTGCGGTCGTCTTCTGGGCGGCGCTCTGCTTTCTGGCGGCGGTGCTTCCGTTTGACCGGCTTTTGCAGCTCTGCTCCACGGCTGCCTACGCTGTGCTGGCGGCCGTCGGGCTGATTGTATACGGCATTCTTGTGCGCAACGTTCAACGAAGGAGGGTTTTTTATGACATGGCTCATATCGGATGAAGCCAGAAAGCACCGGGCGTTCCGCGAGGTTTGGGTCGCGTATATTCTCGGTGGGTTGTATCTGCTGCTGGGACTGTACACAGAAATTTCGGAACAAAATTACAGCATACGCTATCCTGCGGAGCAGAAGTGGTACTTTCTTCAGTCTAATATCCGTTCCTACGGCGCGACGCTGACAGCGTTTCTGCTTGCGGTCGGATTGCCGCGGTTGGTCTGCTGTGAAAGGGAGTACCGGACGGACGATCTGGTCGGGACGGCGGCACTTGGCCGCCGGTACACATGGAGGGCGAAAACGGCATTTACGGTCCTCTATTGCGCCATCGTCGTTTTCCTTATCGGCGCAGTCAGTCTGCTGGTAAACGGCGGGGCGTTTGGCTTCGAGGACGCCTTCTCCCCTGTTATAAGCTGCGTATATTTTGAGGACGCGGCGCTGCCGCCGATGTCCAATCTTGCGTACTGTGCACTCCAGTATGGATTTCTGTTTCTAGGCGCGCTGTACTTTGCCGGGTTTATCCTGATCGTCGCCGCGCTGACGCGGCGGACGGCGCTCAGTCTGTTTCTCTGCGGCGGCAGCTATCTGCTGTTTTTCGCGTATTCCGCTGTCGGGTTTCAGATGCCGGACTTCCTTCGCATGCCGCTCGGTGTGCTCTATCGGTTCGGCTTCGGCGGGTATCTGCTGCTGGAGAGCTATTCGTGGACTTCGAGAGGCTTTCCCGGTTTGTGGCCGGACGTGTGGAAGCCAGTCCTGCTGGGGATTGGGATGATTCTTCTGGAGTTTTTCGTCTTTTGGAGGATATGGGGAGGAAAGCGAAGGCATGAAAGCTGACCTGATTCGCTGCTTCCGGAACCCGCTCTACTGGCTCGTTCTGAGCGCAGGGTTATTCGTCCGGGTCGTCCTCGCCTATTTTGATTTCCAGACCCGCAGCGATGTGTTCTGGTCGCTATCCGCAGAGTTCTGGAATAAGACAGGCTCCGTGACGCTCGGCTTTCTGGTTCTGCTCGTCCTGATCCGGCTGTTTTCCGCAGATCGGGAAACGGGAGCCTTTCCTGTCATTAACAGCACCGCCTATGGTCGGATCGCGCTGTTCCGGAACCGGTTGATTGCCGGGAGCGCCGCCGCCTCGGTTGGTACGATACTATTGGCGATTGGAAATTATGCGCTGTCGGTTCTCATTTCCGGCGGGCTTCCCCAACCGGATGATTGGAGTTATGCGTGGCTCCGCAGCACGGGGATCGTTCTCATCGGAACAATTGGATTTTTCCTCTTTGCGGCTTTTGTGTGTGACAGTCTGAAGAATCAGCCGGCGGCCATGTGCATCTGCGGAGTTCCGTTTGCGTTCAGCTATTTTATCAATGTCGCTGTGCTGAAAAAGTTTGAATTCTTCTGGTTCGTTCGGTATGGATTTTTTGCAGAATGGATGCGCGGACGGAGAATCGGTGTGACCCCCGGAGTCTGGGGTGTCTGGTACGCGCTGTTATTGGGCGGGGTACTATTGGCCGCCCTCCATCAAAGAAAGGAGCGCAAGGAATTATGAAGCTTTCCTTCGAACATATCAGCAAGCTCTACGGCAATACGGCCGCGCTGCAGCAGATCGACCTGACCCTCGGGTCAGGCGTCTATGGCTTACTCGGTCCAAACGGAGCCGGGAAAACGACGCTGATGCGGATCATGACGGATCTACTCGCCCCATCGACCGGACGTGTCTTGCTGGATGGGCAGGACATTGCGGTCATGGGTGCTGCGTTCCGGAAAAAGCTCGGCTATCTGCCGCAGGATTTCGGCGTTTATCCGAATTTCACAGCGGAGCAGTTTCTGCTCTATATCGCCAGATTAAAGGGCTTGTCAAAATTTGAGGCCAAGCGGCAGACAGACGATCTTCTGCATATGGTCGGTCTGGAGGACAAAAAGCAGAAAAAATTGAAGGGCTTCTCCGGCGGGCAGCGGCAGCGTGTGGGAATCGCACAGGCACTGCTTGGAGATCCCGAAATTCTGGTGCTGGACGAGCCGACAGCTGGGCTTGACCCGGAAGAACGAATCCGGTTCCGCGGTATCATCAGTGATCTTTCCCAGCAAAAGCTCGTTTTGCTGTCGACGCATATTGTATCGGATCTCGAAGCAGTCGCAAACGAAATCATTCTGCTCCGGAAAGGTGTTGTCCTCTCAATGCAAAAAGCCTGCTTCGCTGCTGGAGCATCTGAACGGGCAAGTTTGGCTCGTTACAGTTCCTGCTGCGGACGAAACGGCACTCACAAAGCAATATGTCTGCAGCAATGTCATGCACACAGACGGAAAAAGTGTGATCCGCCTGCTCAGCAAAAGCGCCCCTCGACCCGACGCAGTACCAACAACACCCAATATGGAGGATCTGTATCTATATTATTTCGGTAGATGATCGTCCGTCTGATTCTGGCTGGATATCGGGTGCAGTAAAGTACAGACTTTTTAGAAGGTAGCTTGCAAGTTTCTAGGCTTGCAAGCTGCTTTTCTCTGCAAGCTCAGAGTTCTTCACCCACCTCTGCACCTGCCGCTATTTGTTCGATTTCTACGCATTTTTTTCGTGCAACCCCGTCGTGTTCCTTGAAACGGCAGGCTTTTTTCAAATCACGACCCCAAGAGTGCTATTTTTGCCCTCTCAACAACCCCCTCGCAAATCTCGAAACTGCCCGCACGGCGGGCAGATGTGACCGCCGCGGGGTGCGCACGACCCCGCGGCTTTGTCCTGCTTCGCCGCTTGCGGCTTCTCCCTCTGCCGAAATTCGCCTGCAGCCGTTCTTTTTCTGCGTTTGCCGTGTCCGCAACGATCCCGCACGGCGGTGCAACGTCCGGTCTTCGGGCTTTCGGACGGGTACACGCTCGGCTGCGCCGCGAAAGCCGCACAAACCGCCGCCACGGGCGCGACGGCGTGGGAGTGGTGTTTTGCTGTGCATTCAACCCATGTTTTCAATAAAATCGGCATATTTCCTCCTTGCGGCATTCTCGTCCAGCTTCCGCATTTGCCGGTCATAGTCCTGTTGGAGCGCGAATTGAATTGGTCGGATGGTGAAGCGTAGATTGCCATTTCGCTTGCGACCATCCTTCGTCGTAACCATCATCGGTTCTGTGACGAGCAGACCGCGTTCTTCCAGCGACCGGATGTGTTTGCGGATCGTGTTCGGACTCAGTCCAACCGCTTCACTGATTTTTCGATAGCTCGGCCAGCACTGGAACGTTTGGCGATCCTCGCAGAACAGCAGGTAGGCGTAGATCGCGATTTCCGCTGCGTTCAGACCCAGCGAGAAAATCTCCTTCGGCAGTGGGTAGTAGTCCCTGACCGGATCGCGTGCCGGCCAGAGACAGTGCTTCATTCGCACCCTCCTGTATGCTGCTCCACCCAGTGGATGAACGCTTCCTTTGGAACGACGATTCGATTTCCGATCCGCAGCACGGGAAAGTCCTTTTCGTGCATCAGTTCGTAGCTGCTTGACGGCGCAATGCCCAGCACTTTCGCTACTGTCGCCGCGTTCAGGAACAGCGGCAGTTCGTCATAGTTCTTGTAGATAGATTCTTTCATAGTTGTCCTCCTTTGTTCGTGTCCATTTTTTCTGTCTGTACTTTGTCCTTCTGAAAAACACCCGCCTATTTAATCCGACACTAAAAGCCGTTTTTGTTACCCTCCTTCGCAAATTTTCTTATTCAGAGGGGAAGATATTTTACGTCCAGCAATAACGCCCTCTATTTGATCCGACAGATTTTTGCGTTTTGAGCGGTGTCCCTTCGAAAAACCCCTCACTGCATAGGCCACGGGAACGCGATTTTTAGAAGCCCTTTCGAGAAAATCCACAGATCATTTACATTTCCGCGCCTGCGCTGCCTGTTTGCGTCCCTCCGAAAAAGTCCTTCTATTTAATCCGACAGAAAACCGCGTTTTGAACAGCCTGTTTTGAAAATTTTTTCGATGGCAAAAAATAGCCACCGTCCAAACGGACAGCGGCATCAAGTCAGCAGCTTGTATTCAGCTGCACTTCGAGTTATACTGGTTTTGGAATTTATTTGCTGGGAGGTTGCTAGCCCTTCTTCTGCGTTTGCCGTTCCCGCAATGCTGCTTCACAGAGGCACAACGTCCGGTTTTCAGGCTTTCGGCGGGTACGCGTTCGGCTGTGTCCTGAAAACGGCACAAACTGCCGACACAGGCGTGACGGTGTGGGGATTGCATTTTGTTGTTCGCCTTTTTTGAAAGACGCTTAACTTCGATTTGACTTTCACGCTGATTTATGGTTATAATATCAGCATGAAAGTTGGTGACAGATATGTGTTTTGAGACACTCGACGATTTGCTGCATGAGCGGAACGGAATCCTGCGAACGTCAGACGCGTTGGCTCGCGGTATTACAAAATCTCAGTTTTACGAATACGTCAATTCTGCGAAATTAGAAAAAGCCGCACACGGCATCTATGTGTCTGCGGATATGCTAACGGACGAACTGTACTTATTGCAGGCACAGTTTCCACGCGCTGTTTTTTCGCACGAGGCGGCGCTTTATCTGCACGATCTCAGCGAATATGAACCGATTCCCTTGACAGTGACCGTTCCTGCGAGTTACAACAGCACCGGACTGACTCGGAAAGGCGTGAAAGTCTACTACGTGAAACCGGAGTGGTACACACTTGGTTTAATTGAGATCCCTTCTTTTGGTGGTCATCTGGTTCACGCCTACGACCTGGAACGCACGATCTGCGACGTGATTCGGCGCAGTGAAATGATGGATGTGTCTGCATTTAATTATGCAGTCAGGGAATACACAAAGCGAAGGGATAAGAATTATGCGAAGCTGATTCGTTACGCAGCAGCGCTTCGTGTAGAGAAAAAGCTTCGTGAGAAAATGGGGGTGCTGTTCTGAATGATTGGGACATCTAAGCAATTGAAAGACTTGATTGGAAACCGTGCGCATGGAGACAGCGCAAAATCCATGCTGTTTCTCCGGAACTATGCGATGGAGCGATTTTTGGAGCGGCTTTCTGCATCTAAGTATAGAAACTGTTTTATTTTAAAGGGTGGTATGTTGATTTCCGCAATGGTCGGGATCGACAGCCGTGCGACAATGGACATTGACACCACCCTGCGCAACTACGCTTTGAATTGCGAAAGCGCCGAGCAGATCGTCCGGCAGATCGCCGATGTGGAAATTGACGACAAAATCAGCTTTGTAATCAAGAAAACAGAAGAAATTATGGAAGATTCGGAGTACCAGGGTGTGCGGCTCTCGCTTGATGCGTATCTGGACAAAACGAGGATTCCCTTGAAGATCGATATTTCCACCGGCGATGTCATTACCCCTTGTGAAATATCGTTTTCGTACCAGCTGATGTTTGAAAACCGAACAATCCCCTTGTTGGCATACCCACCTGAGACAGTTCTCGCTGAAAAGCTGGAAACGATCCTTTCACGCGGGGAAGCAAATACACGGCTGCGTGATTTCTATGATGTGTATATCCTGCAAAGAGAGGATTTCGTCGTAACACCTGATGCATAACCCCGCTATTCTTTGATTACTGCGGCGCAGTTTTTGCGCTAGGTTTTCTGGTTTGACCCACACACTGACCCACACGGCGAAAGGAGCGGACGGAAACAGTGGAAATAAGAGACGCAAAGAGCATTGATTTCTGAGCAGAAAGTGCTGAAAACGTCTAAAAATCGTTGTTTTATAGCTTTTCTACTCTTCGTAATCAGCAGGTCGCCGGTTCAAGTCCGGCCACTAGCTCCAGAAACCGGTGAAAATCGAGAGATTTTCGCCGGTTTTCTCTTTTATTTGTTCGGATTTTCAGGTGCCAAAAATGTCTGACCCACACCGTGACCCACACGGCGAAATGTCCAAAGAGCGGCGGAGAGGATATGCTTGGTATCCTCCTCCGCCGCTCTGTGTTTTTTCTTTGCCTTTTTCACAGCACCTGCGCCATGAAATTTCCCATCTTTTCGGCGGCACTTTCCTGCATCTGGCGCGTGACGTGGGTGTAGGTGCGCAGCGTGAAGCCTGCATCAAAGTGACCGAGCATGCTCGACACCGTTTTTACGTCTACGCCGTTTTGAAGAGCCAAGGTTGCGAATGTGTGACGTAAGTCGTGAAATCTCAGGTGTTCCAGCCCTGCATCCTTCAAAATCTTCTTGTGGATGTTGACTACCGAATCCGGATGGTACATTTCGCCGGTTTTCGGCGACGGGAACATCCACGGGTTATTTGGGTGCTTCTGACGTTCTGCGGCCAGCAGATCAACGGCATCCTGCGGGATGGAGATTTTTCTGATCGAATTTTCCGTTTTCGGGCGCGTGATGTCCGGCTTGCCTGCATTGTTTCGCCCTGCCTGTTTGCTGACGGAGATGGTTTTGTTCTCAATGTCCAAGTCTGACCATTGGAGCGCGACCAGCTCGCCCTTGCGTAAGCCGCTGATGAGTTCGAGATAGAACATCGGCAGGACACCACGCTGCTCAGCAGCCGTCAGGTAGGACTTGATCTGCTCCGGCGGCAGGATTTTCATTTCGTGCTTCGGAATTTTCGGCGGTACGCAGTCGTCCGCTGGATTTCTGACAATCAGGCGTTCTTTCACTGCCCGGTCGAGCGCATTGTGCAGCATTGTGTGGATGCCGCGAATCGTGGAATCACTCAGTCCCGGCTGCTTGCCTTTCTGCGCTTCGCGGAGCCGTCCGTGTTCCCGCAAGTCCTTGTACAACCCTTGCAAATCGCGTCCGGTCAGCTTTTTGAGGGGAATATCGCCAATACGCGGCGTGATATGCAATTCGATGCCGCGCCGGTAATATTCGGCGGTCGAGAACCGCAGATGCGGCTTTGCGTATAGCTCATACCACGTTTGCAGCCATGTGCCGAGGGTGTACTCGTCTGCCCGACGCACATCGACGCTTCCCGCTTCTGCGACAGCTTTCGCCAGCTTTTCTTTCACTTCTGCCTGTGTCTTACCAAGGACGTTTTTAATCATCCGCTTGCCGGTCTTTTCGTCATATCCGGCTGTGTATCGCCCCTCCCAGCGCCCGTCCTTCCGCTTTCGAATGTTGCCTTCCCCGTTTGCCCGTTTCTTTGCCATGTCTGTGCCTCCTTTTCTTTGGTAGCACAAACAACTACCACAGAACCGGCACAAAGTCTACTGATTTTTTCGGAAGATCGGAGTTTTTTTATCCGCGTTCACGCGCTCCGGAAAGCCCTATTCTTTGTTTACATGCATCATGGGAGGAGTCACAAATCATGATGATCTACTTGCAGACAATCGACACCGCAGAAGATCGCTCAAAATTTGAGCAGCTTTATGAGCAGTACAAGCAGTTGATGTTCTATACTGCTTTTCAGATTCTAAAACGCCCACAGGACGCCGAAGATGCGGTTCATCACGCCTTTTGAGCATCGCAGAAAATATTTCAAGAATTTCTGATCTGGACTGTCCAAAAACGCGCGCCTACATCGTTGCAATAGTTGAGAGAAAAGCAATCGATATGCTCCGGGCAGAGCGGCGGCACCCATCCGTGCCGCTGGATGAATCAATCAACGGCGTTTCTGTGGAATACAGTGGAGACAACGCGCTGACAAAGGCAATTCTGGCACTGCCGGCTGCCTATCGTCAGTGCGTTCTCCTGAAGTTCTATCATGGATACAGCACGAAAGAAATCGCTGGGATCATGCACCTTTCTCTTGCAAACACAAGTAAGCTCCTTCAACGGGCAAAAGCCAAGCTGAAGGAAATTTATCAGGAGGGAGGCGAAAGCCTATGATCACGGATGATGCGCTGCGGGCCGCTGCGAAAGAAGCCAGTCTTGCGCTGGCGGAGGCGCTGACACAGGGCAGCAAGCAACAGCCGCCTTACGTCCCAAGCAAGTCCTTTACATGCAAAATGAGCCGTCTGTGCCGCCGTGAACGCCACCCCGTTTTTCATCGGACAATGCAGCGCGTTGCCGCTGTGTTTCTGGCACTGCTCCTTACCGGAATCGGCTGGCTTACGATTGATGCCGAGGCCCGCGCCGCAACAATCGCATGGTTTAGAAGCATTTCACAGAGCAGCATCGTATATCGCTTCCTGAATCCCGCGCCGCAGCAGACGTTGCCGGACTATGCTCCGACATGGCTGCCAGACGGCTTTGAGGAACAGGAGCGCCACAAGGATGATCTGCGATCCAGTTGGTATTACGTTTCCGGTTCAGACTTCATTGTCATTGAAGTTGACGTATATCACAGTGGTACGGTTCTATCGTTGATAGGAGATCATTCTGGCTACGAGGAAGTCCATGTAAATCAATTTACTGCGTTGTTTGTACCAGCTGATGGGGACTTCCGGTATCAGCAATCTGGTATGGATCGATGAGCAGAATGGGCTCATGTTCTCAGTCGATTCAACTCTTGAAAAATCCGTCATGTTACACATTGCCGAAAGCATAGAGTTGTTACAATCTCCAAATCAAAAGAATTCTTGAAAATCATGTCCAAAAACACCTCCTTTCTGCGTTCTAATAGATAAGGCGAAGGAAGGAGGTGTTTTGTAATATGAAAAAGCGTATGGTCGTTCTATTGCTCGTAATGATTATGATTTCTGGACTATGTGTAAATGCCATGGCAACCGAACGTGCTTCGCAAATCAAACCAAAACTTTCGTTCAGCGGGAAAACGGCAAATTGCAGTGTGACTGTGGTAGAAGCTGGGGAGCTTGATGTCACACTTGAACTGTGGAATGGCAGTGAAATGGTCGACAGCTGGAGCGATTCTGGGACGAACTACCTAAACGTTTCTGGAAGCCATGCAGCAGTCAGCGGAACAACATATACTCTGATTGCGCATGGAACGATTGGTAGTAGCTCTTTCCGAGAGTCTACTACTGGCACTTGCCCGTAAAGGAGCAAGTCCTACAGGCCGATGCTACGTATGCACCATCTTAAGTGCATTGAGATCATCAAACGTAATTACAACATTATTTTTACGACATCATTTAATAGCAGTATATAAAGTCTGCTATCAGTAGAAAAACATTGTATCGACTAAATTAACGTGAATTTCATTGGAAAAAGAATTCTTCTGTGATAGAATAATATGCAGCAATACCGAAAGTTTTGAGGAGAGACAACAATGAAAATGAAAAAGCTCAGTGCGCTCATCCTATGTTTTACAATGCTCCTTTCAATGTCCTTCAGCGCCGAGGTATATGCCCATGAGGAAGATATAATGAGGACGGAGAATTATCAAAAGACCAAGGCGTTTGTTGACAGTGGCGATATTTATGATCTTGGCCTGTACTCCATGGAAGATGCCGTCCGCATTATTGGTCGGCAAGACCCGGATTTTGCAGATTTGTGCGGCGAGCCACAAACCGTGGCCTCTCTGGCTGTCCTAATCTCTCAAGAAGACGATGAATTCTTGAAAAATTTGATGGTGTTCTGGTATAACTATCTTTTGATTCAACATGGATTTCCCGTTACCTATAGCAATACCAGTGATTACGTTTCTTACACTCTAACATTGCCGGAGGGGGAAAAACAATTGATGCTTTGTTATATACGGGGAATTCAACCCCTGACACATACGCCAACGCGTCCAGCTATACCAGCGCAATTTTACTATCTCTGTCATCGTATAGGTATAACTGCCATTCATATGCGTGGTATTTGCATGGGGATATCAACTCTCAATCCCCGCAGCTTTGGTTTGACTACCATTCTGGTTTTACCCACGCAACACCTTCCTGTGCAACCCAGGTCTATTCTCCTCAAGTGGGGGACATTGTTACTTACACGGACCCTGAAGATTTCGATTCTTTAAGAGCTAAGCATTCCGCTATCATAACCTCAGTAAGTGCGGGAACTGGGGTGAATCAAATTGTAGTGGCCTCAAAGTGGGGGTACTATGGCGTTTATTCACACATTTTGTCGGACTGCCCATATTATACTGACGCGGAACATGGAACGACTCATTATCTGACCAATGTCAAGTATTACAGATTATCTCATCAGTATATCTTGTCCGGAAACTACTATTATTGTAAATGCTGCGGATATAAAAATCCCACCATGGTGGTCAGCGGGGTGACAAAATGAAAAAAACGCTGCTTCTTCTGTTCTGTCTGGCCCTGACGCTTTCTGCTTGTGGGCAACCGGCGATGACAGCAGGCGAGGAGGTTTCGCCTGCTGTAGATGTGACGACCCCGTCTGTCCCTGGAGCATTTGAAGAGCCGCTCCCATCCTTCCCGCCTGCCGGGGAGATGCTGGAGGTGGACTGTGGGGAGTATGCTCCCCTGGAGGACGACGGAAGCCGCCGGGTAACCATATGGTACGCCTATGCCGATGGGACGGAGGCCACGGATACCTACGACCTCTCCAGCACGCAGGCAGAGAAAGGCGGTCCCACGCTGACTATCAGTCGCGAGTGGGCCACCGGCGCTGAGGCCCCTCATACCTGCATCCCCATCGATGACCAGGCGGACCGGACTTATCTGCTGGAGCGGCTGGAGGCGGCGGTGTTCCAAGCCCCGGAGGAGGAGCTTGCATACGCCTCCGGAAACCTCCGCCTGTTCATAACGGATGGAGACATTCAGTTGGTCTATCACGTCTTCCCGGACGGTACGCTGACCCGGCAGAGAGAGGATGACTCTCTCGAGGCGGCCTACGGGGCGGTGGACTATCTGCGGCTGAGCGCTATCACCTACAAATACGCCAGCATTCCAAGTGATGTGGGCCCATATCCCTATGAAGACTTGTTGGTTTCAATCCAGCTGGAGCGGCGTCAAGAAAGTATGATCCCCGAGAAGCTGGCCGACCAGTGGGAGGACATCTTCCCCACTCCGCCGGCAGAGCACTATCGGCTCTGCATACAGGGCGAGGGCTTCCACGCGGACCTGGACCGGGAGCAGGCCCTGCTCCTGTTCCGCACCCTGTTCAGAGAAGCGGATACGGGAAAGATGGCTCCGCTGGACTTCGCCGTGGCGGACTGGGACTGGACGCCGGGGGAGGAATGTCTCCGTCTGACGGAGTATCTGGATACCACGGGGACCTACTATGAAGACAGCAGCCGGATCGTTCGGGAGCAGACCCTCTTCCTCTACCCGGACGGCACAGCGGCTCGGGTCCTTATGTCGCCCCATAACACATATTACTATTCCTGGGCCCGGGACATAGGCGGTATATCGGAGGTGGAGGAAATCACCCCCTCCTGGACGCGGGTCCACATTGCGGAGGACGTTTTTTCTTGGGATAACTTGAACGCCTGCCTGGAGGCTCTAAGCGTTGCCTGACTATAGCAACTGGAATACTGTTGAGGTAACGTACTCTTTGTTGTGCTTTATACTATGCAGCCTCCCTTTTCCATTGGCTTGCTCCGTTTTGCCAAAGCGGAAGACGAGAGAGCTGCTGGAACGGAGTGGGCAAAAAAGACCACGGCCATTTGAGCGGAAACGGCCCGGAAGCCTTGGAAATGAAGGGATTGACCCGCCCAAATCAGATGGTAAATGATGATGTTATTATTTGCCGGTTGACTTACATGAAAAAACCATTTATTCTTTTTAGAAACATTTGATAATACAACAACTACCACAGAAGGGGCGCAAAGTCTACTGATTTTTTTCGGAAAATCGGAATATTTTTATCCGCTTTCGCGCGTACCGGAAAGCCCTATTCTTTGTTTACTGCGGCGCAGTTTTTGCGCCGGTCAGATTCCTTCTTCATCCTTGACTTCTTTGCTGTCTGCTTTATAATGGTGTTATGTAAATTTGTTTTCGCTTTGATTTGCAAAAATCCGGAAAGCAACCAATACTTGCGCAAAAGCAGCCGATTTTGGTTTACAAAAATCGCGGTAACCCATAAAATCAGGAGGAGAAAAGCATGGCACGTGGTGAAAAAGCTGCCGCAAAGCTGATCGTTTCCCGGCAGAGTGTGCGGGAGTTCATATGATGAAGGGCGGCGACATTGCCGGGCTGCTGATCCGGCAGGCCCGTCTCAGGCTCAATTGGAGTCAGGAGGGTCTGTGCCGGGGTATCTGCGCGCCCTCCTATCTGTCCAAGATCGAGCAGGGCAAGGCAGCGCCTTCTCCGGAGGTGACGGAGCTTCTGCTGCGCCGGTTGGGCCTGGTCTGGACGCCGGAACCCGAGAGTCTGGAACCATGCTGGAAGGCCCTGCTCTCCGGCAGCCCAGACTTCGTCTCCTGCTATGAGCGGCTGGTGCAGCCCCGGCAGGAGATCCTCGCCTGCAGTCCGCTGGCGGCGGACGCCCTGCTGCTGGATGCCTTTTATGAGGATAATATGCGCTCTCTGCCGGAAGAATGGGAGTCCTTTCTCTCCAACCGGCAGCTGGCGCTGCAGCGCGGTCTGCAGGGCCGATGGGAGGAGGCGATACGGCTGGAACCGCTGCCGCTTCTGGTCACACTCCGCGGAAAGGCCCTCTACGTCAAGGGTGATTACACCGTTGCCATTGAGGTGCTGCGGGACGCCTGCCGCTCGGCGGCAGACGCCGGGTATCCCCACCTGATGCTGTCCTGCCGTCTGTGGATGGGCAACTGCTACTCGGATCTGGGCCGCATGGAGGAGATGCTGGCCCACTTCGCCGTGGCGGAGGGTCTGGCGGAGGCCTTGGGTGACACCGACAGTCTGGGTTCGCTCCGTTATAACATCGCCGCCACCCAACTGGAACTGGGCCAACCAGAAAAGGCCCTGCTCTATTTTTTCTGCCCTCCCGCACCCCAGCCTTCTGGACCTGCACAAGCTTGCCATCTGCCACGAGCAGCTTGGGCACCGGGAGCAGGCGCTGACAGCCGTTCAACAGGCAGAGCTCCTGTCCTCTGGTGAGATAGAGCGGCAGATGCTGGCGCTGGTGCGCTATCGGCTGGAGCACCCGGGCTACCTCCACGACAGCACCTATGGTGCTCAGCTTCTGGACTGCTTCCAACACTTGCGGGACACATACCCCATGGGCTTCACCCGGTTTCACCTGCCGTGGGTGCTGGCGTGGTACAAAGCCAACCGTCAGTACCGTCAGGCGTGCCGCCTGCTGGAGGAGTTTCCTGCAAAATAGCAGTTTCGTGCATCTAAGCGGGTCGTCACGGGAATATTTTTCCCATGATGACCCGCTTTTCTTTTGTAAGCGGCTATGCGATAATCATAGCAGTGAGGTGAATGCCATGAAACGAACACTCTGGACGCGGGACTTTACCCGTATCACCGCCGCGACGGCACTTGGCGCTGCCGGCGGCATTATCAGTCAGTTTGCCCTGTCCTTTCTGGTCTTTGACGAGACGGGCAGCACACTGGCCGCAGCACTGTCGGTGGCCATTCAGCTGATTCCCATGGTACTGCTGCCGCTGATCATCGCCCCCATGATGGACCGCCTGCCGCGCAAACCGTTTCTGGTATGGGGCGATCTGCTCAACGGCGTATGCTACGCCGGAGCGGGGATCTTCCTGCTGCACAACGCCTTCTCCTACACCGCCTATCTGGCCTTTTCTCTGCTGGTGTCGTGTCTCGGCGCTTTTGACGAGCTGGCCTACAACAGCTTTTACCCTCTGTTGCTGCCGGAGGGGCAGGAGGAGCGGGCATACACCGTTTCTGCCATGCTCTACCCTATTTTGAAGGTCCTGATGATGCCATTGGCGGCACTGCTGTATGATACTCTGGGCGTGGGGCGGCTGCTGCTGATCCAGGCTGTACTGTCGGTGCTGGCCGCCCTCATCGAAAACAGCATCCATGTGCAGGAGAACCGCCGGGATCAGGAGCCGTTGCTGTCTCTGAAAACCTGGTGGCGGGACGTCCGGGAAGCCGCCGATTATCTGCGGCAGGAACGCGGCCTGCACGGTCTGTATACGTACATGGCCGTCACCAACGGTATGGCTATGAGCTACGCTCCCCTGCTCATTGCTTTCTTCCGCACGGCGCAGGGCTTCACCACCGCCATGTATTCCTTTTTCTCTGTGGCGGAGTTCACCGGGCGTACCATCGGCGGAGTTGTCCGCTACCGCTTTTCCCTGCCGGAGCGAAAGCGGTTCGGCTTCCTGTTCGGGGTATATCAGACCTATGAGCTGATGGACGCCTGCCTCCTGTGGCTGCCGTACCCCTTGATGCTGGTGAACCGGGCTCTCTGCGGCTTTCTGGGGATCCAGAGCGCCACCATCCGTCAAGCAGCAGTACAGCGCTATATCCCAGACCGGCTGCGTGCCCGGCTCAACGCCTATGAATCCTTGCTCTGCACGGCGGCGGGCGCGGTGCTGTCGCTGGCCATCGGCGCGCTGGGGGAGGTCCTGGACTACCGGCTCTGCCGTGGCAGGCTGTGGACGCAGGATTCCTGCGCGACTCTGCGCTGCGCGAGGAGCTTACGGCAGATCTGTCGAAGCTGCCGGATGATTTGCTGCTTGCGTTTTTATCAGGCACCGAGGTTGTGCAGACAGACGACGGCTTTACCTTTGACAACCCGGGTGAGCTTTCCTCCGACGAGCTGTTCCGGCTCTTTCTCTGGTGGACAAACCGCAGCGCGCTGGAGAAATACAGGAATCCGGACGACGGATGGTTCTACTTTCCGAGCAGCGCCATTCACCGGACGCTCGACTGCTATTTCAGAAGATACTCCTTTGATATCACGCAGTGCGCGGGTTATGACACGAAAAGCGGTACAGTTGTCGATCAGACGGCGGCTCTCGAACCTGGGAATCTACGGTTGCAGAGAGTCTCAAAGACGATGGACAGACACAAAGTGACCTATGTCGTTGATTTTATCCCGTACTGGATGCCTTGCAGGTAGGACCGGAGCATTTCGCGCGCAACAATCAGGCTGTAGATCACGCTGCTGGTCTGTGCGCCGCCCGGCGTATTGGCAAACAGCCAGTTCTTTCTGCCCATCACGAAGGGCTTGATGCTGCGCTCGGCGCGGTTGTTGCGCAGCTCCAGACGGCCATCCTCCAGATACCTCGTCAGATACGGCCACTGCTCCAACAGGTAGTGGATGGCCCTCCCCAACGCGGATTTCGGCGCCGTCTTCACCTGCAACTCATTTGCCCATGACAACAGCGCGTCTAAAACAGGTTTCTCCTGTTCCAGCCGCTTTTCATACCGTTCCTCCGGCGTCAGCTCCGCCAACGCCTGCTCCAGCTTGAAAAGCTGCGAGCAACCGCATTCGCCCATGGCCGCGGGAGAATTCTTCCGTTTCTCTTGCGGCAGGGTGCCCAGTGCCTCGTCAAATTTTCGCCTTGCGTGGGCCCAGCACCCAACCACCCGGATATTCTCAGAAAGTTTGTGGTAGCCCTGGTACCCATCCGCGTACAGCCAGCCCGAGAAGCCTTGCAGGAAACGCTCGGCGTGCTCCGCTTTTGGTGCACTGGTACTCATACAGCACAATGGCCTGCTTCGCGTAGCCACTGGTGCGGTACAGCCACATGTAGGACTTGCTGGTAGAGGAACGTCCCGGCTCTTTCAGCACCTGCAAGGTCGTCTCATCCGCGTGCAGCGCCGGCTTCCTGCAAAGCTGCTTATGCAGCAAATCATAGACCGGCCGCAACCATTTCTCCGAGATGTTCAGCAGCCAGTTGGCCATGGTCTGCCGGGACAGCTTCAGCCCCTAACGGTTGAATTCCTGTTCCAGCCGGTACATAAGTAAAGCTCAGCTGCTCCATGACCATCTGCTCCGCCTGCTCTGAAGAACGGCCGAACAGCTTCTTTTTGGACAACATTTCTACCTCGGATTCAGAGCGCGGCCACTGGTACGCGCCCTGTTCCAGTCGCTTGTACAGCAGGATGAAGCCGTCCTTTTCCCAGTACAAGCCAGTGTTTTGATCCGGTTTCGCCGCATTTTCCGCAGAACAAACAGTGTGTTGGTAAATGAATCCAGCTCAAACTGCTGTTGGACGAGGCGCGCCAGACCGTCTATGCCTTTACGCAGGTCTGTGTAGCCACAGGCAATATAGACTTTATCTGCGCCGGTGAAATCATTTAGCATAGGCGCAGAAGTTCTACCAGCATTTTCAGCTGTTCCGTATCGCACCCGGGATAAATATCCAGACTGGCGTTTCCAATATGCAGCGTTGCGGAACGTTCCGCAGCGTTGCGTGATGCCTGTTTCGGTGCCGGAAGCTCTGCAAACCTGACGGCCGGCACACTCGAGCACGGCTCTGTTTCAGCCAAAGCCAGCAATTCCCGTTCCCAACGGTAATAGGTTGCTGCATTGATTTCTTCTTGTCTGCACCACGCCCGCACTGACAGGCCGCTGCTGCGGCAGTCCTGTATCCGTGCCGCCCACTCCTGCAGCTTTACACGGTGCTTCAACTCTGCGCTTGTCATCCCTATCTTGATATCATTTGACCTCCAATAATGATAGTAACGGAACGTTGATCTATTCCATTCTGTTTTCGTTTATCTCCACGACAACGATGGATAAATTACATATGCAGAACATCAACGTGGAGGTTACGGTTGTCACCAAGTTGTTGAGTCCGGAAATGGAGCAAGAGATTCTTGTGGATTTGCACCGCGGCATTACGAGATATGAAGGGATTGGCGAATACACGGGACAGCCGGTTCACATCTTCTACATTTTGGTTTCCAAGTATGAAATCGGCCATCTGCGATCGATTGTCCTGAAATATGATCCGCACGCATTTATCGTGGCGAAAGACGGCGCGGTTGTGTACGGAAATTATAAAAAAGAAAATTTAAGACAGCACCGCACAATTACGACCAATTGATAAAAGGAGCCATCCATGTGGATGGTTTCTTTTTTATCTCATCAGAATAAGTTGGGGCAACCGCAGAAATGTACGAGGATACCGCCTATGCGAAAGCTGCTTCCCGATGAATCAAATATCAAACAGTTCGCCGCCAGATTTTCGACGATCGGAGCATGCGCTGATTCAGCTCAGGCAAAAGCGTTTCTGTTCAGTGACGGGGCAAGAAACGCGCACTCTGCAAACGCGACCGCGCTGCAAAAAGCTGGCCCTCACACATCCAAAAGCGCTTGGATATGCTTGCGGCATCATTACAATATAGCTTCTGCCGTCCCACAATCTCATAGCCGATCGCGCGAAAGGGCGTTCCGCGCAGCGCAGAGAAACCATTTAACGGGTCTTTGCAGATCAACGAAAACCCATGCTTTCAAGCAGTGAAAGCATGGGTTTTTAGCAGGCTGCGCATCCCCAGCGATCCATGAAAAGATTGCGGAGATTTGCGAAGCATGTACGGTTATACAACACAGGTCCAGCCAAATGGATCTGGTCTGGTTCCCCACTGGATACCGGTCAGCTCGTCGTAGAGCTTCTGCGACAGCGCGCCGATCCGGTTCTGGTTGACTTCATATACTTCGTCGTTCCACGCCAATTCCCCGATGGGTGAAATGACCGCCGCAGTACCGACGCACCACGCCTCCTCCAGCGTCCCGTTTTTGCCGCGTCAAACAGCTCCTCCACGCTGAGCAGCCGTTCCTCAACCGGAACGTTCCAGCTCTTCAGCAGCTCAATACAGGACTTTCTGGTCACGCCCCGCAGGATTGAGCCGGTCAACATCGGCGTGACGACGGTACCGTTGATCTTGAACATGACGTTCATGCCGCCGCCCTCTTCGACGTATTTGCGCTCCACGCCGTCGAGCCACAGCACCTGCGAGTAGCCCTTCTCGATTGCCCGGTCGCCCGCGCGGTTGGCCGCGGCATAGTTTCCGCCGCATTTGGCTTCGCCTGTTCCCCCGCGCACCGCACGCACATCCTCTGTCTCGACCATGATCGGCACCGGCTGCAGTCCGTTTTTGAAATAGCTCCCCGACGGGGACAAAATGATTGCAAACGTCGCCTCATGCACGCCATGCAATGCCAGCGTGGGATCCGTGGAATACAGGAACGGACGGATATAGAGCGACGTACCCGGATCGGCCGGAACCCAATCCGTATCCACCTTTACCAGCTCCCGGATCGCCTGAAGCCCGTCTTCTTCATCGATGCGCGGCAGCCCCAATCGGTCGCAGGAGCGGTTCAGTCTTGCGACATTCTCCCACGGCCGGAACAGCTGCACCTGCCCATCCGGACGGCGATATGCCTTCAACCCTCAAAAACCTCCGTCCCGTAATGCAGCACGCTTGCCGCCGGAGAAATGCTGATTGGGCCAAAGGGCACGATGCGCGCGTCGCGCCATCCCGCCTGATCGGTATAGTCCATCAGAAACATATGGTCAGTGAAAACAGTGCCAAACCCCAGTTGGTCAGAGGGCGGCATCATCCCATGCTTTTGGCTTCTTTCAATGCGGATATTCATATCCATACCTCCTGTCAGATTTCCTTCAAATGCTCCATGTTTTTGCAGATGCCCTCGCAGCAGCTGTGGAAAGTCGCCAGCTCCTCGGCGGTCAGCGGCAGTTCAATCACCTGCTCCACACCATTCGCCCCGATCACGCAGGGCAACACCGGCAAACAGCCCCTGTCTCACCATACTCACCGCAAAGCTCCGCGCTGGCCGGCATGATGGCCTTTTCATCGTGCAGCACGATGTGCGCCATCCGCGCTGCGGTTGTCGCAATGCCGTATTCCGTACAGAACTTCCCGGAGAATGTGACCCATCCGCCGCCGATGGACTCCTTCTGAGTGCCATCCGATCAAAGCGGAACCGTTCATCTCGCTCCGCCCAGACGTACAGCGGCATCCCGCGGAAGCTCACGCAGGACCATGGCGCAAACTGCTGGTTTCCGTGCTCTCCCAGCATGTAACAGGTGATAGACTTGTGGTCGATCCCGGTCTGCCGCGCAAGCGCGCTCAGCAGGCGCGACGTATCCAGTCCCGTGCCGGTGCCGAACACACCCCCCGCGGCAATCCACGCTCCAGTGCCAGCTCGGGTCACGATGTCGCAAGGATTCGTGATATTGATAAGCACCCCGTCAAAGCCGCTCTCCCGGATCTTATGCGCGTATCCGCGCACCGCCGGGATTGTATAGTCCATTTCTGTCAGCCGGTCATGGCTTTCGCGCAGCAGTTCGATCCTGCCCACACAGTTGACGATCACGTCACACACGCCAAGATCCGGAAAGCTGCCCGCGCGGACCGTGACTCTATGCGGCAGATAGGCCGCTGCGTCACGCAGATCCTGCACCTCGCTGGAAAGTTTTTTCTCATTCTGGTCGACCAGAATCAGCTCGTCTGCAATGCCCTGCACGGCCAGCGCATATGCGACATGCGCGCCCACATGGCCCAGACCGATCACGCCGAGAATCCTTTTCTTGCTCATATTCAATTCATCCTTGTATTATAGAGTAGTAGTTTTTAGAGCCCCTCTCCAAGGGCTGTGCTACACTGTAAGGGATGCTGTGGATTGGTTGGGTCCTCCTACCGCAAGACGGTTTTTGAAAGGCTCCAACCACAGTCCTTTACAGTATTGTTAATTAGTTAGATACCGCCAGACGGTTTATGTGGAACAAGGTTACAAGAGTAAAGTGTCCTGTGGAACCAGCATCAAATAAACATACCGGAGGTATCCATCATGATTTGCGTGGGAATTGACGTTGCCAAGGACAAGCACGACTGCTTCATCCTTAGTTCGGAAGGCGAAGTCCTGGCAGGTGTATTCACCATTCAAAACAATGCGGAGGGCTTTGACCGGCTTCTGCAAACTATTCGCCGCTGCGCCCGCCCGGAAGATAAAAATGAAAGTAGGACTTGAGGCTACCGGACACTACAGCTACAACATCCTCGGATTTTTGCTTAACGAAGGTCTGCCAACCTACCTTATCAATCCGCTGCACACCAACCTCTACCGAAAAGTCTGAGCCTTCGTAAAACCAAGACCGACCGTGTTGATGCGCGAACCATTGCAGCTAGCAGTACCTCCTCAAATGATGCGCCCGTCTGGCAGAATGGCACGCCGCAGTCCATACATTGGCCGGACTGCCGGCAGCGGTTCCGTTCAGACAGCGGCAGTTCGACCGGCGCATAGTCGCCTGTGCGTGCCGCCACATCGCGGCTCGACAGTCAACGCGCGTATAATCCAGAAATCCAGTCGGTTTTCCCATGGTTTTATTCCTCCCGCTTCAAAAACGCTTCAAGCTCCGCCTCGTCCCGCGTCATACCGGCTGCCTCATAGCGGCCAATCAGCTGCAACATATGACTGTAGTCATAAGGAATGATCTTCTTGAAATCCGCGAGCCGCTCGTCAAAGTGTTCGAGGATCGCGCGGCTTTTTCGAGCCGCTAAACGCGACATGACGCCGCAGAAGTTCGCGGAGACGGGAAATGTCCTGCTTCTGCACGACCGTCTCGACGGAGACGAGCTCCTTATTGACGCGCAGGTAGAGCTTATGCTCGGGGTCCAGCACATAGGCGACGCCGCCCGCATACCGGCGGCAAAAATTTCGTCCAGTCTGGCCCAGCACGACGACTGTGCCGCCCGTCATATACTCGCAGCCGTGGTCGTCGGCACCTTCCACGACGACGTCCGCACCGGAATTGCGCACGCAGAATTGCTCGCCCGCAATGCCGGAAATAAAGCGCTGCCGCTTGTCGCGCCGCAGAGCGCAACATTGCCGATGATGACGTTTTCGGCAGCCTCGAACGTGCTGGCGCGATCCGCGAAGACGACCAGTCTGCCGCCGGAAAGCCCCTTGCCGAAATAGTCGTTGCTGTCTCCCTCAAGCGTGAGCGTCACGCCCTTCGGCAAAATGCGCCGAACGACTGTCCAGCGCCGCCGCGGCAGTGGATCTGGTAGGTATCATCCTCCAGCGCGCTGCCCCAGCGTCGCGTGATCTCTGCACCGAAGAGCGTGCCGAATGCACGGTCAGAACAGGAAATATCGACGTTGCAGCACTTCGGAGCAGCCGTTTTCCCCTTTTTCGGCAGCAGCGGCAAAGCACCTGCTTGTCCAGCGTCGCATCCAGCTTGAAATCAAAATGCTGCGCAGGGTCATAGTGGCAGTTTTCTTCGCTACAGCGGGCCAGGATGCCGGAGACGCCTACCATCGCAGCACGCTGCGTAATCTGATGCGGCAGGATACGCAGATACTCCGTATGGCCGACCAGTTCGTCAACCGTGCGCACACCGAGTTTTTGCCATGATCATGCGCAGCTCCTGCGCAACAAACTCCATGAAATTGACCACATAGTCCGGCTTGCCGCAGAAGTTTTTCCGCAGCTCCGGACGCTGGGTCGCGATGCCCATCGGACAGGTAAAATAGTAAAACAGCGGCTGATGCTTTTCTGACAGGACGGCCAGCGTGATATCCGCACCCATGGAAGCTGTCGGTTCCGCGCCGTTCTTTTGCCATGGGCAAAATGGCCGAGTGAATCTCGTCATAGGCATACGATCGTTCGGCTGGACATGGATACGACGTATGTACCGGAGACGGAATGTTCATACTCACGCCGGGCCAAATACAGCTTCCGGTCAAAATCCAGACCGCGCGCGGTCTTTACCGGGCGGCGGATAAAGCACTGTGTAATCGCCGGCATACCGCCCGCGCTTTTTCGCTCAGAATCTCCGGGCAGACCTGCACATCCCGCCAAAACAGCAGGCCCAGCCCCTCGCGTGCCAGGATCATCTCCAGCAGCTTCCGGCTGCGCATACGCTTGAGCGGATCCTGCGGGAAAAAGATCATGGCAACGCCATAATCGCCCGCTTCCGGGAGCGTCTCTCCCGCCTGCTGCGCCGTTTTTTCAAAAAGCATGCGGGATCTGCGTCATAATGCCAACACCATCACCGGTCGTTCCGTCGGCATCCTTGCCGGTGCGATGTTCAAGCTTTTCAACGATTCTCAGCGCGTCTTCTACCGCCCGGTGCGTTTTCTGCCCGCTGATATTGACTACCGCGCCGATGCCCCAGGCATCATGCTGCGTTTGTGCCTCCAAAGGCCGGTACTGGTGCGGCTGTTTCATGCTTTTCTTCCCTCCTCTTCCGCTGCAAGGCTCGCCCGCTTCCTGCTCCATATTCAGAGTGATCCAAGCTTCTTCAACAGCTTCTGCTTTATGACCGATTCGCTGAATCCGCGACAACCAAAGAAATCCGATCCCGTCTGAATATAAAACGCCTCACTCTCTCAAAATAGCAAAAAAAGGCGCGCACAGCCCCAAAGCTGTACGACGCCTTTGCCGTTTTGCCGTTTCCATGTGAGCCGGGAGAAGCAACCGAGCTGTTTGTTTGAGCGCATTATACGCGCGCGGCGGACAAATGTCAAGCGTCTGCCGCGAAAAAAATGGTATTCGTTTTACTTATTGCTGCGTTCAGCAGAATCAATAAAAATGATATGGCTTTTTGTTGACATCAACGAAGCAGCTCTATTAATTCATGCGTCAGATGACTTACGCCTGTTCCAACAAATAGGCATCTCGTCACGCTGTGACTGCTGCTTGCCTGTCGATCCCGCCCGCCGCTGCCGCAGCAGGTTTATCAAACAGATTGGACGAACCTGCAAAATCACAGAAATTGGCGGGCGTAGGCATGCCGGTTTTCGGGAATGCTATGTGCGAAAGGAGATGAGCAGGATGCAGGTGAAAAGCTTTTTATTGACCATGGGCGCGGGCATCGCTGTCGGGCGCTGGGCGCGATGATGCTGCCGAAGAACAGCGAGGTCTACCAGTTCACGAACGACGCGGCCAGCACCATCAAGCAGGAGGCCGAGAAGGCCATCCAGTCCATGACCAACTGAGGAAAAAATTCTCGCATTTCGTAAAAATAATGCTTGCTTTTTTCTGCCGGCGTGTGCTATTATACTAGGGCGCTAAGGAAACGCGCTATGCGCCGGTAGCTCAGTTGATAGAGTGACTGGCTACGAACCAGTAGGTCGGGGGGTTCGAGTCCTTCCGGCGTACCAGAAAGAGCTGACCTTCGGTCGGCTCTTTCTTTTTACACGTTTTGCGTTGACATTACCGAAAAAAACAAATCTACGTCATGGAGGATGGAAAGATGAGCCGGATCGGTGAATTCTGCAAGCGAAAAAATATCGTTTTTTCCGCAAAGCGGTACGGCATCGACGCGCTCGGTGCGATGGCGCAGGGCCTGTTCTGCTCGCTGCTGATCGGCACGATCATCAAGACGCTCGGCGCGCAGTTGAACATCCCGTTTCTGACAGACATCGGCAGCTACGCAATGGCCGTCTCCGCCCGGCGATGGCCGTGGCCATCGGCTACGCCTTACAGGCCCCTCCCATGGTGCTGTTCTCGCTGGCGGCGGTCGGCTGGGCGGCGAACGCGGAGGGCGGCGCCGGAGGCCCGCTCGCGGTCCTCATCATCGCCATCATCGCCGCGGAATGCGGCAAGGCCGTCAGCAAGGAGACAAAGATCGACATTCTGGTGACGCCCGCGGTGACGATCCTGATCGGGTGGCGCTCGCAAAGTGGATCGCGCCGCCCATCGGGACGGCGGCCTCAGCCTTCGGCATCGCATTGACCAAGCAACAAAATTGCAGCCGTTCTGGATGGGCATTGCCGTGTCCGTGCTGGTCGGTGTCGCGCTCACGCTGCCGATCTCGTCGGCCGCCATCTGCGCGGCGCTCTCGCTCACGGGGCTCGCGGGCGGCGCGGCCGTGGCCGGCTGCTGCGCGAACATGGTGGGCTTCGCCGTGCTGAGCTTCCGCGAAAACGGCTGGGGCGGCCTGGTCAGTCAGGGTCTCGGCACGAGCATGCTGCAGATGGGCAACATCGTGCGCAACCCGAAGATCTGGATCCCCGCCATCGTGACGTCGGCTATCACGGGTCCGATCGCCACGTGCGTGTTCAAGCTGCAGATGAACGGCGCGGCCGTCAACTCCGGCATGGGTGCTCGCCCGCTGCTGAACATGATCTGCCGGAAACTCGGCTGGGTCAAGGACGGGGATCTGAAACGCCGCTCCGGCTCCGATCCACGTATAATGAAACTATCTGCAAACAAAAAGGAGCGGCGGATACTGGGCGGCTGGGCACATCGCGCAGCTGGTGAGTGACGGCAATGACCGGATCTTGCAGGACGTCGACCTCTATGCGGAAAACGGCGTCATCCGGGCCATCGGCCCGAATCTCGGCAAAACAGCGGAAATTCGGGGGCGGCATATGCTGTGTTATCCTGGCCTCGTGAACACGCACCACCACCTCTATCAGCAGTTTTCGCGGAACCTGCCGCAGGTGCAGGATATGGAGCTGTTCGACTGGCTGAAGACGCTCTATGAGATCTGGAAGAACCTCGACGCGGACGTCATCCGCCTGTCCAGCCAGACCGGCATGGGCGAGCTGATGAAATACGGCTGCACCACGTGCTTTGACCACCACTACGTATTCCCCACCGGCTCCGGCGACCTGATCGGCGCGCAGATGGAGGCGGCCGACGCGCTCGGCATGCGGATGATCTCGTCGCGCGGATCGATGGATCTGAGTGTCAGGACGGCGGTCTGCCGCCCGACTCGGTCGTACAGACCGTGGACGAAATCATGCGCGATTCGATGGAGGTCATCGAGAAATATCACGACCCGTCGTTCGGCTCGATGCATCAGGTGGCGCTTGCGCCGTGCTCGCCGTTCTCGGTCTCGGCGGAGCTGCTCCGGCAGAGTGCGATCTTGGCGCGGCAGTACCATGTCCGTCTGCACACGCACCTCTGCGAGACAAAGGACGAGGAAAACTACATGCTCGCGCGCGAAGGGATGCGCCCGCTGGCGTTCATGGAGACGCTCGGCTGGGTCGGCCCGACGTCTGGTACGCGCACGGCATCCACTTCAACGAGAACGAACTGAAGCTGCTCGCCGAAACGGGCACGGGCGTCTGCCACTGCCCGATCTCCAATATGAAGCTGGCCTCCGGCATCGCGCGCATCCCGGAGATGCTGAAGCTCGGCGTCCATGTCGGCCTCGGCGTGGACGGCTCGGCGTCGAACGACGGCTCGAGTCTGCTCGAGGAGCTGCGCGTGGCGTTCCTGCTGCACCGGCTGAATTCCAGCTGTAAGGAAGTGTTTCGCACACGGGCTGCAACTATCACTCGGCTGATCTGGTTGAGTGTTTCAGGTATTTCACCTGAAGCACTTTTTCATATCCAAATTCCGGGTGAACGCATCAAAACAAGGAGGAATCAGTATGTATTTACTCACAAATGGTCGTCTGATTACCAGAGATCCCGACGCAAAAGGCTACTACGAAAAAGGCGGTGTCGTCTTTGAGGGCACAAAGATCGTAGAAGTCGGCGAAGAAGCAGCGCTGCGCGCAAAATATCCGCAGGCGGAAATCATCGACGCCAAGGGCAATGTCATTATGCCCGCGTTCATCAACGCCCACACCCACATCTATTCCGCCCTCGCGCGCGGTCTTTCGATCGTCGGCAATAACCCCACCAACTTCTATGAGGTGCTGGACGGCACGTGGTGGGCAATGGACCGCAAGCTGACGCTCGAGGGCACGAGAGCCTCGGCAGACGCACTTTACATCGACTGCATCAAGCAGGGCGTCACGACGATCTTCGATCATCATGCTTCGTTCTGCGAGATTCCCGGCTCCCTGTTTCAGATCGGCGAGAGCGCCAAGAAGTTCGGCGTCCGCTCCTGCCTGTGCTACGAGGTCTCCGACCGCGACGGCGAGGAAAAGAGCATCCAGGCTGTGAAGGAAAACGCCGACTGGATCACCTACTGTCAGGAGCACGAAGGACCCGATGCTCGCCGCGATGTTCGGCGGACACGCGCTGTTCACCATCTCCGACAAGACCTTCGACCGCATGGTGGAAGCGAACAACGGTCGTACCGGCTACCACATCCATGTTTCCGAAGGCATGAACGATGTGTATGACAGCCTGCAGAACTACGGCCGCCGCCCGGTTCAGCGTCTGCACGACCACGGAATCTTAGGGCGAAAAGACCATCCTCGGTCACTGCATCCATGTAAACCCGGCAGAAATCGAGCTGATCAAGAACACCGGCACGATGGTCGTCAACAACCCCGAGTCCAACATGTCCAATGCCGTCGGCGTCTGCCCGGTGCTGCCTTTAAGCAAAGAAGGCATTCTGCTCGGTCTCGGCACCGACGCATGGACCAACGACATGATCGAGTCTTTAAAGGCTGCACTCTGCGTCCAGAGACTCAACGCGTGCCTTCCCAACGTTGCATGGTGCGAAGTGACCGACATGCTCTTTAAGAACAACGCCAAAATCGGCGCGAAGTACTTCCCGGACGAGCTGGGCATTCTCAAAGGCCGGCGCCGCTGCGGATATCATCGTCATGGACTACAAGCCGTTCACGCCGTTCTCGGACGAAAACATCGACGGTCACATCCTGTTCGGCATGACCGGCAAGCTCTGCCGCACAACGATTGCAAACGGCAAGATTCTCATGAAGGACCGCGAGCTGATCGGCATTGACGAGGAAGCCGAAAACGCGCACATCCTGGAGGCTGCCAAGAAGCTTTGGGGGCGAACTGAACCACAGAACCTACTGATTTTACATAAAGACAAAGCCCCTTTATGAAGGGGCGGTGCCCCGACCCCCTGCCCCCCTTCTGATGGAAACTGCAAGATAAAACGAAGGAGGAACTTTCATGTCTGAAAAAATGTATCCGATTCCATTCAAGTCGTTGATGAACTGGATCGTCACTGAATATGCGCGCGAAGGCGAAATCTTCGGCGTCCATACTCCATACTACGCAAGCGGCAAGACGCTGCCCATCTTCGGCGAGCGCATTGAAACCCCGTTTGGTCCTGCTGCTGGTCCCAACAGCCAGCTGGCGCAGAACATCATTGCCGCTTATATTGCGGGCGCGCGCTTCTTTGAAGTGAAAACCGTGCAGAAGATGGACGGCGCGGAACTTGCCGCGTGTGTGCCACGTCCGTGCATTCTTGCAGCCGACGAGGGCTACAACCAGGAATGGTCGACCGAGCTCGAGGTTCCGCAGGCGAGAGATGAATACATCAAGGCCTGGTGTGCACTGAAGGTTCTCTCCAAGGTCTACGGCTTCGGCGACCCCGACGGCTTCGTGTTCAACATGTCCGTCGGATACGATCTCAAGGGTATCAAAGGCGAAAAGGTCAACACCTACATTGATAATATGATGGACGCTTCCGAGACGAAACAGTTCAAAGAGTGCCTTGAGGTCCTCACGGAGCTGTTCCCGGAGGAGAAAAGACTTCATTGCGAACATCTCCCCCGCGTCTCCCGGAGCGTCACGGTCTCGACCCTTCACGGATGTCCGCCGCAGGAAATCGAGCGCATCGCGTCCTACCTGCTGACCGAGAAGCATCTTCACACCTTCGTCAAGTGCAATCCGACGATTCTCGGCTACAAGACCGCCCGCACAATTCTCGACTCGATGGGCTACGACTACATCGTCTTCGACGAGCATCACTTCAACGAGGACCTGCAGTGGGTCGACGCCGTTCCGATGTTCGAGCGCCTGCAGGCGCTGGCAGATTCGAAGGGTCTGGAATTTGGTCTGAAGCTCTCGAACACGTTCCCCGTCGACACGACGCGCGGCGAGCTGCCGGAACGACGAGATGTACATGTCCGGCAGATCCCTGTTCCCGCTGACGATCGAAATGTGCAATCGCATCTCCCGCGCGTTTAACGGCAAAATGCGCATCTCCTTTGCGGGCGGCGCGGAATTCTTCAACTGCGACAAGCTGTTCGCGGCGGGCATCTGGCCCATCACGGTCGCGACTACAATTCTCAAGCCCGGCGGATATAACCGGCTCGCGCAGATGGTTGAAAAGGTTGAGCGCTCCCCTACCGCGCCTTCTGCGGCACCGACGGACAAGGCCGCCATCAGCGACATGTCCACTGCCAGCCACTCGGATTTCCATCATCTCAAGCCCATCAAGCCTGTCGCTTCGAGAAAGTCCGAGGAAAAAGTACCCTGGATCGATTGCTTCACTGCGCCCTGCAAGGGCGGCTGCCCGATTCATCAGGATATCCCTGAATACATCGAGCTCTGCCGCAAGGGGCTCTACGGTCCGGCGCTCAAGCTGATCACCGAGAAGAACGCGCTGCCGTTCATCACCGGCACGATCTGCGCACATCGCTGTCAGAACAAGTGCTCGCGCAACTTCTACGAAGAGTCCGTCCAGATCCGCGACACCAAGCTCATCGCCGCAGAGCACGGCTACGGCGCGCTGATGGCCTCCATCAAGGTTCCCGCGAAGGTCGAGGGCAAAAAAGCCGCGATCATCGGCGGCGGCCCGACCGGCATTGCCGCTGCATACTTCCTCGGCAGAGCCGGCATCGAGACCACAATCTTTGAACGCGAAGAAAAGCTCGGCGGCGTGCCGCGCTACGTCATTCCCGCGTTCCGTATCTCCGACGAGGCAATTGACAAGGACGTCGCGCTCATGGAGCGCTATGGCGTCGAGGTCAAGTGCGGCGCTCCGGCTCCGTCTGTTGAAGAGCTCAAGAAGCTCGGCTACACGCACATTCTGATCGCAACCGGCGCATGGCAGGCTGGCAAGCTCGACATCCCCGGCAACATCAAGGCCGTCATCGGCTGGATGAAGGAAATGAAGACGCAGGTCAAGCCTTGCCTCGACGGTCACGTGGTCGTCGTCGGCGCTGGCAACACCGCGATGGACGCAGCAAGAGTCGCCAAGCGCATGGGTGCTGCGTCCTCCACCATCGTCTACCGCCGCACGAAGAAGGAAATGCCCGCCGACGAGCATGAGCTCAAGCTCGCGATCGACGATGGCGTCGCCATGGTTGAGCTTGCCGCTCCCGTTGCGCAGGAAAACGGCAAGCTGAAGCTGGAAAGAATGAAGCTCGGCGAGCCCGACACTTCCGGTCGCCGCTCCCCGGTTGCTACCGGTGAATTCTTCGAGATTCCGTGCGATCTTGTCATCTCTGCTGTCGGCGAAAAGGTCGACGCCAAGCTCATGGCAGACAACGGCATCGAAATGGAGCGCAAGGGTCCTGCCTTTAAGACCAATGTCGAGAACGTCTGGTGCGCAGGCGACGCACATCGCGGTCCTGCCACCGTCGTTGAGGGCATCGCGGACGCAGCCGCCTTTGCAGAGGCTGTGATCGGCGAAGCACACACCTATGAGATTCCCTGAGACGGCGTATCCCTCGAAGGCACAGGCGATCGCCAAGAAGGGCATTTTGAAGATGGCGAAGGACGCCTGCTGCGAAGGCTCTAGATGCCTCGATTGCAACACCGTCTGCGAAAACTGCGCCGATTCCTGCCCGAACCGCGCAAACGTCGTCATCAAGCTCTCCGACGGACGGCATCAGATTCTGCACATCGACAAAATGTGCAACGAGTGCGGCAACTGCATCGGCGGCGACAAGATCCGCGTCCGTCTGGCCGAGTTCTGCCCGTATGCTTCCGAACCGTGCCGCGACAACTCCGCCGGGTCGAGCGCGGCGATCTTCGCGATCAGCTTCTTGAACGTACCCGCCGCGTTGTCGAGATTCTCCCACGTGAATACAAGGCCCTTTGCGGTAATGGCTTTGCAGGCAGAAGAACCGGTAGGCCAGCCGGATCATATCCCTTTTCTTC
>VOFG01003758.1_pt1 | contig 45276 bp, 64 predicted proteins | sample 5384171 | NCBI WGS metagenome assembly VOFG01 (sample SAMN12384726, study PRJNA508395) | human gut metagenome | isolation source: healthy gut F | host: Homo sapiens
TTCCGGCATCGGAATCAAAACAACGCTTGGCATGGGCGGCGTATCCATCGATACGCAGCAGCAGGATGCAGCCGGCGGCTGAATCGCCAATATTGATATCATTATGTAAACTGCCAGCATATCGCAGCGTGCGATATGCTGGCGGTTTGTTACCAGCGGATATTCAGTTCCTGCTTGGCCGATTCGAGCCAGAGCGCCGAGGAGCGTCCGTCCGCGTCGAGACTGACTCCGACGGAGCATCCGCCGAGCCAGGTTCCGTCGGAGCGCTTTATATACTCCGCGTAGCCGTAATTTGCCGTGTCATCGGAAACAAGACCAACGAGCCAGACGTGCGTATTGCCGTCCGAGTCCGGGTAGTCATAGCGAAACGCCTTCGTCGGCGAGAGCTCGCCGGTGATGTCGATCGACTCGTTATTGACGATGAAGATCATCCTGCCCCCGCGCTGCACGACCGGCGGCGTCAGATTTTCCGTGTGGAGACGCACCTCGTTGTAGCTTTCGCCGTTTTCGTCAATGCCGGTCGTGACCTCCATATTATTCCCCAGCCGAAAACATGGCCGAGGATCAGTCCGCCGCGGGCATACGCTGTCACGGCAAGGCCGAGCAGCAGCGCCGTGCATACGCAGACGAGCACCAGCCGCCGTCCCGGGCGGAAGGTTTTCCGCTCCGCCCCTTTTTCCGCCGTCAGCGAAACGGTATCCGGCGCGCGCAGCGCGCCGAACGCCTGTTTATAAAGTTCTCCGTTATTCATCCGTCCAAACCTCCTGTAACGCTTCCTTCAGCAGTCTGCGCCCCCGGGAAAGGCGCACCTTTACGTTTGCTTCCGTAATGCGCAGTATCCCGGCGATCTCCCGCACCGAGTAATCCCTCATAGTAAAAGAGATGGATCACAATCCGGTACTTTTCCGGCAGCTTCATGACCTTTTCAAACAGGTCGCCCGCCTCCGGCGACGGAAAGGCGAGCGTTTCCGCATAATCCTCCAGCGGTACGCCCCTGCGTCGCCAGAAGGACATCGTCACATTTTTCGCCTTGTTGATCGCCACACGGAGCAGCCATGCGCGGATATGCTGCTCGTCGGCAAACTGCGTGTTTGTCGTGTGGTAGCGGATAAACGTATCCTGAACAACGTCCTCCGCATCCGCAGCGTTCGCGCAGACATTGAACGCCGCGGAAAAGATACTGTCCTTATACTTTTCCACGACCACGCTTGTCTCTGTTTTCATGCATGATTCCTCTTTCTGAAAGGCCCTTCATCAATAAAACAATCGAAGCATGCCAAAGGTTACAAACGGATTATACAGCAAATGTCCCGAAGAGGATTCTTCGGGACATTTAGTTTACATAATTATTCTTCAGCCTTTGAGTCCGCCGGCCTGCAATCCGAGACGAAGTATTTCTGGCAGAGGATGAACATGATGAGCACCGGCACGAGGCTCGCCACGGACATGGCGAACACATAGCCCCACCTGCGTGAACTGGTGCTGGCCGAAAAAGCCGGAGATGGCGATGGGAAGTGTGCGCTTGGCGTTATCGTTGATGACGGTCATGGCCCAGGTGAATTCCTCCCACGCGGTGAGGAAGTTAAATATGCTCACCGACGCGATGGCAGGGCTGGCGAGCGGCAATATGATGCGGAAGAACACCGTGAATACGCTCCCGCCGTCGGCATACGCCGCCTCGTCAAACTCGCGCGGGATGCTCGATGTAGCTTTTTGATCATAAACGTGGAAAACGGGATGACCCACGCGACATAGAACGGGATGAGCCCCGCGAGGCTGTTCGTGATGCCGAAAAACGACGCAAGCTGAAACTGCGGGATGATGAGCGTCGTGCCGGGGATGATCATCATGCCGATGACGAGCGCGAAAAGGAGCTTTTTTCCCGGAAACTCAAACCGCGCGAGACAGTACGCGAGCGCCGAGGCGATGATCGCCGCAAGGACGATCGTAATGACTGCTACGATGACGCTGTTGATGAAGTTGAGATAGAATTTCTCCTGCGCGAAGATGTACCGGTAGTTTTCCAGCGTGATCTCGCTGAGCTGGAAAAAGTGCGGCGGAAACTCATAGAGCGCGCCGTTCGGCCGGAGCGACGTGGAGAGCATGTAGATCATCGGCATGACCGACACCGCGCCGCCCAGAAGAAGGAGAATGTAGCGGAGCGCGAGGCTCCAGCGGTTTTTTTCTGCTTTTCATACCTCTCCCTCCCTCAATCGTTCTGGCGCTTCATGGCGCGGAACTGCAAAAACGCCAGAATCATCAGCGTGACGGCCACGATGAAGCTCAGCGCCGCGGCGTAGCCGAATTCGCCGGTGCTGAACGCCTTATAGTACATCCACGTGAGCACCGTGTCCGTCTGGTGCATGGGCTTGCCGTCGGTGATCATTTTGATGGATGTGAACACGTTGAAGCCGCCGATCGTGAGCATGACGAGCGCAAAGAGGATCGTCGGGCGGATGCTCGGGAGCGTGATGTACCAGAACTTTTTCCAGCCGGTGCAGCCGTCCACGTCCGCCGCTTCGTAAAGCTCCGCCGGCACGGACTGGAGCGCCGCGAGAAACACCACAAGGTTCCAGCCCACGCCCTTCCAGATGCCGAGCAGCATGGCGACCGTGAGCCCGCCCCAGCGGGTATTCAGCCACGGGACATAGTCCTTCGTAAGGTGCAGCACGTTGCAGAGGAAATAGTTGAGCATGCCCCTCGGTGTTGAATATGTACCGGAATACGAGCGAAACAATGACCCACGATGTGATGACCGGGATATAGTAGATGACCCGGAACGTCACCTGAAAGCGCGGGATGGAGTGGATGAGCACCGCCGCGAGAAGGCCGAGCGCCATCTGCCCCGGCACGGTGACGAGCGTATAGATGAGCGTATTTTTCAAAGGCGACGAAAAACGTCTCATCGCTCAGTACCGCCTTATAGTTCTCAAGCCCGGCAAAGCTCATTTGAAATACCGACCCGAGATCCCAGTGCAGAAAGCTCATAACGAAGAGCTTCACGATCGGATAGACCGTAAAGAGTGCAAAACGATAATCCCCGGCACGAGCAGCGCCGCGAACTGGGCCTTATTTCTGCCGGAACGCAGCATCATGGTCATCCCTCCTGTGGAATACGGTTGCCCCGCCGCCATACGCGGCGGGGCATGATAAAACTGTTGCGGAATACGAAGGATTATGCTAAATTTAGGCAAGCAGGCCGTCGATCGTGACCGCCAGCGCGTCGAGCGTCTCCTTCACATCCGCGCCGTTGACGAGGATCTTCGTCATGGCGGTCGTGAGCTCGTTGTCGATCTCCGACCATGAAGCGACCGCGGGGCGGGCCTTCGCCGTGGTGATGGCCTCAAGGAACGGAGCGAAGGAAGCATTCTTCACGGTTTCGCTCTCGAGCGCCGTCTTGTTCACGGGGATCTGGCCGCACTTGGCCATCTCTTCCTCGGCAAACGGGCTCGTCATAAACTGCATGAACTTCCACGCGGCGTCCTTGTGGGAGCCGTTGAACATTGCGATATCCTCGCCGCCGAGCACGGAGATCGATCCGGCTTCCCCGGCGGGCAGCTGGCAGTTGCCGTAAGCCATGTCGGGATAGGCGCCCGCAAGCTCCGCGGTCTTCCACGGGCCTTCGAGAAGGAAGATATACCGGCCGGTGCCGAAGCCGTCGGTCATCGGGATATCACCGCTGTTGTAGCCGGAAAGCTCGCCGTTCTTCGCCATATCCGCGAGCATCTGCACGGCGGCGATCGTCTTTTCGCTGTTGATGTAGCCGCTGGCCTTGGTATTGTCCTCGTTCGTGATCTCGCCGCCGTTCGACCAGATGTACGGCAGGACGTTCCAACCGGCGAGCGCGGGCTCGTTGAGACCCCAAACCGTCTGTCCGGCGCTGTTCTTCCCAGAGACTGCCGCGACAGCCTTCACAAATTCGTCCATCGTCGCGGGAACGGCGACGCCGGCCTCTTCGAGAGCCTTTTCGTTATAGAAGAGGATCTTCGTATTGGTGTTGAGCGCCATCGCGTAGTAGTGTCCGGAGACGAAGCCGGTGCTCATGGCGCTCTCCAGCAGATCGGCGGTGACGGAATCAAAATCGGCCATTTCCTCGTCGAGCGCGGTGAGAATGCCCATCTTCTGGAATTCGGGCACCCACGCGATATCCAGACGCGCCACATCCGGCAGCGTGTTGGACTGCGCGCTGATGAGGATCTTATCATGGAGGTCCGCCCACTCGTGCGAGACGGCGTTGACCTTGATCCCGGATTCTCTTCCTCAAATCGGGGGATGAGAACATTCATAAGAGTTTCGTTCTCCGCCGACTGGGCGCTGTAGTGATGCCAGAAGTTGATCGTAACGGGTTCGGTTTCTGCGCTGCCTGCCGCCGGTTTTTCGGTGGTCTCCGTCGGCGGAACGGGGCTGGTGCTCGGCGCTTCGTTCGATCCGCACGCAGTGAATGCCGCTAACATCATTGCTGCGAGAAGGAGAAGCGCCAGCATTTTCATGGTAGACTTCTTCATTTTCGTCCCTTCGCTTTCTTCAGATATATTTCCGCGGAGCACGGCGCAAGATCGACGGTGATCCCGCCGCTTTCCGAGGATACAGGTTTTCTGCCGCTGATGCGGGGCGTCCACGTCCCTCGGCGGCGATTTTCGTTTTCACCGGCTCGCTCCCGGCGTTGAGGACGACAAGGCTTTCGTCCTCGCCGCACGTCCGGCGAAAGGCATACACGTTGGAGACATCGTCGCAAAGGCACGCGCGGAAGTCCCCGCGGAGGAGGGACGGTGACTCCCGCCGTATGCCGATGAGTTTCTTGTAAAGGGCGAGAAGCTCTTTATTCTGCTTCTCCTCGTCCCACTCCATGGCGAGACGGCAGTCCGGGTCGTTGCCGCCGGAGAGCCCGACCTCGTCGCCGTAGAACACCGCGGGACAGCCGGGGAACGTCATCTGCAGCGCAGCGGCAAGCGCGTGCCTCCGTTTGTCGCGGCAGAGCCAGCGGAAGCGCTCGGTATCGTGGCTGTCGAGCGGGTTATAGAGCCGCAGCGCCGTTTCCCACGGATAGAGCGAGAGCATCCGGTTGAGCCGGTGATCGAGCTCCGCGGGCGATATCCGATCCTTTGCGAGCCAGTCCGCGGCGGCGTCCCGGAAGAGGTAGTTCATTGCGGTATCCAGCCGGTCGGGGGCGAGCAGCCGGTGCGCATCCGCCCACGCTTCGCCGAGCAGGAGCGCTTCCGGGTTTTCCTTTTTGATCGCGTCGGAAAAATGCTCCCAGAACTGCGTGGGCGCTTCGTCCGCCACATCCAGCCGCCAGCCGTCGATGTGGAAGTTGCGTATCCAGTACTTGCCGACCGTGATGAAATAATCCCTCGCTCCGGCGTCCGCCAGATTGATCTTCGGCATCCATTTGTAGTGGCCGACGCAGTCGTAATTTTCCAGCTTTTCGTTCACCGGGAAGCTCTGCGGGAAAAACCAGGAGGCATAGCCGGAGCTTTCGCCGTTTCGCACCACATCCTGAAACGGCGGCCAGTAGTACCCGCAGTGGTTGAATACGCCGTCGAGCAGCACCCGCAGCCCGAGCTTGTGGGCGCTGCGGACAAGCTCCGCGAGATCGTCCTTCGTGCCGAAGGCGGGATCGATGTCGAAATAATCGGCTGTGTCGTACTTGTGGTTCGACGGCGCTTTGAATATGGGCGTGAGATACAGGCACGTTGCGCCGAGATCGCGGATGTACCCGAGCTTTTCGATGATACCGCGAAGATCGCCGCCCTGAAATTCTCCCGCGTCGGCGGCGCGCCCCACGGTTCCGCGCCGGGCGGGTCGTTTGACGCCTCGCCGTTTCGGAAGCGTTCGGGAAGATCTGGTAATACACCTGCTCCGATGCCCAGTCCGGCGCGCGGTACGCATCCGTCGGGTTCGGCCAGAGGAATTCAAAAAGTTTTCCTCGTCATCCGGCGCCGAAAAGCCGTTTTGCCAAGCCGGACGGTCTCGCCGCCGCTTTGGAAGAGCAGGGCATAGCGCGTGTAGGCGGAGATGCCGTCCGTTTGGATGACCGCCCGGTAATGATCGAGATACGCATCGCGCAGCTCCCGCTTCACGGGTATGCGGCAGCTCGACCGCTCCGTTTCATACCGCGGCCACCAGACGAGCGTGACGCTATCCACGTCACCCCGCGCGGCGCTCAGCGAGACGGTCAGCTCGTTTCTGCCGCGGGGGTATATGTGGTCTTCGGTGTTGCGAAATCGGATCGCCGCAAGATTCAACGGCAGCGCCTCCCTCTTTATTTTTTCATGGTGGAGCCGCGCTCGATCACCTTCGTCGTGATCTGCGACCGGCTCGCGCCGAAATCGGGCTTTTCCATCTGCCGGAACAGCGTTTCGGCGGCGATCCCCCGAGTTCAAACGTATCGACATCCACCGCGGAGATCATCGTGCTCAATGACGACGACGGTCGCGCCGCGATCGAGCAGCGCCTGGAACACGCCCAGCAGCACCCGCACATCCAGCGGGTGCAGGCCGATGCTCGGCTCGTCGAACACGAACACGGAATCCGTCTGGATGCGTCCGATCTCGCTGGCCAGCTTCAGCCGCTGCGCCTCGCCGCCGGAGAGGCTCGGCGTTTCCTCGCCGAGCGTGAGGTAACCGAGGCCGAGCTGCTGCAGCACCTGCAGCTTCTGGCTGACCGTTTTTCTGTCCGCACAGAACGGGAGCACGGTGTTGACGTCCATGTCCATCAGCTCCGGCAGAGAACGGATTGCCCGCCCTGTTCGTCAGCCTGATATCATACGCCGCGCGCGCGTAGCGCGAGCCGCGGCAGTCCGGGCAAGGGATATTCACATCCGGCAGAAACTGCACATCCAGACTCACCACGCCCGTTCCATCGCAGCCGGGACAACGCAGCGAGCCCGTGTTGTAGGAAAAATCGCCGGCCTTGCAGCCGCGCGCCTTTGCATCCGGCGACCGGCGATCTAGCATAGAGCTTGCGCAGCTCATCATGCACGCCGGCATAGGTGGCCACGGTGGAAGCGGACGTTGATGCCGATGGGCGTCGCATCGATGAGCTTGACGTGTGCGATGCCCTCGGCGCTGACCGCCCGAATGTGCGGCGGCAGCGCGCTGGCCGCTGATGCCGGCCTCCAGCGCGGGGATCAGGCTCTCGAGCACCATGGTCGTCTTGCCCGAGCCTGACACACCGGTCACGACCGTCAGCCGCCCCTTGGGGATTGCGACCGCCAGCGGCTTGACCGTATGGATCTGCGACGTGGACAGGCGAATCGTTCCGTGCGCAAACAGGTCCGCTTTTTCGGCACGCGGGCGCAAAGGCGCCTCCGGCGCTTCGGACAGGAACGGGCCGATCTGCGAGGCGGGATCTGCCGCGACTGCGGACACCGTGCCCTGTGCAATGACGCGGCCGCCCTTTGCGCCGGCCTCCGGCCCCATCTCAATGATCCAGTCGGATTCCTTCAGGATCTGCGTGTCGTGATCGACGAGAATGACGGAATTGCCGTCCGCCACGAGGTCGTGCATCACTCCGGTGAGGCCCACGATGTTGGCCGGGTGCAGACCGATGCTCGGCTCATCGAGCACATAGAGCACGCCAGTCGTGCGGTTGCGCACGGCGCGGGCCAGCTGCATCCGCTGCCGCTCGCCGGTCGAGAGCGTCGCCGCGGAGCGGTCGAGCGTCAGGTAGCCGAGCCCCAGGTCGAGCAGCCGCCGCGCCGTGCCCGTAAAAGCCTCGCAGATGCTCCCCGCCATGGGGCGCATCTCCTCCGACAGGCTGTCCGGCACACCCTGCACCCAGTCATACAGCTCCGAGAGCGTCATCGTACACGCTTGTCCAGTGAAATGCCCCGCAGCTTCGGCGCGCGGGCCGCAGCGGACAGGCGCGTACCATGACAGTCCGGGCACACGTCCTCTTTCAGAAACTTCTCGACGCGCTTCATGCCCTTCTCGTCCTTGACCTTGGCAAGCGCATTTTCCACGGTATAGACGGCATTAAAGTAAGTAAAGTCCAGCTCCTCCCGCCTGATTGGAGTTTTTGGCGTGGTAGAAAATGTGCTTCTTCTCCGCCGGGCCATGGTAGACGATGTCCTTCTCCCGCTCCGTCAGGTCGCGAAACGGCACATCCGTGCGCACGCCCATCTCCCGACAGACGTCCGTCATCAGCGACCACATGAGACTGTTCCACGGCGCCACCGCCCCATCGTCGATCGTGAGCGAATCATCCGGCACCACGACGCCATGTCCACCGTGCGCACACTGCCCGTGCCGCCACATCTTGGGCACGCGCCCTGCGAGTTGAAGGCCAGCTCCTCGGCGCTCGGTGCGTAAAAATGCACGCCGCACTCCGGGCAGGTCAGCTCCTTCCCCGCGGCGACCAGCAGCGTCGGCGGCAGGTAGTGCCCGTTGGGGCAGCGGTGGCTGGCGAGGCGGGAGTACATGAGCCGCAGGCTGTTCAAGAGCTCTGTCCCCGTGCCGAACGTGCTGCGGATGCCGGGCACGCCGGGCGCTGGTGCAGCGCCAGCGCCGCACACTGCGATACGCCGCCCTGCGCCAAGGACATTGAAGACCGATTTCATTTAAGCCACCCCACCGTATCCGGGCTGCTGTCCCGTCTGGAAAGAAGGAATTCATCGCCCTGCGGAGGATCCCGACGACCGGCGGCGAAAACTGGTTTACATTTTGCCCAAAGGCCGGCAGTGCAATGAGACCATGGCCGCCGTGATACAAAACGGCGATAAGAAGCTTTGGAGGGCTTCACCCGGAGGAAACGGCGCAGTTCCTGAATTTTTCTTTTTCGGGCACTGCACAATGTGTCTCCGGATTTTGATCCGAAAAAGGAGGAATCTCAAGAATGATAAAGCGTTTCGCCCAGTGCCTGCGCGTATAAGTGGACGGCACTGGTCAGCCCCGTCTGTATGATCGGCGAGGTCGCCATGGAGGTAACGATCCCTCTGGTCATGGCAGATCTCTATGACTACGGCATCGCCATGAGCAATATGACCGTTGTCTGGCAGAAGGCCCTGCAGCTGCTGCTGTGCGCGCTGGCGTCCCTGCTTTTCGGCTGCCTGTCCGCAGACTATGCGTCCAAGGCCGCCACCGGCTTTGCGAGGAATCTGCGCCACGATATGTATTACCGTGTGCAGGATTTCAGCTTTTCCAACATCGACAAGTTCTCTTCGGCCTCGATCGTCACAAGGCTGACCTCCGATGTCGCCACCATTCAGATGGCCTTCCAGATGATGATCCGCATGGCCATCCGCTGCCCGATGATGCTCATTCTCGCAACGGTATCCTCCCTGCGCATCAGCCCGAAGCTCAGCACCGTATACTTCATCGCCATCCCGCTTCTGGCGCTTGTATTGCTGGGCATCATTCCTCTGGTTTTCAGGATCTTCGATCGGGTATTCAAGACCTATGACCGGCTGAACACCGTTGTGCAGGAAAATGTTCACGGCATCCGGGTCGTCAAGAGCTTTGTTCGGGAGAACAAGGAAGTCAGCAAGTTTGAGGCCATTTCCAAGGCCATCTACGATGATTTCTGCAAAGCGGAGCACATTCTGGCGGTCAACGCTCCGGCCATGCAGATCTGCGTATATTCCTGTATCCTTGTCATCTCCTGGGTGGGCGCCAAGATGGTGGTAGCCTCCGGCAACAACGCGGCGCTGGGGCTGACCACCGGCGAGCTCAGCTCCATGTTTACCTATACCACCCAGATCCTCAGCAGTCTGATGATGCTTTCCATGGTCTTCGTTATGGTCACCATGGCGCAGGCTCCCCTGCGCCGCTGTTATGAGATCCTGACGGAGAAACCGGATCTGACCTCTCCCGAAAACGCCGTCCGTGATGTGCCCGACGGCTCCATCGACTTTGAAAATGTTTCCTTCCGCTACTCGCAGAAGGCCAAGCGGCCCGCGCTGCAGGACGTGGATCTGCACATCCCCAGCGGCTCCACCGTCGGCATACTGGGCGCTACCGGTTCCTCAAGAGCACGCTGGTGCAGCTGATCCCCCGATTGTACGATGCGACCGAGGGAAGCGTCCGGGTCGGCGGCATAGATGTAAAGGATTACGATCTGGAGGTCCTCCGGGACAACGTGGCTATGGTTTTGCAGAAGAACACGCTGTTCTCCGGCTCCATCAAGGAAAATCTGCGCTGGGGCAATGCCGGCGCCACGGACGAGGAACTGGTTCACGCCTGCAAGCTGGCCTGCGCCGATGAATTCATCACCGGCTTCCCCGACGGCTACGATACCCATATCGAGCAGGGCGGCAGCAACGTTTCCGGCGGTCAGAAGCAGCGCCTGTGCATCGCCCGCGCTCTGCTGAAAAAGCCGAAGATCCTGATTCTGGACGATTCCACCTCTGCCGTGGATACGCACACGGACGCCATGATCCGCAAGGCCTTTAAAGAAGAGATCCCCGGTACGACCAAGCTGATCATTGCGCAGCGGATATCCTCCATTCAGGATTCGGATATCATCATCGTTATGGAAAACGGTCACGTCGCCTGCGTCGGTGACCACGGACCTGATGAAAAGCTCCGAATTCTATCGGGGCATCTATAAATCGCAGCAGAAAGGAAGTGAGGACTGATGGCAGGTCCCGGCAGAATGCGCGGCGACGGCCGCAAGGCAGCCAATCCCGGAAAAACCCTTTGCGGCTGCTCAGCTATATGAAAAAGTACATCCCGCTGCTGGTTTTCGTCTTTCTGTGCATCATCGCCACATCGGTAGCACAGGCACAGGGCAGCCGTGCCCTTGGCCCTCTGGTCGATGACTATATCCTGCCCATGGTGGCAAACGGCTCCACGGATTTCGGCCCGCTGAAAGCCTATCTTGTGAAGCTCGCCTGCATTTTCGGCTTCGGTATTCTCGGCACCTTCCTCTTCAACTATCTGATGGTCGGCGTTACCCAGGGCGTTCAAAAGACCATCGGGACGACCTCTTCGCCAAGATGCAGCGTCTCCCCCTGCGCTACTTTGACAGCCACGCCGCCGGAGACATCATGTCGCGCTATACCAGCGACATCGACACGCTGCGGCAGGTGATCTCCCAGTCCATTCCGCAGTGCGTGTCCTCCGCCGTGACGCTGGTGGTCGTGCTGTGGAATCTGATCGATACCTCCTGGATTTTGACGCTCGTCATGTTCTTCACCGTGGGGCTGATCATCTATGTGACCAAAGTGCTGGCAGGCAAGTCCGCAGGCTTTTTCATCGGCCAGCAGCGGGCTCTGGGCACGGTAAACGGTTATATCGAAGAGATGATATCCGGCCAGAAGGTCGTCAAGATCTTCAACCACGAGGAGGTATGCAAGGAAGACTTTGATAAGCTCAACGAAGAGCTTCGGGTCAACGCCTACAGCGCCGGAAAATTTTCCAATATGCTCGGCCCCATCAACAACAATCTTGGCTATGTGCAGTATGCGGTACTGGCAGTCGTCGGCGGGCTGCTGTGCGTTTCGTCCGGCAGCTCTCTGCTGACGCTGGGCAATCTGATGGCCTTCATGGTGCTCTCGCGCAGCTTTAATATGCCCATTTCCCAGATCTCCAACCAGATCAACGCCATCGTTATGGCCCTGGCGGGCGCCGAGCGCATCTTCGCTCTGATGGATGAGGAGCCCGAGCAGGATGAAGGCTATGTGACGCTTGTCAACGCCCATGTGGATCCGGACGGAACGATCCATGAATGCCCCGAACACACCGGTCACTGGGCCTGGAAATATCCCCATCGGACGGACGGCACCGTGACCTACACGGAGCTGAAGGGCGACATCACCATGGAGGATGTGGACTTTGGCTATGTGTGCCGGGCAAGACCGTGCTGCATGACGTGACGCTCTATGCCCACCCCCGGACAGAAGATCGCCTTTGTGGGCGCTACCGGTGCGGGCAAGACCACGATCACAAACCTCATCAACCGGTTTTTACGACATTGCCGACGGCAAGATCCGCTACGACGGCATCAACGTCAACAAGATCGCCAAGCCCGATCTGCGGCATTCCCTCGGGATCGTGCTTCAGGAGACCAATCTGTTCACCGGCACGGTCATGGATAACATTCGCTACGGCAAACTGGATGCCACCGACGAAAGAGTGCATCCGGGCCGCCAAACTCGCCAATGCGGACGATTTTATAACCCGTCTGCCCGACGGCTACAACACCATGCTGACGGCAAACGGCGGCAGCCTTTCCCAGGGGCAGCGGCAGCTGATCGCCATCGCCCGTGCAGCCGTGGCCGATCCCCCGTCATGATCCTGGACGAGGCCACTTCCTCCATCGACACCCATACGGAAGCTCTGGTGCAGGCCGGCATGGATGCTTTGATGAAGGAGCGCACGGTGTTCGTTATCGCCCATCGGCTGTCCACAGTTCGCAACTCCGACTGCATCATGGTCCTCGACCACGGCCACATCATTGAGCGCGGCACCCACGATGACCTGATTGCCCAGCGAGGCACCTATTACCAGCTCTATACGGGCGCCTTCGAGCTGGACTGATCTCCGAAAGACTGTCGGAGCCGGAACAGGCGATCCGTGCGGCAGATGCAGCAAAATTTAATAGGGCTGTCACTTTACTGTGTCAGTCCTATTTTTCGACTTCCTATATCCGCCCGGCGGCGCGATTCCGGAAAGAAAAGACTATAAGCCGAAAACAGAAAACGGAGGAAAAACCAATGGCAAATAACACGGCCGCGGTTTTCACCCGGCATTATGACTCTCCGATGGGCCGCATCCTGCTCGCGGCGGACGAAATCGGTCTGCGGGGCCTGCGGTTTGACGGTCAAAAGTACTTTGCCCGCGATCTGCCGGAAAAACGCATCGAGCAGGAAACGCACGCCATTGCCAAGGCCAGGCGCTGGCTCGACGTATACTTTACCGGCAAAGAACCGGACTTTCTGCCGCCGCTGCACCCCATCGGCTCGGCGTTCCGCCAAGCCGTATGGATAATGCTTCTGCAGATCCCCTACGGGCATACCGACCTACGGCGAGATCGCGCGGCAGCTGACCGGGACGGCGGGTCTTTCGCGGATGTCCGCGCAGGCCGTCGGCGGCGCCGTCGGGCATAACGAAATATCGATCATCATTCCTGCCACCGCGTTGTCGGCACAAGCGGCAGTCTGACCGGGTACGCCGGAGGGATCGAAAGAAAAGTGAAGCTGCTGGAACTGGAACGGGCCGATATGACCGGATTTTTTGTGCCGAAGAAAGGAACGGCACTGTGATCGGGCCGTAATGCAGCAGGCCTTCGCCGCAGTGACACACTACACCGAAAATTTGTGGTGCGCATTTTCTCTCCGTTGTGGTACAATAGGCGCATCGAAACAAAACGGAGAACACCATGACGAGGATACTTTTTTTTATTTGCCACGGCAACATCTGCCGCAGCCCGATGGCGGAATATGTGATGAAGGATCTTGTATCGAAGGCCGGCCGGGCAGACGAATTTTCATCGCCTCCGCGGCGACGAGCCGTGAGGAGCTCGGAAACGGCGTTTATCCCCCGGCACGGCAAAAAGCTCGCCGAGCACGGCATCCCATGTGCCGGTCACGCCGCGCGGCAGATCACGCCGAAGGATTATGTTAACTTTGATTCCTCATCGGCATGGATGAAGAGAACATCCGGAACATGCGGCACGTCTTCTCCGGCGATCCGGAGGGCAAATCTCTCTCCTGCTCGACCACGCCGGGCGCGGCGGGAACGTCGCCGATCCGTGGTACACGGGCGATTTTGAAGCGACCTGGCGTGACGTGAACGATGGCTGCCGCGCACTGCTCTGCGAGCTGGAGTTGAATATTATGTTTACTTAATTATGTTTATTTAATTATGGTAACCGACTGAAAAGCGTTCTGCGCAGCAAGAGACAAGAACGGTGCATTTTCGGTTCTTTCCATTCCCGGACAATGCGCGTCTATCCCTGGCTCAAGGAAACCGGCACGATCTTCAGCCGCCAAATCCGTGGACGCTCTGCCCCCGCTCCCTGCCGGGACGGAGTGCCGCGTGGAAGTTGTAATGAACCGAAAGGAGGTAAGATACACATGATCAAATTCGGTACCGGCGGATGGCGCGCCATCATCGCCGACGGCTTCACAAAGGAGAACATCCGCCTGCTCACCGCAGGGCTGTGCGCGCTCATGGAAAAAGAGGGCCACGCCGGGCGGAGATCTGCGTCGGGTATGACCGCCGCTTTCTCCAAGGAATCGGCGCACTGGGCGTGCGAGGTGCTCGCTGGCTACGGCTTCCCGCCCCTACGTCATCAACCGTTCGAGCCCGACGCCGCTCATCATGTTCACCGTCAAGCGCCGGAATATGCCCTACGGCATGGCCGTGACCGCGAGCCACAACCCCGCCATTTATAACGGCATCAAGGTATTCACCGAGGGCGGGCGCGACGCTGACGCGGAAGTAACGCGCCGCATCGAGGCCGAGATTGAAAAAGCTCTCTCCCGCCGATGTGAAGAGCGTGGATTACGACACCGCGCTCGCCGAGGGGAAAGATCGTCGAGGATTACCCGATGAACGAGTATCTCGACAGCATCCTCTCCGCTGTGAATGTGGACGCGATCAAGAAAGCCTCGCTGCGCATCGGCTTTGACCCGATGTACGGCGTGAGCTGGTCAAGTCTGAGCATGCTGCTCACAACGTGCCGGTGCGATCTGGAGGTCATCCACGACCGTCACGATACGCTATTCGGCGGCAAGCTGCCCGCGCCGAACGTCGATACGCTCAAGCCGCTCGCCGCGCTCGTGCTCGACCGGCACTGCGATCTCGGCATTGCGACCGACGGCGACGCCGACCGTCTCGGGCGTCATCGATAACGAAGGGCAGTTCATCCACCCGAACAAGCTGCTTGTGCTGCTCTACTACTATCTTGTGAAGTACCGCGGCTGGGAAGGGCCGTGCGTACGCAACAACTCCACCTCCTGCCTGCTCGACCGCGTCGCCGCGGGACTGGGGCAGAAGTGCTACGAGGTGCCTGTCGGCTTCAAGTGGGTCTCCGCGAAGATGAGCGAGACCGGCGCGATCATCGGCGGCGAGTCGTCCGGCGGCATGGCCGTGCGCGGCCACATCTCCGGCAAGGACGGCATTTACGTCAAGGACGGAAGCTGGGTCATCTGCCGTTTCTCCGGCACGGAGCCGCTGCTCCGTATGGCTGCCGAAGCCGATGTGCAGGAAGCTGCCGACGGATATATCAAGGCGTTCCGCGATATGCTGGAACTCTGAAAACGTGCAAAGCCCTTGGGAATACTTGCGTATTCCCAAGGGCTTCGGCAATTTTTTATTTACATCAGTTTCCGGAACAGCTCCGTCATATCGGCGACGCTCGTATCCTTGGGGTTGCCGGGGCGGCAGGCATCGGCATAAGCGCTCCGGAGAGAAATTCACATCCTCCTCCTTGAGGATGCCCTTGAGGTCGGCGGGGATGCCAACATCGGCGGACAGCTTCTTGACGGCGTTGATCGCGGCGGTGCGGTATTCCTCCTGCGTCATCGCGTCCACGCCCTCGACGCCCATCGCCTTTGCGAGGGCTTTGTACTTCTCGCCGGAGTACTCCTTGTTGTACTCAAGCCCCGTCGGCAGGATGATCGCGCAGGCAACGCCGTGCGGCGTGTCGTAGAGCGCTGACAGACCGTGCGCCATGCTGTGCACGATGCCCAGCCCGACGTTCGAGAAGCCCATACCGGCGATGTACTGCCCAAGCGCCATGCCCTTGCGCCCGTCCGGGTCGTTCTTCACGGCGTCGCGCAGGTTTGCGGAGATAAGGCGGATGGCTTCGAGATGGAACATGTCGCTCATCTCCCAAGCGCCCTTGGTGATAAGACCCTCGATCGCGTGGGTCAGCGCGTCCATGCCGGTTGCGGCGGTGAGGGAGCGGGCATGGAACTCATCATCTCCGGGTCGACAACGGCGACCTCGGGAATGTCGTTCGTGTCAACGCAGACGAACTTGCGCTTCTTCTCCACGTCGGTGATGACGTAGTTGATCGTGACCTCGGGGGCAGCTCCTGGATGGCGCCTGCACCGTGATATGAGGTCTGGTTAAGCATGATTCTGTTTGCCATAGTAATGTTTCTCCTTTCGTGATATGAAAAGCAACCTATTACTCATTATGTCCTTGTTAATCAACACTTTCGAGCACAACCACATTTTAGCGCCCCATATACCACTTGTCAACACAAATACTCGCCAAAAAATCACCTCATTTTGCAGAAATGCATCGGCAAACTGGCGAATTTTCGATCCATTTTATTTCATGCGCACAGGTGTTCCGCACCGCATGCTTCATCCCCCATCGTCATTTCGCCGCGGAGCAGCTTCCCTATGAGATCAAGCCGAACGGCAAAAAGGATCGTCGAGTGGCTGGCCATCCGGCGCATTATCTATTTGCGATCTCCTCTTCCGAAATTATGTAAACTTTATGAGTATAAAAGTCTGCGCAGGCTTTTATATTATGTTAATAAAATTATGTTTACTTTATTATGTTAATCACAGGATAAATCCCCCGTCCACGGTGAGCACCTGTCCGGTGACGAAGCTTGCGTCGTCGCTCGCAAGATAGGAAACTGCGGCGGCGATGTCCTCCGGCCGTCCGAGACGGCGCAGCGGCGTTTCCTCGGCAAGCTGCGGCAGCACCTCGCTCGGCAGGGCATCCAGCATGTCGGTTTTATTACGCCGGGCGCGACACAGTTGACGCGGATGTGCGTGGGTGCAAGCTCGGCGGCCAGTGAGCGCGTGAGCGCGATGAGCGCGGCTTTTGTGGCGGAGTACGTCACCTCGCAGCTCGCGCCGCGCAGCCCCCACATGGACGAGACGTTCACGATGCAGCCCGCGTGCTCGCGGAGCATCGGCGGCAGGACGGCCTGGATGGTGTGGAACGCGCCGTCGATGTTCACGCCGAAATAGCGCCGCCACATCTCCTCCGTCACGTCCTGAAAAAGCGCCTGCCCCGCGACGCCCGCGTTGTTCACAAGAAGGCTCACAGGGCCGAACGTATCCTCCACGCGGCGCACCATATCCTCTACCTGCGCGCGATCGGCAACGTCCGCCCGAAACGCGGCGGCGCGCGCAGTCCCTCGGCGGCAAGCTCCGCCACGAGCGAGTCGGCGCAGTCCTGCCGGACGTGATAGTTTACGGCAACGGTATAGCCCTCATTGGCAAGACGGCGCGCCGTCGCGCGGCCGATGCCGCGGCTCGCGCCGGTGATAAGTGCGATCTTTTCCATTTTGTTTCCTCCCTGTGATATGCGTTTATTGTACCGCAGCAAAGAGCGGAATACAAGTCACTGCTCGCTCTCCGTCTCGTATTCCCCGGTCTCCTTCTCGCCAAATTCCCGCGCCGTTTCCGCAACAACGGCCTCGTACCCGGTGAGCGCGGCGAACGAGGAAAACTGCGCCGCCCGGTCGCGCCGCGGCATGGGCGGGTGCACATCGGAAACATGGTGCGGCAGGGTGATGATATCATCATAGTCGCGGCATTTCTCGCGCTTCATGCCCGGTGTCCTCCGATCTGTTTATTCCGCTCGCGCGTCGTCGCGCCCTTCGAGATTCATGCCCTTTAGTATGGCGTTGCTGCCGTAGCGCCGCTGGATGGCAAGAATGGCTTCCTGCCGCCGGCGTTCGCGCTCGCGCGCCTTCTGCTCCGCGCCGGGCGCGCCCGGCTCCTCCTCCGCAGCGGAAAAGAGATCCATCTGCTCGCCGCTCTCAGCGGCGCGGGGGATCTTATTCTCCGGCAGGACGCGGTTCGCCGCGACCGTCACGCGGCGTACAAGAAGGTTTTGTCCGTAATGCGGTCGTAGAGCGCCATGACCGCGTCCGTGATCTCGCGCGTGGAGGACGAGTAGCCCGCGAGATTCGCCGTTCCGTGGCCATGCTTCGGCACGGCGGCCATAGCGGTCTACATGCGTTTCACCGGCGTACTCCGCGGCGCGGGCGGGGTCGGAGAGATTTTCGATGTCGTACCCGATCGTGAGCGTGAGCTGGTCGGTGCACAGGCGCTTTCACGAGATCAAGCACGAGAAGGTCGGTCATCTCGCGCACGATGAGCTTTGCCTTGTGCCAGTCGTACGGCTCCTGCAGCACCTGCCCGGAGCTGAGGCTGTTGGAGTCTGGCCGGTAAGCGCGGATGTCCGCGATCGTGCACGGCTCCCAGCCCCACGCGTGGTCGATCAGCAGCTCCGCCTGCACGCCGAACGTTTTATAGAGCAGTTCCTCGTTATAGAAATTCCCGCTCTTTCAAGCGAGCAGCGGGCAATATCGCCCATCGTGTGCATTCCCAGCGCTTCCAGCCGCCGCACCGTGCCCGCACCGACACGCCAGAAATCCGTGAGAGGCCGGTGGCCCCAGAGATTGCGGCGGTAGCTCATTTCGTCAAGCTCCGCAATGCGCACGCCGTCACGGTCCGGCGGGATGCTTGGCTTCAATGTCCATTGCGATCTTGCAGAGATAAAGATTCGTCCCGATGCCCGCCGTGGCGGTGATACCGGTCGGATGCAGCACCTCGCGCAGGATCTTCCGGCAGAGATCGTGCGCCGACATGCGGTACATGGGCAGATAATCGGTCACATCCATAAACACCTCGTCAATGGAGTAGACGTGGATGTCCTCGGGCGCTACGTAGTGCAGATAAATGTTGTAGATTCCGGCGCTGTAGCGCATGTAGTGCGCCATGTGCGGCGGCGCTACGACATAATCCAGCTCCAGTGCGGGGTTTGCCGCAAGCTCCGGCGCGCTGCACGATTTCCCGGTGAACGCATGGCCCGGCGCGGCGGCGCGGCGCGCGGCGTTGATCTTCCGCACCGCCTCCACGACCTCAAAAAGCCGGGCGCGGCCCGGAATGCCGTAGGCCTTGAGCGCCGGAGACACCGCAAGGCAGATCGTCTTTTCCGTGCGGGTCGGGTCCGCCACAACAAGATTCGCCGTCATCGGGTCAAGACCGCGCTCCATGCACTCCACCGAGGCATAGAACGACTTGAGATCGATGGCAAGATATGTCCGCTCTCCCATGGCGCACCTCCTTCGCGGTTGGCTTTTCTCCATTATATTAGCTTATTGAGCGAATTTCAAGAGGAAGGTTTTGCGGCAGCATTGTGCATTATGCAAAACTCCCCGACGCCAGAGGCGTCGGGGAGAAAAGATGTAATCGGATTATCCCTTCGGCAGAAAATCCAGCCGGACAATCTGCATTTCGGCATAGGAAAAGCCGCCTTGCGGCAGCCTTTTCCCTATAGAGCATCGTGCTGTGATCATAGCGTACACCCGTAAAAAAGCGACAGCTTTTGCCGGAAAACTCAAAGAAGTCCGAGCAGAAGCTCCGCGACGAACGCCACGCCGCAGCACGAGGCCGCCACGGTGATCAGTCCGCCGCCGCGCCAGGCGATAAGGATCCCGGCCACGAGCGCCGCAGCGCCGGCGATGGGCTGCTCCGTTGCCTGCACGATGGCGGGGAACGTCATCACCGCGAGCGTCACATACGGCACATAGTACAGGAACGAGCGGAGGAACCGGCTGCGGATGGGCTTGCGGATGAGCGTGAGCGGCAGGACGCGGACAAGGTATGTAACGACCGCCGCCGTCAGGATGGAGAGGAGCGTTTTTGTCATGCCGCCGCCTCCTCTTCCGCCGGGCGCGGGAACAAAACAGCCGCAAGCGCCGAAATGACGACCGTGAGAATGATCGTCCGGTTGCCGGAGGAAAGATCCCGCAGCACTGGCAGAAAGGCGAACGCCGCGCTCGCGGCAAAGGCCGAGAGCACGCAGCCGAGCACCACGCGGTTTTCCTTCGCCGGGGAACGATGATGGCGAGGAACATGCCGTAAAGCGCCACGCTCAGCGCGCTCACGATGCGCGCCGGGAGAAGGTTGCCCATGAAGATGCCGAGCGCCGTGCCAGCCGCCCACATGGGGATGGAGGCGGTCATCGCGCCGTAGAAATACCGCGGCTCCACGCAGCCCGGCCGGGCGATCGTGATGCCGAAGAGCTCGTCGGTCACATCAAAGCCGATGAAAAACCGGTGGTAAAACGGCATATCGGGGCTCATGCGCTGGCTGAGCGCACAGCTCATAAGGAGATACCGCGCGTTGATGATAAGCGTTGCGAGAGCGATCTCCACGCAGGCAGCGCCGCTGCCGATGAGCGTGAAGAGGGCGTACTCGCCCGCCGAGGCGTTGCAGAGAAGGCTGGAGAGCAGCCCCTGCGTTACGGTGAGTCCGGCATTGCGCGCGGCGATGCCGAGGGAAAACGACACGGCAAAATAGCCGAGACCGATGGGAAAGCCGTCGCGCAGGCCTTCAAAATAGACGCTGCGGCGGCTGTTGGAATGCGTTTGCTTCATAGCGGCTTCTTTCTTAAGGTAATAGGGATACAAAGAGAACTTGTACCACATTTGCCCCGCTCTGGCAAGGACTTTTCCGAAAGAAGCGAAGAAAATCTGTTTCTGCTTATTCGTTCCGGTCTTTGATATACAGCCCCACAATTATGCCGAGCAGCGCGGCGAGAACGCTTTCTCCCTTCTATATATTGCCGCGATGCTATTTGTCAACCCCTTTTCGCGCCTTGACAGGGTGTGTATAATAATTTTATAAAGAAAGAGGAGTGGATACCATTGAACAGCCCCCGGCAGAAGAGCGAGCGCACGCTCGGCATTCTGTGCATTCTATGCGCGGCATTCTGTTTTTCACTGATGTCGCTTTTTGTCCGGCTCACCGGAAACATTCCCACGATGCAGAAGATCTTCTTCCGGAATCTGGTGGCGGCGATCGCCGCATTCGTGATCCTCGCGCGCGAGGGGAACGGCTTTCGCATCCATAAGGGCTGTCTCGGCGGCCATCTGGCGCGCAGCATCACCGGCATGATCGGCATGATCGCAAACTTCTGGGCCATCGACCACATCGGCATGGCTGACGCCAATATGCTCAACAAGCTCTCGCCGTTTTCGCCATTCTCCTTTCCATATTCATTCTGCGCGAGTACCCGAAGCGGGTGGATATCCTCAGTGTTCTGGCGGCGTTTATCGGCGCGGTGTTCGTTGTCCGCCCCACGGCGGGCATTGCGAGTCTTCCCTCGCTCGCCGGCGTGCTGGGCGGTCTCGGCGCAGGCGCCGCGTACACGTTCGTCCGGCAGATGAGCCGCAAGGGCGAGCGCGGGCCGGAGATCGTGATGTTTTTTCTCCGCGTTCACCTGCGTCTGCTCCATCCCGTTCTTCGCTTTCAACTTTCAGCCGATGAGCCCGAAGCAGTGGATCTTCCTGCTGCTGGCGGGCTGCGCCGCCGCCGGAGGACAGCTCACCATCACCGCCGCGTACCGCCACGCCCCGGCGAAGGGAGATCTCCGTGTTTGATTATTCGCAGATCGTCTATGCGGCGCTCTGGGGCTTTCTCGTCTTCGGCGAGATCCGGACGCGCTGAGCTTTGTCGGCTATGCGATCATCATCGGCGCGGCGGTGTTCCGCTGCATTTTCAATCTGCGCGCGGATAAAAAGGCCGTGCAGAGCGCCGCGGCTGAATAAGAAACCATATGCAAAACCGCCCGAACGAAGCGTTTCGTTCGGGCGGTCGTTTATTCTGTTTACAGCCAGCTCAGCACTGTATTGCAGAGGTACTTCCCCTTGATATACTTGCCAAGCTCCGCGCTTTTGGCGTAAGCGCTCGCGGCCGCGGCGTGGGGAAAAGGCGCGCACCTCTTCCGGCGAAGCGCGGCGCTCGTACAGCTTCTCCCGCTCTTCAAGAAATCCCTGCTGCATCTCGTCAAAAGACTGGGAGCACAAGGTCATGGGCGAGCTCATCGTACCGGCGGTAGCAAAGCTCGCCGATTTCCTGAAACGCCCACCACGCGGAGCCGAGATCGTACTCGCCGCACTCGCCCCAGGTGTAAGCCTCCGGCAGGCCTTCGCCCGCCGTGAATACCGGAACATAGACCGCGAGCTTAGCTGCCGCGCAGGCGACCCCATGCATCCGGCTGCCGGCGATGTGTCCGGCCGCAGATCATACACCATGGAAACGACCGTTCCGCCCTGTCCCACGCTTGTGCTTGTTGTCATCCAAAGCGGGTTATGATGCACTCCCGCTTCCGGTGCAAGGGATAGGTCAAACCGCGTGCCCTCCATCGTGCTTGTGAGAGCATGCATCACGTCGCGCGCCGTGAGTTTGCGCTGCGGTTTGGCACAATAGACCTTCGCAAACGGATCGGAATCCACGTTACAGAGCGTATGCAGACAATCCCAGCGGCGCATACGGTTCACCGGCCAATCCGCGCCGCCGTAGGTGTCGTTTGCAAGCGGGCCCGTGCCGTATATCTTCGTGAAGTTGAACGGCTCTCCTCCTTCCAAAGACCGTTTTCAAGAGCATAGGAACGGAGGTTTTTAGAGCAAATGAAGTTCTTCGTATCGGAGAAATCGATCTCCTGCGTGCCGAAGCAGTTGGGACGGCACTCAACCTCGTCATCGGCAACGCGCTTGGCCACCCATTTTCCGCCGGGAACGAGTTCCAGGAAAAATCCTTCTTCCGGATCGGCCACGGCCATGCAGACCGCGCCCGCCGCGCCGTCGATGGAGGACACGGTGTAGCCGTATTCCTCGATCAGTTCGCCGATCATTTCAATGGCCTGACGCGCCGTGCGGCCGCGTTCCAGAAGCAGAAGCGTGATGTCGTCGGCTTCCAGAATGTCTTTTTTCGGTCTGGCAGTTGCGGAATTCATATACGCCCATCATACCGACAGACACCTGATTCTCGTTCATGCCGTCCGCCCAGGAGATGGGGCGCGTGCCGGTCTCATACGCGCACGCCGTATAGGTGTAGGCATACGTTTCCGCCGCCTGCGGGATATGATGGCCCTTCACGGCAAGGAAATATTCGTCCGGTGTATGGACGATGTGCGGCTTAAAGTGTGTGTGGCCGGGGCAGCCGGGCCAGTCGTCGTTTGCTCCGGCGAGCACTGCGCCGCTCACTGTCGTATTTCTGCCGGCAATAAGACCAAAGCACATAATCAATTCTCCTTTTCTGCCGTTTCCGGCTTATAGGTCGCTTTCGCGGCGATAAAGTAAATGATGCCCGTGGCAAGGAAGCTGAAGAGCACCTGTCCGATGGAATCGCACACGCCCGGAAGGAGCTTTTGCCGCGAAATAGATCGCCGCACCGGCAACCCACGAGATAACGCCCGTCCAGTTGATGCCGTTTTTGTACCAGTAGGGGCCGTTTTTGTTGTTGAACTGCGTGATATCGTACTTCTGGCCGCGGACGAGATAATAGTCCACCACAAGTACCGCAATGCACGGCGGGAACACCGCGCCAAGATAGCCGAGGAAAACCTGGAACGTATCCAGGAACGAGCCAAACACGAGCGGCGTGAGCGCAAGCAGCATCGAAAGAATGCCGAGCCCGATCATCGAGCCCTTGGGCGGCAGCTTTTCGCTGATATTCGCCGTGGAGAAGCCGCCGGAATAGATGTTGATCATGTTGACCGCGATGGTGGAGATGACGATGAGCAGATTTGCTATGCTGCCCATGCCGAGACTGCTGCAGATGTAGGAAAGATCGGCGGAGTACGGGTCAAAGAGACCGCCATTCGTCACGGCAACGGCAATGGCGCCCGTCGCGCCGATGAGCACGAACCAGAGGGAAGCCGAGCGTCGCACCGATCATCGGCGCAACCGTCGCAGACTTTTTGCTCGTGGTATAGCGCGTATAGTCCGCCGCGCACATGACCCACGCAAAGCCGTTGGCAAGGATGATGTCAAGGCCGCCGCCGAACGAAAGCGACCAGCCGCTGTTGGCCGGATTATCCGTGATCGACCATTTCCAGATATCCGAGAACGACACGAGAGAGAATATCCGGATACCGATCCACACGCTGAGAATTGCAAGACACGCCACTGCAACAATCTGCGCTTTTCCGATGTATTTGGCTCCGTATACGGAAACGAACGTCGTAATAAGCAGAATAATAAAGACCGAAATAATAAGCATAATCGGCGAGTGAGGATCGCCGCCGAAGATGCTGCAAAGAAGAGTCGCAAGCGGCGTGGCGGCAATGTAGGTGTTGACACCGCACCAGCCGACGAACTGCAGCGCGTTGATGAACGAGGGGAGCTTGCTGCCCGCGATGCCGAAAGACACGCGGCACAGACCCATATTTGTGGAGGCTACCTTGTAACCGATGATACCAACAAGAGCGAGAATAAGGTATACGAGCGGGTTTCCGATGATCGCCGAGAGAAGTGCACCTCCCAGACCCAGCGCGCCGAGGATCGTGCCCATGTACCAGGTCGTCGGGTTTGCGTTGGCGCAGATCCAGGTGGAGGTCATCTCCTTTGCGCCGTAATAGCGCGCCTCCATGGGAACATATTCGTCAATAGCATAGTCGCGAATTTCCACTTGCTGTGGATTGGTTTCTTCCGCCATGATCGGTTCTCCTTTCTGATTTTAAAGGGCTGGCCGGCCTTATAGTCCAATTTTATACTTTATTTGTGAAATACGTCTATAATTATTTTGTCTAATTTCGTACTTCTTTGTCTGATTTTTACCAAATGCAGAGCCGGGACAACAGACCCCAGCGTCTGTCGTCCCGGCCCTATCGCATTCCGAACGTCACTCAAAAAACCTCCCGGAGCGATTTGGCAAGAATATGCAGTCCCTTTTCCACAGTATCACGCTCGCCCGGCGTCATGCGCTCAAAAGGCGCGCAGCTCTATCTTGCGCATTTCCCCGATGACTTCGTCGGCAAACGCCTGTCCTTCCGGCGTGAAAGCGATCAGGTTGCCGCGAAAGTCTTCCGGATCCTTCCGGCGGGTGATGAACCCCCGCGCCTCCAGCTGCTTGAGCGAGGCGGAGATCGTCTGCTTCGGATAGCTCAGCGTTTCGCAGAGATACTTCTGCGTACATCTCTCCGGTGCGGTATAGATACGCTCAAGAATGAACAGCGTCGTATCCTTGATATCGTAGCGGGCGCACCATTTGTAGTACACCGCGTCAAAGCAGAAGTAATCCTCATAATAATGCTTGATGCATTCCAGCAGCCGGTCCCGTGATTCCATAGATCCTCCATACATTTTTGGACTATATTCACAATATTATAATAAAGCCCAAAATGTGTCAAGTCAGGAATTTGTTAATATTGTCGAGCTGTAGATTTAACTTCATATCTTTATTCGGAATGTTTTTATCGTTTTTCGATAATTTTATATTGACTTTCAGATTTCTGTATGATATTCTCCGCTCATGGAGGCGATAGCATGAAACAAAAACTTACCTCGCCGGGCGTCGCCCGGTTCACCAAAGCTCTTCTGGACATTCTCTTTTTATGCCGGCATCGCCGTAACGGTCTCTGCCGTGGACGATGCGGTGGGCGGCGCGGTTTTATCCCTCGTTCGCAGCTCGGCTCACGCTGCACACGGCGCTCTTCCTGCTCGCCGGGGTGTGCGCGGTGTTGATCCTCTTCGAGCTGCGGCGGATGCTCAAAACCGTTGTCTCCGGCGACTGCTTCGTGCGGCAGAACGTTTCAAGCCTGTGCCGCATGGCGTACTATGCCTTTGCGATCGCGGCGCTCATGGCGGTGCGGCTCATCGTGCTATTCACGCCGGGGATGCTCGCCATCGTGTGCGTGTTTCTGCTGGCGGGTCTCTTCTCGCTCGTGCTCGCGCAGGTGTTCGACCGCGCCGTGAGCTACAAGCAGGACAACGATCTCACGATCTGAGGTGGAAGCATGATCGTAGTAAATCTCGATGTAATGATGGCAAAACGGAAGATCGGGCTGGGCGAGCTGGCCGAGAAGGTTGACATAACCATGGCAAATCTCTCCGTTTTGAAGAATAACAAGGCCCGCGCCGTGCGCTTTTCCACGCTGGACGCGCTCTGCCGGGCGCTCGAGTGTCAGCCGGGCGATATTCTCGCCTGGGAACCGGACAAGGAGGAATACGATGGATTCTAATTCGGAATCGGTATGGTACGGCGCGCCCCCCGCGCCGGAGACTATGAGCGCGCCGGAGCCGCAGCACGAGGACGAACGTCATGTTCGTCTGCGGACGGACGCCCGGTATTTTCTGCTGCTCTCGCTCGCGCTGGGCGCGGTGTTCGCGCTTCTTTTTGTGAACGCCTACGCGCTCGGGCTCAACGCGGCGCTGCTCGCCGCGGCGATGGCAGCGGCAACGCTTCTCGCGCTCGGCAAGCTCGGCCTGCGGGAGAAAAAACGCGATATTTTCTGGTCGGTCTCTCTGGTGTTGCTCGGCCTTTCGATTGCATGGACCGCAAACTATATGACGCAGAACGTGAGCTTTCTCGGTATGTTCATCGCCGCGCTGCTCTGGCTGATGAACGCCTTTGCGGATATTCTCTCGTGGCGCTTCGGGCGCGTCGTTTCCGGCGGCTTCCGGCTCGTCGGAAGGATCATCACGCACCTGGGAGAGCCGTTCCGCCATCTCGCCGCGCTGCGCCGGGGCAGTAAGCAAACCACGCGGAGTGTGCTGCTTGGCATTGTGATCGCCGTGCCGCTTCTCTGGATCGTCGTATCGCTGCTTGCGAGCGCAGACGCCGCGTTCGGCGCGCTGATCGAGCGCATATTCGGCGTCTGGAGCGTTTCCAAAACCGTTCGGACGGTGATCCGCGCTGTTTTCTATACGCTGATCCCCGCCCTGGTCTTCTACAGCGCGCTCGCCGCGCAGACCGAGCGCAGCGACTTTCCGGCAAAGGAAAAACGCCGCGCGAGCGCCCTCGTCGCCATAACGTTCACCGGCGCGCTGGCTGTCGTTTACGCCGTGTTCTGCGGCATCCAGATCGCCGTGCTGTTCGCCGGGGACGTTTCCGCGCTGCCGGAGGGCATGACGTATGCCGAGTATGCCCGCGAGGGGTTCTTCCAGCTGCTGCTCGTAAGCGGCATCAACGTCGTCCTCATCATCACGGCGCAGCGCCGGTTCGTATCGAGCAGGGCGCTGCGGGCACTGCTCGTATTTCTCACGGCGTGCACGTATCTCATGGAGATCTCGAGCGCGATGCGCATGATGCTCTATGTGAACGCCTACGGGCTCACCTATCTCCGGCTGCTGGTGCTGTGGTTCTTGCGCTGCTCGCGCTGATCCTCGGCGCGGCGGTATACACGGTGTTCCACGAGGATTTCCGGCTGTTCCGGTTTACGCTCATTGCGTCCATGGCGCTCTGGCTCGTGTTCGCCTTCGCGCGGCCGGACGCGATCGCGGCGCGGTATAACCTGGCAAAGCACGGTCTCGACGATACCACGGAGACAGAGATCGCTTATGAATGCTCCAGCGACGCCATCGGCGCGCTGCGCCCCTATTTTGCGGATATCGCCGGGCGCGGTGAGGACTCGACAGCGTACCTCAACCTCACGATTTCCGTGATGCGGGAGTATTCCGCGCGCGGGGTGCGCGGCTTCAATTTCTCCGTATGGGAGGCCATGCGGACGGCGGAGGATTTTATCGATGCATACACCTGACGGCATTCTCATGTACCCTGTGGCGCATATCCGCTCGGATTTCCCGACGAAGTTCGGCATTCCCAAGCAGAGCGGACTTTCCCAGGCGCTTGAAGCGCGGGTAGTATTCTGCCCGGAATACCGCAGCGCGGACGCCGTGCGCGGGTTGGAGGAGTTTTCCCATATCTGGCTTCTCTGGCAGTTTTCCGCCGCGGTGCGCGAGGGTGAGACGTTCTCCCCTACCGTGCGCCCGCCGCGGCTCGGCGGCAACAAGCGCGTCGGCGTGTTTGCGAGCCGCAGCCCCTTCCGCCCGAACCACATCGGTCTCTCCTGCGTGAAGCTCGAGCGGATCGAATGTACGGACGAAGGGCCGGTGCTCATCGTGCGCGGCGCCGATCTTATGGACGGCACGCCCATTCTCGACGTGAAGCCCTATCTTCCCTATGCCGACAGCCGCCCGGACGCGGCCGGCGGATTTACCGACGCCGTTTCCGCGCGGGTGCTCCATGCGGAAATTCCGGAAGAGCTGCTGCGGCGTGTGCCGGAGGAAAAGCGCGAACCGCTGCGTGAGGTTTTGGAGCAGGACCCGCGCCCGTCGTATCAGGACGACCCGGAGCGCGTTTACGGCTTCGGCTTCGCCGGTATGGAAGTACGCTTCCGCGCATCAAACGGCGTGCTGACCGTGCTGGACATTCAGAAAGAGGAATAAAGGAAAAAGCCCCGACCCGCAAGGCGAACGTCTCCCCTTTGTCCGGCAGCACGGCAAACGAAACGGCGCTCTCCCGCGTCTGCCTATGGGAATGATCGCAGCCGCAGAGCGCAGCGCAAATGCGGCGTACCACAAATAAAATTTTGCGAGGAAAGTCGGTTTGGATCCATTACCGGAAGCACGGCTTTGCGGAAATCGGGGAAATGTGCGGCAATGCGATCGTTGCCGTATATGATATATGAATTGTAAGGAGAGGTACGGCATGGATATAAAAGCCTTCTGGCGGGCGGTTCTCGCGCAGGACGAGCCGGAGATCCGAACATATTTCGCCCCGGACGCCTATGTGAACTGGCACTGCACGAACGAGCATTTCACGGTGGATGAATTCATCACCGCCAACTGCGAGTATCCCGGAGAATGGGACGGGGTCGTGGAACGAATCGAGACGCTGGGCGGCCTTACCGTTACGGTCACGCGCGTTTATCCGAAGGATCGGAGCTGCTCGTTCCATGTGACATCTTTCCTCCGGACGGAAAACGGCAGGATCGTATCGCTGGATGAATACTGGGCCGACGACGGCAGCGCGCCGCAATGGAGAATCGATAAGCACATCGGGACGCCGATAGAACGCATCGGAGAATAACATGGACATTGAACTCTATTATCGGGAGGCCGGAAGCGGCGAGCCGCTGATTATGCTGCACGGGAACGGCGAGAGCGGCGAATACTTCATAAAACAGATCGAACACTTCCAAAGCCGGTACCGCGTGATTGCGCCGGACACCCGCGGCCACGGCCAGTCTCCGAGAGGAGAAGTGCCCTTCACCATTGCGCAGTTTGCCAATGACCTTTATGATTTCATGAAGGGGCTCGGCATCGCCCGTGCGGCGATCCTCGGCTTTTCGGACGGCGCGAACATCGCAATGAAATTTGCGATGCAGCACCCCGAGATGGTAAAGGCGCTGATCCTGAACGGCGGCAATCTCGATTCCTCGGGCGTAAAGCGGACGGCGCAATTTCCCATCGAGATCGGATACAGGATCGCATGCCGCTTTGCCGCAAAATCGCCGAGCGCAAAGAAAAACGCCGAAGTGCTCGGCCTGATGGTGAACGATCCGAACATCTCGCCTTTGGAGCTTGCAAAGCTCACGATGCCGACGCTGGTGGTCTGCGGAACAAAGGACATGATCAAAGAGTCCCACACGAGGATGATCGCGGAAAACATCCCGAAAGCCCGGCTGACGATCCTTCAAGGAGATCATTTCGTCGCCAACAGGCACCCGGCGGAATTCAATCAGGTCGTAGACGATTTTCTGGAAAGCGTTGGATCCATATGAACGACACCCCCGGCGTGACTTTGCGGTCACGCCGGGGGTGTCGTTTCTTCTCTATTTTGTCTGCGTAACGGCGAAGCCCTTGCCCGTCCATTCGGCGCTCACCGTCCCGCCGTCGGTGCGGAATACCTCTGTGCCGGCGGCGGCGAGCGCTGCAAGGAGCTTATCCCGATCTCCTCCGCCGGAGAGACCGTCGCCGCGGCATAGCGCGGCGTTGTCTGCGCGATGAGCTTTAAAAGCGGCTTATTGCTGTCGCCGTGGTGCGGAAGCTTGATGAGCTCATAGCTGTCGAGCGCGGCGTCGAGAAACTCGTTCAGGCGGTTTTTCTTCGCATCGCCGAGGAGCAGGAAGCTCGTTTCACGCCATGTGACGGTCGTGACGAGGGAATTGTTGTTGTCGTCGCCGTAGTCGATGTCGGGCGGGTCGAGCGTAAACGAGCCGTTTGCCGTTTCAACCGTATAGTTCTCCGTCAGGCGGCGGAACGGCGTATTCCGCTCTTCCGCGGCGCGCTTGAGCAGCGTGAGATACATGGAATCCTCTTCGTAGTCCGGGCCGAGGATCTGCCCACCGGGTACGCGCGCACGAGCGCCGCCGCGGAGCCGATGTGATCCTTGTCGTAATGACTGAGCACGAGATAGTCGATGCGCTGTACGCCGCGGCGCTCAAGCGCGGCGCAGATGGAATCAAAATCGTCCTCGTCGGCAGCGTCGTTCACGACCGTCACGCCGTCCATGCATACGATGATGCAGTCGGATTTGCCGGTATCGAGAATGTCCAGAGAGAATGTGCCGCCGTCCGTCTCCGGCGCGGCAGCGCCGCACGCGCAGAGCGAGAGCAGCGCGCAAAGAACCAAAAGTGCGGCAAGGCATCGTTTCATGGGATGTACCTCCTCTTTCTTCGGCGGGAATCACGGTTTACTTTTTCCTCCGCCGGAAGTATAATCAGAATAATAGAACGTATTTCGGAGGAAACACCATGGAGCTTGTCGTAAAACACTATTCCGAGCTGACGGCGGACGAGCTGTACGACATTCTGCACACACGCGTGCTGGTCTTCGTCGTGGAGCAGAAATGCCCCTACGAGGAGGTGGACGGGCGCGACAGGCAGGCGTACCATGTGTTTCTGCGCGACGAGACCGGCATCAAGGCGTATCTCCGCGTGCTCGACCGGGGCGTTTCGTTTGAAGAGGTGTCCATCGGCCGCGTGCTGACGACCGAGCGCCGCCGCGGCTACGGCCACAAGATCCTCGACGCGGGCATCGCCGCGGCGCGGGGAAAGGTATGGCGCGGAGGCCATCCGCATCGAAGCGCAGACCTACGCGCGCAAGCTTTACGAGGATCCCGGCTTCCGCCAGGATGGCGAGGAATTTCTGGAGGACGACATCCCCCACATCCCGATGATCTGGCACGCGCCGAAAGACTGATCCATGATGTATAACGTATCCCCTGAAGTGCCGTACAGCGGCTCTTCAGGGGATATTTTTATTTCGCCGGTTCGACCGCATTTTCCTCGTACAGGCGCGGATAGCGCGCGCGGTCGCGGAAAATGAGCCAGACGGACAGCAAAATCGAGATCGTGAGCGCGCCGATCGTCAGCCCCCAGGCCGCCGTCGAGCCGTAAGCGTCATATGCCTTGCCTTCGGCAATATTGAAAACGCCGCGCAGGATGGTATACGCCACGCCGGATACGCTGTTGATGCGTCCGCGGTGGGAGGCCGGGGTGCGTGCGGAGAGATACGGCCCGTCGGCAATAGTATTGATGATCTCGCCCCAGGTGAAAATGAGCATGGCGGCATAGTACATCGGGATCGTGCCGAGGAACGTGAGGAACAGGATATATCCCACCAGAAACAGCAGCTTTCCCGTCAGGAGCTTTTTCGTATCGATCATGCGGCGGAAAAGGCGCGTAATGAACGGAGTGAACAAAACGACAACGATGCAGTTTAGGCTCGACACCGTACCGTAGATCACCGCGCCGTTCTCGCCGTGGATGCGGCCAAGATCCAGCGGCATAAGATAGCCGTACTGATCGTAAGCCGCACTGCACAGCGCGGATACGGCAAGATACAGCAGAATCGTCGGATTCTGGCGGAGAATGGCAAAATGCTCTCCCCCGTCTCGCGCGCTGGTACTCGGCGCGGCTGCCGGTCTGCACCACGGGCGTAATATCCCGCACGAAAAACCAGATGAGGATCGTCGAGCAGCCGATGGCGACGCCGCTGATGATGAACGCGAGCCACAGATAGTTTTTGAACAGCAGACCGCTGAGCGTCGGCGAAAGGACAAGGCCGAGATTCGCGCCCCAGTACTGGAGCAGTATGCCTTATCACGCTCTTCGAGGGGCGTGATATCGGCAATGATGGCGTTGTACGCCGGGCCCTCAATGGTCTGGAAAAGGCTGGCGACAAACATGAGCACGATCGTCCCCATGCCGAGCGGAACGCATCCGCAAAGGATGTAGCACACGACCGAAACGATGTCGCCGACAATGATGATGTTCTTCTTGTTGAGCCGGTCGGCGAGTTTTTTTCCGCCGAAAAAGCGCGGCCGGCATCATCAAAATGCCGAACACCGCCGTAAGTATGGCAATATTCCCGGCGCTCATACCGAGCTTCTGGTTGAGGATCATCGTGAGCATGGGCCAGACCATTGAGCCCATGTTCGTCACGATCCGCCCGAAGAAGAGAACATAGTTCTCCCGGCGGAGTCCCCGGTACTGTGAAAAGAAGTGCATGGATACTTTTCCTCGTATTACTCCCGTATTTTTCTCTTTCTTTGGTTTCTATACCGCTATTTGCTCAAAAGCCGCGCGACGAACGAGCGCTGCGCGCGCATCGCCCCCGAGGGGCAGAACTCCTGGCAGCAGAAGCACCGGACGCATTTCTTCCGGTCGATCACGGCGTGCTTGTTCACGATCGTGATCGCGCCCGCCGGACAGAGCCGCGCGCAGTGGCCGCAGCCGGTGCAGCCCTCGCCGAGCGCCGGCTTGGAGCGGAGCAGCACGGCGACGCATTTTTTTACGAGCTTCCGGAACGGCTTATCGTTCGGGTTCGACACAAACCAGCTGCTTGTGGCGCCGGAGCGGGCAAAGTCGTTTACATGGTAGGGGGCGTCGTCCTTCATGCCGAGCGGCTCGCCCGCCTCGGCGAGGAGCCGGCGCTGCTTTGCCGCCGTGAGATACGGCAGCTCCTTTTCCTCCAGCCCAAGCATCCACGCGCACAGCCGGTCGAGCTCATAGGAGCTCGTCGCGGCGAGCGCGCCCATGTGCCGGGGCGTTCCTGTGTGGGGCCGTTGCCCTCCATGATGTCCACGGCGTCGCACAGGCAGAGCGCCGGGCGGACAAATTCATTGAGATCAACGAGCATGTTGGCGAACGCCATCGGATCGGGGTAGCGGAAATGGTACTCGCTCTTCACCGTGCCGGGGATGACGCCGTAAAGATTCTTTACCGCCGCCGTCATGCCCATGAGCCCGTGAGCCTTGAGCTTGGAGAAGTTGATGACGGCGTCGCATTTTTCGAGCCACGCGCTGTATTCAAAGCTTTTGACCGTGACGGCGTCCGGAAATTCGACCGTGTGATGCGAAAAGTCGCGGTTGAGCTCGCCGCCGGCGGCTTCGCAGAGCGCGTAATCGCCGAGCGAGTACACGCGGCTCAGCACCACGGAGGTGAACGGCTCACCGGGGCTGTCGCCGAGAACGACCTCCGCGCCCGCTCGCGCAGAAGGCGCGTGAGCTCCGCGGCCATGACCGGATGGGTCGTCGCCGCCTGCTCCGGCTTTCTCGCCGCGCAGAGATTGAGCTTTATGCCGATGCGCATGCCGGGCTTCACCCAGTCAAGCCCGCCGACAGCGTCAAGCGCCGCAAGGAGCGCGGCGCGCACCGTTTCGGTGTATAATCCCCGCAGGGGACGATGGATAGTTTCGGTTCCGGCATGGTATGCCTCCCATATCTACAGACTAATTTTGTATTTTACCACATTTCTCCCTTCCGCGCAACGGGATATGCAGCGATCCGGAATGTGTAAAAAAATCTGTCATTGCATGAAAAATAGGTTGATAACTCAACAGTTATATGATATGCTTATTGAGATAGTATTTTTCTGCGCGAAAAAGTCATTTAATCAACAAAAGAGGAGCAGGCGTTATGTTATTTGATGGAGATTTCACACTGACCGATCAGATCGTGGACAACCACGAGTGCAAGAGGGAAAATCTGATCGGCATGATGCAGGACGTGCAGGAGCATTACAAAGTACCTGCCGCCGGAGGTACTGGTGCATCTGGCGGGACGGCTGCACATCAGTCCGGGCAAGGTATACAGCGTGGCAACGTTCTACGACCGCTTCTCGCTGGAAGCCAAAGGCAAGTACATTCTGCGCGTATGCGACGGCACCGCCTGCCATGTGCGCAAATCGCAGCCCATTCTGGAGGCTTTGCAGGAGCACCTCGGGCTGAACGAGAAAAAAGGTGACGAGCAGCGATATGCTCTTCACGCTGGAGACCGTTGCGTGCCTCGGCGCGTGCGGCCTTGCGCCGGTCCTCACCGTGAACGGTGAGGTTCATCCGAAAATGACGCCGGAGAAGGCTGTCGCGCTTGTGGAGCGCATCCGGAAGGAGGAGTCGAAATGATCCGACGCACAAAGCTTACGTTTGACGCCCAGCGCTGGAAGGCGGAAAAAGGCCCTTGCCCGCGAGGGCTTGTCGGTCATGGTCTGCGCCGGCACCGGCTGCATCGCCAGCGGCGCCATGGCAGTATATGAGACGCTGCACCGGCTGTGCAAGGAAAAGGGCCTGCCGGTTTCCGTCAGTCTTTCGAGCACGCCGACGACGCCGTCCATCTCAAGAAAACCGGCTGCCACGGCTTCTGCGAGATCGGCCCGCTTGTGAACATCTCCCCGATGAACGTCATATATACCCATGTCAAGCCCGAGGACTGCGAGGAAATCATCGAAAAAGACCATAAAGGGCGGCAAGGTGATCCAGCGCCTTCTCTTTGAGGAGGACGGAAAAAAGTACAAGGCGCGCGACGATATTCCCTTTATTTGAAGCAGCAGCGGCTGATTCTCCGGGAATGCGGTCTCTCCAATTGCGAGGATGTTTGGGAGTACATCGCCAAGGGCGGCTATTCCGCCTTTGAAAAAAAGCCCTTTTGAAATGACGGACGAGCAGATCTGCATGGAGGTCATTTCCTCCGGCCTGCGCGGGCGCGGCGGCGGCGGCTTCCCCACCGGCAAAAAGTGGGACAGCGTGCGCCGTCAGGATTCTCCGGTCAAGTATATCGTCTGCAACGGCGACGAGGGCGACCCCGGCGCGTTCATGGACGAGGGCATCATGGAGGGCAATCCGCACTCCATTTTGAGGGTATGATGATCGCCGCGATCGCGGTCGGTGCCGGCAGCGGTTATATCTACGTCCGCGCGGAGTATCCCTCGCGGTTGATCGCTTGCAGAAGGCCATTGATCAGGCACGCGACGTCGGTCTGCTCGGTGAGAACATCCTCGGCACGGAATTTTCCTTTGATATCCGCATCAACCGCGGCGCGGGCGCGTTCGTCCGCGGCGCGGGCAGCGCGCTGACCGCGTCCATCGAGGGCAACCGCGGTATGCCGCGCACCAAGCCCCCGCGCACCGTGGAAAAGGGTCTCTGGGCAAAGCCCACCGTGCTCAACAATGTGGAGACCTTTGCCAACATCCCCTATATCATCAACGAGGGCGCCAACGCTTACCGCGCCATCGGCAACGCGGCCTCCCCGGCACCAAGGCCTTTGCGCTTGCGGGAAACATCCGCCACACCGGTCTCATCGAGGTACCGATGGGAACGACGCTGCGCGAGATCATTTTCGATATCGGCGGCGGCATCAAGGACGGAAAGAAATTCAAAGGCCGTGCAGATCGGCGGGCCGAGCGGCGGCTGTCTCACGGAGGAGCATCTCGATCTCCTGCTGGACTACGATTCGCTCAAGCACGTCGGCGCGATCATGGGCTCCGGCGGTCTCGTCGTCATGGATGAGGACACCTGCATGGCCGAGGTCGCCCGCTTCTTCATGAAATTTACGCAGAAGGAATCCTGCGGCAGTGCATCCCCTGCCGCGAGGGTACGAAGCGCATGCTCGAAGCGCTTGAGCGCATCGTCGGCAACGAGGGAAGCGAAGAGGATATCGAGCTTCTCGAGGAGCTTTCCGACACGATCTCCCACACCGCGCTCTGCGGTCTGGGTCAGAGCGCCTGCAAGCCCGTGCAGTCTACGCTGCGCTACTTCCGCGGGACTACGAGCGCCACGTGCGCGACAAGTTCTGCCCGCTCTGCAACGGCAAGCCCAAGGTATTGCAGATTGATCGGAAAAGTGCAAGGGGTGCAGCCTGTGCGCGCGCAACTGCCCGGTGGAGGCGATCACCGGCGAGGTCAAGTCGCCGTTCGTGATCGACACGGAAAAATGCATCCGCTGCAACGCCTGCGTCAAGAACTGCAAGTTCGGCGCGATTCGGGAGGTGTAAAGATATGGCAAAGGGAATCATGTATATCAACGGCCAGCGCGTCGCGTTCGACGGGGAGAAAAACGTTCTCGCCGTTATCCGCAAGGCGGGCATCAATATGCCGACGCTGTGCTACTACTCCGATCTCTCCGTTTACGGCGCGTGCCGTATGTGCGTCGTGGAGGACGACAGGGGGCCGCATCGACGCCTCCTGCTCCATGGAGCCGCGCGACGGTCTCTCCATCCAGACGAACACCGCCCGGCTGCTCAAGTACCGCCGCATGATCATTGAGCTTTCTGCTCGCCTCCCACGACCGCGACTGCACGGTGTGCGAAAAGTCCAGCGCGTGCGAGCTGCGGCGGCTGGCGCGCTGCGCTTCGGTGTGCGCCGCGTCCGGTTTGAGGATACGCGCGAGCAGCTCCCGCTCGATACCTCCAGCCCCTCGGTCGTGCGCGACCCGAACAAGTGCATCCTCTGCGGCGACTGCGTGCGCACGTGCGAGGAAATTCAGGGCATGAACATCATCGACTTCACGCACCGCAGCGCCGATCTGCGCGTAATGCCGGCATTCGACCAGAAGCTCGCCGAGACCGACTGCATCGGCTGCGGCCAGTGCGCCGCCGTATGCCCCACCGCCGCGATCACCGTGTATAACGACATTGGCCGTGTATGGCGCGCGCTGCACGACAAGAATAAGCGCGTTGTGTTCCAGATCGCTCCAGCAGTGCGCGTCGCCATCGGCGAAGCGTTCGACTTCGTCCGGGCGAGAACGCCATGGGCAAAATGGTCGCGGCGCTCCGGCTCATGGCGCGGCCGAGGTGTTTGATACCTCGTTCGCCGCCGACCTCACCACGGTCGTCGAGGCGAAGGAGTTTATGGACCGGCTCAAAAACGGCGGCACATTCCCGATGTTTACCTCCTGCTGCCCGGCGTGGGTCAAGTATGTGGAGTATCAGCGCCCCCGAGCTTCTCCGCCACATTTCCTCCGGCAAGTCCCCGATGGAGATGTTCGCCGCCGTGCTGCGCGATCACTATGAGAAAAACAGCGACGGCCGCGAGGTCTACCACGTCGCCGTCATGCCCTGCACCGCGAAGAAGGGCGAGGCGAAGCGCGAGGAGTTCACCCACAACGGCAAGCCCGACGTGGACGCCGTGCTCACGACAATCGAGCTTATCAACATGATCAAGGAAAGCGGCATCGATTTCGCCAATCTGGAGGACGAGGCCGTGGACATGCCGTTCGGCATCACGACCGGCTCCGGCGTCATCTTCGGCGCGACCGGCGGCGTGGCGGAAGCGGTCGCGCGCTGCTGCTGCCCGGACAAAACGAAAAACGCGGCGATGGCCATCGAATACTCCGGTCTTCGCGGCGTGGAAGGCGTGCGCGTAGCAAGCATGCTCGTCGGCGAGCGGACGATCCGCATCGCGGTGTGCAACGGCCTTCTCAACGCCCAGAAGCTCATCGACGAGATCGAGACCGGACGCGAATACTTTGACCTCATCGAGGTCATGACCTGCCGCGCCGGCTGCGTCGGCGGCGCGGGGCAGCCGCACGGCCTTACAAAGGACAAGTACGACCGCGCCGCGGGCCTCTACAACGCCGACAAGACCGCCCTCATCAAGCGCAGCGAGCAGAACCCCGTCATTGAAACGCTGCTGCGCGACATCGGCGAGCGTGAGCACGAGCTGCTCCACGTCCACTACAAGGGCCGCGATTTCTGAAAAGCTTACAACGCAAAACGTCGGAGGACATTCTCCGGACGTTTTGCATTTTATTCTCAAAAATTAGAGCCGGTCGTTGCCGACAGGGGTGAGAAAGAGCTTTCGGAACTCCTCGTCGTCGGAAGAGTTCGCCAGCGCCCATTCGACCTTGGCGACGACGGCCTCTGTCGTCATCGTATAGGCTTCGAGCAGCTCATACTTTTTCTTGATGCGGAAGCCCACACGGTAAAGCTCCATATCGCTCCCTCGTGGGAGACCTGCGTGGTGAAAATGACCTTCACGTGGTTCCGCAGCAGGTGGCCGATCTTCTCGGTGAACTCGTCGTTATCGTAGTACGGCACACCGCCGACGCCGAAACTCGATGACAACGGCGTGAGCGTGCTCGGCCACATAGTCGAGAATGCCGGGCGCCATGCCGGGAATGAGCTTGATGACGCAGACACGGCTGTCAAGCGCATCATAAAACCGCACCGGGCCGGGGAACGACTCGCGGATATAATAGCGCACCTCGCCGCCGCGGATGACAGCGACCTCCGGGTAATCGATGCTGGAAAATGCGTTGAAGCTGCGCGTGCGCGTTTTTTGCGCGCGGTTGGCGCAGATGACCTTGTTGTCGAACACGAGATGGATGCCGCAGGCGTCGTCATCGGCGGCATAGGTGATCGCGCTGCGCAGATTTTCCCGCGCGTCGGTATCGCGCGCATAGATGGAAACCTGCGAGCCGGTCAGCACGACGGGCTTCGGGCTGTTCTGGATAAGATAATAGAGCGTCGCGGCGGCGTAGGCCATCGTGTCGGTGCCGTGGGTGATGACGAAGCCGTCGTAGCTTTCATACTTTTCCCGGATGATCTGCACAAGCTCGACCCAATTTTGCGGACGCATGTTCGTGCTGTCCAGATTAAAGGGCTGCACCGTGTCGATCTCGCAGAGCGAGCGCACCTCGGGGATGCATTGCAGTAGCTCCTCGCTCGTCATTTCCGGCGTCAGGCCGTCCTCCGCCGGGCGCGAGGCGATCGTGCCTCCGGTGGCGATCAGCAGCAGTTTTTACTCATGCGTTTTCCTCCTTCATCAGCTCGCGCAGCAGCGCCGCCGCTTCCTCTCCGGATGCGCCGACAGCCGCGCAGAACTGCGCGGCGTCGGTGAGCTTTTTCTTTTAAAATGGCGCGGCGCATGGCCGCTTTGTCCGTTTCTCCGAGCGCGGCGGCAAACGTCCCGCGCCCGACGGCGGTGTGGATAAACCCGTCCCGCTCCAGTTCTTCCCAGGCGCGCCGCACCGAAATAAGACTTACCGAGAGCTCCTTGCGCCACGGTCCGTATCGGCGGCAGCACCTCGCCGGGCGCTATCTCCCCGCGCAGGATCTGCGCGGCAAGCTGGTCATACATCTGCCGGTAGAGCGGCAGCGGCGATGTATTCGTCACTGTCAGCTTCATAGATTCACCTTTTCAAACCGCTCGGCGCTGATCTTTGCCGAGAGCAGCGTAAAGGCCGCCCAGAGGATGATCCCGGCAAACAGCACCGGAAGCTGGCGGAGCTGCGCGCTTTTCTCCAGTGTGTCAAGATACGCGCTGACCGGCGAGGGGATATACTGTGCGAGCGATTCCGCGGCGATGATATAGAGAAACGTAAACACGCCGCCCCAGAGGAATGCCTTGCCCTCGCTCCGCCCGGTTTTATAGAACACCGGGAAGAAAATGAGATTGAAGCCGCCGTACATCAGAAACGACAGGCCGAAAAACGCGACGTTCGGCTCAATGCCGGCGTTATTGCCTCCCGCGGGATTGATCTTTGCAGAAATTACCGCAAACGGGATGGCGATGAGGATGTTGGAAAGCTCCAGCAGCGCCACGGTGAGCACGCGGGCGCGCACCACGTCGCCCTTTGCGCACCGGCAGGAGCGCGGAATAAAAAATGTCGTTCTCGGCGCGGTTGGTTTTGAACGTGAGGAATATGCCGAGCATCAGATAGAAAAAGCTGACATAATAGGGATACGACGGCACAAGCAGCAGCGCCGCGAGCGCGAAGAAGATATACACGCTCGGACGGATGGCGAGCCGGAACTCCTTGTACAGCAGATTTTTCATTCTCTCCCCTCCCGTTCGATGTGCACCATGATGTCCTCCATGCCGATGGGCTCCGCCGCGAGACCGGAAGCCATTGCGTCCTCCGTCTTCATCATCGCTTCAAAGCCGAAGTTCTGCTCCCGCAGACCGATGGCGCTCTCCTTTACGGCGTCTGTCAGCTCCTCCTTGCCGCCGGTCACCTTGCGGTAAGCGTCGGTAAAGGTGTCGCGGTCGGTGCTTGTGAGGATCTTTCCGTTGTGGATGTAGGTGATAAGGTCGGCGCACTTCTCGAGATCGGATATAATATGCGTGGAGAACAAAATGCTGCGCTCCCCGTTCGCGACCGTGTCGCGGAAAATGTCCAGGAGCTCGTCACGGCTCACCGGGTCAAGGCCGCTTGTCGGCTCGTCGAGAAGGAGGAGCCGCGCCCCGTGTGAGAGAGCGAGCGCCAGCGTGAACTTGACCCACATGCCGGTGGACAGCTCGCGCACGCGTTTCGTCTCGTCGAGCGAGAAGCGCTTCATGTATTCGCGGTACGCGGCGTCGTCCCAATGCTCATAAAACCGCGCCGTCGTCTCCGCCACATCGCGCAGGCGCTTTGAGCCGTAATAGCGCGCGTCGCCCAGCACCACGCCGATCTGCTGGCGGCAGGCCGATTCGTTTTCCCGGAGATCCATGCCGAACATCTCCACCGTGCCGCCGTCCGGATGAACAAGGCCGAGCATGCTTTTGAGCGTCGTCGTCTTTCCCGCGCCGTTGCGCCCAATGAACCCCATGATATACCCGCTCTCCAAGGAGAACGAGACATGATCCAGCGTAAATCCCGGATACGTTTTGCAAAGATCGCGCACGAACAAAAGCTCCATCGCGCATTCCTCCCTGTCGGATATTTTATTGTGTATGCTCATTATACACAATTCAGTCTATCTGTCAAGCCCCTGCCTTGCCCGATGGGAAAAAATCTGGTATAGTATTTGCGATCTTTCAAGGAGAAACAACGCAAGTGAGTAAAAATACGAAATTATGGACGGCGGGCACGCTCAAAAGCCGCGGCTGGACGGAGGAGCTGATCGCCTCTCTCCTGCCGAAGCCGCAGCGTCTCTACCGGAACGGCCGCCGCGTGCGCGCCTGGCATATGGACGACATCCGGCGCGCCGAGCAGAGCGAAAGCTTTCGTTCGCTGCGCGCGGCGTCTGCCGAAAATACGGAAAGCATACCGGATGATGCGGCGCTCGATGCAGCGTCACAGCTTCTGGAAGGTGCATGGGATGCCGCCGCGCTGCCGGAACGCCGTGAAGCGACGCTCGCGGCGCGCTACCATGAAGCGATCCTCCGCCAGATCCCGGCTGTCGGATTTGCCAAGCGGCTGCGGCCGGGACAGAGCATCAGCTATATCGAGCACTTTCTCCATCTGGAGACCGGCACCGGCGCCGAGCCGCTCGGCGCAACGCTCCGCCGGTTTGTGACCGCCGCGCCGTGGCTCGGCGCGAATGCAGCTTCTCCGCTCGCCGGAAAGCTCGCGGCGCGCTTATGCCGCGGTGCTGCTTGCGATCAGCGCGCGGGACATTGCCTCTTTTACCGCCGCGCAGCCGGAGGCGAACATGGACGGGCTTCTCGAAAAGAGCGCCTTTCCCGTGCAGGAGCTTTTGCAGCACCCGCTCTCCTATCTCTATTCGGTCTTTTATATCCCGCGCGCGATCCGCTCGAGCCTGAAGCTGCTCGTGGCGCTCAACCCGAAGGACGAGTACCCGGAAGCGCGCGCCATGCAGCGCCATTTTATTCTCCATACCGGCGGGACGAACACCGGCAAGACCTATGCCGGGTTTGAGCGGCTGCACAAAGCCAAAACGGGCGTATATCTTGCTCCGCTCCGTCTGCTGGCGCTTGAAGCGCAGGAGCGGCTGTTGATCTCGGCGTTGCGTGCTCGCTCACGACCGGCGAGGAAGAGGATCGCCGCGAGGGGATACCCACGTCGCGGCCACGGCGGAAAAGCTCGATCTCTCCGCGCGGTACGATGTGGCGGTGATCGACGAGTGCCAGATGATCGCCGACCGGGAGCGCGGCTTTGCCTGGACGCGCGCGATCCTCGGCGTGCTCGCGCCGGAGGTGCATCTCTGCGCCGCGCCCGAGGCGCGCGATCTTCTGGTCCGCATCATTGAGAGCACCGGGGACACGTGGGAGGAGATCCGTCATCTGCGCAAAACGCCGCTCGTGTGCATGCGCCGGGAGATCGATTTTGACGACGTAAAACCCGGCGACGCACTCATCACATTCTCGAAGCTTGGCGTGCTCTCCGTGGCCGAGGATCTGCGTGCGCACGGAAAGGAGCCCGCCATCATCTACGGCGCGCTCCCCTATTCCACGCGGCGGCGGCAGATGGAGGGCTTTCTCGAAGGGCGGATGCAGTATGTCGTCTCGACCGACGCCATCGGCATGGGGCTCAATCTCCCCATCCGGCGCGTGATCTTTCTCGATACACGCAAGTTTGACGGCGTGGAGCGGCGCGACCTAAAAGCCCGCCGAGATCCAGCAGATCGCCGGGCGTGCCGGACGCTACGGCATGTATGACAAAGGCTACGTCGGCGCAACGGAGAATCTGGACTTCATCCGCGAGGGGCTGGAAGCGGCCGTGCCGCCGCTCGAAATGGCGGTGGCCGGGTTTTCCGAGCTCGTTTTACAGGTGGAGCACGATCTTCTCGAGGTGCTGACCGAGTGGAACAAAATGCCGACCGTCGCGCCGTATGTAAAGCTCGATGTCAGCCGGTACATCACGCTCATCGGCAAGGTGCGGCAGGAGGGCTTTTCGCTCACGCGCGAGCAGGAGCTGCGGTGCGCAAACATTCCGTTCGACGAGACGGAGGAAGAACTTCTGGAGCTGTTCTTCTCCTTCCTGCGCTGCTTCAAGGCGGGGCAGCCGCTCTCCTGCCCGGAGCTTCCCGAGGGACATGCGCCCACGCTCCCGCAGCTCGAGCAATACTGCCGGAAGCTCGATCTCTATTTCTCGTTTTCCAAGGCGTTCGGCTGCCCGATCGACCGCGACGCGCTCTATGATAAGCGCGAGGACGCCGCCGATAGCATCAACCAGATCCTGCTCTACAATCTCAAAAACAACATCCGCTTCTGCGCGCGCTGCGGCGCGGCGCTCCCGCTCCACCAGAGCGGACGCCTCTGCCAGAGCTGCTACCGGAAGATCAGCGCCCTGCGCCGTCCGACGCGGTGGTAAAAATCGGCCGTGCCTCCCGAGATTGGGAGGCACGGCCTTTTCTTTGGTTTATTCGGCTTTAAGCCGTATTCTTCGGCGAGGGCGGCAAAGGCGGGCAGTGAGCGGCGCAGCCGCTCCTCCGGCACGCAGTAGGCAAGGCGGGCGTAGCCCGGACAGGCGAAATCGTCGCCCGGCACGAGCAGAAGATCGTGCGCCATCGCCTTTTTTGCAGAAGGCACGCGCGTCCTCCTCCGGTGATTTTACGAAGAGATAGAACGCTCCCTGCGGCTTTGCGCAGGAAAAGCCGAGCGCGGCGAGGCCCTCGCAGATGAGATCGCGGTTTTTCTTATACTCGCGCAGCTCTCCCGTCTGGCCGAGGCACGCGGCGCACACGCGCTGGAAGAGCACCGGCGCGCAGACATACCCCAGCATCCGGCCCGCGCCGGAAACGGCGGCGCGCAGCGCGGCGCGGTCTTTGCTCTCCGGCGGCACGGCGAGATAGCCGATGCGCTCGCCGGGCAGGGACAGGGACTTGCTGAACGAGTAGCAGTAGATCGTGTCAGGATAGAAACTGGGGATGTACGGTACGGCGTCGCCGTCGTAGACAAGATCGCGGTACGGCTCGTCCGCGAGGATGTAGATCGGGTGGCCGTACTCCGCCGAGCGCTCGGTGAGCAGAGCGGCGATCTTCTTTATGCTCTCCTCCCCCAGCACGACGCCGGAGGGGTTATTGGGGGAGTTCAGGATTACGAGCCACGTTTTCCCGTTCACCGCCGCGGCGAAGGCCTCATAATCGAGCTGGAACGTCTCCGGCTCGGAGGGTGACCTCGCGCATGACGCCGCCGGCGGCCTCGGTATAGGTGCGGTATTCGGAAAAGTACGGCGTGAGCGTGATACACTCGTCCCCCGGCGAGAGCAGCGCACGGCAGCCGATGGCAAGGCCCGCGGACGCGCCGCTCGTCATGTAGATATCCTCCGGCGCGTAGGTCATGGAAAACGTGCCGTTCAGATACTCCGCCACGGCCTTACGCACCTCCGGCAGGCCCTGATCGGGGCTGTAGGCGTGCAGCTGCGTGGGGGACATTTCCTTCATAAGACGCTGCGCCGTCTCCTGCACCGCCGCGGGCGGGGCGATGCTCGGCGAGCCGATGCTGAAATCGTAAACATTTTCCGCGCCGACCTCTTCGGCGCGGCGCATGGCGTAATCGGCGATCTCCCGGATGGGGTTGCCGGACGCGCCGAGCGCGTATACTTCGGATGGGATCATGTGGTTTTCCCCCGGTTCACAAGATATTCGACTGCTCTCCGGTAGCCCTCAAAGCCCAGCCCGGCGAACGTCTTTTCGCACGCCATGCCCGCGTAGGACACGTGCCGGAAGCTCGCGCTCTTGAATATCGGTGAGATGCACCTCCACCGCCGGGAGCGCCACGGCCTTGAGCGCGTCGAGAATGGCGACGCTCGTGTGCGTATACGCCGCGGGATTGATGACGATGCCGTCCATCCGTCCGAGGGCGGACTGGATGGCATCGACGATCGCGCCCTCGTGGTTGGACTGGAAAAGCTCGCACTCTGCGCCGAGCTCCCGGCAGGACGCGCGGATATATGCCTCGAGCGCGGCAAAGTCACGCCTTCCGTAAAGCTCCGGTTCCCGCACGCCGAGAAGGTTCAGATTGGGGCCGTTGATGACGAGGATCTTCATAAGATCACCTTGCGGATGTCCTCCACGGTGTCCTCGAGCGCGCGGTTGTTGTCAATGATATAGTCCGCGAAGCGGAGATAGCGCTTCTCGCGCATTTCGTACATGGCGTTGAGATTTCCCGCGCGGGAGAGCGGGCGGCCGTCGCGCTCGAGCTTGTCAAGATCGCGGCGCAGCCAGAAAATGACGCCGTTCTGGTGCAGCGGCGCGTAGTTCTCCTCGTGGAGCACCGCGCCGCCGCCGGTGGCGACGATCGCGCCGAAGGCGCTGCCGAGCTCGCGCACGGCCTCGCTCTCGTGCGTGCGGAACACGGATTCGCCCTGCATTGTGATGATCTGCTCGGGCGTATAGCCGGTGTGCTCCTCGATATAGGCGTCCGTATCGAGCACCTCGCGGCCGAGCGCCTTGCCGAGCGCCTCTGCCACGGCGGACTTGCCGCAGCCGGGCATGCCGATGAGGACGATGTTCATCGTCTTGCTCTTCACGAGGTCGATGGCGTGCTCGAGCGCGCCGGACGCCGCCTTTTTGCCGGTGAAGATCTCGCTCGCGCGGATGGCCTGCGCCGCGAGCATCACCATGCCGTTCGCGCAGGGGATGCCGAGTTTTTCCGCCTGCAGCAAAAGCTCCGTGCGCACGGGATTATAGATGAGATCGACGACGGCGCGGCAGTGCGGGAAGCGCAGCAGATC
>VOFG01001251.1_pt1 | contig 45245 bp, 51 predicted proteins | sample 5384171 | NCBI WGS metagenome assembly VOFG01 (sample SAMN12384726, study PRJNA508395) | human gut metagenome | isolation source: healthy gut F | host: Homo sapiens
TGTTCACCGGATCCACGCTCAACAACACGCACAAATCGGTAGTTTTCTTTGCCAAGTCTATTTTTTTCTTTCAGTTCTTCGGCACTTTTCAGCTTTTGGGGATTGAAGTTCTTTTTTCTTGGCAACTTCATAAGCTATCTCACGAATGTTCTTATTCGGATATTGGCGATAAAGGGCACTGTCTTTCGGTATTGGAGTAATAGTAAATATACTCCATCTTTTATCTCCGGTTTGAAACGTGTGTACATTTTGAAGCGTGCCATATCCTCTTCTTTTTGCTCTTTTTGAGAAGCGACATCAAATTTTTATCGAAAATATTGACGTAAGTTGTGATTGTCATAGGTCCGATAATTGCTTCATCACTTTCTGACTTTCTTCCGAAAGTGTACGTTGTTTGCTGCGGGTAGCATCATAAAAGCCCATCATTGCCGGACGGGAACTGACAAAGCCGATAACTATAATGGTACATACAGCTAAAGGCATAGCGCATTGTTTTTGAAAGGAGTGAACGGTGTGTTTTTTCATTGTTCAGTTTAATGACCGATAGCCAGAGGAATAATAAAATTACGGCAAGGAAATAGATAACGTCATCGCTACATATCAATCCTCAACCATCTCACTGGCACGTCCTTTAATGGATAGCCAATAAGTAATTTCTCTAAAGAATATGGACTCCTGCCCAATTCCTCCCACATAATTGAGAAATGCTAATGCGGAAAGGGTGGCGACAGCTGCCACAACCTGGTAAGATGTGAGTGTGGTCATAAAGAGACCGATAGAACAATAGGTCAGTATCAACAGAAACATGGATAACAATCCCGCCAAGATAAGTGTAATATCGACATGCGGCACGGAGATAAACATTACGATTGTCGGTAGGGCAAGGATGATGACAAAGATCAGGGCGAATACCACCATTGATACAAACTTGCCGGTAATGATTTGGATACTATTTATCGGTGATGAATAAAGTAGTTTGATAGAGCCTGATGAATATTCACGACTCATCAAGTTCATGGTTAATAAAGGAATATACAGATAGATCGTTTCCTGAATTACTTCATATATTCCTTTGAGACCAAGGACAAAACCGGCTGTGACACTGAAAGTGATCGTGTTGCCCAATGCTTTTTATTTTTACTATTTCCGTCAGGGATATTCATAAAATCGAATCTACCTGGCATGTAAATGCAATCAGTAGCAACCATGCGACCGGTGAGTAAAAGAGTACCGCTAGTTCGGTACGGGCTATTCTAAAGTATAAGTTTTAAGTTCATCTTTTCTCTTATTAATTTTCTTCTGCGGAAAAACCAGATGCCAACTCCTATAAGTAAGAGGATAGCTGGTATAATGATTATGAAAATAGTTTTCATTGTACCAATATCTTTCACTCCGATCGAAAGTTTGTTATCGGTACAATGGGGCGGCGTACGTCGATCGGAAATTCTCCTCGGAAAGCCAGCGGAAGCTTTCGATAATCAGATTAAAGTTTCCTGATCTATATCCTTCGCGTGAAAGAGTCAGTTCGGTGTTGCTTATGCAATCTGCATCACCAGAGATGATAATACGCTGCTCTTTATCTTTCAGTTGGCGTGAAAGGGCATAGGCTGTGATATAGGTTTGTTCTTCTCTCCTGCCGAAGCATTACATTCTACTGGCAATTCCTGTAAATCTGTTTGTTCTTTTTCAATCCATACACCTTTGGCGTTTGTTTCAAGAATCGGAGTATATTGGAAGCCGTAATCGTTGTCGGAGGATGTAAGGGCTACACATCCGGGCATAGAGACGCGTAAATCATATTGGAGAAAATCTTCTTTGAATCCGAATGTAAGTTTTTCCGATTCCGGGTTGCTTTGGCTAGAATCAGATTAGGAGAGAAATCAACGGAAGATTGTGCCAGTTGGTATTCTTCCATTTTGATACCGAATTTGCTTAAAAAGGATTCATAACTTCTTGCCTGCCTGTATCGGTGAGAATAAATAAATTACCTCCACGAGCCAGGTAAGCCTCCAGTTGATTTTCTCCTTTTTCTGTAAGCAGGGTTCTCATTTCTGCAAGGACCACGATATTGATTAGGGAAGAAATGGTGTCTCCGTGAGAAATGTCGATCTCGCAGACATCAAAGCCTTGATTAATTAAGGCGGCTCTAGAATATTTCTCAATGGAGAAGTTGCTATAATCGCGGTCACCGGTTTGGACACCTCACGTTCACCGTCTCCTTTGATAAAGGCAACAGTGGGAGGAGTTGAAATCATCTTTTTGATGGCTGCTGTAATTTCCGCTTCGGATGGCGTTGCATCCATATCTTCAAAATCACGGATGAAGGTACGTTTTCCATCTTGCGTTTCCATAATGCGAACAAATGTATTTTGTTCTTCACGCAGGTCGATGATTTGGCGGATTTCTTCCGGAGATTTGAATAAATGAGGATTCAAGTTATAAATCATGGTCATATAATCACGCATCTCATCTACTGTTTTGCCTTGAAACTTAGGATTATTTGCAACGCCGTTGGGGCGAAATCATAATAATAGACATATTTCACTTGCAGGTCGGTTTAGCGAGACAATAAGGTTCGAAGATTGTTTCATTCGCTTTCTTCATGATAGGGAGGTAGCGATATGATTTGTTATCAAGTAGGTTAACATAATTGGTAATAGTTACCGGTCCTGTCAATTTAGCTAATACGTGTTGGCTATTTTCGGTAAGTGAGTTTAGTTTAGTGCGTGTTGTATCCCATACCTTGATCATTCCCGGACGTGAAGTGAAATAGCCAATTGCCATTGCTGCGACAAAAAATCCCAGATAACTGATTGCTTGCCGGAAACGACTGATAGTTCGTCGGTCGGATGTAAGTTTGAAAGTGGTAAATGTCAGGAAAAGGGTTACTACGACCACGAAATAAATCACATCTTCACTCCGAATTACTCCATTCAGCATATCGATTGTTCTTCCGTTTATTGACAGCCAATAAGTCAGTTCGCGTATAAAATCGTATTCTGGCCGATATTTCTACAAAATTCAGTATGGCTAATACAATAAGTGTCCCAACTGCTGCTACTACTTGATAAGTCGTGAGTGAGGACATAAAGAGCCCGATAGCGCAATAGGCGCATATTAATAAATAGAGTCCTAGAAGGGCGACTAGTACAGGAGCCCAATCAAAAGAAGGGATTACCAAACTGCCATAAATAGCACTGGCTATCGGGACAAGCATCAGACAGCAACCAAATCCGATGGCTGCAAGATATTTACCCAATACGATCTGACCACTGGTGACTGGGGATGAATATGCCAGTTTGATTGAACCCGATGCCGTTTCGGGACTGATGAGTCCCATTGTCAACAATGGAATATAGATGTATATGTTTGATACGACGGAGGACAAAAAACGTAACTACCTAAGAAGCAGATACCGCTCAAAAGAAACTTCTTTGCCTCCTGACAGATCATAGTCGGTCACTATATTCTCCATTAATGACGTAAAACTTGATGTTGTCAGGAATGAGAAAAACAATCAATATGAACCATGCAATCGGCGAATAGAATAAAAATGGCCAGATCGGTTCGGGCAATACGCATTATAATCTTTAAATCCGTCATGTTAGATATTATTTTTAAGTTTTCCCGATAGTTGTGCAAAGATTATGTCAAGAGAGCAGCGTTCCATCGTGATTTCTTTCAGCCGCCATCCGTTTTGTATGCTTAAGGCTACTACTCGTTCAGTTATGTTTTCATCGTCATCAAAGCGTATCCGGAATGTACCGGGATAGAGTTCTTCTATATTCAACACATGTTCTATCTTTGCTAGTTCTTCTATAGAAGGGAAGGGCAAATGTAACGGTGAAACTACTTGGAACCACATAGTTGTCAAAGTCTTTCATGCTACCTGAAAATACGACTTTACCAATGTTCAATCATACGAATATCATTGCAGGTAGCTTGCACTTCCAGGCAGGATATGAGTGGAGAGTAGAGACAGGAGCTGATCTTCAGCAATTTCTTTAAATCGAATTGCGTATTTCGACAATTTGGTTAGGATCCAAGCCAGTTGTAGGTTCGTAAATTACTACGAATGGAGGATTATGTACAATAACTGTGCAATTCTACTGTTTGTTGATATCCCGCCTGAAAGATTTTTATCAGCCGTTTGCTAAAATGGGCAACTCTTTGCTGTTCTTTGGCTATTTCTACGGCTTCACGGAGCTTTGATTTCTCGCTACCGCAATGTGGCACAGTGTATAAGAGATATTCGTCGACAGTCAATCTGGATGGAGAGGTGGCTTTTGAGTAAGAAACCAATATGTTTTTGGCTTCGCCAGTTAATGCTTGACTTCGACAATAGGAGTACTCATACTTTTTATTTTAAATGATTAATAGATTTCTTATTCATATTACCATGCAACCCTCTTGAAATATCCATCCGGTTCGATTTGATTTTTCTGAATTTCCAGGAGAAATTTATGGTAAAATACCGCCTGAAGTTCTCTCTGTCAATATAACTGGTATGGTTATCTTTCATTTGGATAATACGGTTATGATATGAATTTAATAAGTCAAATGCTGTAATGCTTACTTCTGCCTGTCGGTTGAATACTTTCGCTCCAGCATAAATATTTAAGATATTTTCTTTATCAATTTGATGATAGGTTTTGTTGTTCTGATGTTGATAGGTATATGATACCTTTGTAAAGAAGTACTTCAACATGGGAGTGCACGTCATGTCTACCGTTAAACGATTTGTTAATATCCGGTTCGATTGGTCATTCACTTTATTGGAGGCTTGTCGATAGTGGATGCTCCAATAGGCTGATGCACGTAATCGAGGAATCAGATTGGTAGCGAATCTGGTTCCTATCCTTGTTGTGCTTATTTTCGTTATATCCGTATATTATCATAGTAGTAAGGCAAATGTTCATACTTATTGTTAATATTAACATCTAAATTGGATTTGATTTTTACGATGGGATACATCCAGGAAATATCCCAATCTATATTCCATGCTCCATTTAGATTGTCGTAACTGCTGAGCGTACTATTTGCAATAGCCGTATAGTTAAAATCAGGCAAGTAAGTTGCTTTGTTAAAATAAGTGCTCCTATTGGAGATGCTGTTTTTATGAAAGCTAGAGTTAATTCCGAATTTATCAAATGTCCGTAGTCATTAAAGCGATACTGTTCTTTCCACCAAATTTTATGTATGGTACTGGCTTTCAGATTTGGATTTCCACTGCTGATAAAGTAAGGATTAGAGTTGTTGACTTCTGAACGTAGTTGTGCTATATTGGGGAGTTGACTATTTATGGTATATTTGATTGTGTGCTCTGCTTTTTCACTAAATCTTCCTCCTAAAGAAATTTGTACTTCTCCTTTTAATGCGTTAAATGATTTTTCAAATTTTGTTTGTGCCGTTTCTTTTCTATCCTTAATAATGGAATGTTTCCACCCTGCTGAAATATCAATGTTGAAGATTCCAAATCCGGGTAGAATAACGGTCGTTTCAGGGGTATGTTCTATCAGGGAATTTCGGTAATTATATGTATTTGTAGGGTCTGTTTCTCCTGTTATTTTGTTCCATGCAAGCTGATTGATATGGCGATTGTCCGATACAAAATTGTATATTAATTCGATGAATGAATATTTATCTTTTTGATAACATGCGCTTTTAATCCTGTTTTGGCTTCCCATTTATTTCCTCTTCCATTTGTTGGAATGGCTATGATCTCTTGTAGACTTCCACTAGCCTCATTTTGTGTTTGTTTTCCCGGTTTTCTTCTCCGTTGGACGAGCTATTCGAATAGTTCGCGTTGACGGAATAGTTCCTGTCTCCCGAAGAATTTATTTCAACTAACTGCTCCTTGCATCTCTTGAGATTTACCATTGCCATTTTGTTGTAAAATGCCGGTAGATTGGATCTCATCTATGCTATTTGTTATTTGTTGCAATGTATGTTGTTTTGAATGATTAGTCGATAATGTATAATCAATAATCAGATTGCCCCATTTTCTTATCATTCATACTGAATCCAGTACTCATAGTATGTTTATTATACTGATTTGTGTTCTGATATTGGTTTAGATAGCTCTTTTGCCAGAAGGCATCTGTAGCGAAATATTCTTGTTCAGTTCGGGTATTTGCTTCTGTTGCGCTTCGTGCAAACCTGATAGCTGCCTTTTATTTCTTTATAAAAATCCTGTCTTTTTTCCCAACGACGGGACAATTGATGCCTCAAAGCTATTTTCACTGTAAGTTTGCGATGGGTTCTTGGTACTGAGGAACATTTGCGGTTGATTGGTTTGTTCTATTTAAATTGTTGTGCATGGTGATCGCTACCAACATTTTTCTCTGAGAAGAAGTTAAATGTACCTCCTATGCCACAGCGTACATCATGGTCTGCAAGTTGTTTTTTCCATATTTCCTCCGATACTTGCTATTAGATTCCCTTCCTTCGAGTTTACTAATTTGCTTTTTGTCTCAATATTCAGAACTCTGCGTTTCTTACCTTTCTGTTTTTACGTGTTTGCTCTTTATGCTCATCTTCATCATAAGCGGATATATATACAACATCATTGGCAGGAAGGTGATTCAATGCATCTATTGGATTCTCTCCAAAATCTTTTTGCCGTCAACGTATGTCTTTTCTACATCTTTTCCAGCAACTTTACACTCTTTTCGAAACTTCTACTCCCGGCATTTGTTCCAGAATATTTCGTGCCACATCATCTTCCAATATGTTGATTCCTTGTGGATTAAAACGGATAGTATCGCCTCGATATACCATAGCGAATTTTTATTATTGTTACGGCCTGTAATTGTATAACGCGGTCGGTCAGATAAAAAGTCTTTTAATAGTTTGTCCCTCGTGTACATAAAAAAAGTGTATCGGAATCTGCGATGAATCCGTCGGCCCACACGATGGCTCGTGCGATACCGACATTCTTTCAATGTATCTTTACCACATATCAGATTTGCCTTGACTGCATCAAAGGACTTACTTACATAATGTTGTGCGCAGCTTTACTTTTCTCTATTTAGTAACCTTTTGTTGTATATTAGTGGAATCTGGTGGAGTTATCTTTTGAGCCCATACAGTATGTATATTACAGAGAGAGTAATATAAGCATGAAATATATTATAGAAGCTACATTTTTTCATCGAAAGGCTACATATTTAAAAATTAGATTTTGTAAATGGAAATAAGTTTTCAGGATGTATAATCTAACTGTTGAGCATCAGAACGCATCTGTACTCTAATGACACCTGTATTTGCTTTAATTGTAACTTCCATAGGTATACCTATATAAGAAAAAAGTCAATATAAGATTCATATTTTTGCCGGACACTGGCCTATATATTCGCGTGTATGCTTCCGTCATTTGTAGTACCTTCGTAGTTCGATTTCACTTTACCAAACCGATAAGCAAAATTTATGGTGAAAAACCGTCCATAATAATTTGTCCACGTGTTTTGAATGTAGTTGGAATACATTTGGCTGTTGAAAGTCCGATGACTATTTAGTAGATCATATGCGGCAATACTAATGTCTCCTTTGCGATTTAACACTTTACAGCCTACATTCAAGTTTAGGTGTGATTGTGATTAATCTCTTTATTGATTCCATAATCACGGCTGAAAATGAAATTATAATGACTACTTAGATAGAAGTATTTACATATTTGGCTTATATCTAACATTGCTCCTGCCGTCTGATAGAATGTTTTACCTGTATAATTTTCAGTATTGATGCTATGTACATAATGGGTATTGGCACTGATTGTTACTTTTAATCTTTTAGTTAGGCTGCAAAGTAGGAAATGTTCGAGCGATGGATCATAGGTACGTGTTGTTGTCTTATTTTCTCCTATATATAATATGGGTTATGTTGTAGTTGAATCCGGTAGATAAGGTATATTTGGATTTTATGCTGCGTATAGGCGCCTGCCATATCAATTTGCCTTTTATGTCCCAATATCCTTCTACGTTTTCAAAACTAATTAGAGAACTATTATTGCAGGTGCTGTATATTGCAATTCGGTAGATAAGTTTTTCGGCATTGTAATAGGTTGTCTTTGCAACAGGAGTGTTGTTATGGATAGAGGCATTGATAATAACACCTATGGTGTGGTTATGTTTTCCTAACATACGATTGCAATTGAAGAGGAACGAATGTAGATATGATTGTTTTAAGTTGGGATTTCCACTGCGCAGCATGTAAGGATTGCTGTTATCTATTTTGGGCGTAACTGCAATCTATGTTTGGTGCAAAAATTATGCAGTCTGTAAGCGGCACTCCATGACTTTGTTATATCTGTATGCACAAAAGATATTGCTACTGTTGAGAGATGAATGTTTTACGGTAGTTGTCCATTTCTTTTCTTTCCGCTTAAGTGTACTTTCCTTCAGTCCGGCTGAAATGTCACAACTTGTTTTTGAAAAAGGAAAAAGTGAAATGAAACTTCCTGTTTTTGTGTCAGGTTATTTATTTTATAACTATATGTATTGGCTTCGTCTGTTTGTGGATTTTGGGCTCAACATATTCCAAGCGAATTGGTGTTTCCATCCGTTTTCGTATTTAACGGAATAGTCAAAAGATATTTGGGTGTCATTTTCTGGATTCAGTATATATATTAATTGCGCATTGCCGTTTCCACTCCGTATTGCGGAGTTTTGATGGAATAGTCAGATAAGTTTGTGTTGTCGAACTTTTCTAATGCCTCTATCCGTAATGAATGATTTTGCCTTTATTTATATCTACTGAACTTTCTAATGTATATCCGATTCTTGTCGGTAATACTGTTGACATAACTGACATCTTCCTTCACGCAAAAATTTTGTTTAGATTATCGTAATGCATCAGGCTTTTCGATGTTTGAAGATTGTTTTCTTCATTATAGATGTAAAAGCGATTGCCAATCTTTTGTTGTTGTTGTTATATGTTATAAGCTGGTTCCAACGGAATTCTCCCCATTTGTCATTTGAATTGGAGAAAGAAAATTCGGAATAGTGATTTTGTTTTTCTGTCACTGTTGCTATTTTGTTCTTCATAAAGGCGCTGCTGATAATTGTTGCTAGAAAATAATGTTGTTCGGATCGTGTATTTGTATTATCGCGATTATATCCGAAAGTGTAAAAAATGCTCTAAATGTACCGTATGTTCCATTTTCTGTGTCCCATGAGCGTTCCAGAATCCAGATCTGCGTTCCGTAGTACTACCAGGATCGGAAATGAAAAAGAACATTTTTGATTATTTTGATTTTCGGTTGATATTATTGTGAAATACATTACTTGTGAGTAAAAATTTCTCGGAGAAAAAGTTAGTGGTGAGTCCGAGCCCTTTACGGAACTTTTCTCTGTCGTTCTTTGAGTCCATGTTGTTGCCTGTACTAGCCAATAGGTGTGCCTTCCATGAGCTGATGAGTTTGCTTTTTGGTTTCTATGTTGAGCACTCTGGTGAGATCCCCCTGTAACATATTGTTTTTTGTTTTCGTATTTTCATATTCATCATAAGTTTTGATTTTTAATACATCTGTTGCAGAAAGATTCTTTAGTGCTGCCATTGGGTCACTTCCGAATATTAGTCTGCCGTCTATATAAGTTTTGGTTACTTGTTTTCCCATGATTTTGACGGAATGGTCGTCAGTCTCTGTTCCGGGAAGTTGCTCGACTATATTCATAGCGACATCCCCTTCTTGTATGTTGACTGCCTTCGGGTTGAATATTAGCGTGTCGCCATTTTGGGTCACAATGGGGATTCTGCCCTTGATGGTGACTTCCTCCAGTTGGATGGATTCATCCAAAATTTCTATGTAAAGATTAGAATTCTTTCCAGCTATTATATTTAATTCTTTTTCAACTTTCCGACACCCTATTGCAGTGATAATGAGTTTTGCTTTTCCTGTTTTATGGGTTTGAAACGGAATACTCCATTTATGCTTGTTGTTTTCAGTGTGTCTTTTGCATATCTTGGACTGTCTAATGAACCATTAGATCCATTTTTCTTGTTTGTGTATAATAAATCCCGATAGCTCATTTGTTTTATCTTGAGCATTTATCGGTAAAGTAATGTATAACAATAAAAAATAGAAATAAATCTTTTTTCATATTGCTGTTTTATAAAAAGTTTAGTGATAGTATGTGATTCTTGTTATTTCTGTAGGGTTTGTGTATCTTCTACTAAAAAAAAATTAACAACTTCATGCCCTCCAATTTTTGGGCTTGTGTTACATATCCTATATAGCTTGCTACTTATTTTTTGACTCACATTAGGAAACTCTTAGACTATATTGGCCATCAATGTCAGTAACTGTCCCATTAGAAGTCCCAATTCGACAACATTAAGCTCCAATTATTGGTTCTCTTGTTCCAGCATCATACACAATTCCTTTATTAATTTTCCAAATATTCCTTTTGATGAGATACCAAACTGATCTTTATTGTTTTCTAGAATTTGTTCGCTATTTTTTCATCTTTGACTTTTGTTGTTGGAGAAGAATTTGAATTCTGTGCAAATGTGCCGTCATTGTAGTAAATATGAATACAATGAATAAAATAATCTGCTTCATAATATAATTTTTTTTAATTGTTATACATTTTACTATCACTAAACTTTTATAAACATACACGTTGAATGGTGAGGAAAGGCTAAATTACCCTGTCAATCATCGCTATCAAATAATCGCATTTTCCACGTTCAATATCATTACTAGCCAAAGAACGAGCTTGTATCAAATAGCGACGTGCACTTTTCAACTTATCATAGCAAATGGCTTCGATATCTGTACCGGAGTAAAAAATTAACAGAAGTCATAGGTTCCATACCAGATTGTTTTTCTGTTGCAGATATAGGGGCTAAAGTTGTCAGCAATCCTAATGCTTGTAACTTATGATTAGTTTGCTCGTTGAGAGCAATAGAAGTAATTTTGTTGATACAGCCTTATCAATAGCCTTTAATGTAGGACACATTCCTTTTAAAGAACTGATATATACAGACAGTTGTGCAATCATTGGAGCACTTAAAGGTTTCCCATTTAAAGTTTCTTTGAATAATTGTTTCTCTATATCATTCAAATATGCTTCCTGGGTATATGGTTTAGTTGATTTCTCTACGCTCAATCCCATGCGCATCAAACGAAACATTAATGACATCATTGGATACCCGTTATTGTAAATCCATGTTGACATATCAGGATTGACACCACCTAAACGCAAAAAATCCTTATTAGAGTCTAGCCAACTTAAATCATAGAAGGTACTGAATATCTTTTGTAAGACTTTCTTTTGCATATCTGCCGATACCGGTTGATATGAAGGTACATTGCTTTTTCGTTGGCTTCATTGATATAAATACCTCCGATATAAGAAGATACAGGTGACAATGTTTTATTGATTAATTCAATAATCACAAAATCAGGAAATAACTCCCGGTAATCATTGGGAATATTATTGTCGTGAAACCAGGCAGGACTATTTTTAACTACATACTTCACATGAGCGATTTGTGCATTTAAAGAGGCTATCGGATCATTACCTAAATCATAGTTTTGGCAACGCGGGTCTGTAGCATAAGCTGGTGAACGCTTTCCATAGAAATAGCGTGGATCTCCATCGTGTTCCATAGCCCATTTCTTCAACATGTCTGATTCATTTTCACTGGTGGCGGCATACAGATATTTGAGCGTAAATGCATCACATACACCCGGTTTGTCGACAATCAATACCACTCCTTTTTCTTTATCACCGGGCTGTGCCAGATAATTGTATAATACGTTGTCCATGACTGAAGCTGTGATACCATATTTTTGAGTAAACTCGGGTGAACGCAGTTCTTCAGGGGAATATGCTGCAGAACCAGCCAAATTAGTTGCCAATCCCAAACTAATCCCAAATGCTTTTAGCATACGTGCTGTTAGATTCTCACAGATCACCTCATCGGCAATGTAATAAGTCCGGAAGCGCGGATCAATCTCTGCCATTTGGTATACTCCATTGCGACGTACGCTGACGGCAAGGTCGCGTGGTACTCCTATCTTGGTACTTAAGATTTCTCCAGTGCGTAAGTCAGTGACATTGTACGCGGTAACTTCCGAGTTGTTGTTATTCAGGAAAGCAATCGTATTTATCATTGGGTTATTAGCACGGAAAGTTGAACCTTTCTCATACGGTTTTATTATGATTGGTTTTCCTATTCCTAAATCTTCAAATATTATATTCCATTCATCTGCACTTTTTTGGATGGCTTTTACCCAGCTATCTTGAATCAGAGTGTCGATGTAGAAGACAACAGGTTGTTGCGTCGTTATATTACGCCGTGTAACATAATATCCTTTCTTGAAACGTTTTTCATTACGATAGTCCGTGTATGAGATATAACCTGTTCCTACACGTGGGTTGGCTTCGCGGGTGTTCATTTTTCTTTCGACAGTAGGGCTAGTGTCGTTTGTACCGACATGGTTAATTCCGGTTGTTCTTTGGAGACGAATCCCATGATGCTGATGCTCAACTTTGCAGTACAGTTTTGAGTGATACTGATACAATTGTCGAATGCATCTGCAGAGTCCACAAAAGATGTTTTACTTTGAGGGGAAGCGCTTGCAATTGTGAGCATACCTCCATAACTGCGTCCGCTAAGATTGAGTACATCTTTATTGGAACAAGAGAAATAGGAAGTGGCATTAAATACAACAGCCGTTGAATCGCTGGTGTATCCTTCAATTGGAAATGCTTTGTAAATAGCATTACTACGAGATAATGCAAAAGCCGCTTCTTGATTATCGTCCTGTTCGTTGAGGCGAACATTGTATTTCGGATCTCGGAATAATATTAATGAATCGGTTTTATCAATAATCAGATACCTGCTTTGAGCAGCTTTTGTGCCCGCCAGCGAAATGTCACTTGCAGTAGTGATGGCAGAGTTTACTAAAAAATCCCGTCCCATTAATTCAATCGGTAGTTCCAGATAAATCTTATCCTCGTACTGATGAACTGTGATTGTCCCTTTATTGACTGTATGTTTCTTCTTATCTTTGAAAAGCTTGTCGTAGACACTCTTTTTTTTCTTTTGAACACTGTCAGTCTGTTGTTCGGTTTTTGCTTTTCCTTTTTTCTTTTGGAGCGGGCATTGGCTTCATTTGTTGATCCGATAATCAACAAAATTGGCATCAACCATAAAAATAGTATTTTCATCTTTTGTCCCTCCCTTATTTTAAGTTGATGTCGAGCATCTTTAATAATAAGTCATAGTGAGCTTTCGTCTTCCCTGATGCACTGGCTGCCTTTTGTTTCATCAGTTGTTTGGCTTTAGCTATATATGCGTATACATCTGCTTGTGTAACTTTAGCCGTCATAGAAAAACGATTCAACGGTCTCCATTCAAAACCTGCTACAGGGTTGTGTATAACATCCTCTTTGATAGCATGTCTTTGGCAACAAGTATATCCGAACTGGCGGTGATTGATGTCAAGTGGTTTTTCTCCGGCCAATGCTTTCCCAGCTCCTTTGATTGTGAAACCGGCAGTTTGCATCATCATGTATATATATTGTTTCTGGAGATTCATTTGGGATTCTATTAATGTACATCCGGAAATGGTCGGTTTCCATACAAAATTGTATATCATGTTGAAAGCCTCGGCAGCAGTAAATGAATCTTTTTCTAATCCTTCGTATTGTGATACCTGAAAAGGTACAGGCAGTATATATCTCAACATGAAGTTTTGAATAGTTTGTTTAGGGGAACCGGAAATTGGGAATTTAGTTAACAAGTTTTTGTTGTCAAGCCAATTCAGATCGTTATAAATCTCGAATAGGTAATTCAGGGCTTCTTTTTGTTGTGCCGTTGGGATCTGTGCAAAACGTGGCATTGTGTCCCCTTCTTTAACTTCGTTGACAAAATAGCCGCCTACATTGCCTGCTACATGGGTAACGTACATTGCAAGTTGTTCTACGATACCAATAAATAAATCTTCACGGTATTCGTATGTATCGTCACCTTCGGAAATCCAACTTTCCAGATTATTCATGATATACTTAAGGTTCTTGATGCCATATCGAGTTGCTTTCATAGAGTTGTCACCAATATCTTCCGTTTGTGAACGGGGATCAACAACTCCATATACTTGTTGTTTTCCATATCGGTACACTGGATTCTCTTTAATGGCATCACTGATCCATTTGCCTGTTATAATTGCTTCTTCCTCTGCAGAATTAACATTGAATACTGGAGTATACGTCCATTTAATGAGGTATTTGTCGTATTCACCAAAGCGGGGAGGAGTCAATTTAACGCCACGTTCTTTATCGCCAGGTTGTGCTACATAGTTGAAGCGTGCATAGTCCATGATGGAAGGAGTGGTACCATACTTCTGTGTGAATTCCGGTGAACGTAAAGAATCTACCGGGAAGGTGGAAGAAGCTCCCATGTTATGCATAAACCCCTAAACAGTGCCCGATTTCATGTGAAAGTACATAGCGCAACGCATCTCCAACCATTTCATCCGGAATATTGACTGTGCGTACATCTTTATCGGCTTGTGCTGTTTGCACGAACAACCAGTTGCTGATAAGTTTGATGACATTGTGATATAGATATACGGAGGCATTCAGGATTTCTCCGCTTCGCGGGTCTACCCATGATGGTCCCATTGCATTTTCAATGCTTGATGGAGCATAGCGGACACATGAATATTTGATATTGTCGGGATCGAATTCCGGATCATCTGTCGGGAAATCTTTGGCTGCTACAACATCTTTGAATCCAATCTGTTCAAATAATTCATTCCATTGGGTGACTCCTTCCCGCAGATATGGTTTCCATTTCTCTGGGAAAGTATTATCGATGTAGAAGACAATCTGTTTAGTGGGTTTCACTTTCGCTCCACGTAAGTAGGCGGCGGTGTCGGACGGTTGTATATCCCATCGATTGGCATAGTAAACGGGTACGGTCGTTTTAGCTCCTTCGCCTAGTTGTTCGCGTCCGGTAAAAAATACACCGATCCGGTAATCTGCCATACGTGGACGATAAGGCTTTTCTTTTAACAGCATGATGGAACGTGTCATTTCTGCGGTGAATGGACGGTCTTTTTATGAGTGATGTTCCTTGTGAATTGCTGACAGAGAATGTATATGACAGACAGCTTTTAATAGAAACATTATCTTTGAAAGCCTTGATTTGTGAAATGTACGAGCAGTCGGATTGATAATTCTCTGTACGATTGTACATTCCATAAATAGAATTTTTGTCGAAGGGACTCATCTTTTTATTGTCGCCCAGGAAGACGCTGCTCATATCAAAAACGATAGCAGTAGAGTCATTATTGTATGCTTGAATCTTTTGGTTGCTTAAAATTGCTCCCAGTGTACTTTTGCGTAAAGCTTCATCAATTTGTGTGTTACCAGTAATATAGTCAGTGTTTACCTGACGTAACTGTACATGTGTTTTATTGCGTGTGAATACTACGTGAAGAAGATCGGTCGGCTTGGAACCAACTACTGCATTACCATTATCAGAGATACTGGTAACGGTGGAACCAATAAGCATATCTTTATTAATTAAATCCACAGGAAGTTCAAAATATACTTTTCCATCCAGCAGATGGAGAGTAATCAGTCCTTTGGCTATTTCATGCTTTTTCTTGAATAGTTTGTCATATTCACTTTCTTTTTAGCCGGAGTTATCTGTTCTGTTTTAGCTTTCTTTTTTTCCAGAAAAACGGGGAATCTATTGTTGTGCGTCAATGGTGGTAGACGAAGCTACCACCATTGCTGCAAGTAAGAGGATTTTTTTTTCTCATATCAGTTCTTTAATGTATTTTTATGAAATTAGATTAATATCCGGTTGTTGTTACATCTAGGATTTTACCAAAACCATCATAGATTAGGGCTTTAGAAATATCCAAGGTTCCTGCACCGGCCTGTTTCATCGGAACAATTGAGACTTTTCCGTTAAATTCTGCGGATTGGGTCACAATAATGAGGGCTTTGTTATTCCATGCATTTGGGGCAATAGTTGGTGGATTACCAGTCATTACATTAATTTGATTGGTATATTGCCCTTGTTGATATAACTTGGCCTTTGTAATTTTTTCTCCGTTACTGGGGGTAAACTGTGAGGTGGTGGAGACAGATACTTCATTTCCCATACCGTAAGTAAATGAGTATATAGCTGCATCTGTTACTACATATAATACATTATTTGTATGTCCGAAGAAAATAGATACAGCTTTGTCTAATAAGTTTTTGCCTGCCGCTGGAATAATATATTTGTTTTTTGCAGCTGCTGGTTGTTCTGGTGAGGTAACTACCCATCCATCCCAATTATCAGGATCTTCATAGTAGCCTTCTTCTGCTTTATATTGGCTTAAAGTGTAAATAGCATAATTTCCACTATTATCGTCTTTAAGTAAGAAAGTGGCCAATGAGCCATCTTGAGAACTTGTTGCGGCAATAGCTGTTTGACTCCCCATGTCATTAGGATCGAAATCCGGATTTGAGATATACGGAGTACATGTGTTATAACTCGTGCCATTTAAGGAATAAAAGGCACCTTTGGGTTTATCTAACCATACTAAATGATTGTCACCAATACTAAATGAAGAATTTGCTGCATATACATTGTTATTGATTTCAAATCCATTAAAAACAGAATTAGGCATAGAGAATTTGTTACCTGCTACGTTTAAGAATGAATATAGTCCATTATTTGTATAAGCGATGAAAAGTTGTGAAGAACGAATATAAGATTTTACTTGGAAATCGGTGGGGCAATATAAAAATATTTTTTCATCTTCCCATGTCCCGTTTATTGAATAGTCCTCACAGTTGAAACGAATGCTTTTTTCCTGTGGAAGAAATAGCCCAAATCTGATTTAAGTGAGAACTACCAAGTATTGCTGTGTTCCCCATCACCTCATAGGTTAATGAAGTCAATAATTCATCATATGCTGCTCCATTAGCAGTTTCTAGTATGTGACGAAATATTCTTTCTTCTTTTGTATATTGATTTGTTATTTGAGAATTGTTAATCAAAGTAAAATCTGTTGTTGTTCCGTTTTCACTATCTGCGATTAACAATCCGTCTAGAAAGCTACTTTGTACATATAATTCCCAAGAATAAATATATTGTAAGTTATCATTTGCTACATCTGTTACAGTCAATTTTAACGTATAGGCTCCATTTGATATAGGACGATTTATAATACCATGAAAGTCTTTTTCTGTACCAATAATTTCATAAACAGGATTGCTAGTTGAGGGTTCCTCGGTTACAGCCCATTCATAGCGCAAATTAGAACCATCAAAACCATCTTGGGTAATAGATGGTACAATATCGACAGGAGATTGATAACCTACGTATATTGAATTTTCTTGATTTTTATCGTTTATACTAATTTGTACTTCTGGAATAAGGTTTGTTACAAATGAACTTTTATCCTCATAACAAGAAGTAAACCAGAGAATATTAGGCAGCAGTAATATTATTAATTGAGTTATATTATTTTTCTTCATAATTTTATAGAATTATATAAATTAATATGTTCTGGCTTCTATAATTTGTCCTTTCAAATTACCTTCGTTATGAACTAGGGGGGCATCGGGATGTTCTTTCTGATACTTTTTAGATAATCCGCTAATTTTGCAGCATAAGCTTCATATGATTTGTCGGTTACGAATAATCTATAATTGGCGAGATATTTATATGTAAAATATGTTGGTCTCTGTGGTTGGTCAGGATGCGCAGTCATATCGTCCCAATCATCCCAGTCTAAAGCTGTTACAATTGTTTTTAAAGCATTGGAACTATAAGCCGTTGTAGAATAAGAAGTTGGAGTTAGAGATGACTTTATTAGTGAATTATATGTCATCCATACATATCGTTCAGTTGCCGGAGGGGCAATGATATTGTTGTTCCAACTTACTGTTGCTGTGATATATTCTTTAGGTCCTAACCCTAGAGTTGATGACTCCTTTAGCTGGATATAAAGTTTATATGATGCTCCATTTTGTATTTCATCAGTATTAAACAGCCTTCTTTTTATTGTTCCTTTTACACTATTTGCGGGAATCACTGCAGCAGTTATTTCATAACTTTTTTCGGGGGCAGTGGTTTCCTCCGCATTGATTACATAATTCACAGTACGGTCTTCTGTCGATACATTTCCGACCAAAACTAAAGGCAATTCATATTCACCATATTCATCAAAGGGATTCTCCAGAAAAGAATAATTCCCTTTAAATATGTCGGTTTCTGCATCGTACTCATTCGTAGAATTGAATCTGACAGCATTATATTGACTGTCAAAATATGGTATTTCTTCCTTGCCGCAACTAATGAGGCATAAAGAGAAACAGCTTATCGCTAAGACTGATTTTATAATTATTTTTTCATATTAATATTGTTTATTGTACACGACCGGATTGTATTTCGAAGGTAGGATAAGGCAATAAATATTGCGTATCTGTCATCTCTTCACTATAATTAGGAATGGATTTACACCCTGTTCGCTTATAGTAATAGAACATGACACCTTCGGAAATGAATTCTTTGTGATATTCTTTTTGTATTTCTTTTATGATTTGATCTGCATTTAGATTTTCAAGAGGGGTGCTGATACCTCTGTTTTCGCGAATCTTATTTAGCCTTTGTAATGCCATGTCAAGATTTGGGGTTGCACTTGTTGCATAGCATTCTGCAGCAATATAGAATATTTCAGGCAAGCGTATTAGAGACAAGCGGTTCTTATTGAATTCGTCTAAACTTGCTTGATGAATTTTCATAGGGACATATCCTCTGGAATCACTTTGGGTTTGATCTAACATTCGTGTGAAACGAACATCTGAATTTATGCCTTCATATATATTTTCAACATCTGTTGGAGATATATACATAGCTGTATAGTCTGTGTTGACGAAGTTGGGTATTATATATGAGGTAATTTTGGACGTAACGTCTGAAACATTTAGGCTAAATAAAGCTTCGGATGCTAGAGAACGGTTAGATTGAGAAATTTCTGGTAACAGGTAGGAGTAAGTGTACATATCGTCCATAACAATTCCATTATCACCGATAGCTGTGATTATCTCTTCAGTAGCATTTAAAGCTTTGTCTATGCTTTCTTTACTGCCTTCCCATAAATATACACGTGCTTCCAATGCTTTGACTGCATAATAATTGAGTCGTAAAGTTCTATCTTTGAAGAAACCATCTGCATCTATACTTGTGTAATAAGAAGCCGGATGTTTTTTTGTGATCGGGTCGTATTCCTTTAATAATTTTTCTGCGGCTTCCAAATCGTTGATAATCATTTGAAGTGTCTCCTTTCCTGTGCGTTGAGGAGTTGGGATCGATGATAAAGTTGTTACATATGGAATCGTTTTTTTAGAATTTAGTTCTGCGGAACGGTTTTTCCAATCACCATATCCATATAGGCGCAACAGATCAAAATGCATATATGCACGAATGGCAAGAAGTTCTCCTTTGATAACATGATAATAGACTTCGTTCAGACTTGACTCCTGTCCTTCCATATTAGTTAATGCTTCATTGGCATTGGCTATTACAGAATATGCTTTAGCCCAGATATTTTCGATGTCCGAGAATATTTGTGTGTGGTCGTAATTGAATTTTTCATATTCTTGCATTTCTCTACTATTACTTGAATTGGAAGTCACAGGATTAAATTGATGACCTAATATTTCAATTGCATACCAGGATAATTCTTTACCATAAAGGGCATTGTCTGTCATGCTAATATAACAACCTATTAAAGATTGTTGGAATCCGGCTAGAGTGCTATAATGATCTTTTTCTCGAATTTCAGATCCTGAAGTAACATCGAACCAGTCGCTGCAAGAGGATAATGTTACTACGGATGTTAATAGGATTAATATGTATTTTTTCATCTTTATAAAATTTAGAGAGTGGCTGTTAATGAGAACGACATATTTCTTGCGAAAGGATAAGTTAAACCTCGTTCTATTTTTATAGAAGAGAACGTTGCAATATCATTTAAATAGAATGATAAACGCAGGCGTTGCATACTTAATTTCCTATAAATGGAACTGGGAAACTCATAATATGCACTGATGGAAGAGAGTGATAATTCACGCCGATCCTGTACAAAGCGAGTGGTAGCACGTGTGGTTGTTTCAGAATTAAATTTCTTGTATGGTGTTACTTGTCCGGGAGTAGTCCAACGACCAATTAGCAATCGGCGATCCACATTGTAAGCAATATTTGCATTTTCCACCCGACTGACGAGGGTTGAATTATACATTTGACAGCCAGCAAGATAACTTATAGTAGCGCTTAATCCGATACCTTTATACTCGGCTGTGAAACCGCCTGTACCACGATACTTAGGATCGGAGTTACCAGCAGCGACCATATCATTGGCTGAATAAGTATAAGTGTAGGTACCATCTTTTTAATGTATATTTCTTGTCCGGTTTGCGGATCAATACCGGCTGAAGGGACTGCCCATATTGTTTTCATAGATAATCCGTCTTGATACATTAATACAGGTGCAGAGGTATTATTATCTTCTGCTTGTTTCATCATTTTTTCATTGTAAGCCCGCATACTCTCTGACAAACGAATTATTTTATTTCGGTTATAGGCAAATGTTCCATATACATTTACAAAACCTTCTTTTTCCTTGCCATATTGTATAATTAGCTTTAGCTTCAACTCCAGAATTACGTACCAATCCTAAATTATCTTTTACTATTGCGAATCCTGTAGAAGTTGGGATTGTTACATCGGTTAACATATTTTTGGTATCTGCTGAGTAATAGTCAACAGAAAGGGATAATCCGGCAACTCTCATATCAATTCCTATATTATGATCCTTTTTCTGTTCCCATTTTAATTTGGAGTTAGGCATGGAAGCTAAATAAGCTCCTGTAAATTTGCCAGCTAAGCCTCCATATACGACACCTGTGTAATAATTATATGTAGCAATTGCTGCGTTGGTATCAAAGTTTTGATTTCCAGTCAAACCAATCGAGGCCCGAAGTTTTAACTGTTTAATCCATCCAACACCTTTCAAGATGGCTTCATTGTGTAGATTCCATCCAATACCAAAAGACCAGCTATTAGCCCAACGGTTATCTGAACCGTATAAGGAAGATGCGCTTTCCCGCACAGTTGCATCGGCTAAATAACGATTGTCATAATCATACGAAGCGGCTAATAGGAAGCTGGCTTCACGGTTAATTGTGGAATAACCAGTAGGGGTACTGTTTTCTGCATATTGTTTTGCGAATGAAATATCTGCCTTCTGATTATTGGGGAAACCTTCTGCCGTGTGTCGATATGCTGATGATTTTTCTCCGGAGATAAAGGCACCGGCATTTCCAAAGATAGTATGTTTACCAAATTGATTATTATAGTTTATATTCAAGTCTCCGGAAATAGAACTGGATTTACCATTTTCTATAATATACTTACCACGCTTAAGTATATCATTAACATTTGCAAAAATGGAATGTGAGGCGGGATAGAAATCATCCATATCATTTCGTTTTTCAGAGACTCCTATACGTGCTGTTGCTTTCCAATTTTTATCAACTTGCCATTCTGCATAAAAATTATTGGTGAATTGTAAATAACTGGAAGTAAAGCTGGTTCCGATAATAGAATTATACATAGGGTTAGCTACTTTGGTTGATGTTGAGCCAATTTGTTCTACCCATTGAACTATATTCCCATTTTCATCAGTTGCTTGCCAATATGGATTCATTCTGGAATATTCGCTAAATTCTCCATAAGGGGACTCATTACTTTTGTTAGATATGATTGATAGGATATTCTTTAGTAATAGTTTGTTATGTCTGTATGATAAATTTATATCACCCGATATATTGCGGCGGTCAGATCCCTTCATAACCCCAGTAATCTGATTATAAGTAAGGTCTAAGATTGCACGTAAATTTTTGGGAATCGCCTAATTCTATATTTAGGTTATGTTTATGTCCTATGCCAGTGTGAAGTGGCTTGGATAACCAGTATGTATCTAATCCTTCTAATGCAAGTTTTCGTCGTCCATTATATAATTGATCTAATTGGATTTGTGTATTGGCGCTACTACTTGTATATACTCCGTCTAAACGTTCTGCTTCCAATTTTTCAAATGCATTACAAAGGTCATAACTGGTTAAATCTGGCATTTCCAAAGAAATACTACCATTATACGTAATACGCTGTTGATTTCCGGTTAAACGTTTTGTTTCAATAACAATTACACCATTGGCTGCTTTAGAACCGTAGAGAGCTTTTGCTGAGGCGTCTTTTAAAATTGTAATGCTTTCAATTCGGTTCATGTCCATGTCCATTATTGTTTCAGCAGTTGTTTCAAAACCATCAAGAATGAATAAAGGTTGATTGGGTTGATTTTGATAGTTGCTGCGCAAAGAACTGCTTTCTGTCGTTGGAAAACTGGAAGTTCCACGCATTGACATATCCGGAACACTGTTGGGATTGGAGCCCATATCAAAATTATCTGCAATGTATATTGTAGGATCCAGATTTTTCAAGCTCTGGAACACATTCTGATTTCCGACACGCATCAGATCTTTGCTCGAAATAGTAGTTGCTGCTCCAGTAAAACTTTCCGCTTTACGAGTATAAATTCCAGTAACGATAACCTCATCTAATTTAGTATCACTTTTTAGAGTAATATTTTTTCGTACATCATTCCGACCACTATTAATCATCACTTGTTGAGTAGACATTCCGATATATGAAAAGGTGATAGTACATGCGGTATTAGTTGGAATCTCTATATTATATTTACCATTGTTGTCGGTTATGGCAAATCGTTGAAGATCACTAATCACAACATTAACACCAGGCAGGGGGGGATCCTTCTTCATCTGATACAATACCGGTTGCGGAACGTTTATCCCCTTGTTGTTCCACTTTAGAGATGGTAACAATATCTCTTTCCATACTATAAGTAAGCCCTGTACCATTAAGAACAGTACGTAGTACGTTATCCACAGTTTCATCTTTTACATGGATAGTGATGGGTTTCAGTGACTTTGTCTGTTCTGTATTGTAGACAAAGCTTAATCCGGTTTGTTGTCTTAAAGCATCGAAAAAATCTTTGACAGTGACAGATTCCAGATTTAAAGTTACTTTTTTGCCACTTTCTGGAATGGCAAACATCATTGTGGGTAATAGTAATAATACTACTACCAGAGAAAGTATTCGGATTCTTTCTCTACTTTTTGTCTTTCTCATTCTTTCTTCTTGTTTAATTAGTAATTAATTGTCTGTGATTAAAATCTCTCTTCCTTCTATTTTTATTTGTAAATTCGTAGTACGTGCTATTGCTTTTAATATCGGGCTGATTGTGGCATAACGATCCATATTACCAGTAAATCGCAGTTGTTTAAGCTCGGAAGTGCCAAAGGAAATATTAACATTATACCAATGTTCTAGAATTTCGACAATATTTTCTAAAGTACGATTTTCGAAAATAAGTCGTCCTTCATTCCATGCTATGTAGGGAGTGAGGTCTACATTGTATATAGATATATTGTTACCTTTCTGTTCAATGTGTGCCAATTGGCCCGGCTCTATGAGTTGTTCTTGTGTACTTCCTTGAGGAATAATACTGATACTCCCTTTCACTAATGCGACTTCTGTTCGTCCAGAGGCGAATGTATTAACATTAAATTCTGTACCATACTGTTTGATTATTCCTTGGTCAGTGACAACGTAGAAAGGACGAGTATCTTTGGCTATTTTAAAATAGGCTTCCCCTTTTAGATAAACCATGCGTTTAGACTTACTAAACCTTACAGGATACCGTATTTCTGTATTATAATTGAGGTGTACGGTTGTTCCATCTTCAAAGGTTACTCTGAATTCGTTTCCTTGTTCAGTTGTTAATGTGTTTTTTTCTACTGTTTCAGGCTGCTGTTTTTGAGGTATATCTATATTTATATTGGGTGTTGATGGATAGATGAGCGCACCATTTTGAGCTATAGCAGTTGTGGAATGATTAACTTTAACTGGTGTTGGATATGTTGGAGTAAGTGATTGCTTGTCATTCCCGGCTAAAATTAATGTCGCTTTAGGAATTCCTGGCTGTATGGCATCTCCTAAGGCTAGATTGTCAGATATTTGTTTTTCAGAAGCAGTATAAAAGTACCATCCTCCTGCTGTTATTATTATAGGTAATATTAAAATAGCTGCATATTTTAGGAGAATTGATGTGACTGATACTTGGTAATATTTCTTTTTGAAATGTTTCCATGCCTGGTGTGAGTTAATCTGTGTATATGCCTCGTAACGCTTACGAAACGATGCGCTTGTTCGTAAACGATTGAAAAACTCTTCGTGTTGTGGAGAGGTCTTGATCCAATTGTCAAGTTGTTTTTTTCGTGCTCTGTAATATCACCGAAGAGATATTTGGCTATTAATTCTTCTGTACCAGATTTTATTTTCATATATCTATTGTCTTATCATTTGTTAATAAGACAACATGAAGATTAAAAAGAGGTACAAACTTTCTAAAAAAGATTATTTTGGTTACGAAAAAACTTCGAACTATACAAAATGTCACATAAGGGGAGCAAGAAGTAGCATGTACCCATCTGTTCTTTGATAGATTGTATAGCTCTTTTTCTTTTGTGTCTTTACTGTTTCGATCGAAATTCCTAGTACAGTAGCTATTTCTTCATTCTTTTTTCCATCCATATGCAATAGGAATATTTCCCGGCAGCGTGCTGGCAATTTATCGATAGCACGAAATAGTAGTCGGTATACTTCTTCTTCATTGGTATCTTCTTCTTCTGTGATTTCTCGATAAGTGCTTGCCAAGCGTTCAAGATAGAGAGATTCTACATTCTGATGTTTTAAATAATTAAGAGAGGCATTTCGTATAGAATTATAAAGATAAGTTCGGAAAGAAGGCAATGATAAGAATCTCATTTTCTTTTCCCACATAGTTGCAAAAAGATCCTGTACAATATCTTCGGCAGCTTGTTGGGAAGAGAGAAAGTTGATGGCATACAACACCAATGCTTTATAATATTCATTATAAAGCTGATGATAAGCGGTTGGGCGTTGCTCATTTATACCTTTTATAAAGGAACTTTTCTCTTCGTTCATGGTGAAATATTATGTTTTATGCAGCAAATGTATAAAATATCTAGCATAAAAGAAGCCTTTCAAACCCTATAGTGTTTGTGAATGCTACTTTTTCTTTAGTTCATACAACAATAATAATGTTGTTATAGAGAAATAGCCCTTTCCTTATTTTATAAAATATTGTTCTTGCTGCCTGTTTGTAACATCATTTTTTTATTTGGAATAATATTACAGCAAAAAACGTTACTCTGTTCTGAAACTTTAGAGAATCAATGCATTATAGTCTCTCTAAAAATCTTTATATTTGCAGACCGTTTGAGAAACGATAGTGAATAATAACAATACAATAACTTAAAAACAACCAAAATCAGATGAAGCAGGATATGATTGTTATCCTTGACTTGGGTAGTCATGAGAATACGGTATTGGCTCGCGCCATCCGTGCATTAGGAGTTTATAGTGAGATTTATCCTCACGATATCACAGTAGAAGAACTGAAAGCATTGCCCAACGTAAAGGGTATTATAATTAATGGTGGCCCGAATAATGTAATCGATGGCGTTGCTATTGATATAAATCCGGCTATCTATACTTTGGGAATTCCTGTCATGGCTGCAGGGCATGATAAAGCAACTTGTGAAGTGAAGTTGGCAGAATTTGCAGATGATATTGAGGCTATTAAGGATGCAGTAAAGTCTTTTGTTTTCGATACTTGTAAAGCTGAAGCTAACTGGAACATGAAGAACTTTGTCAATGACCAGATAGAATTGATTAAGCGTCAGGTGGGCGATAAGAAAGTATTGTTGGCCCTGTCGGGTGGAGTTGATAGCTCTGTGGTAGCTGCTTTACTTCTGAAAGCTATTGGTAACAATCTGGTATGCGTACATGTTAATCATGGTTTGATGCGTAAGGGAGAGTCTGAAGATGTGGTTGAGGTATTCAGCAACCAGTTGAAGGCAAATCTTGTGTATGTAGATGTAACCGATCGTTTTCTGAATAAAGTTGGCTGGTGTAGAAGATCCGGAGCAGAAACGTAAAATTATTGGTGGTGAGTTTATTCGTGTGTTCGAAGAAGAAGCACGTAAGCTGAATGGTATTGACTTCTTGGGGCAAGGGACTATTTATCCGGATATTGTGGAAAGTGGAACGAAAACTGCTAAAATGGTGAAATCTCACCATAATGTAGGTGGTTTGCCCGAAGATTTAAAATTCCAACTTGTAGAACCATTGCGCCAATTATTTAAAGATGAAGTTCGTGCTTGTGGCTTGGAGTTGGGATTGCCTTATGAGATGGTTTACCGTCAACCTTTCCCTGGTCCAGGTTTGGGCGTACGTTGTTTAGGTGCTATAACGCGTGACCGTTTGGAGGCTGTACGTGAGTCCGATGCTATTCTGCGTGAGGAGTTTCAGATTGCCGGATTGGATAAAAAGGTATGGCAATACTTTACAGTAGTACCCGATTTTAAATCTGTTGGTGTACGTGATAATGCCCGTTCTTTTGATTGGCCGGTGATTATTCGCGCTGTCAACACGGTAGATGCTATGACGGCTACTATTGAACCGATTGAATGGCCTATCCTGATGAAGATAACAGACCGTATACTGAAAGAAGTGAAGAATGTAAATCGCGTTTGTTATGATATGTCTCCGAAACCTAATGCGACTATAGAATGGGAATAGAGAGACTTTTTAAGTGATATTTCGATAGCCTCAATTTTTTGTAAGTTGAGGCTATTTTTATTGTTCAACGTTGGCTTCTGGTAGAAATGTAATTGAAGATTTCACAATGATTTCGCGAAGAGATAAAAAGAAAAAGGCACCCAGAAGTGGAAGCCTCTCAAATGCCTTATTCTTATCAAGTAGCGGGACCCGGGATTGAACCGGGGACCTCATGATTATGAATCATGCGCTCTAACCAGCTGAGCTATCCCGCCATCGTTTCTCGATTGCGGGTGCAAAGATAGATGATTTTTTATAATCTCCAAAACAAATCACAACTTTTTTGTGTTTTTTCTTTAATAAGGGTCTTGATTTTCCTATAAACAGGGAGTTTGAGGTCCGATAATGAAAGAATAATTAAATAAAGTGTCTGATTTATGCGATGTATTTAGAAAAAAGTATTTATCTTGGCACACGTAAAAACAATTCGAAATTGCTATGAAAAAGGAAAAGATTCATTTGGAGTATTTGTTGAATGCAACATCTAAAAATATACTTTGGGGAGCTATTAGTACACCGACCGGGTTGGAGGACTGGTTTGCAGACAAAGTTATTTCTGACGATAAAATAGTAGAGTTTCATTGGGGCAAGACAGAACAGAGGAAAGCAGAAATTATTGCCATTCGCTCTTTCTCTTTTATCCGCTTCCGTTGGCTGGATGATGAAAACGAGCGCGATTATTTTGAAATCAAGATGACTTATAATGAGCTGACTAGTGATTATGTGCTGGAAATTACCGATTTCGCAGAGCCGGATGAAGTAGATGATATGAAAGAATTGTGGGAGTCACAAGTTGCCAAATTAAGAAGAACTTGTGGTTTTTAGTTAACTTTCAACTAAAAATTTTCGGTGCTCCTTTTTTTGTGCTAATTTTGCATCCTAATTGCACGAACCTATTAAGATGCTACGCATAAAGAAATTAGATATATTCATCGTAAAGAGTTTTTTGATGCTCTTTGTTGGTACATTCTTCATCTGTCTGTTCATATTCATGATGCAGTTCCTGTGGAGATATGTAGACGAATTGGTCGGAAAGGGGTTGGAGATGAGCGTAATGGCTCAGTTCTTCTTCTATTCTGCATTAACATTAGTGCCAGTATCGTTGCCGTTGGCAGTGTTACTGGCTTCTTTGATTACTTTCGGTAATTTTGGTGAGCGTTATGAATTGCTTGCGATGAAAGCCGCAGGTATTTCTCTCCTTAAAATCATGCGTCCGCTTGCTTTCTTCGTTTGCGGACTTGTCGGTGTCTCATTCTATTTTCAGAATGTGGTAGGTCCTATCGCCCAGGCTAAATTGGGAACCCTGATCCTTTCTATGAAACAAAAATCTCCGGAATTGGATATTCCGGAAGGAGTATTCTATTCTGAAATCAAGGACTATAATTTAAAGGTAGCTAAGAAGAACCGGAAGACCGGTATGCTATATGATGTGCTGATTTATAGTATGAAAGATGGCTTTGAGAAAGCACGTGTTATTTATGCAGATTCCGGACGTCTGGAAATGACCGCGGACAAACAGCATCTTTGGTTGCATTTGTATAGCGGAGATTTATTTGAGAATCTGAAAGCTCAGAGTATGAAATCGGAGAATGTACCTTATCGACGTGAGGAATTCAGGGAAAAACATACCATTATTGAGTTTAATTCCGATTTCAATATGGTTGACGGTGAGATTATGGGTAAGCAGTCCAGTGCTAAGGACATGGCGCAGTTGCAGAGTTCCATTGACTCGATGACGGTTGTGGGAGATAGTATCGGACGACAGTATTACAGGGAAGTGGCAGAAGGAAATTTCCGTCCTTCTTATGGATTGACAAAAGAAGATACGATCAAAATAGAAAAGGCGGATATTCATGAATATAATGTAGACAGCCTTTACGAAGTAGCCTCTTTAACGCAGAAACAGAAGGTGATTTCTTCTGCTGTCAGTCGTGCGGAGAACGTGGCTAACGATCTTGGGTTCAAGAAATTCACGATGGAGAACAATGATTATAGTATTCGAAAACATAAGACGGAATGGCATAAGAAGATAACGATTTCACTTTCTTGTCTGCTGTTCTTCTTTATCGGAGCTCCGTTGGGAGGTATTATGCGTAAAGGAGGTTTGGGAATGCCGGTCATCGTATCAGTGTTGGTGTTTATCATCTATTATATCATTGATAATACAGGATATAAAATGGCCCGTGACGGTAAATGGATAGTGTGGATGGGAATGTGGACAAGTAGTGCGGTCCTTGCCCCATTAGGAGTTTTCCTTACCTATAAATCGAATAAGGATTCTGTTGTGCTTAATGCAGATGCCTATATCAACTGGTTCAAGAAGATTATGGGAATCCGTAGTGTACGCCATATATTTAAGAAAGAAGTGATTATCCATGATCCTGATTATCCACGTCTGACTGGTGATTTGGAACAACTCACAGCAGAGTGCAGAGCGTATGCTGCCAAGAAACGATTGGAAAAAAGCACCGAATTACTTTAAGTTGTGGATGGCGAGTGAGGATGATAACGAGGTGATGGCAATCAATGAAAAGCTGGAAGCGTTGGTTGAAGAAATGTCCAATACGAAATCAGCTTCTTTGATAGGTTTGTTAAACAATTATCCGATGATTCCCGTTTCTGCTCATGTGCGCCCGTTCCATATATATTGGCTGAATCTGGTAGCCGGAGTCATTTTCCCTATCGGTTTATTTTTCTATTTCCGCATCTGGGCGTTCCGCGTTCGTCTGGCTAAGGATATGGAACGGATTATAAAGAACAATGAACAAATTCAATTCATCATACAGAAAATCAATAAATAAGTGTTATGAAAGAGACTATTAAAATGGATAGAATAGAAGATGCGATTGCCGACTTCAAAGAAGGCAAGTTTGTCATAGTAGTGGATGATGAAGACCGCGAAAACGAAGGCGACTTGATTATTGCCGCTGAAAAGATAACTCCCGAAAAAGTAAATTTCATGTTGAAGCATGCGCGTGGGGTGCTTTGTGCACCTGTCACAGTGTCTCGTTGCAAGGAGTTGGATTTACCGCATCAGGTAAGTGACAATACTTCCGTGTTGGGAACTCCTTTTACGGTTACCATTGACAAACTGGAAGGCTGTACAACAGGTGTTTCTGCTTCCGACCGTGCCGCTACTATTCAGGCGTTGGCCGATCCTACTTCTACACCGGCAACCTTCGGTCGTCCCGGACACATCAATCCGTTATATGCACAAGAAAAAGGAGTGCTTCGTCGTGCCGGACATACGGAAGCTACGATTGACATGGCTCGTCTGGCAGGACTTTACCCCGCAGGTGCCTTGATGGAAATCATGAGTGAAGATGGAACAATGGCACGTTTGCCCGAACTCCGTCAGATGGCAGACGAACACGGACTGAAGCTGATTTCTATCCATGACCTGATCGTTTATCGCCTGAAACAGGAATCCATTGTAGAAAAAGGAGTAGAAGTAAATATGCCTACCGAACACGGAAAGTTCCGTCTGATTCCTTTCCGCCAGAAATCAAACGGATTGGAGCACATGGCTATATTTAAAGGAACATGGAGTGAAGACGAACCGATCTTGGTACGCGTCCATTCCTCTTGCGCTACTGGAGATATCCTTGGCTCACAACGTTGTGACTGTGGCGAGCAGCTGCATAAAGCGATGGAAATGATCGAAAAAGAAGGAAAAGGTGTGGTGGTTTACCTCAATCAGGAAGGGCGTGGCATCGGTCTGATGGAAAAGATGAAAGCATATAAGTTGCAGGAAGACGGTATGGATACCGTTGACGCGAATATTTGTTTGGGACACCTTGCCGACGAACGTGATTATGGAGTAGGTGCACAGATCCTTCGTGAGCTGGGAGTACACAAAATGAGACTTTTGACAAATAATCCGGTAAAACGTGTTGGTTTGGAAGCCTATGGATTGGAGATTGTAGAAAATGTGCCTGTTGAAACAGTTCCTAATCCGTATAATGAGCGATACTTGAGAACAAAGAAAGAAAGAATGGGACATACTTTACATTTTAATAAGTAAATTGCCATTTTGTTTTCATATATCAAATATTATCGCTTATTTTGCAGCGATTTTCACTCAACAACAATAAAATAGATAAAAAATGAATCAATCATCAGATCGTTTGAACAGCTTGTCGCCGTCGGCGACGCTTGCCATGTCTCAAAAGAGCAACGAGCTCAAGGCACAAGGCGTTTATGTTATTAACTTAAGTGTAGGAGAACCTGATTTTAATACTCCTGACCACATCAAAGAAGCTGCGAAAAAAGCCGTAGATGATAACTTTTCCCGCTACTCTCCGGTACCGGGCTATCCGGCTTTTTGCGCATGCTATTGTTGAGAAACTGAAAAAAGAAAACGGTCTTGAATATACAGCCGCCCAGATTTCGTGTGCAAATGGTGCAAAACAATCTGTTTGTAATACGATTCTTGTATTGGTAAATCCGGGTGACGAAGTAATCGTTCCGGCTCCTTACTGGGTAAGCTACCCGGAAATGGTGAAAATGGCAGAAGGTACTCCTGTTATCGTTTCGGCAGGTATCGAACAAGATTTCAAGATTACTCCGGAACAGCTGGAAGCTGCTATTACTCCGAAAACGAAAGCGTTGATTCTTTGTTCCCCGTCCAACCCGACAGGTTCTGTATATACAAAAGAAGAATTGGCCGGACTGTCTGCTGTATTGGCTAAACATCCGCAGGTAATCGTAATCGCTGACGAGATTTACGAACATATCAATTATATCGGCGCACATCAAAGTATCGCTCAATTCCCTGAAATGAAGGAACGTACAGTGATTGTAAACGGTGTGTCCAAAGCGTATGCTATGACAGGATGGAGAATCGGTTTTATTGCCGGTCCGGAATGGATTGTAAAAGCTTGCAACAAATTGCAAGGTCAGTACACTTCAGGTCCTTGCTCTGTTTCTCAAAAAGCTGCCGAAGCTGCATATACAGGAACACAAGAACCGGTGAAAGAAATGCAGAAAGCATTCGAGCGTCGCCGTGATTTGATTGTGAAGTTGGCGAAAGATGTTCCGGGATTTGAAGTAAACGTTCCGCAAGGTGCTTTCTACTTGTTCCCGAAATGCGATACTTTCTTTGGAAAGAGCAACGGCGAACGTAAGATTGCAGATTCGGATGATTTGGCAATGTACTTACTTGAAGAAGCTCACGTGGCTTGTGTAGGTGGTACCTCTTTTGGTGCTCCTGAATGTATCCGCATGAGTTATGCTACAAGTGATGAAAATATAACGGAGGCTATCCGCCGAATCAAGGAAGCGTTGGCTAAATTGAAATAAGAGTCCACCACAGATTACACGGATGAACACAGATTAAAAGATTTTTTTATTGTTCAATATATGTTTAAATTGTAATTCCCTTGCTGCAATATGTTGTAGTGAGGGAATTACAATTTAGTTGAATATAAATAACCTGTGTCCATCTGTGTAATCTGTGGTGAAGACAAGAAATAAAAAAGGCTGCCTTCCGTAGAAAGCAGCCTATAGATTTTTTGTAGCTTGTATTATTCAGCCGGGTGAATTGCTTCAGACGGACAAACGTCTGCGCAAGTACCACAGTCAGTACATACATCTGGGTTGATAGAATAGATATCACCTTCAGAGATAGCTTCTACCGGACACTCGTCGATACAAGTTCCGCAAGCAATACAATCGTCACTAATTACGTAAGCCATTTTTTTAAGATTTAAATTATTAGTACTAATTCGTTCGGCAAAAATAAGGCTTTTATTGATTAGTTGTTATGCTTCGATGATTAAATTGACTTAATTTGTACGTCTTCTAAATAAGCAACCTCCCTATAATCTGCTATATTTTTCGTATTTTTGCACTCAAATTACTAATATATAGCGATTATGCCTTTAAATTTACCCGATAAACTACCTGCGATAGAGCTTTTGAAGGAAGAAAATATTTTTGTGATCGACACTTCCCGCGCTACGCAGCAAGATATTCGTCCGCTACGGATTGTGATTCTGAACCTGATGCCGTTGAAGATTACAACGGAAACAGACTTGGTGCGCTTACTTTTCGAATACACCTCTTCAGGTGGAGATTTCGTTTATGAAGATTAAGAGCCACACGTCGAAGAATACACCGATAGAACACATGAAAACGTTCTATACGGATTTCGATCAGATGCGTCATGAGAAGTATGATGGTATGATTATCACCGGAGCTCCTGTAGAACAGATGGACTTCGAAGAAGTGACCTATTGGGATGAGATTACGGAAATCTTTGATTGGGCACGTACGCATGTCACTTCTACCTTGTATATATGTTGGGCAGCGCAGGCCGGATTGTATCATCATTATGGAATTCCTAAATATCCGTTGGAAGAGAAAATGTTCGGCATCTTTGAGCATCGTGTACTGGAACCTTACCATTCTATTTTTCGTGGCTTTGATGATTGCTTTTATGTACCGCACAGCCGCCATACGGAAGTACGCAGGGAAGATATCCTCAAAGTGCCGGAACTGACATTGCTTTCCGAATCGAAAGATGCGGGCGTCTATATGGCTATGGCACGGGGTGGACGTGAGTTCTTTGTCACGGGGCACTCTGAATATTCTCCGCTGACACTGGATACGGAATACCGCCGTGACTTGGATAAAGGCCTGCCAATAGAGATTCCCCGCAATTATTATATAGACGATGATCCTGAAAAAGGTCCGTTGGTACGTTGGCGCGCTCATGCCAACCTGTTGTTTTCCAACTGGCTGAACTACTTTGTTTATCAGGAAACACCTTACAACATTAATGATATTAAATGATAAAGCAGCGTAAAATAGAACTTCTCGCTCCGGCGAAAAACCTGGAATGTGGTATTGAAGCTATCAACCATGGTGCAGATGCTGTATATATCGGTGCTCCGAAATTCGGTGCCCGTGCGGCAGCTGTGAACTCATTGGAAGATATTGAAGCATTGGTGCAGCATGCTCATTTGTATAATGCACGTATTTATGTCACGGTCAATACGATTCTGAAAGAAGAAGAGTTGAAAGAGACGGAGGAGATGATTCATGCACTTTATCGGATTGGTGTCGATGCACTGATTGTACAGGATATGGGAATCACGAAACTGAATCTTCCTCCGATACCACTTCATGCCAGTACGCAGATGGACAATCGTACGCCGGAAAAAGTGAAGTTCCTTTGGGAAGCAGGTTCCCGTCAAGTGGTGTTGGCGCGGGAGTTATCGTTGCGTGAAATAAAGAAGATTCATGAAAGCTGTCCGGAAGTACCTTTGGAAGTATTTGTACATGGTGCTCTTTGTGTCAGTTATAGCGGGCAATGCTATGTTAGTCAAGCCTGTTTCGGTCGTAGTGCCAATCGTGGAGAGTGTGCACAATTCTGCCGTCTGCCTTTTAGTCTGGTAGATGCGGACGGGAAAGTGATTGTCAAAGACAAACATCTGCTTTCCCTGAAAGATATGAATCAAAGCGACGAATTGGAGCAACTACTGGATGCCGGAGCTTCTTCATTTAAAATAGAGGGACGACTGAAAGACGTATCTTATGTGAAGAATGTGACGGCTGCTTATCGCCAGAAACTGGATGCGATCTTTGCCCGTCGTCCGGAATATGTACGTGCTTCTTCGGGTACGTGTAGTTTCGAATTTAAACCACAACTCGATAAGAGTTTCAGTCGTGGATTCACGCATTATTTCCTGAATGGTCGTGATAAAGAGATTTTTTCCTTTGATACCCCTAAGTCGCTGGGTGAAGAGATGGGAACCATGAAGGAGGCTCGCGGTAATTATCTGACAGTTGCCGGACTTAAATCCTTTAACAATGGAGACGGTGTTTGCTATATCGACGAACAGGGACGTTTGCAGGGTTTCCGTATCAACCGGGTGGACAGTAACAAACTGTATCCACAGGAAATGCCCCGTATCAAGCCCCGTACTACACTGTATCGTAATTTCGACCAGGAATTTGAACGAATCCTTTCCCGCAAATCTGCCGAAAGGAAAATCGCAGTGAAAATCTTGCTTGCCGACAATAATTTTGGTTTCTCCCTGACATTGACTGATGAAGATGATAATAGCGTCACAATCACCCTCCCTCGTGAGAAAGAACTTGCCCGCACTCCACAGACGGACAATCTGAAAACGCAACTGTCCAAACTGGGGAATACACCTTTTGAAGCAAAAGAAATAGAAATATCCTTTACCGGAAATTGGTTTTTGCCAGCTTCGTTGTTAGCCGATTTCCGCAGACAGGCAATCGACCAATTGATAACTGCCCGTCGAATCAATTATCGTCAGGAATTGGCAGTATGGAAGCCAACGAGTCATGCTTTTCCGCAAACTACATTAACATATCTGGGGAATGTAATGAACACCCGTGCAGCTTCTTTCTATCAGGAGCATGGGGTACAACAGGTAGCGGCAGCATACGAAAAAGAAGCAGTGGAAGATGCGGTACTGATGTTCTGCAAACATTGTTTGCGCTATAGTATGGGCTGGTGTCCTATCCATCAACGGGTACGTTCGCCTTATAAAGAGCCCTATTATTTGGTGTCGAATGACGGCAAACGTTTTCGTCTGGAATTTGATTGTAAGAATTGTCAAATGAAAGTAAAGGCGGCACAATGAGGATAATTAATCACGGAATTATTCGTCACAGAGGACGTAGAGGAGACAATGTTTCAACTCATCCTTCCGGAACCGCTCGTTTGAACGGTTTGTGGAAGAGAGATGGAAAATTCTTCTTCATGTTCTCTGTGTCTTCTATGTCGTCCGTGTCTTATAGTAACTCTGTGTTTTCTGCATTCTCTGTGGTGAAGTCTGTCATGAGCTTGCTATTGTGTCTGTTTTTGCTCTCATCTTGTTATTATAAAGCACCGGCTTTGGATTCGGAAGAACTGTCGAAGAAAACAAAAGATTCGCTGACTTACCTGTATGAACGCCATTATACATGGAATACAAACTTGGAAGTAGTCGATGATTCCGTCTCTTTGGAATGCCTTCCGATAAAAGATACTTTTATTCAGTTGAATAGGGGGGATAGGGTAGTGGTTGCAGAGTTTGCGGTTCATCCTGCCGATAGTGTAGACAGCATTTGGGTGAAACTGGCACATACGCAAGATGAACAGGGCTGGATACGTGAGAAAGAACTCAAGAAGTCATTTGTACCGACTGATAGTATTTCGCAGGCTATTCATCTTTTCAGCGATACACATGCCTCTTATTTTGTGGTTATTTTTGCTTTATTTGTTGGAGCTTATTTGTTTCGCGCTTTCCGTCGGAAGCAGTTGCAGATGGTTTATTTTAATGATATTGACAGTGTTTATCCCCTGTTTCTTTGTTTATTGATGGCTTTCAGTGCAACGATTTACGAATCAATGCAGGTCTTTGTGCCGGAAACGTGGGAACATTTTTATTTCAATCCAACTTTGTCACCGTTCAAAGTTCCTTTCATTCTCTCTGTTTTTCTGTTGAGTATTTGGTTGTTTCTGATAGTAGCTTTGGCGGTGTTGGATGATTTGTTCCGACAATTGACTCCCGCTGCGGCTATCTTTTATCTGCTGGGACTGATGTCCTGCTGTATTTTCTGTTATTTCTTCTTTATCCTGATGACACGTATCTATATCGGTTATCTATTCCTGGCCTTTTTTATTTTGGTTTTTGCGAAGAAGGTCTATCGAAACATTGGGTATAAGTATCGTTGCGGACATTGCGGGGAGAAACTAAAAGAGAAAGGTATATGCCCCCATTGTGGAGCGATTAACGAGTAATTTTATTATCTGTTTTATTTCTGAATAACTTTTCAAATGATGGAAATCAGACCTACCGAAATAAAAGATCTCCCTTTAGTGATGGAGATTTATGACTATGCCCGTGCCTTTATGCGTGCAACCGGGAACACGACCCAATGGATTGACGGCTATCCGTCGGAAGCATTGATTCGTCGGGAAATTGAAGAGAGTCATAGCTTTGCCTGCATAGATGAACAAGGAGAAATTCTGGGAACTTTTTGTTTTATCTTGGGAGACGACCCTACTTATCAACAGATTTATGAAGGAACATGGCTCAATAATGAACCTTATGGAGTGATTCATCGGCTGGCAACGAACGGAAAGCAGAAGGGGGTATCGGAAACCTGCCTGGACTGGTGTTTCGAACGTTGGCCTAATGTCCGGGTAGATACTCATCGGGATAATAAGGTCATGCAACATATACTGACGAAGTATGGCTTTCAACGTTGCGGTATCATTTATGTAAAGAACGGGACGGAGCGTATCGCTTATCAGATGGAGCGTTTGCATGGTGGGGTGGAGGAATCTGATCGTACTGAAGTATAGGTCAGGCACGTTGGATTATGAACGAAGCAGTCTTAGGTATAAGCAAACTGATAGCAAGCAGTAGGTAAACTAATGCCGAAGCATTGATAAAGTTCCGGTAAGGTGCCGGTATAGTTGTGTGAGGGTACCGCTATCTTTACCTTCCCACGGCCGTGGTAACTTCTTCCCACAGTTGTGACGAGATCCTCCCATGGCCGTGAAGAGATGCTACCACGGCCGTGGAGAGTTAAGGATAGCGTAGCTCTGACAGAACAATACCGATTGGGTAAATCAAGTATAACGGCTTTATAATGCATACTTTATAGAGGTATACGTTCTTCTATCACGTATTCCATGCTGTTAATCTACAAAGAGACAGGCTGACAATAAAAGTCCGAATCTTTTATTGTCAGCCTGTTTTGGGTTATTGTCAGCACTTATTGTCAGTTGTTAATCTGTTGAAAACCATTGTTTTATATGGATAAAATCTTTAGCTGACAATAAAAAGACTAAATAATATCCTTATGAGTAAAAATGATTAGAAGCGGCAGCGAAGATCTACCCCAAATTGCATTGGACGTCCTTTCTGCATGAAACCTTTGTTCATTGTTTCGAAATAGAAGGCGGCATAGTCTTTATTCAAGAAGTTGCGTGCCCAGAAACTAATCATTGCATCACCGATTTCCAGATTCGTTCTCCAGTTGAGCGTGCCGTAGAAGGATTGGCTGACGTCGTTTTGTTCAGTCCAGTAGATACGTCCGGCAGCGTTATAGTTCGCTTGGAATACAATCCGGTCGAAGATAGAGCGCGGACTGCAGGTGATGGCGTATTCTCCTCCGATATTTAAGGTATGTTTGGGGACAAAAGGAACATATTTGCCATTATAATCCGTAGTTATGGGAGTGCCATCTTTTTTGCTCTTCGGTGATTACATAATCCGTAAAGGTGGCATACGTATATCCGTAACTGACATTCAGGCTAAGTTCTTTTGTCACACTGGCACGAAGGGCTGCTTCTGCACCATAGCTGCGACTTTTTCCTGCATTGATAGTGATACGTCCCAAACCACTTTCCGCAAATTGGGAGAGTTGTTGGTCACGGGTATCCATATAGAATGCTGCGACGTCGGCCCAAAGTCTGCCTTCCCATAAAGTAAGGTGGCTACCTACTTCGTAGTTCCACGAATATTCGGGTTTGTAAGTAGTAGAAGTTTTTACGTCGATCTCTTTTGCTGGTACCATTTGGTCCATCATTTTTATAATGGTTGCCCCCCATGTGGCATCTTGCCCTATTGTCGGACTTTCTTTGATGGCATTCATCATCGAATTTTTCAATTCAGTTTGTGATAAGTCAGAGAACATCTGGATGTTATATCCTCCCGAACGATATCCCCGGGTAACGGTGGCATAAACATTATTTTGATTCTTCCATTCATATTGAATAGCAAATTTGGGTAGAAGTTGTACGTAATCAGTCGAGAGCTTACCTACAAAAGAGGCCGGGGCTTTCATATTCTGATCGGACAGGTTGATTTGCATGGGCCCCTTTACCATGTGAAAATCAAAACCAAAGTCGATAGGAGTGCTAAGAGAATTATACTTCATACTGATTTTCTCGTAATCGAGTCGGAGTCCGGCTGTAACGGACAACCCTTCGATGAACAGATTGTTGAAAGTGGACTGATGATAAAGTGCACCGCTAAGAGTCGGGGTATCGAAAGTTCCTCCTACGCTTAAAGTCGGGTTGTGCACAGTCATTCCCATGGTGGGAGCTCCGGGTTTGGCAGATACTTCTTCAAAAGCTGAATTGGCGTTGTTTTCAATGACTGACTTCACTCCTTCTTCTTTGAACAGAACAGGACCTGTAGTATGTAGCCATTGATAGAATCCGAAAGCACCCGTAGCCCACTGCCATCTTTTTTCCAGGTTTGGCTTTCAAGACAATTTCTTCGGAAATGGTGTTTGCACGTTGCTTTTGCTCAATATTGAAAATATCTCTTTCTGTGAAATCCTGATCGAGAAACATGCGGTCGTTCAGGTTCTGATAACCTGTCACGGCACTTAATATAAAGTTGTTGGCTTGATATTCGATGTTAACACCGGAGTTGAGCAATCCACGGCGGTAACTACTGCGGTCGTTATATGAAATCTTACCGATGTAGTCTGCCCGGTCTTCTGTCATTTCTTTACCGTCTTTTTGAGCTTTAGCTATGGCACTGGGAGTAATACCGGTATAATAATACGGATATCCGCCCTGATCGCTATATTCATAGCTAAGGGCTATATCTATTTTCAGATTAGATGTCGGTAGGTAAATTCCACGAAAACGTCCGCCTCCGGCATTGCTCTTGTCTACCTTTTCGTTGTTTCTTGCCGAATTTTCAAAGAAGCCACCTGTGTGTTCGTAGAAACCTCCGGTAGAAAAGGCGAAGCGGTCGGATGTCCGGTGATAGTGGGTGAGTGACACATTATAATTATTGTAAGTCGCTGCTCCCATGCGGATATCAGTACCTTGATAAGTGAAAGGCGATTTTGTGTGCACTTTGATAAGTCCTCCCATCGTATTACGTCCGTAGAGAGTACCTTGTGGTCCTCGGAGAATGTCAATACGTTCGATATCAGCATAGTTGAAGTCGAAAGCGGATTTGTCGATATAAGGGATGTTGTCTACGTAAAGTCCTACGGACGGAGTGTTGATACGTGAGCCGATTCCACGGATATAAATGGAAGTGGTCAGTTTGGAACCATAATCAGGGATAAACAGATTAGGGACGATGCCTGTCAGGTTTTTCACGGAGTTCACCTGATTGGCACGCATATTATCTTGTGATAAAACAGTGGCTGCCACCGGTAATTCACGCAACTTACGATTCTCTTTCGGAGTGGCAATCACTACCACTTCTTCGATGTCTACTATTTTTAGTGAGTCTTTCGGGAAATCTTCTGCCCATGCTGTACCAGTCGTCAGGAGCGTAAGGGCAATCATAAAATTCTTTCTCTTCATCTGCTGTTCATTTATCTGCTGCAAAGTAACGGCAAATATAGACAATGGTCAATCCTCATTTATTAGGATTATGACTTATTTTTTAAGAAGTCAGATTCGGTCTGCTTCTATATACCCGTTCATTACCGCATAAATAGTCAGTCCGGAGACGGACTTGATACCTAATTTCTCTGTGATATTTTTCCGGTGAGTGATAACGGTGGTCAGGCTGATATTCAGTTTATCTGCTATCTCTTTGTTGATTAATCCTTTGGTTATCAGTACGAGCACTTCTATTTCACGGGCAGATAGAATTTCCTGATGAGGCTGCGCCGGAGGCATGGGTGGCATATCTTTCACCGGATAACCGTTATGGTGGGCGTGTTGGTGGAGTTTCAATATATTTTTCACCAATTCTTCTTCGGATTCATGGATGTTGAGTACAGGCACGCCGGACAGTTGGAATTGCGGACTGTCGCTTGCCAATACAATTGTTTTTCGTTTCCGGGGGAGAAAGAAAGCATTGTGCTCCACATAAATCTGTGCGGAAATGAAATAATGGGCATACATATCCGGCGTATCGTCCATCAGTTCACTGAATTGATGGAAGGTACGTATGGTTGCCATAGGAATCATTTCCTCCAGAATTCCTTTCAGGCCGAGACTGGTTAGTGTGTTTGCTTCTACAATGGCTATTTCGGGTTGATGATTCATTTTCATGTAAGTTTTAGTTAACGATTGAAATAATTGGCTACTGCTTCTGCACATCGTTCGCCGTCCACTCCGGCAGAAACAATTCCTCCGGCATAGCCTGCCCCTTCTCCGCAAGGAAACAATCCACGAACGGTGACATGTTGCAGAGTATCCTTATCGCGTATGATACGAACAGGAGAAGAAGTTCGTGTTTCCACACCAATCATTACTGCCTCATTAGTCAGGAATCCGTGACTGCTGCGTCCGAATTGCTGGAAACCGAGAGATAATCTTTTGCTGATAAATCCGGCATCCAGAAGTGAAGCGGAGAAGAAACCAACCCCGGGCTGTAAGAACTTTCGGGTAAGTCGTAACTCAGCTTTTTTCGGGTGAAGTCCTGCATACGCTGTGCCGGTGCTGTCTGCCTTCTGCCTCCTTGCAACCAGCATTGACGTTCCTGTTCTTCCTGAAAGTGAAGAACAGATAGTTGAGAATTAATCTCTGAAAGTTGTGAACTTTTCAAATTTGGATTCAGTGCCATCAGCTGTTCATCTTGTTGGGCAGCTAATTCTTCATTCCCATTTTTAATTCTCCACTTTTAAATCCTCTGGTTGCACTTCCACCACCATGCCCGAATTGCTCCATCGCGAGCCACGATTAGAAGGAGACATTCCGTTCACTACCACTTGTCCGGTCCGCTGGCGGCAGGAACGATGAAGCCACCGGGACACATACAGAAGCTGTACACTCCTCTGCCTTCTACCTGTGTCACAAAACTGTATTCGGCGGCAGGCAGATATTTGCCTCGTCCATCCTTGTTATGATATTGTATCTGATCGATCAACATTGCCGGATGCTCCAAACGGACACCGACAGCAATCCCTTTCGCTTCAATCGCCACATTATTCGCAGCCAGCCAACGATATACATCTCTTGCCGAATGTCCGGTTGCCAGTATCACAGGTCCGAGAAAAGTCTTTCCTGTATTTGTTTCGATACCTTTTACTTCGTCATTCTCGATAATCAGTGCCTCCATTCGCGTCTGGAAATGTACTTCTCCGCCACACTCGATGATGGTATTCCGCATATTTTCAATGACACGTGGCAACTTGTCTGTCCCGATATGCGGATGCGCGTCTACTAATATCGCCGTAGAAGCCCCATGCTGGCAGAACACGTTCAATATCTTATCTATATTCCCTCTCTTTTTTTGCTCCGGGTGTAGAGTTTTCCATCCGAATAAGCTCCTGCACCCCCTTCGCCAAAACTGTAATTCGATTCCGGGTCAACCGTGTGTTCCCTGCTGATTTGTGCTAAATCTTTTTTTCCGCTCGCGTACGTCTTTTTCCGCGTTCGATAACAACGGGACGTAACCCCAGTTCGATGAGACGCAGGGCTGCAAATAGTCCGCCGGGACCTGCGCCCACGACAATCACTTGCGGCTTTCCTTCTACCTTATTATATATAGTATGTTCGTATTCGTCATCCTTAGGCATTTCACGGATATAAGCCCGTACCTTCAGATTGACAAAGATAGTCCGCTGCCGTGCATCGATGCTCCGTTTCAAGATCCGGGTAGCAGTGATGTCACGCAGGTTCAAACCTTTTTCTTTAGAAAGATATTCCTTTAGTTTCTGTTCGTTTGCTGCGATTTCGGGAAGGATGCGGAGTTGGTATTCTTGTATCATTTAGTTATTGTTGATATTATTTTTGACTATAAAATTGATAAAGCGGATCATTTATTTATCAGTGACTATTTATCAGTGCCCTATCCGAATAGAGCTCTGAATGCTTCTTCTACCTTTCTCACCGGAACTAACTCGCTCTTCAATTTCTTAGTGTCAATCCCTTGCAAATTATATTTTGGCAACAAGAACCGTTTAAAACCCAATTTCTCGGCTTCACCGATACGTTGCTCTATTCGATTTACAGGACGTATCTCTCCCGACAGTCCGATTTCTCCCGCCATGCAAACTTCCGGCTCAATGGCTGCGTCCATATTGGACGAAAGGATGGCACTGATCACCGCCAAGTCGATCGCCGGATCATTCACCTTCAGCCCACCAGCAATATTCAGGAACACATCTTTCTGTACCAGCTTAAATCCGACACGTTTTTCGAGAACAGCCAGCAGCATATTCATTCTTCTTAAATCGAAACCGGTTGCCGAACGTTGAGGATTTCCATAGACAGCAGAACTGACCAAAGCCTGTGTCTCGATCAAGAACGGGCGGATTCCTTCGATAGCGGAAGCAATAGCTACTCCACTCATTCCCTCATGGTCCTGACTAAGCAAAAGTTCGGAAGGATTGTTCACCTGGCGCAACCCATCCTGGCGCATCTCGTAAATACCTAATTCCGCCGTGCTTCCGAAACGGTTCTTGATGCTGCGGAGGATACGATACATATAATGCTGGTCACCCTCAAATTGAAGTACGGTGTCAACGATATGTTCCAACACTTTAGGTCCTGCAATACTTCCTTCTTTATTAATATGACCGATCAGCAACACAGGGGTATGCGTTTCTTTCGCGAAACGAAGAATAGATGCCGAACACTCTCTGACTTGCGCAATACTTCCGGGAGATGATTCGATACTCTCGGTGGAAATAGTCTGTATAGAGTCAATAATCACTAAATCGGGATTCGTATTCTTGATATGCACATAAATTTGTTCGAGCGAAGTCTCACAAACAATCAGGCAATCGCTGGAAGTATCAGAGAGACGGTCGGCACGGAGTTTAAGCTGCCGTGCACTTTCTTCACCGGACACATAAAGGATTTTCTTTTCCGGCATGTGCAGTACGGTCTGCATGACGAGCGTGGATTTACCGATTCCCGGCTCACCGCCTATCAGGACAAGAGAACCCGGCACAAGTCCGCCACCCAATACGCGATTCAATTCATCATCGTGCATATTGATGCGTGGCTCGTCGTCCGCTTCAATATCGCTAAGTGCCAGTGGTTTGGGTTTCTGTGTCTCAATGCCTGACACCGGGCGGCGGTTGGTAGGTTCTTTCCGTACGATTTCTTCAACATACGTATTCCATTCTCCACACGACGGACATTTACCCACCCATTTCGGTGAATCCTGTCCGCAATTACTGCATACATATACGGTTTTTCTCTTTTGCCATATTCTCTTTCTTTAATATAAAAATCCGAATGCCCAGAGTGGAATCTTATTTCCGGCCGAATATTCAATATCATCTGCGGCAATAAATGCTTGTTTACTGTTAGCTATCTGTTTCCCGTCTTTGCTTTTCCCGCCAACTTCTATCGTATATTTACTGTCTATCGTATAGTCTGCGCTACGCGTGCAATATTCCACACGATGTTGATAGGCGAGTTGGTTTACCATGAACACCTCTCTCAATGTTCCTTTGTTTACATCTTTAAAGGTCAATGCATAAAGCAGGTTAGTATTTTCCATATAAATCTTATCCGGTTTTGTAACTTTTTGATAGAGTCATTATCCGAATAAAGAAGGTGGATTAATTTAGCTCTGTCCAGATACTGTAAATAGGCCAAAATAGTAGTACGTGAAAGTTCTGCCATAGCAGAGAGTTTAGTGATGTCCACCATAAAAGGCACTTCGGAGGAGAGGATTCCCAGCAGACTTTTTAGTTTTCGCACGTTACTGATGTCCACTCCGCATTGCTGGGGAAGTTCGATTTCGAGTATCAGGTTGGCTATATTTTCGATACGTGTGTAGTATTCCGCATTTCCTTCCAAATAAAAAGGATAGTATCCATGTTTCAAATAGTCTTCAAAATAGGCGAGGGACGGCATTGGGAATTCACTTCATTACAAATTCCATCACTTTTGTCCAATATCTCTTCCAGCGTGTAAGGGCGGATGTCAATCTGATGGTATAAATTCAGATATTCACGGTAGGATAGCCCTTGCATATTATATGATATGCATCGACGAGACAAGTCGGCCTCTGCATTCAGCAGTTGGAGTAAGGATGACCCTGGTGAATACTATTTTCAGTTCAGGAAACTCATCATATATATTTTTAATTTCCTTGCTCCATGACGGATATTTGTGCACTTCATCCAAAAACAGGCATTTACCTCCTTTCAGGTAAAACTGTTCGGCGAGTTCGCTAAGAGAAGGCTGTGTGAAATACAGACTATCTAAACTTGTATATAAGGCACTTTGGCTATCATTGGCATAATGAAGTTTTAAGTATTGAAGCATTAAAAGTTGTTTTCCCAACTCCGCGAGCTCCCCGGATAGCAATCAGACGGTTATCCCAATTGATTGTATTCATCAGGCTTCTGATATAGGTTGTGGAAGTAGCTGTTAATAACCTTTTGTATCTTCTGATTAGTGTATCCATATCTTTATTTGTTTTCTATGGAATACAAAATAGGCATAATTTGTTCAACGCGCAAAACAAATTCAGATAAAATCTGTTCAATGAGTAAAACGAACAGGGAAT